>Ga0209446_1000036_pt1 | contig 45458 bp, 38 predicted proteins | sample BogFormECP04_OM2_FD_188242 | JGI IMG/M metagenome (GOLD analysis project Ga0209446, IMG submission 188242) | Bog forest soil microbial communities from Calvert Island, British Columbia, Canada - ECP04_OM2 (SPAdes) (version 2) | ecosystem: Environmental > Aquatic > Freshwater > Wetlands > Bog ... | reverse complement strand
GCAAAGAGGCGAGTTCCTCACCCTTTAGCGGTGGGACGCCGCCACGGCAGGGGACACAGGTTTTGGTTGCTAGGTCTGACATCACAGCCACTATTCTAGTGGTATGTCCCGTATATAACATTACAGATCAACTCCATTCTTTTTTCCCCTGCGCTGGGTGGATCCGGGTTTGATCTGCTCCATCTTGACCCGCGCGCGATCGATCTTTTTGATGATGTCCTCGACGGTGGCGCTCCAGATGAACGGCTTGGGGTTGTGGTTCCAAGCTTGCATAAATGCCTCGATCGCTTGCTTTAGATCCGGCACACTCACGAAACTGCCACGTCGAATCGCTTTCTCCGTCAATTCTCGAAACCAGCGCTCCACCAAATTCAGCCAGCTTGTACTGGTCGGCACAAAGTGGCATACAAAGCGGGGATGCTTCTTCAACCACGCTTGCACGTGCGGCTCTTTGTGCGTGCCGTAGTTGTCCATCACCAGATGCAACTTCAGCTCCGGGGGAAATTCAGCGTCTAAGCGGCTCAGAAACTTCCGCCACTCCTGATGCCGATGCCGGCCGTGACATTCACCAATCACCTTGCCATCCAACACCTGCAGTGCCGCAAACAGGGTGGTGGTGCCGTTGCGCTTGTAGTCGTGCGTCATCGTACCGCACCGGCCTTTCTTCAGCGGCAGCCCCGGCTGCGTCCGATCTAACGCTTGAATCTGGCTCTTTTCATCCACACACAGCACCAGCGCCTTGTCCGGCGGGTTCATATACAACCCCACCACATCGCTCAGCTTCTCGAGGAATTTGGCATCCCGCGACAGCTTAAACGTGCGGTTCAGGTGCGGCTTGATATTGTGCAGCTGCCATAAACGGTTCACCGTGTTCTTGCTAACCCCTTGGGCCTCCGCCATGAGTCGGCAACTCCAATGGGTCATACCCTTGGGCTTGCTCTGCAAAGTCGCTTTAATGATCCGCTCTCGCTGGCCTTGCTCATACTGCGCTTTGCGCCCGCGACCGGGAGCGATCTCCCAGACCTCTCCGATGCCCTGCTCGTGTACCCGCTTGCGCCACAGCTGCACGGTGGGTCGGCTCACACCGAGCCCCGCGGCGATGGCCACATTCTGCTGACCGGCCACCGCTCTCAGGATAATCCGGCAGCGCAGCGCCACCTGTTGAGGCGTTCCGTGTGCGGACTCCCACTGTTCCAGTTGTGTGCGCTCCGCCGGTTGCAACTCGATCGCCAGACCTGTGTTCGGCATGACAGAGATCATACCAAGCACTGAAACTCTGTCAAGTTATTTATGGGACACTACACTAGCTGCCGAACATGCACGGCATACAACAAATAAGCACGGGATGTTCTCTCGTGCTCGTTTTCGCTCAGCTCAATTGTTTCGTTGGCTTAATCGTTTATTTATTGGATAGGAGGGCTTGCGTTGGTGCAACCGGCGCCGTTAGGAGTGTAGCGGATCACGCTCGTCTGGTCAGAGCAAAACATGCGCTGTCCGGATACACCCAACGAAACGGGCGTCGCGGTAATAGTGTAATTAAGCGAGGGAGTCAATCCATCACCCGTGTAAGCAAAGACATAGCCAGCTTTGGTTCCGGAGGAGAGGACCTCGTCCAGAAGGCAGGCACTTGTAGGAGCTGCCGTGCAAGGCGTAGTCCCACCGAGTGAGATCAAGCTGGGAGGAAATCCCACGTTTTGGTAGATGCTGGAGTACGTAATCACCGCCGTGTTGATTGTGCGCACGGACTGCGTAGCTGAAGACTCGTTCGCCACAAGTCGCGACCTGAGATAATTTGGAACCGCAATGGCGGCCATAATTAGAATGATAGCCACAACGATCAGCAACTCGATTAGGGAGAACCCGTTTTGTTTTCTTCTCATAGAAGCATCCCGAAAACAACATCCGCCCAATCTTTTCGCCAACACTGTTTGCATCTGGGATACTTAGAAGCATTCTAGAGGCCATTCCGTAATTCTGGCCATGCAACGTAACTGTCTGATTTGTAGCTAGTTAGCTTCACTTTAAGACCTTGGAAAAACTCTTCCATCTGATGGATGACACTAATAGTCAATTCCAATATGAGTTCTGACGAAAAACGGCGATTTTGCTGCATGGCTCAAGACTCGATGCCTGTTTTGCAGAGCTTACAAATTATTTCTCCAGTTCATAGTTAGCAAATGCGCGCCCGATACCTAGGCCAAATCTTCGGCTGTCCCGTTTAGGAATTGTTCGTAGGGCAAAGTAAGGACCCTGCATCCAGGCACTGGGCTTAGATTATTGAGGGAACCTCGCAGCCGAGTTTAAGGATTGCCTCTCAGGCCCAATTCGGAAATCAAGGTACGTCCACAAAAAGAACAGAGCACGGGACCAAGGTCCCGTGCTCTGTCGATACTTTCCCGACCAGTTTCCCAGCCGAGAGTTAAGCTTACTGAAGCGGGGGGCTGGCAATCGTCGGTGCAGCGCCGTTCGTGGTGTAACGGATCACACCGGACTGATCAGAGAAGAAACCGCGCTGACCAGAACTGCCTAGGACAACCGGCACGCCAGTAACCGAATAGTTGACCGAAGGAGTGAGTCCGTCGCCAGTCCAAGCGAACGTATATCCGCTCTTGGTGGCCGCCGAAAGCACGGGATCAAGCAAGCAAGCAGTCGCCGGAGCGGCCGTGCAAGGATTTGCACCGCCCATGACTGCCAGAGAGGCTGGGAAGCCGTTTGCCGGATACGTGGACGAATACGTCACAGCGGAGGTGTTGATCGTACGGATCGAACCAACCGCGGAAGCTTCGTTAGCCGCCATACGCGACCGGAGGAGGTTCGGAATGGCGATAGCCGCGATGATCAGAATGATCGCCACGACGATCAGCAACTCGATGAGTGAGAAACCCTTCTGCTTCTTCATTCTACTATCTCCTTGAGAGTGTGAGAGTTTTGATACCAGAGCACGCCGTACTATAAGGCAAGGGAGATGCCACTCTCCCCGTATTGGCACTTAGTGAAAAAACCAAAATAAAGTATTTGTTTTCTGCACTATACGAAAAACCGGGAGTTCGATCGGGCAATCTGGCTGACACTGGGCCTCTGTCAACTGCCCCGGATTGACCCTTTTGGTCAGTTCCTACAGACGAAAAATGGCAGACTCCATAGCTGATTGCCGCTCCCCCTTAGAGGCAAGCTGTATGACATCGCCTTTAGATTCTATATGTTATGTTTCTGGGCGTAGTGGCGGAACGAGCGGTAAGTGATCTTCAGAAGATCAGATGCCTTGGTGCGGACACCATTGGATTTCTGAAGGGCTGCCTGGAGGTACCTCCGTTCGGTATCCGCTATCACTTTTTCGAAGTCGAGCCCTTCCGGTGGAAAGGACAACTCGCCTGTGGCTCCCCCTCCCGAAGCACCCGCGGAAGAGTATCCAGCGATACGATCGGGAAGAACGCGCAAAGAGATCTCTCCGCCAGTCTCGAGCGCAACGGCTCGTTCCATGGTGTTCTCGAGCTCGCGCACGTTTCCCGGCCAGTCGTAGGATTCCAGGCGGCGAACCGCTTCAGGCGAAAGCCCCTCGATGGGCTTCTCCATCGTCTTTCGGAAGGTTTCCAGGAAATGGCGCGCCAGAAGCGGGATATCCTCGCGGCGCTCACGCAAAGCCGGGAGTTGGATGGGAATAACGCTCAAGCGGTAGTACAAGTCCTCGCGAAACCGGCCTTCGGCAATCTCTTTTTCGAACTCTTTGTTTGTAGCGGCGATGATTCGCACATCCACATCAATCTCTTCGGTGCTGCCGATGGGCCTGACTTTGCCTTCTTGAAGCACGCGGTAGAGCTTTACCTGCATGGTCAAGCTCATATTGCCAATCTCGTCCATGAAGAGCGTGCCGCCATGGGCGGCCTGGAAAAGACCTTGGCGGTTTTCGTTAGCGCCGGTGAAAGCGCCTTTCATATAGCCAAAGAGTTCGGATTCGAGCAGTGTCTCTGGAAAAGCGCCGCAATTGATGGTGATAAAGGGAGCCTGGGCGCGAAGACTGTTTTCGTGAATGGCGCGGGCCACCAATTCCTTTCCCGTGCCGCTCTCGCCGGTGATCAGAACGCGGCTGGTTTGCGGGGCAATCGTTTGGATCAACTCAAAGATGGCACGCATTTTGGGACTTTGGCCGATGATATTGTCGAGGCCCGTCAGGCGGCGCAGTTCCCGGCGAAGGTATCCGGCCTCTTTTTTCCACTTGAGGCTCTCGGAAACTTCCTTAACGGCGCGTCGGAGCTGGTCAACCAGTTCGTGGTCCTTAATAACGTAGCGGTCCGCGCCGGAGTTGATGGCCGCGATGGCGGTTTCCACAGTGGGCACGCCGGTTATGAGGAGAAAAAAGGAGTTAGGAGAGATCTCTTTGGTGAATTTCAGGAGGTCGACGCCCGTAGCCCCGGGCATGCGGACATCCGAGATGATAATGTCAAAAATCTGCGATTCCAGCTTTCGCTTGGCGGCCTCTACGCTTTGGGCCACTTCGACGCGATGTCCCTCCTTGCGAAAGGTTATTTCCAGAAGCTCGCAGATGGAGCGCTCGTCGTCCACGACAAGAATGTGGACCATCTCGTTGTGAGCTTCCTTGACCGCTGCTTTCGTTCCCTGCATAAGACCTCACGCCGTTCGGGGCAACTCCACAATGAACTCCGCGCCGCGATCCTTCTCCGAGATCACACTGATTCTGCCGCTATGGGCCTGCACGATCTGATAGACGATGGAAAGTCCCAGACCTGTTCCGCCTTCGAATCCGGACTGGAGGGGTTCGAAGATTTTTGCGCGCTGTTTGGCGTCGAGGCCGATTCCGGTATCCCGGAAAGCGATGCGCAGCCAGAAAGGAAGCAGCTCAATGCCCACGCTGAGCGTTCCGCCGCCGGGCATGGCGCGCAGAGCGTTATCGGAAAGATTCCAGAAAACCTGTTTTATTTTGTTAGCGTCCACGCGGGCGCGCAACGCAGCGCCGTTATAAGTGCGGATGATCTGGTACTTATTCTCGATTTCGGGCTTCTTCTCGAGCAGCGTCAGCGTTTCATCCAGCAAACCGCGCACGTCTGCTTCCTGAAACTCGTAGGTCTTCTCGCGCGAGTAATTCAGAAAATCGGTAATGATATGGTTCAAGCGCTCCGATTCGCGGCTGACGATGTTGACCAAGTGTTTCTCGTCCTCCTCAAGTGGAACGAGGCGCGCCAGTTCCTTCACGGCGCCAGCCATTGCCGTTAGTGGCTGACGAATTTCGTGTGCGATCGCGGCGGAAAGCCGGCCCAAAGCGGCCATGCGATCCTTCGTCGCCACTTCTTGTTCGAGCCTGCGCAGCTCGGTCAGGTCTTGAAAATTGAATACGTAACCGCTGCGCGAGGAGTTCCGGGTACGCAAGGGAGAAACGGAAATGCCTAGATATCTTTGCTCGCCACCCGCTGTTAGGAATTCGATCTCTCTGCGGACCACCGGGCGGTCATTGGGGCCTTTGAGGCCAGGTAGCCAAAAATTCTCATCGACCTCGGGCAACTTCCGTCCGCGAAGATCCACAAAGCGATATCCTAGAATTTCTTCGCCGGTGCGATTCAGGAGAACGATCCTGCCTTCCAAGTCCGTGGTCAGCAGTCCGCCACGCATCGAGTGAATGATATCTTCCGTAAAATCCTGCAATTCGAGCAGCTCTTCGCGCTTTTCCTCGAGTTCGATTCCCTTGCGGCGAAGCGATTGCGCTAGGAGGCTGGCCAGGTACGCAACCGCGAGGAAACCGAAGAGATTGCTGAGAAACCAGACGCGCAGACCCTCCGGGGTGGGCACAAGTACGAAGGTGCGCGGGATCTTTCCCGCGAATGCCAGCGCGGTCATACCGCCGAGGATGGACAGACATACTCCGGTGGTTATAAAAGCGGCGCGCCGCGAGAACAATATGCTGGCCACGATAATGACCAGCAGATAGAGGGAGATGAGATAGCTCTCCTGAAGGCCTGTAGTGTAAACGAGAGCTGAAATGACGATTACGTCGGTGGCAACCTGCAATCCGCCTTGCAACCTTGAGCGAGGCAGCCAGCGGATCAACCCAATGTGCAAGACTCCTAAGGTGACCCAAATAAGCAAGAGAGGAAGGAAGGAGCGGTTCGTACCAGAAGGAAGGACGTACTGCGGCCAGATGAGGTCGACGACGAGTATCAAGAGAATCGTGAGCAGGCGGACGCGGGTCAGCCAGCCCAGCCATTCCCTTGTTGTTGTGCTTTGGTCCATGGATGGCCCGCGTTGCTAACTTCCAGTGTTTCCCGGGCATCCCTTATTTTAGACAGAAATGGCGGAGGGCTGGGAGTTCCTTCCCAGCCCTCCGCCAATTGGATAACGCTGGCAGCGCGAGCCTGCGATCAGTGCGCTGAGCTCAACTTGCCAATCAGGGTGAACAGCGGCAAGTACATGGAAATGACCACGCCGCCAACGACCACGCCTAGGAAAACGATCATGACGGGTTCCAAAGCGGTGAGGAGGTCTTTCACGGCAGCGTCCACTTCTTCTTCGTAGAAGTCGGCGATTTTCTGCAACATCGCATCCATGGCGCCGGTCTGTTCGCCGACGCTAATCATCTGCGTGACCATGCCCGGGAAGACTTCCGAGTCCTTCAAGGGCTCGGTGAGCGACTTGCCTTCTTCGAGAGACTTGCGGACTTGCTGTAAGGCCTTTTCGACGACCGCATTTCCGGCAGTTCTGGCGGTGATATCCAAGCCTTCCAGGATGGGTACGCCGCTGGCGATCAACGTTCCAAGGGTACGCGTGAACCGAGCTACGGCGATTTTACGCATGAGCATGCCGATGACGGGCAATCGCAGAATGGTCGCGTCGATGGCGTAACGGCCTTGTGGTGTCCCGTACCAGACCTTTAGACCGAAGATCATGCCTCCAAAGGCCACCAAAGCGAGAAGACCAAAGATGCTGCCGATCATGTTGCTCAGGCCGATGACGATCTTGGTCGGCAGCGGCAAGTCAACGCCGAGGCCGGCGAACAAGGTGGCGAAAATCGGAACGACTTTCCACAAGAGCAAGATGATGACGCCGCCGGCAACGGTTAAGACGCCGACCGGGTACACCATGGCGGACTTAACGGCCCGCTGCAGCTTGACGTTCTTTTCAATGTAGGAAGAGAGCCGCTGCAAAATGGTGTCAAGAATACCGCCCGTCTCGCCCGCCTCGACCATGTTGACGTAAAGGGAGTCGAAGACCTTTGGGTATTGGCGCATGGCGGCCGAGAGCGTGGCGCCGCCTTCGACCGAACCGCGCGTTCCGGTCAGCACCTTTTGAAACATCTTGTTTTCCTGCTGGCCAGCCAGAATCTCCAAGCACTGCACGAGCGGTAAGCCGGCGTCGATCATGACCGAGAACTGTCGTGTGAAGATGGCCAGTTCCTTGGCGCTGACGCCAGAGCCGAAGGTGGGCATGTTGAATTCCTTGCCCTTTTCGGACATCTTCGTCGGCGTGATCTGCTGGCGCCGAAGCAGGTTCTGGAGCTCCGCCTTGCTTGTCGCGGTGACTTCTCCGCTGACGTTTCCGCCGGAACGATTGGTTCCTTTGTAAGTAAAGACCGGCATATACTTTCCTCCTCAATCCTAAAATCCGTTGACCAAATTCAGTAAACCAGGGCCCGACGGCCCTCAAAGATCCTTACCGCTTGTTCCCTACTGGCGTCTTTGAGCTGCTGGGGCCGCTTCCACCCGGCGAAGAAACGCCGCGGTTAATCATGTCCTGGAGCTCATCCGCATTGGACGAACGCGAAAGAGCCAAATCCAAAGTGATGAGCTTCGAAAAATACGCGTTCGCAAGGCCTTGGTTAAACGTCTGCATACCCGTTTGTCCAGTACCCGTCTGCATCGCAGAATAGATCTGGTGAATCTTGTCTTCGCGAACGAGGTTGCGGATGGCCGGAGTCGGGATCAGAACTTCCATGATCATGACGCGGCCTCGATTGTCGGCACGCGGAAGAAGCGCCTGACAAAGGATACCTTCCATAACCATGGAAAGCTGGGCGCGAATCTGCGGCTGCTGGTGGGATGGGAAGACGTCAATAATACGGTTAATCGTGGAAGCCGCCGAATTGGTGTGCAGCGTGGCGAAGGTCAAGTGGCCGGTTTCCGCGATACGCAGCGCTGATTCAATGGTTTCGAGGTCGCGCATTTCTCCGATGAGGACGACGTCGGGGTCCTCGCGGAGCGCGGCGCGGAGTGAATTCGCAAACGAGTGGGTGTCCGCGTGTACTTCGCGCTGGTTCACCAAGCACTTTTTGTGGTTGTGGAGGAACTCGATGGGGTCCTCGATGGTGATCATGTGCTCTTCGCGCTCGGCATTAATCTTGTCGAGCATGGCGGCGAGGGTGGTCGATTTTCCTGAACCTGTTGGCCCGGTCACCAGCACGAGTCCGCGCGGTTTGTCGCAGAGTCCCCTGACGACAGATGGCAAACCCAGGGCGTCGAAGTTCTTTATCTCCCATGGAATGGTACGAAAAACGGCGGCGACGGCGCCGCGCTGATTGAAAACGTTGCCGCGGAAGCGCGCCAGGTTCTTGAGACCGAACGAAAAGTCCAGCTCCAGGTTTTCTTCGAAACGGTGCTTCTGCGCGTCAGTCAGAACGCTGTAAGCCAGAGATTTCGTATCGGCTGCCGTCAGGGGCGGCATATCCAGAGCGCGCAAATGTCCGTGAACGCGAACACGAGGTGCGCTGTTCGTGGTGATATGAAGGTCGCTGCCTCCCATTTCGATCATCTTTTTGAGCAACTCGCTCAGGGTAATCCCGGCCATCTCTTCACCTTCTTCTTATAGAACCGTCTCGCGCAAAACCTCTTCGAGCGTCGTCTGCCCTAAAGCAACTTTAACGAGTCCGCTGCGACGAAGGGTGATCATGCCTTGCTCAATCGCCTTCTTCTTCAGCTCCAGGGCGGAAGCTCCGACGAGGATCAATTCCCGCAACTCGTCGTTAACTTCCATCACTTCATACAAACCGGTGCGGCCCTTGTACCCACCCTTGTTGCAGGTGTTACATCCCTTGCCGTGATAGATTTTAGTCGTCTTGACCTCATCGGGGGAATACCCTGCGTCGATGAGGGCCTGCTCCGGCAATTCCAACTCTTCTTTGCAATTTGAACAGATGCGCCGAACGAGACGTTGCGCGCAAATAAGGTTCACAGAGGTAGCCACGAGGAAAGGCTCAATACCCATGTTCATCAAGCGGCTGATGGTGGACGGTGCATCGTTGGTGTGAAGGGTCGAGAGGACCAAGTGGCCCGTGAGCGCGGCTTTGACCGCGATTTCCGCGGTTTCAAAGTCGCGGATTTCGCCGACCAGAATAATGTTGGGGTCTTGGCGCAGGAAGGCGCGAAGGGCGGCCGCGAAGTTCAAGCCGATTTGCTCCTTCATCTGAACCTGGTTGATGCCCGCCAACTGGAACTCGACAGGGTCCTCGGCGGTCATGATGTTGGTGTCTACCGTGTTGAGGCGGGCGACCGACGAATAGAGCGTGTTGGTTTTGCCCGACCCGGTCGGGCCGGTGACCAAGACCATGCCGTAAGGCTTTAGAATGTTGCGCTCGAATTTCTTCAGGGACTCCATCTCGAAGCCCAGCTTGGTCATATCCAAACGGAGGTTTTCTTTGTCGAGGAGCCGAAGGACGATTTTTTCGCCGAATAGCGTGGGAACAGTGGAGACGCGGAAGTCGAGTTCTTTCTTTTTGCCGTCGGCTTTGTACTTGATCATGATGCGGCCGTCTTGCGGAAGGCGCTTTTCGGCGATGTCCAGCTTGGCCATGATTTTCAGGCGGCTGGTAATGGCGTCTTTCAGGCGGAGCGGCGGTGTCATGACCGTTTGCAATTGGCCGTCTACGCGGAACCTTACGCGCATTTCTAGCTCGTAGGGCTCGATGTGAATATCGCTCGCACCTCGTTTGACTGAGTCGGTCAAGATTAGGTTCACAAGCTTAATGATGGGCGCCTCTTCGGCGGCCTTTTCAAGCGTAGCGGTATCGAGTTCGGCTTCTTCTGCTGCCAGCTCGAGTTCCTGGTCTTCGTCGACCAGGTCCTTCATCATTTTGCTCAGCTCTTCGGTATTCTGTTCCGTGCCGCCATAGAATCGCGAAATGGCTTCGCCGATGGCAGACTCGGAGGCCACGACGGGCTCGACGTTGAACCCGGTCATAAACTTGATGTCGTCCATCGCGAAGACGTTTGTTGGATCGGTCATCGCAATGGTGAGAACGGAACCAACGCGCGAGAGCGGAATGACCTGGTAACGCAGAGCGGTGTCTTGCGGAATGAGCTTGATGACGTTGGGATCGATTTCGTAATACTTCAGGTTGATGGAGGGCACGCCGTACTGGCGGGAGAGCACACCGGTAATGTCATCGTCGGTGATGAAGCCCATCTTCGTCAGGCAGCTCCCCAGCTTGCCACCATTGGAGCGCTGAAATTCGAGCGCTTTCTGGAGCTGGTCCTGAGTGATCAGGCTTTCTTTAATAAGTATTTCGCCCAAACGGACGGACATCCGCAGCACTCCCTGCCGGTTTGCACCCAGAGTCAACATAGCAAACGGGGGCTGTTAAGGTATGCGGAAATTAAAAAGAAGTTCTGAAATGGCTAATACCTGTCCACAGGGGCAGGTTTTTTGAACGAGGTACAGGTGCGGTTCTTGACTTGCTTCGGTGCGGTGGCTATCGTGCGAGTTAGGGGCTTTTGTATCGAACTGTGCGGCGACTCACGAGTTGGAATTTGGAGCTGACAAAATATGCCGGATATTTCTGCGGACTCCGGGCTTCAGAGGCCGCGCTTACTTTGCGCGACGATTATGCTGCTCTTTTTGCGCCGCGCGCACGGCAGCATGCGACGCAATACGCTTGCGTGGGGTGCTCGTAGACAAGTTTTCTTCTGAAATGATGGTGGCTAAAGAATGAGTCGTCTCGATTCCAAACAGCGCTGGAGCTTGGTCCTAGGCGGGAGTCTGCTCACGCTACTGCTCGCGGCCGTTTTCACTTTTGGCTCGCTGCAAGTCCCATTTGAACCGAGCAGTTGGCGCACCTTGATGCCTTTGTACGCCGTTTCAAGTTTCATCACGGCAGCGCTTCTGGTCTTTGGTCTCATTCTAGGCCGCACCGTTCTGCGCCTGTGGGCGGAGACGAGCCGCGAGCATCTTGGTGCGCGTTTCAAAACGAAGATGGTGGTGGGCGCAATGGCCATTTCCCTGCTGCCAATCATCTTCATGTTCATCGTGAGCTACTCCTTGATCAACCGCACGCTTCTCCGCTGGTTCCCCCGGCCGCTGGAAATTGCATCGGAGAAGACGCAAGAGCTGATGAACGATTTTGGCCGCGGGCAGTTGCCTCGTCTTCGCCGGTTGGCAATGGAAGTTCAGGAGGACGCTTCGCCGTCGGTTGAAGATAAACTGCAGCACGCTTTTTCGAAAGGCTTGGACGCGGCCTGGATTCTTGACAAGGATGGCACCTCGACCCGCGGCGGGGTCGTTTGTGAGAACCAGCCGGAAGATCGACGGGGGTCGATTTGCGCTCAAGTTGGAGTCCTAGGCAAATTTGTCCGGTTGATGCCCAGCGGAATTGAAGTCTGGTCAGCCGGCGGCAACGATTATTTTGCCGTGAAAGTCCCTACTCTGCAGGGAGGGCAAACTATCGGCTATGCCGTCGCGGCGTACCGCACCAGTCCCAACTTCCTTTCGCGAATTACAGAGATTCAGTCTCAGACTCGCGAATACAATCAGGAGAAGCAGGACCTTAGGGCGCTGAAGCGCCAGATGTTGCTCATCCTTCTGCTGTTCACCGTACTGCTGCTCTCTTCCGTGATGTGGGTCGCGCTTTTTCTAGCGAAGCAAGTCACTATCCCGATTCAAGCGCTTGCGGAGGGCACGCGAGAAATTTCCGCGGGGAACTTCGATTATCAAGTTCCCGAGCAAGCCCAGGACGAACTTGGCGTGCTCGTGCGCTCATTCAATACCATGACGACGCAGTTGCGAGACAATCGTTCGCAAATTGATCAATTCACACGAAATCTGCAGCAAGCGGTTCAGGAACTCGAGCGGCGGCGACAACTGATGGAAACGGTTCTGGAGAACATTCCGACAGGGGTCATTTCGCTCGACGCCAGCGGCGCCATTCTTCGCGCCAATACCGCGGTGACGCGAATGTTTGGCAGCGACGCGCGGAACGCGCAGTCCCTTGACGAGCTTCTCGGTCCGGAGGCTTCGCGCGTCCTGCAGCTTCTAATGCGGCGCTCACTGCGAATGGGAGTGGTCTCTCGCGAGATTGAAACGGTCGTCGCTGGGCGCGTACTGCACCTTGCCGTAACTGCTAGTTCTCTTGGGCCGCGCCGCGCCAACTCTGGATACGTTCTGGTCCTTGACGATCTCACCGAAATGCTGCGTGCGCAAAAGTCAGCCGCGTGGCAGGAAGTCGCGCGGCGCATTGCCCATGAGATCAAGAATCCGCTGACGCCGATTCAGCTTTCTTCGCAGAGATTGTCGCGTTTTCTCGAGCGACGCGATGCCACCGAATCCAGGGCCCCGCGCGACATCGAGCTGACGAAACTCGTGCACGAGTGTTCGCGCTTGATCGAACGGGAAGTCTCGACACTTGCGGCGCTCGTCAACGAGTTCTCCCAATTCGTCCGCTTCCCCACCGCCAAGCTCACGGCTACGAACGCCAACACGATAGTGCATGAGGCGGTGGAGGTTTTTTCCGGGCGCCTCGATGGGATCACGCTTAAGACCAACCTGGGCGATAATCTACCACCAGTTCGCGCAGATGGCGGCCTGCTCCGTAGCGTCGTGGTCAACCTGATTGACAACGCCGCGGAAGCGTTGGAGAACTCAACCTTCCGGGAAATCCTTATTTCCACTTGCGCGCATCCCGATGCCGAAACGGTTGAGATTTGTGTGTCGGACACCGGCCATGGCATCTCGCCGCAAGACAAAGACAAGCTTTTTCTCCCGCACTTTTCGACGAAGAATCGCGGCACTGGCCTTGGCCTGGCTATCGCAGCGCGCATTGTCGCTGAGCACGGTGGCAGCATTCATGTCGAGGACAACCAGCCAGTAGGTTCTCGTTTCCTCGTGGAACTTCCCGCCGCCGAACTCACACCTGCGGGCGTCACCGAACAGAACGGAACGGAATCGACGCGATGACTCTCAAGCCGCACCTGCTGGTCGTCGACGACGAAGCCGGGATTCGCGAATCGCTTTCGTCGATCCTCAAGGATGAGGGATATCACGTCGAAGCAGTTGCCTCCGCCGAAGAAGCGCTTCAGCGCGCTGCTTCGGGCGATCTCGAAGTCATTCTTCTCGATGTGTGGTTGCCGGGAATCGACGGGTTGGACGCGCTTAGCCGGCTTCAGGCTATTCCGCGGGCGCCGGCCGTCATTATGATTTCAGGACACGGCACGATCGAAACCGCCGTGCGCGCCACAAAACTGGGGGCGTTCGATTTCATCGAGAAACCTCTTTCTCTCGAGAAAATTATTGTGCTTGTGCGCAATGCTGTCCAACAGCGCAGGCTCCAGGAAGAGAATCAGCTTCTGCGCAGCGAGCTGGGCCATCGCTATCAGGTTATCGGGGACAGCGTGCCGATGAAGGCACTGCGCCAGCAGATCGCCGTCACTGCGCCCACCAACGGCCGCGTTCTTATCTACGGCGAAAGCGGTACAGGCAAAGAACTGGTCTCTCACGCTCTTCACGCCGCCAGCCTTCGAAGCAAAGGGCCATTCGTGGAAGTAAATTGCGCAGCCATCCCCGAGGAACTGATCGAGTCTGAACTCTTCGGACACATCAAGGGGAGCTTCACCGGCGCCACGGAAGACAAGATCGGAAAATTTCAAAAGGCGGATGGCGGGACGCTCTTCCTGGATGAAATCGGGGACATGAGCCTGCGAACCCAATCCAAGGTGCTGCGTGTCCTTGAAGAACAGCGCCTTGAGCCGGTGGGTTCCAGCCAGACCATTACCGTCGATGCGCGCGTGATCGCGGCCACAAACAAAAATCTCGAGCAGGAGATTACTCGCGGCGCATTTCGGCAGGATCTTTTCTATCGTCTAAATGTGATTCCCTTCTTTGTGCCGCCGCTTCGAGAGCGCCAGGAAGACATCCCTACGCTCGCGCGCTATTTTCTTGACGAGTTCAGTGCAGGCTACGGCAAGAAGACACGTGAACTGAGCGCGCCGGCCATGGAAATTCTGGTGCGCTATCCGTGGCCCGGAAATGTGCGTGAACTGCGCAATCTCGTGGAGCGCCTCGTCATTGTCTGCCCGCAGGCACGCATTGAGCCGCATCATCTTCCGCCCGAACTTTTCCGCGGCGCCGCACAGAGTCCTGAGCATCCTTACTCGACGCTGCACGAAGCGCGTAGTGCCTATGAACGCGAATTTATTTTGCGAAAATTGCAGGAACACCGCTGGAACATGACGCAGACCGCATCCGCACTAGGTCTGGAACGCAGCCACCTTTACCGCAAGATGAAGTCTTTAGGTATAGCCGCGCCGGACTGAGCTGTCCGTAAGAGCCTGCCACCGCTTTTAGGCGTCCTCTGGACCAAAATCGTCATTGGCATTAGCGCTCTTCTCTAACGCCTCGAGCTGAGCGTGCCAATCTAGTTCCCGCACTCGTTGGGGATTTTCGCGCCAGTCTGGAACCACTTTCACGAACAGTCCCAGATAAATCCTTTTGTCGAATATCTCTTCGAGCTCTTTGCGTGCTTGCGTGCCGATTTTCTTGAGCATCTCGCCTTTGCGCCCGATGAGAATCTTTTTCTGCGAGTCCCGCTCGACGTTCATGGTCGCTTCAATGCGCAGCAACTTGGGAAGGTCTTCATACTTCTCCACCTTCACGGAGAGTGCGTACGGAACTTCGTGATACATGGACTGAATCGCTTTTTCTCGCACGATTTCCGCTGCAAGGAAGCGCTCCGGCTGGTCCGTCACCTGGTCTTCCGGAAAGTACGGCTCGCCTTCGGGAAGCAATCGCAAAATCTCGTCAAGCAGCTCGTCGCAGCCGTTGCCCTTGAGGGCCGAGATTGGCACGATGGCGGCGAACTCGAACGCCTTGTGGTATGCCTCGATAAGGGGCAGCAGTTTTTCCTTCGGAAGACCGTCCACTTTGTTTAATGCCAGAATAGTTTTTCCGCGGAATCGCTTGGCGCGATCGAGAAGGAATTCGTCTGCATGCGGCTGCGTACGGCTCGCGTCGACCATAAGCAGCAGAACATCGATGCCTTCGAGGGCGGCAGCCACTTCATGCATCATTTGGCGCCCTAGCGCCGAGTCTGGCGAGTGCAGCCCCGGCGTATCGATAAAAACGATTTGCCCTTCGGGACGCGTTACGATCCCCTGGATGCGATTGCGGGTGGTCTGCGGCTTTGAAGTGACAATCGCCACCTTTTGCCCGACCAAGCGGTTTAACAGCGTGGATTTTCCTGCGTTGGGCCGCCCCACGATAGCAACGAACCCCGACCGGTACTTTTCCTTGGGCCCGCTCTTTTCTTCCACTCCTCCGCTCTTCTCAGTGCTCTCAGTGGTTTCCGCAGCCTCTGCGGTCTCTGCGAAATGTCTTCTCTTTGGCATCCTCTTACTTTACCACTGGCAACTCCAGCGTGCTCTGGTGTTCCGCATCATGGACCAGAGTGACGTGCGCCGTCTTTGCGACCCTCGCGGTTTCCTGCGCGACGATTCCTCCGCTGTTGTAATTCTTTTCGGCGCCCGGGCTGTTCGGGCAATGCACGAAAAGCCGCAAACGGCTTCCCTTCGCGATCCGCCTGGAGAAAAATGTAAAATTGTCGAAAACGTATTTCTCTGTTTTCCCGGGAGTGACAAGCTTTTCTTGCCGCAGCGATTCGCGATACCGCGCGCGCATGGTCGCCCCCGTCAAATAAACGGAATCGCCGCCCGGCAAGATCTCATAGACAGCTGCTTCCAGATCCGTGTCAGGAACATCCATTGCCAGCCACACACTCAATTTCAAGAATCCAGTTATTTCGGTGGCCTCGCCAAAGAGCTCGCTGTGATATATCGTCCCGTTTCCGTAAGTGTTCAACACCGCCCTCTGCGAGGTTAGGCCAGCAGGATCGTCATCGAGTTCCGCATCCCCCGGCCGCGTGTCGAGCGGATCGTACGTCCATTTGTCTGTGCTTGTACCTGAAGCGGGCTTCTCCACGAGAGCCCCGGACTGAAACACGCTATCGGCTTTTCCGTTCGAATCAAGATAGAGCGTGCGCTTCTCGTTCGAGACGCTTTCCAAACTGTCCGCGTACTTCCAATTCTCTGCGCCGGCTCCCACGACGTAATACGCCACGCGCTTCTTCAAAAACTCCGGCTTCTTGCCGCTCTTCATCGTCCAGTCGTACCACTCGGTGTGCAGCTTGTTCAAATCCAAAACGCTGGCTTCGCCGAACTTCAGACCGGCGACTTCGCGCCGAGGAGTCCTGGTCCCTGCGTGATCCCACGGGCCAATAATTAAATAATGATTTTGTTTTGCCTCTGCGCTCCCGTACTCCATGTCGCGCTTGTAGTAGGTAAAGGCTCCGGGCTGGTCGCCGTCGTAATGGCCGGTGATCGTCAAGATAGGAAACTGGATGCGCTTGTATTGTTCCGGAGTCGGCACCATCGCGTCGTAGTAAGCGTCCGGAATTGGATGCTGCACCCACTTCTGAAAGACGGCGGATGGATTTCCGGCGACGCGATCGAATTCCTTAAACGCCGAATGCTCATCGTAGTATTCACGAGACTTCGCTCCCCAAAAAGCAGCGGCACCGAATAGGTTCGCGTTGCTGGTCGCTCCGCTCGTAAATGTGAGCCACTGCTCGACGTAGGTCGCGAAAATGTTGTATTGGAACGGAAAATCCACTCCGGGATGCGCCGCGGCAGCGGGGACAATGGTTGCGAGATGCGGCGGAAACTCTTTGAGGACCGTCCATTGATCAAATCCTGCATAAGAGCCGCCCCACATGGTCACTTTCCCATTGCAATACGATTGCTTCGCGAGCCACTCGACGACGTCATAGCCGTCTTTTCCTTCATTCACGAACGGCTCGAAGGCTCCGCCGGAATTGCCGCGGCCGCGAACGTCCACCAGTGCGTAAACATAGCCATGTTGCGCAAAATACATCGCGCGGTCCGTGTAGCTGTCGCCGATGTACGGAGTAAAGGTGAAAATGACGGGCAGTGGGTCCTTTTGCGCGTGAGGCTGAAATACCGTCGCGTTGAGCGTTACGCCGTCGCGCATCTGTATTTTCACTGCCCAGCGCAAGTCGGGAACTGGAGTGGCCGGTGCGGCAGCCTCTTGAGCAACACTTCGATTGGCTGTCGTGCACAAGCAGAATGCTGCAACCAGAATCATTCGATGCACAATCTGATTTCGTCTCATCCAATCATCCCCCCGCCGGAGCTCCGGCCATCCCTTTCGAGCACCATCGTTCGAGCACACGCATAGTATCGCGTCAGGCAAGGAAAACCTACAGGGAGAAACAAATGTTTCAATGCAAAAAGCTGCCAGCGATTTACGAAGGTGCTTTTGCAGGCGCTGCCGCCACCCGTTTTCGAATCCTGAGCCGCAGCACTTTTCTTTGGTTCGCTTCCAACACTTCGAAGCGATAGCCTTCCAGATCGACTTTGTCGCCTGGCGCCGGCACTTTGCCTGAAACATGACTGAGCAATCCTGCAATAGTTGTAACCGTCTCATCCGCGTCTTTGCCGAAATTCACACCCAGTAATTCCTCAACGTCGCGGATGGCCATGCTGCCGCGCATCACCAAACCACCGTCCGCTTCTCGGACCACGTCAGGAGCGGGCGCTTTACCGCCGTTCCATCTTTCACCGACGATTTCTTCGACGAGGTCTTCCACCGTCGCGATTCCTGCCACTGAACCGTGCTCATCGATGATCACCGCCAGCGGCTGGCCCTTCTGCCGCATTTCGCGCAGCAGTTCCGATCCGGCCTTCGTCTCCGGCATGAAGAGCACTGGTCGCACCAACTCGCGCACTTTGCGCTTCGGCAAATCCTGATCGGCGATATGTAGCAGGTCCTGCGCGTGGACCACGCCAAAAATATCGTCCAGAGACTTTTCGTACACCGGCATCTTGGAGAATTTCTTTTCGACAAACTTTGCGTGGAGTTCCTCGAGCGTGGCGTCGGCCGCGATCGCGACGATATCGGGCCGAGGCGTCATCACCTCGCGCACGCGCTTGTCGCTGAATTCCACAACTTGCTCGATGAGGTCCGCCTGATCCGCCGCGATGATGCCTTCTTCTTCCGCCGCGTCCACGAGAGCCTCGATTCTCTCCTCGGTGCGTTGTTCCTGCGTCATCTCCGGCTCTTGCTCCGAGATGCGCGCTAGAGACTCCGCTCCTTCGAGGAATACGCGTACCGGCCACACAATCCACATAGCCGCGCGGACAAAGGGCAGCAACGGCAACAGCCAGCGGCCCGTTGTGCGGTACAGCAGCATGTCGGGGATGAAGTGCATCGCGATCACAACTTCCAGCGTGAGGAAGACGCAAAATTCGATCAGCGATTCCCACGTGCCCGTTACGAAATAGAACACGCCCCGCGTTGTCTCCAGCACCAGAAACGCCAGCCAAAAATGCCCGAGAATGCGAAAGGTGCGCCCCCCGCTGCGGCGCTTGATGCGCAGCTTGGGCTCGATCTCCGCTTCAAAGATTTCCAGATGTTCGTGGACGCGCCCGGTGTTCATGCGCCCGAGCTCGCGATAGATCAGTGTCAAGTAGGAAAAAATGGGCAGGCCAAAGGCGAGCAGGACGACGCCCAGAACGTAAACCCATCTAAACGTGTTCATGCCAGCCCGAATCTTCGCCGCATTTTTTGCTCGATGAGGTCCATCTCGCCGCGGTCAGTTTCGTGGTCATAGCCCAGCAAATGCAGTACACCGTGCAGGATCAGCACACGCATCTCATCGCTCAAACTTCGCCCATGTTTTTTCGCGTAACGTCGTGCCGTCTCCGGCGCAATGGCAATGTCCCCCAAATACTTCCCCGCCTTCTCAGATTCTGGTTTTCCCCGGCTCTTCTCCGCGCCCTCTGTAACCTTCGCGAACTCTGTGTAAATCTTTTTCCTTCGGCGCGCAGAAGCACCACAATTCTTTTCTATCGGAAACGAGAGTACGTCTGTAGGTCCTTTCTTTTTGCGAAAGGCTTCATTCATCCGCGAGATCTCCGCATCGCTTACCAGGCATATCGTGACGTCCGTGTCCTGGAGATCCATCTCGTCTTGTACCTTGCGCAAAAAACTTTCGAGAGGCTGCCGTGCGACGCGGACCGCACGCTGGCGGTTCAGAATCATGCTCGCTGGGTTTCTCTATTTGGATCTTTCCCTGGTGCCTCGGCAGCAATTCCGGTCTTGCCGTTTGCCGCGCCACTTGCGGCATTTACGCCACGCGGCGGATGCACGATGTCGTACTCTTCGTAAGCGCGAATAATCTGTTGCACGAGATTGTGCCTGACCACATCCTTCTCGCCGAACTGCACCACGCCAATCCCTTCGATCTTTCCGCACACTTCCAGCGCCTCAATCAACCCGGACTTTTTCCCTTGCGGCAAATCGATCTGTGTCGTGTCCCCAGTGATGACCGCTTTCGAATTGAATCCCAGCCGCGTCAAAAACATTTTCATCTGTTCACTGGTGGTATTCTGCGCTTCGTCGAGAATCACGAATGAGTCGTTCAGCGTGCGTCCGCGCATGAAAGCCAGCGGCGCCACCTCGATGATTCCCTTTTCGAGAAACCTCTCCAGCTTGTCGGCGTCTAGCATGTCGTAGAGGGCGTCATAGAGCGGCCGCATATAAGGATCGATCTTCTGCTGCAGCGTGCCCGGCAGGAATCCCAGCCGCTCGCCCGCTTCCACCGCGGGACGCGCCAGAATGATGCGGTTGACTTGCTTCGTAAGCAGCGCGCTTACAGCCATGGCCACGGCGATGTACGTCTTGCCCGTTCCGCCCGGCCCGATGCCGAACATCATGTCGTGCTTTTCGATCTCTTCCATGTACCGCTTCTGGCTCGCGTTTTTCGGTGTGACCTGCTTCTTCCCAAACGAGCGCGTCCGCGCCGGCTCAAACATCCCGCGCGGCGACTCATGGGGTTCTTCCGTGGCCACGCGCATGAGCGACTTCACTTCCGTGCTCGAAAGCGATCGCCCGTGCCGCGTCAGGTGGTTGTACTCCTCGACGATTTTCACGGCCTGATCGACGCTTTCTTGTTCGCCTTCGATCGTCAGCCGCGTATCGTGCAGGTGCGTGCGCACGTGCAGTGAGTCCTCCAGCAAACGCACATTCTCGTCGAGCGTGCCGAAGAACGGTTCAATTTTTCCGGATATGTGAACGGTACGTCGCATCCAAGTGGAAGGTCTGCCTGCTAAGGAAGCCGAGTGGCCGATGGGATTCCTCCTCGCGATCGGTGACCGTGTAACAGTCAACTCAGGAAGAAACTGCTTACACCCTAACGCACCCCTGCCTCATGGTCAAGTTACGCGCTCGTTACAATGCCTGGCGCCTCCGGGCCTCTCCGGCGATGAATTTCTGCATCTAAGGTCTCAGTAGACATTGCAACTCACATTTTGCAGCACGCTCTGGCGTGCCCGCTGCGTACCCGCTGGTAACCTGTACTCTGGTACGAATGCGCTATGGCACTAGACCCCTCGTAACGAGAAGATGCCAATCGAAGCTGGTACAGAAGAGTAGCTGATAGTTCTAATCACTGAGGGGTGAGTAGAAAAAACATGAGGCACAAACTCTTGGTTCTAGGCACTTTCGCAGGATTGGCCGTCACACTGCCTTCTTTGGCGGCAGAGAACTCTGGTTCCGCCACTGCTCCGGCTCCTGGCGGGCTTCGCGGCACAGTGGTTTGCCGCGGTGTTGAAAATGTTCCCGTAACCGCCGACGCCGAGCAGGGTCTTCCCATGCAACTGGTCGCGCGCCTAAATTGTGGCGACGAAGTGGCCGTTCTCTCTGACTCCGAAGGCTACACTGTGAATATCCGCACGGCCGACGGCAAGGACGGCTACGTCGCGCGGATGTACCTCTCGGAGCGACCTGCGAACTCGGCAAAGGATCGCCGCGCGGTCGAAGCCGTGGTCGATAACGGTATCGCCCGCTGGCAGTCGGGCGCTCCGGGCAGCGACCAGTTCTTCAGCGGCAGCTCGGTAGTCGAATCGCTCACGGCAAACGGAATCACTGTCCAGGTTTCTTTGCAAGACACAGGCTGGAAGCTGCGCGCGAGCGTTGCGATTGCCAACGAAGGCTCCGTGCCGGTCCATTACAACCCCGCAGGGTTTACGCTGGACGAGCTGAAGCCGCGGCTCCGCACCCTCGCCTATCAGAACCCTAGAGAACTCGCTAAGGCGTTAACTCACCAGGTTTATTGGACGAACTCGAGCGCGACGGCCCCCGCATCGGCAACGTACATGAACGCCGCCTACAAGACTTCGGCGTACGTCCCCGCCACGCCGAACTATTTGGCGGATGTTGCTCAGCAGGTGCAATCCGCGGTGCTCCTGCAAGGGAACGTCGGGCCGAAGGAGAAAGCTTCCGGTGTCGTGTGGTTCGAGCGCGACAAGAGCCCGCAGCAACTTAACTTGCGGATCTTCGTGGGCGACCAAATCTTCGAATTCCCGCTTTCCTTCCCTCAACACAACTAGCCAAAACGCGCAGGCAGCGCGAAAGCATCACCCCCCCACTCTCCCCCCGGAGTGCGGGTTTTTTTTCCGCTAGCTCCTCACCGGGCCTTTCTAACGGCTTCGATACATCCCCCCATTTCGCTATCGTTGACTCGCCAGAATCTGGCGAGTATCGTCCCTGCGTAGTAAGAAGCCCAGCTCCGGAGGTACAAGAAATGCACGCGATATCACGGAGGAAATTCTTTGGATTCGGACTTGGAGCAGCAGCCGCAGCTGGAGTAGTTCCCCTCAGCCTGGCCACGCCTGCGCATGCAGCACCAACCAACCCCGCCACCCAGCCCGAGAATGCAGCTGTCTTTTTCGGATCCATCGACAAGGCGCTCGCATTCCAGAACACCATGATGGACGCCTACGCCTCAGGCGACACGGTGCGCCTGACCCAAAGCTACGCCGACCAGTCCGGCCTCGAATCGACAGCCTTCACCTACGACAACGCCGTCTCCATCCACGCCTACCTGCTCAATGGAAGCCGCGACTCTCTCGCTCGCGCTGAAATTCTGGGTCAGGGCCTTATCTACTCCCAAGCAACCAATTTCCCTTTCAACGACGGCCGCTTTGCACAAGCCTATTTCGTCAACGCCGCCTCACCCAGCGGCGCCTTCATTACTCCCGCAGCCTTTCCTTTCTTTTTCTACACTAGCGCGGTCGGCGACCAGTCGTGGGCAGGCATGGCGCTGGCGCAGCTCTTTCGCCGCACCCGCAACAGCAGCTATCTCACGGCGGCTCTCAACGTCGCAAACTGGATCGTAACCAACACGTTTAACACGCTCGGACCCGGCGGCTACTCCTTCGGCACCAACATCAACCAGTTCAACCAATCCGTCCCTTCCACCAACGGCAAGTCCACGGAACACAACATCGACACTTATGCGTTTTTCACCATGCTCGACAAGCTCACGCATCACGGCGCCGCCAATAACGGCACGTCCTGGAAGGACCTAGCCGCGCACGCCCTCAGCTTCGTGACCGATATGTACAACGCCGCGGGCGGCTACTTCTTCACCGGAACGCTCGGTGATCAGATCACCGTCAACCCCACTCCTATTCCCGAGGACTGTCAGACCTGGTCCTATCTTGCCCTCCTCGACCATCGCTTCAAGCACACCATCGACTGGGCTATCGCCAATCTGCAGGCCACCGATACAGCTGCGTCTCCCCACACCAGCCTTGCCGCAAACGAATCCTTCACCGGCATGGTCTTCGACACCGCTAGCCTCGCCCCGACCATCCCCGGCTCCGATCCCAATGCCGTCTGGCTCGAAGGAACCTCGCATACTATCGCCGCGCTCATCGCGCGCTCCATTGCCGGCGCAGATAGCCCGCACGACCGCGTCCAGGATTTGCAAAACGCGGTAAAGTTTGTGGACACCTGCGAGGCCGCGCAAGCCCAATTGGGCGCAGGACAAACCGTCAACGGCGCCGCCATTCCGCTCGGCCAAGGTCTCGTCGCCTCCACCAGCCAAATGGACACCGGCTTCGGCTTCACCTACGGTCCCTCAAAACACATCGGGGCGACAGGCTGGTACCTAATTGCCGCCCGCGGCGGCAACCCGTTCCAGCTAGGTGACCTAACCTTTGGCCTGTAGAAAACTGGAAGTGCGGTAAGTGGTGATTGCACCACTTTGCTTCCTCAATCCGCGGGCGCGGCGCGCGTTTTGGCCCATTGACGGATGGATTCGACTTCCTCCGCCCGAGTTACGCTGAGCGGCTGCGTCGCGCGAATTTCCGCTAGAAGAATCTCTGTCGTGAGTTGTTGCTTCTGTGCAAACGCCGTGTACAGCCCAGCGACAATCACTTGCTCGATTTCCGCGCCGGAAAAGCCGTTGCTTCCCGCAGCTAGCTTCGCCAGATCAAAGCTCCTGGCGTCGCGCCCCCGCTTCTTCAAATGCAATCCGAAGAGCGCCGCGCGAACCTCGATGTTCGGCAAATCCACGAAGAAAATCTCGTCGAACCGCCCCTTGCGCATCATCTCCGGCGGCAATACCGTAATGTTATTCGACGTCGCCGCCAGAAATACCCCGCTCTCCCGGTCCTGCATCCACGTCAACATTGTCGCCAGCAGTCGCTGCGATAGTCCCGCGTCCGCTTCCCCGCTCGAACCTGCCGACGCAAACGCTTTCTCGATCTCATCGATCCACAGGACAATCGGCGCCAGCTTCTGCGCCAGTTCGAGCGCTTTGTGCAGCTTCTTTTCGCTTTCGCCCACAAACTTGTCGTATAGCGCTCCTGCATCCAGCCGCGCCAGCTCAAATCCCCATTCGCCAGCCACCGCGCGCGCGGCAAGGCTTTTGCCGCATCCTTGCACCCCCGTAATCAGGATTCCCTTTGGCGGCACTAGGCCAAAGCGCTGCCCTTCCGGCGTCAAGGCGCTCTTGCGCTTTGCAATCCATTCGCGCAACCGCTTTAACCCTGCCACATCGCTAAACGATGCATCGCGCCTCACCGTCTCTATTAAGCCGTCGCTCTTCAGCGCCTTGCGCTTGGCGTCCAGCACGTCATCCAGCAGGCCAGTATCAGCGTGTCCACGCGCGAGGATGCACATCCTCAGCGTGCGTATGGCCTCTTCCTCGGAAAGCCCTGCAAGGTTACGCGCGGCCTGACCGATTCCTGCAAAGTCCAACGACACGGGGATGTTTTGTTCTCGACTTATTTCTGCGACCACACGTTTCACGCCCGGCAACAACTCCTCCGCGGTGGGCAGCCCCAACTGAAATGGCGCCGCTTCGGCCGCAAGCTCCGCCGGCAACTGCATCGACGCTGCTGAAATGACAATTGCTCGCCGCACTGTTCGGAACTTCTCCGCCAAGTCCCGCAAGTGGCGGCAAATGCGGTCGTTGTCGCAATACCTTCCGAAATCCTTTAACAAGAAAATGGCGTCGCCCTGAATCAAGGGAATATTCGCCAGCGCCTGCTCCGGTTGTTCCGTGTTGTAAATCGCCGCGCCGTGGAATTTCGCCAGACCCGCCGTTACGCTCCACTCATAAAAGGGCACGCCCAATTCCATCGCCACATCCAGCAGCATCTGCTCAAAGCGCTCCTCTTCGGGTGTCTCGACGGTGATGATGGGGTGCCGCGAATTCACCAACAACCTTAGTTCGTCATGCTTGTTCGGTTTTGCCATCGCGCCCGCTCTGCTCGCTTGATCTACAAACACTTTCCCACTCCCATACTCCGCCCCGAGACCAACTCATCCGGCCGTTTCATCCCACGTTCCCCATTGACAGAAAGTTACTTCTCACGTACAGTATGCCTTGTATATTATTCTGCCTTGCCCTATAGCGCCGGCATCTTGCCTGGCGTTTTTGCTATCCGGGGGAACCCCCTAATTCTTTTACTCGCGATAAATACTAAACGGACTGCGGCCACAGATGGTTCACACGAACAAACCATTTAGAATCAACAGCTACAAACCCTCCCGCAAGTGTTGATTCTAAAAGACTTACATAAACATTAACCTTTTTAGAATCAACGGCTACAAAAAACAGGGGGGGGGCCCAGTTACGCTCAATCTCACGAGCCCTCGGCCGTCTCTCAGAAGAACCTACAACGCCCCCAGCGCTGCACGCGGCCTCCACACCTTCAACACGTTTGACAAAGCTCGGTGCCTCGTTTAACGTTAAATGTTTGAGCGATACCTAAAAGGAGCAATAGATGGCCCAGGGACAGGCTACCAAAATCAAGAAGAAGAAAAAGTCGGTTTTAAAGCGTGCGGCGCAAGCTCGTCAACGCGCCGATGTGAATCGCGCTAACCGCACCCGGGTCCGGACTTTGATGAGGCGCCTGCGCACGGCGATTACCGCAGGTGACGCCACCGCCGCGGGCAATCTTCTGCATCCAACGATGTCCGCGATCGACCAGGCCATCACCAAGGGCGTACTGCACGAAAACACCGGCAACCGTTACAAGTCGCGCCTAACCCTCGCCTTCAATGGCGTCAAGGACAAGACCGCCAAGTAAAGTTTCTAGCACTAAATCGATTCGTCTTGTAATGGCGGGCCTCGGCCCGCCATTCTTTTCTATCTATTTCGGAAAATGCTTCCTCCTAAACGCAATTCCTTTGTGTAGTAGCCACCTAAATTGTTCACCTCGGAATCTCGCTCTCGTGGAAAACAGAGCCCTGGGAGCGCAACTCCCAGGGCTTTGTTGGCTTAGTTGTTCGTTGGACCAACCAAGAAAAACAGTTGGATCGCGTCGCAGCGCCAGAATTTCCTGTTACCGATGATGCTGGCCGAACAGGTCCGACATTACGTTGACACCCGCGTCGCAAGCGTGGTTCAGGCACGGCAGGCCAAAACCCGCCTCTAGCGATTTCAGCAACGCAAAGCTGTTGTAGTACGTCCCGCTTTGCACGACAGCGTCGTCGTCATCGTTCGTCTCGACGATGAGAACTACCTTGTTCTGGGTGGCAGGCGGGAAGAGGCCGCTCGACTGCGTGGGGCTGCCGCTGTAGTCGTTCTCGTCCCACACGATCACGATGGCGGTGCGGCCGTCGTGCCAAACCTCTGAAGCGCGGATGGCTTTGACCAGCCGTTCGATGGTGACGTCGCCCTGCTGGATCAGGCCGGGATTCAAACCTTGCTGCGTGCCGGTGGTCAGACCATTGCCGTTCGGAACGCCAAAGTCGAAGGCGCAGAATGCGTCACCATTGTTTCGCCCATGCTGGTCGTTGCACTGATTCGGCGCGATGAAGGCCAGAGACGGAACCTTGCCACTGGCCAAGTCCGAGAACAGGCCGCGCGGGCCTTCAAAGCCAACGATGTTTTCCAAGCCATTCTCCCGCGGGGTTCCTTCCTGGACGCTCTGGAAGTAGGCGAAAGGATTGTGTTTCACGGCGTATGCCTGCAGGACGTTCCCCGAGGTCAGGGGCGCGAGCAGGGGGCTGTTACCGTTGACGTCGAAATCCAGGTTGCTTACCGTGCCATTGCTGTAGTTCACCCTATCGGCGCCGGTAACCGGCAGGTTTTCCTGGTAGCTCTTCCAACTCAAGCCGGCATGCACGAGCTGGTCGCCGATTGTCTCGCCTTTGGTCTTAGCGGCTGGCACCGACTTCACACCATCGATATCGGCGAGGAACAGGAACTGCAAGCCGCTCTTCTCCGGTGATGTTTCATTCCAGCTGTCGATCGCTGGAGTCTCAGCGTCTGTGCCAGTACCGGCGATAGGGCAAACACTTCCGAGGTCGACGGGGAGCGGAGCGGTCCCCGCCGGGACGCCCGCGGGAGGAAAAGCGATGTCGTCATCGGCGTTCACGATTCCGGTCACTAGATTGGGACTGCAGGACGGGTCATGCCAGGCTGGAGGATTGTCGCTTCGGACGCCGAAATTCGAGCCCCCCACGATCTCGAGATAGTTGGTGAGACTGGGATGCCCTACGGCGAAATAGTTGGTGGCGAGATTGACTTTCTTGTTCGCAATCAGACTGTTGAGATATGGTTCGTTAGGATTGTTAATGACCTGTTGATATCCGTGATTCTCCATCATGATGACGAATACGTGGTCCAGATGCGGGACGCCTTTAGGCACATCCTGGTCTTGTGCCAACGCCGTTCCTGCCAGGGTTGCAGCGAACAGACACAAAATTGAGGCTTTTTTTATCATTTCAAATCCATCCTTTTCTGCGCAAAAAGTGTCGGAACGTCAGCGGGGCGTGGTCCCGAGCGCGTGCATCCTAGGTGAGAATTGTTGGTCTTCCGTTACAGCCCAGCTACGCTCAGGTGAACTTCGGCCTATCGCGGCCCACATCACAGTCACCACGAATCAACACAAACCTGAGCACCCACCCGAATGCAGCTCGCTTCGAGCTGAGTTGGATTCGGGTTCTGCGCCGGAGAAGAGAAGTTAAGGTCTTTAGCGGAAGAGAATGGCTGAGCTGAGTAGATTAGGATCGCAACGAACCACCCGCTTTCAAACCAAATCACACAATCTCAACCTGCCCATCACACAAACGCAATAACCGGGAACTAAGGTCACTCGCGCGATTGCCGCCACAGGTAATCCAGAGAGGTGATATCTCTACATGAGCACTGACCGCCGCAAATTTTTACAGCTTTTGACTACAGGTGCAGCTTCCGCCGCATTCCCTGCAAGCATCGCTCGAGCGTTGGCCCTTCCAGCCAATCACCGCTCCGGCAGCATCGACGACGTCGAGCACATCGTCTTCATGATGCAGGAGAACCGTTCTTTTGATCACTATTTCGGCACGCTGCGAGGTGTGCGCGGCTTTGGCGACCCGCGGACGGTCCAGCTTTCTTTTGGCAAGAATGTCTGGCATCAACCCGACGCTGGCAACTCGGATGGTTACGTCCTGCCGTTCCATCCCGGCGCGCCTAACCTCGGCCTGCAATTTCTCCAGGACTTGGCGCACGACTGGGACAGCACTCACGCTGCCTGGAACAACGGCAAGTATGACCAGTGGGTACCAAACAAGGGCACTACAACGATGGCGCACCTGACCCGCAGCGATATTCCCTTCCACTACGCTCTCGCTGACGCCTTCACAGTCTGCGATGCCTACCATTGCTCCTTGCTGGGGCCCACCGACCCGAACCGCTATCACATGTGGACTGGCTGGGTGGGCAACGATGGCAGCGGCGGCGGCCCTGTCATCGATAACGCCGAGCTTGGTTACGGGTGGTCGACCTACCCCGAGCTCCTGCAGAACGCAGGCATCTCCTGGAAGATCTATCAGGACGCTGGTGCAGGCCTCGACGCCGCACATTATTGGGGCTGGGGCGAGGACGCTTATATCGGCAATTACGGCGACAATTCGCTGCTTTACTTCTTCCAGTATCAGAACGCGGCCGACGGTAGTCCGCTCGCTGAAAAAGCAAGGACCGGAACCAACATCTCGGAAAGCGGAACGCTTTTCGACATCTTTCGCCAGGATGTTCTAAACGACCAGCTGCCGCAAGTCTCGTGGATTGTCGCGCCCGAGGCCTACACTGAGCACCCAAATTGGCCCGCAAACTATGGCGCGTGGTACATCTCGCAGATGCTCGATGCCCTCACCGCCAACCCCGAAGTCTGGAGCAAGACCGTCTTCTTCATCATGTTTGACGAGAACGACGGCTTCTTCGACCACATGGTCCCGCCTACTCCTCCGCAGTCGCGGGCCGAAGGCATCTCGACCGTCGACACCGTCAATGAATTGTTTACCGGCAGCTCTGGTTACCCCGCTTCTAAATACACCCCCGGACCTTACGGCCTCGGCGTGCGCGTGCCGATGATCGTGGTTTCGCCCTGGAGCAAGGGCGGCTGGGTCAACTCCGAGGTCTTTGACCACACTTCGCTCATCCGCTTCATCGAGCGCCGCTTCGGCCGTCATAACCCGGGCCTCAAGGAATCCAACATCACGCCCTGGCGCCGCGCCGTTGTAGGCGACCTCACTTCGGCCTTCAACTTCGCTTCGCCCAACGACGCTACGGTCCCGCTACCCAGCACCGTCGCCTACGTGCCGCCCGATAACAACCGTCATCCCGATTACGTTCCCACTCCGCCGACCAATCAGGCGCTACCGCAGCAGGAACCGGGAACACGCCCTGCCCGCGCGTTGCCGTATGAGCTGCATGTTGATGGAGAATTAAACACATCGCTGGGAACCATCCAACTCCGCTTCCGCAACTCAGGCCAAGCCGGCGCAGTCTTTCATGTGCGCTCAGGGGATGGACTGACTGGGCCATGGACGTACACCGTCGGTACCGGCGACGAAATCTCCGACACCTTCGGAGCCAGTGGTGCTACTTCCTACGATTTAGCGGTCTTCGGTCACAATGGCTTTCTGCGTACCTTCGCAGGCAGCGTCGGAACCGGAAGCGCTAACCTCAGGGTCAAAACCGTCTGCGATAAAGAATCTGAAAGCATCGTACTCGTGATTCACAACCACAGCTCAAACGCTGAGAAAGTGAATATCGTCGATGCGTACATCGGCAAAACAACAACTCACCATCTCCAGCCGGACAGCTCCTTTACGTATTTTGGCCAATTGGGAAAGTCTTTCGGTTGGTATGACTTCACCCTACTGGTCGAGTCCGACGCGAGCTTCCTGCGCCGGCTTGCAGGACACGTAGAAACCGGAAGAGACAGCATGACGGATCCAGCCATCGGCAGCTAGGTGAAATCTGGTGGCCACGCGGGCGACCGCATCTAGCGATAAAAATTAACCACTTCGGCAGAATACAAAAGGGCGGCCTTCGAGCCGCCCTTCTTTTTTGCTCCATCCGGGAGCCCAGGCTCCATTCGGCAGCGGTCGGCGCGTTTTCATTTCACCCTTCTATAACCTGAGCGCAACCTCCTCGTAATACGCGCGGTTCAGGCTCTCCACGCCCATTCGGGCGCTCACCACAATCATTCGATAGAGGAGAATGCATGCAATTGAAGAAAACGGTCTCGAAATGCTTCCATGCGGTTCGAGCAGCATTGTTTGCGGTAACCGTGGTTCAGTTCAGTTTGGGAGGGCCGCTCGCTGGCTCGCTTCAGGCGCACGAGTTCGACCGCGACAAGGGGGACACTGACAGCCCTATCAAGCACGTGATCGTACTAATTGGAGAGAACCGCACGTTTGATCACCTTTTCGCAACGTACGTTCCCAAGCAAGACGAATCAGTCAAGAACTTGCTGTCCGAGGGTATTATCAATGCGGATGGCACTCCAGGCCCCCATTTCAAGAAGGCCCAGCAATTCCAAGCAATCGCTCCGTTCAAGACAAAATATTACGTTAGCCTCGATAGCGACGACAAGGCTGCTTACACCACACTGCCACCGCCGACCCTGAACTTCTCGCCCAGCCCCGACGCCTCGATCATCGGTTTTGCCACGGAGCCACCTCCTTTTCCTCCGGCCACCCCGACTTTTATTTTGGCGGCAATCGAGCCTTCTTTGGAAACCGCCGATCTCGGCCTGCTGACGACCGGCGCTTCTGGTCAGAACAATACGTTTGTACTCACCCCAGTTCCCGACTTTGATACGCGAGTAGCGAATTTCAACAACCTTCCGAACGGGCCGTTTCCGCTGGAAGGGTCGAAGCTTCCGTATGATTCGTACACGGGAGATACGACGCACCGGCTATTCGAGATGTGGCAACAATCCGACTGCAACATCAAGAACGCCACGCGGAGCAACCCCTCGGGATGCTTGAGCGACCTCTACCCGTTCGTCATCACCAACTATACGAATCAGCTCGACGAGTTTGACACTCCCCCTGCTATCGACGACAACGGCGGCGGCAATTCCATGGCTTTCTACAATATGCATGCCGGAGACGCCCCGGTCCTGAAGAGCCTCGCCGACGAATACTCCATGAGCGACAATTACCATCAAGCGTTCATGGGCGGCACCGGTGCCAACCACGTCATGCTCGGCAGCGGCGACGCCATCTTTTGGTCCGATGGCAATGGCAATCCGACAACGCCCCCATCGCACATCGCCAATCCCAACCCCCTTCCCGGCTCCGATAATGTTTACATCGTCGACGTGGGTTTCGACGGCAACTTCACCGAGTGTGCGGATTCCTCGCAGCCGGGTATTGATCCGGTTCGCGACTATCTCGCCTCGCTCCCCTATCATCCGAATCCGAACTGCGAGAAAAGCCACTTCTACATGGTCAATAACGACAATCCGGGCTTTCTGCCTGACGGCACCGTGGACACCAAAGGTATTGCGAGCGGCGGCTCCATCCCGCCGGTCAACGTCCGGACCATCGGCGAAGCGCTGAATGATAAGGGCATCTCGTGGGCCTACTACGGCGGTGCGTACAATGCGGCCGTGAAGCTCCAGCAGCTCAAAGAGGCGGGTCAAACCACCACAGATCCGAGCATTCTGGTCGGTGCAGCCTACTGCAACATTTGCAACTTCGAGTCCTACACCAACGCGATCATGGGTGACGCGACGCAGCGCGCCGCGCACATCAAGGATGCGACGGACTTCTTCGCCGCGGTTGACAATGGCACTTTGCCGGCAGTCTCCTTCGTAAAGCCAGACGGCTTGCTCGACGGCCATCCGGCCTCGTCAAAGGAAGACCTCTTTGAGGGCATGGTGAAGAAAATCATGGACCATCTCACCGCCAACAAAGACCTGTTTGCGTCAACCGTCTTGTTCATCACCATGGATGAGGGTGGCGGCTACTATGACTCCGGTTACATTCAACCGCTCGACTTTTTCGGCGACGGCCCGCGGATTCCACTCATCGCCGTCTCACCCTTCACCCGCGGAGGCCACATCAGCCACACTTATACGGATCACGTTTCGATCCTGAAGTTCATCGAGCGCAATTGGAACCTGAAACCTCTAACTGGCCGCAGCCGCGACAACTTTCCTAATCCTAGGAGCGATTGGGACAACCCGTACGTTCCCACGAACAGCCCTGCCATCGGTGATCTATTCGATCTCTTCGATTTTGATCATCATGGTGGCGACCACGACCACGACTAAGCCACGGCAAGTAGATCAATAGAGTGCAAAAAGGGACGGCCTCTCGGCCGTCCCTTTTCTTTCCACACACTGCCATGTTTGGCGGAAATTCAAGTCCGCGGCTTCATTGTCCTGCCACGGTTGCCGCACGATTCATCGTCAGCTCTGTAACCAAGAATTCCATTACCGTTCGCGGGTCCTTGCCGCCCTTGAGGCGGTCATCCGCTTTTTGGAGCGCGCTCAGACCAGCCAACAATTGCGCCTTGGGAATCTTTCGCGATGCTTGCAGGGCAAGTTCGGCTTGTTCGGGACGCATTCCCAGCGCTCGCGCTGCTTGGTAGCCGTTCGATACACCCTTCAGTTCGGTGGCTTCGATCAGCTTCCGGTACATCCAAGCCATCGCGCCGACCATCGGCAGCGGTTCCTCGCCGTCGCGCAGCAGACGATCCAGAAACTCTAGCGCCTTCGCGGATTTCCGCGCCGCTAAAAGGTCGGCCAACTCCCAGACGGTCGTCGTCTTTTCGGAGATCACCAGGGAGCTAACGTCATTTCTGCTGATGAACTTTTTCTCGCCCGCGTGCGTTGCCAGTTTAACGATCTCCGTCTTCAAGCGCATCAGATCCGCCGCCACGAACTCCGCCAAATCCTCCGCCGCGCCTTTTTCAAACTCCACGCTTTCTTCGTTTGCAATCGCCCTGGCAAACGCGACCGCCGACGTTTGCCGTTCTCCTGGGTTATCTCCAAGCCCGCAAGCCACCACAAGCGTCTTCTCCGCCAGCAGCTTCCCCAGCCTCATCCGCTGGTCCAGCCCCGTCGCTTCCACCACCAGCACGGTGAACGGCGCAGGATTCTCGAGATACGCACCAAGTTGCGCCACGGTTTCGTCCCGGTTCTTCTCACCGAGCTTTTCGATTGCTTCGGCTTCTTCGAGGAAGACCACCTGCTGCGGCGAAAGCATCGCCATCGTTTGAGCCTGATCCAACGCCGCCTGCGTCTCGCCGCGGCTTGCGGAGTACCGCGAAACGGCCCAAGTCCGCGCCGCTTCCGGTACAAACCTTTCGATCAACTGCTTGCGGCACTCATCCCGCAAATACGGCTCTTCACCAAGCAGAAGCAACGCAGGAATCGCCTTCCCGCGTTCCAACCGCTCCAGCAGCTCTTCCGGAGAAACCTGCGCCATTCGCCATGCTCTCCTAGTAGTTCTCTATGACCGCCGCCACCAGGCGCGCCGCAAAATCCTGCGCCAGCCGGTCCAAGGCCGGGTCTCGCTCTTCAAAGAAACTTTTCAGGGCGGCCGGGTCGGTCGTGTCGGCCGAAATCTGGTACTCGTTGCGGAACACAAAATTGTCCGAGTGGTAGAGCACCTTCTGTGTCGCTCGCTCCGTGAACGTCACTTCACACTTGACCGTCACGAGCATCGTCGTTGCGGCACCCGTCGTCGTATCAAACAACAGCGGCACGGACTCCAAACTTATGATCTTGCCTCTCAACACCGCATCGCCATCTTCCGGATTCGAGACGACCCGATACGACGTCTTCGCCAAAAACTCGTGCACGGTCGCCGCGGTAAGCTTTTGTTCCAGCCGGTAGCTCGTCGTTTTGTTCTCCAACGCCGGGACGGCAATCACGTGAATAGTCTTGGGCAACGCCGAGTTGTGTCCCGCGACGTGATATCCGCACCCGGCGCTGCATAACACCGCAAACATTAGCGCACAAACAATCCGCCGCCTCATGGCACCAACTTCTCTGCCAGCTTCACGGCATTCCACGCCGGCAATCGAATGTTATCCGCAGCTCCCCAAAACCACCAACTCCCGGGCTGCAGTTGATCGGCTTTCGGTTTCGATAGTTGGATGACCGTTTCGCCGGCCGCGCTGATATTGCTCGGCCCAATTCCAGATTCGTCCAGGATCGCGAATCCGCCGCGCTGACATGCGCAGGAAATCCTTTCTTTATCGACACCGTCATCAAGTTTGGCGCAGGCCGCAAATGTCACGCCATAAAAGACAGGCACGTGGACCAATTGCACCGTGGGAAGCACGACTTCGTTCCGAAGACAGGCGCTTATTTCATTTCGAAGAGTTAACTGCGCGTGGTTTAAATCGAATCGGCTTTGAGGCCCATATCGATCAAGCGAGTTGAAAGCCACGTGCGCGTCAAAGAGCTCCTTGCCCGGAGTTTGAAACGACAATAGCTGCTTGGTCTGCGTCTCAAGTTCTTCGATGCCGCCCTTGCCGGCAGCCGAAACGGGCTGTAATACAATAACGGCCATGTGCTTGATACCGAGCTCGCGCAACGCATGCGAAAGGCGAACGATTCCTTCCGCGGCGGCGGAAAGCACAGCAGCAAGATGCGGTTTTTCAGGAAAAGTTTGACCGCTAAGTTTCTCGAATCCCGGATACCACACGAAAGTATTTTCGAGGGATACCGAATGGCCAGACAGATCTATGATGACCGTCCCGCTACGGCTCGCCGTCTCGAAGTTGGCGAGCGTAAAATCGGACGAGCCAGTAAAGAAAATGATGCGAGCCTTGTCAAAACTTCCTTCTTCGACCGGTTGAATCACCGCCGGCTCGCCGCCCGCCTCGGTCAAAGTGCCCGCGGCAAGCTCCTCATCCACCAGTCGAAAGTCCGCACCGGCGAAGCGGCTCTCTTCGAGCAAGGAGCGTAACTCCGCTCCAAGCAGCGACGAAGCACCGGCAATCACGATTCGGTTGGAGCCCCGTTCAAGCGATGGCATGAATCACACGGTCCGGGAGACCAGGCGATGACGGAAAAAACGCACGACGTGCAGGGCCACGCCCGCCGCTGCGTAGGTGCAAGCGAAGATTACCAAAGCATATTCCGAAAACCTCCAGATGACAGCCACGAGGAGGCCGACAGCGACGATGGTCAGCGACGGCTGCTTACGCGTCCACGGAATGTCCTTGAAACTGTAGTAGCGAATCGTGCTCGTCATCAGTGCGCCCAGGATGCCGGCCAGTGCAATCCACGCCACCGACCAGCGCCAGTCGTGCAGAGGAAACTTAAACCCATGGACGAGAGCGGCAAGGACTCCTGCAGCGGCGGGCGTCGGCATGCCCACAAAATTCTTTGAACCCCCGGGTGCCATGCCCTGCACGTTGAATCGCGCCAACCGCCACGCACAGCAGATCAGAAACGCCAAACAGAAAACCCATCCCAATTGGCTGATCAGCTCGAACCGCTGGGAACCCTGGTCGGGCAGGCTGCGCACTCCCCAGGCATAAGCCATCACAGCCGGCGCAATGCCGAAACTGACGACATCCGCGAGCGAGTCGAACTGCACGCCAAATTCCGTGTTCGTTCCCGTCATGCGGGCAACACGTCCATCCAGTGAATCAAACAGAATCGCCAAGCCGATGGCCTTCGCCGCGTGATCGAAGTCTTCCCAGCCGCCCGCAATCGACGCAACCACTGCGTAATAACCGCAGAGCAAGTTTGCGCCCGTAAAAAGACTAGGTAGCAGAAAAATCCCTCGCCTCAATCGCGGATTTCGAATGCGCCGGCCTGCAAACGGCATTTCGTGCTGTTCGATTGGACCCATGAGTTAGTTTTGCCGCCCCACTGTGGATACGTTGGCTTCCGCATCCGAGGTTTGCTGATCGCGCAGATCCATGTTTATTGTCACGGCGGGCCATCGCGCGAGCACACTGGATCCGCCCTTCACGTTCTCTCCCACTCTAACAAGTATCTCTGCATCCTTTGGCAGCCAAACATCCACTCGCGAACCAAATCTCACCAGACCGATTCTCTCGCCTCGCGCCACTCGCTCCCCTTCTCTCTTCCAACTCACCACCCGCCGGGCAATCAATCCCGCTATCTGCTTGAATACCATCTCTCCGGCGTCGGTCGAAAGCGTAAAGACATTCTGTTCGTTTTCCATAGAAGCCCGCTCGCGCATCGCAGCCAGAAACTTGCCCGGCCGGTATTCCATCGTGGTGATAACCCCCGCCGCGGGCGAGCGATTCACGTGCACGTTCCAGACTGCCAGAAAAATGCTGATGCGTTTCCCGGGCCGCCCAGCGTCTTCCTCATCCGTTACGACCACAACCCGCCCGTCTCCCGGTGACACAATGGCCCCAGGCTCGGCTGGAATCACGCGCTCTGGATCACGGAAAAACGAAAAGACAAAAAGCGCCAGACACACCAACACAATCGCGGCTATCGTCCACTGCGCCAAATACGCCGCGCCGCCCAGCGCCAGAAGCGGCAACCCGAAGTAATACCCCTCTTTGACCATGCCTCAGAGAATATACCTCATCAGCGTCGCCAGCAGTGTGAATGCCGCGAGCAGCAGGGCCATTCTACGACAGAATTTTCGGGATAGGCGGGCGTTATTGCGTGTACTGAGCCCGCGCACGTTGGATACGGAGGGCAATCCGCTCCATCTCATCTTTGCAGTGGAGCTTCATCTTCTTTAGCTTGATTTCTTCCAGGAGGTCTTCCGAACTGAGGTAAGGAGAAGTGGAGATTCGGTGCAGTTCTGCTTCGTATTTCGAGTGCTGCTCGGCCAGACGCTGATACTCGGCGTCTGTGTCGAGGAGTATGTCCCGAGGTGCCCGCTGTGCTGTTGCCATGCGTCCTCCTGACACTGCGCGAATTGGATTGTGAATACTACATGAACGAAAGATAGCACTCGGAATGGCGGCGTCAAGAGGGAACTCTTAGGAATTTGGTCCTAGCCTATGGGGGCTGTGAGTTTTCTCTCCATGGTCACAGCCGCCTCGTCCGGCGCCCGGTAATACCCTTTCCGGCGTCCGCTCCTGGAAAACCCGTGCCTCTCATAAAACGAGATGGCGCGCGTATTTGATTCTCGCACCTCGAGATACACGTTTTTTGCCCCTCGCAACCCAAACTCATCAAGCACCGCGGACAGCAGCGCGGATCCTTCCCCTTTGTGCCTGTGATCCGCGCGCACAGCCATGTTAAGAACTTCAGCTTGGTCCTTAACCTGCCTCCCTACCGAGAACCCGCTGATTTTCCCATCGACCTCAACCACAAACGCCGAGGCGCCCTCGTCGATGGCTAACTTCTCATAGCTCTCTCTCGACCAATTCGCTGCCTCTCTCGATTCCGCGGAAATTGCGAGCACTGCCTCCACGTCCCCTTCGTGAAACCTCCGGACCGTTACATCACCGCGGGCCCCATCAACTCCCACTCTTGATTCCGCCCTTCCAGAAAACTTCCGCATCCGGACGCCGCACATATTCCGCGTCCAACTTGAGCACATCTGTCAACCGCCCTTCCAACGCTCGCGTCCTCCCGATTCTCCCGATGGCTGGAGCAAGCAGGTTGGTACACGCCACAACACTTTCTCCAACCCCGACGCGCTCTTGCCACGCGTCTTGGGCCGTCATCTTCTCCGGATCCGTCGAAATCCAGTTCACACGTTCCTTCTGGGTGCGTTGCCCGACCCAGCGAATGAAATCTGCCGGGGAGGCAGCCATCTCCCTCTCCACAAGCCCGAGTGCGGCTCCACGCCTGCGAAAGAGTCCCCCGTACAGCTGTTCCCTATGGGCATCAAAAAATGCCGCGATGTAGTCGCTCCCGCCGAGCGCCTCAGACGCCATCGCCTCTAACCTCGACACACCCGATATTCCCCTGCCGTACACCTCGCTCCAAGCCTTCACGGTCGTTAAACCCATGCGCACCCCGGTAAACGATCCCGGCCCCGATGCCACCGCAAACAACTCCACGTCCCGCATTTCAAGTCCGCTGAACTTTAGCGCCTCTTCCACCTTGGGCAGCAACCATACCGAGTACTCCGCTGTCCCCTCATGCGCGATCGCTTGCAGCACCTCATCGTCCCGTAGAACAGCCACACTGCCCCGGGAATCACAGGTATCCAGCGCAAGAATGATCACGCGAGCATTCTACCGCACAGAGGTCGCACTCTCCGAGTTCACACACCTTTAACGTGCAACAACTACGCCTGAAACACATGTTTCAGCCCCATTTTCTGGCGAATCTTCCAATTTATTCCTCACCACCAATGCTCTTTCTCGCAAATCGCCCGAGCAATTCGACTGCCAAATTCAAATCTAATTTTCCCTAACCTTATGATTCCACAGGATATATCTTGACTCTTGCAACACACACATTTAAACTCTGTAAGTACCTCAGGGGGCATCTCGATCCATGGACTACAAAATCGGTGACAAGGTCGTTTATCCGAACCACGGCGTCGGACTTGTAGAACAGATTAGTTACGGTGTCTTGAATGGTAGGACTGAGCGTTATTTCATGATTCGCATCGTTTCCAGCGGCCTGCGCGTCATGGTTCCACAATCAAACGCAGAAACCGTTGGCCTTCGTTCCGTAATTCGTTCCACGGAATCCACCAAAGTCCTTGGCTTCCTTGAAAAGGGCAAGCTCAACTCTCACCACGACTGGAAACACCGCTTCAAGGAAAACTCCGAGCGCATGCGCACCGGTTCCCTCCTCGAAGTGGCCGTCGTCCTCAAGAGTCTCGTTTCCCTCAGCCGCAGCAAGCCCCTCTCCTTCCGCGAAAAGAAAATGCTGGAGCGCGCGAAGTATCTCCTGGTCAGTGAAATGGCCACCTCGCGCAACACGACTGCGGAAAGCGCCGAGGCCATCGTCGTCAAGTCCCTGGCCAAAGCCAAGCTTCAATTCCCGGTAATGACCGAGAAATTCGAATAGCCTAAGCGCCGCAGGCCGGGCGCGTTTTTAATTTCCGGCGGGCAACTTCAGTTGCCCGCTTTTTGCTTTTCTGGCGCCTTTCTCTCTTGCCTTCTTCGTTGCTTTCTTTTTTTCCCTCTGCACAATCAAGTGCCTCTGCGTTTAGCTATCTCCGTCTCTTTCATCCTTACCTTTGCAAATCTATCCGCTCGAAGGGAATGAAACGCCAAATTACCCAATATCGTCATATGTTCGAACCCGGTAGCGCAGTCCCGCGCTACCCTTCACGGATTCTCAATGAGCCCTCCTTTCTGTACTATGTGAGGCAAGCTCGGGAGATAACCATGAAACCCTGTCTTTTCTTCATCGCCCTGCTGATCTTCGCCGGTTCCACGCAAGCACAGCATTCCCACTTGCCCGCGATGGGGGGCGGAAACCCTGCTGGCTCAGGTTATGGCCAGGGAGGTTGGGGCAGTGGGTGGGGATCGAGTAGTTTCGGTTCCCACGGTGGTAGAGTGGTGTACGAACCACCGCGAGAGTACTCCGTCGGCTACGCTAAGAACGACGGCCCCTTTGTTCCCTCAACTTACATGAATTACGACGACGCCCTCGCCCTCGGCCAGCGACAACTCGCCGCCGAGGAGAAGGCCGCACGAGGCGATGAGGGCACGCCTCTAGGGGACATTGCTCGCGACTACAGAGCCAGCAAAATCCTCACTTTGAGACTCCAATCCCGCGTGTTGCAAGACAATTCAGGCAATCTTCAGGTCTGCAATCTAAATGGCAACAATTGCCATCGCCCGTGACGACTAACGGCCAATAGTTGTCCCATCCCAACTCTCCGCGACTCTCAGCGTCTCTGAGCGCCTCTGCGTTATCTTTGGTCTTCCTCGTCTTTTCTCTGCTATATCTACCTACCCACCAATCCGCTAAGTGTCACACCTGCCTCACGTAATACTCGTGCCACTTCTGCCGCAATCGCCGCAGCTCCTGGCGTATCCCCGTGAATACAAATCGTCTGCGCCGCAACCGCAACGTCACTCCCGTTGCTCGCCTTCACGACCCTTCGTTCCACCATTCCCAAAGCCTGCCGCGCTGCTTGCTCAGGATCGCGAATCAAAGCATCTTCGAACTTCCTCGATCGCAAAGTTCCGTCCGGCTCATACCGCCTGTCCGCAAAAGCCTCTGCCGCCACGGCAAATCCCGCTTCCCGAAATACATCCAGCATCAACGACCCCGCGAGCCCCACGAGCACCACCTCACGGTTCCATCGCGCCACTCCGTCAGCAATCGCCCCCGCAAGTTCGCGACTCCTTACCGCCTGATTATAAAGCGCTCCATGCGGCTTCACGTGCACCACGCGCGCGCCGCAGCTTTCCGCGACTTGCGCCAACGCTTGCACCTGCTCATACACGGACTGCGCAACCTCCGCCGGCGCCATCTTCAACTCCAACCTGCCAAAATTGTCGCGGTCGGCGTACCCCGGATGCGCGCCAATCGCTACCCCGTATCGCAGTGCCTGCTCAATCGTCGCGTGCATTGTCTCCGCATCGCCTGCATGCCCGCCGCAGGCAACGTTCGCCGACGTAATCGACCTCATCAATGCGAGTTGCGTGCCGTCACTAATCGCCTCAGGCATTTCGCCCATGTCGCAATTCAAATCGATCTTCAACGGACGGCTTTTCATCCCAGAATCAACTCCTGCGACGCCAGCAATTTTTCCTGCTCCACCAAAAGCGTCCGCGCCGTTTCCAACTCCACCAGCTCGAATCGAATCTCATCGCGTGGCCGAAGCTGCCCCAAGCTGCTCAAATCCGCGGAAATCACATTCGCAATCTTCGGATATCCGCCGGTTGTCTGCTGCTCCACAAACAGAATAATCGGCAATCCTGATGCCGTAATCTGCACCGCTCCCAATGAGACGCCCTCGGAGATCATTTCCACACCGGAAGCTGCCGGAATGGGCGGGCCTTCGAGCCGCAGTCCCATGCGATTCGATTCCTCGGTGATGCGATAGGTGGACCGGTAGAATACTTCCTGCGCGGCTTGCGAAAACCAATCGCTCTGTGGTCCCCCCGTGACACGCAATGTTTTTCGCGGCGCCAACTTCTCCAGCGCCTTCGCAGCGACCTTCCTCTTCCGAAAAGTCCGAAAGCCACCGCCCGCCGTTCCAATCTTGAGCAAATCTCCCTTGCGCAGCGCTCTTCCTTCAAAACCGCCCAGCCCGCTCAACAAATGAGTGGAAGCGCTTCCCAAAAACAATTTCACGACAAGGCCGCCCCGCACGCACAAATAACAGCGCGCTCCAGTATGCGTGGCCCCCAATCGCAAGGTCTGGCCGGCCCGAACCTCCGCGGAACTCCAAAGGTCGACATGCGCATTGTCCAGCGTCGCCCTAAAATCGGCGCCCGTCAGGGCTATCTCCGCGTGCTCCGGAAATATAAATGTTCCGCCGAGGAGAGTCATTTCCAAACCTGCCGTCCCCTGGGAGTTGCCCACCAACCGATTTCCGATGCGCAACGCAACGGGATCCGCTGCTCCCGAAGGCGATACCCCCATCGGTCCAAATCCTTCGCGACCCAAATCCTGCACCGTGCTGAGCATTCCCGGAGAACGCACTTCGATCAAACTCATGCGTTCTCCAGTTTCGCAAATTGTTCCCGTGAAGTTGGCACGAAGCGCACGCGATCTCCGATCGCCAGCAGACTCATTTCCGCCCGGTCGGGCCGGAACATTGCTACTGGCGTTCGCCCCAGCAATCTCCAGCCGCCAGGCGTGGCAATCGGATACACGCCGGTTTGATTTCCAGCAATACCGACGCTCCCGGCCGGGACACTTCGCCGTGGCGTCGCCAATCGCGGCGTGACCAGCGCCTCCGGCAACTCGCCCAAATATGCAAATCCCGGTGCAAATCCCAAGAAATAAACGCGATACTTGGCGGTTGCGTGGAGCTCGATGACTGACGCTGGCGTCAATCCATGCAACTCCGCCACATCTTTCAGGTCCGGACCAAACTCTCCGCCGTAACACACAGGTATCTCAACCAAACGCGGTTCCGGCAACTCTACTTTCTCCATACGCATGATGTAACCGCGCAACATCTCTTCCAACTCGGGATGCCGCAATTTCAAAGAATCAAATTTGATCAGCAAAGAACAGTACGCGGGATGCAGATTTCGCACTCCCGCAATTGGCTCCGACTCCAAGAGCCGCAACAGCTTCCGCACCTGCTCGTGACTGTCTGTTGAGATTTGATTTTGTAGGTGCTGGGCTCGAGCGCCGCTTTTCCTAGCGGATGTTTCAAAATAAACGAGCAGCGACTGATCGCTGGCAGCGCGAAATTGTACGCCGCTACGGGTAGAGGTTCCCATCGCCGCGAGAGTATACCTCACGCCGTGCCGCAGTCACTCCGGTGCGCCGCACTCTCGCAAGAACTCCACGGTTTTGTATTCATTCTTATGCTCGTTCCCGGGAAACTGCATGGCGTACCCAAGCGGCGTGCATTCCACAATTTCGCCGGGCCGCTCGTAGTGTCCCGGGATTTTTACACGCACCGACAGGTCCGCGCCGCGTTCCACCAAAAGTTGTGCCATGGGCAAGCCACCGTCGAAGAATTGCGTCACCGCATGGAAAATCGGCGTCTGTCCGCCCACGCCCAATTCATCCACATCGGCCCGTACATTGACGTCCGCCCCATGCTCCAGCAACACTTTCGCGGCTTCTACGTTGCCGTATTCCGCCGCCACATGCAGCAGAGTCGCTCCTCGCAGTTTGAGGAGTCGCGCGCCTGTGGTACCAAAGTCCAACTCAGAGAATCGCTGACGCACTAGCGTGCGATCCACGTCAAGGTGTTTCGCCAGTAGATCTAGCCGCCCGCGAAGCAAGTCCAGCACGGGCGGCACGTCGTACTTCGTGACGCCGCCCGCTTCGACAAGAAGATCCATACACTCGCCGAGCCGCGCCGAACGCCCGTACGTGCCAATCACATAGTCCAGCGCTGTGCCCGGATATTTTCGCCTCTCGCGCGCGCAGTTCGGATTGGCTCCGTGCTCCAGGAGCCATTTGATCGCCTCAGGCTGCACCGTTTCGCAAGGCGCAAAAATAATCGGGAAGTATTCGTTCCACTCCGCGTTCACATCCGCGCCACGAGCCAACAACAGCTCCATCATCGGTATGCGATGCCCAAACAATGCAGCGCGCATCATTGGACCGTCGCCGCCTTGATGTACATCCGATCCGTTGTCGATCATCCACTCGGCCATCGCCAATCTTGTGGGGCCTGGCGCCTCCCACGGCACGCGGCATTCGGCTACCCACGTGAGCGGCCCATTTTTGTTATACCCAAGCGGAGCGCGATGCAACTCAGGGTTGCGGGTCATCATGATCTTTATGCGCTCCAGGTCATTGCTATCGATTGCAAGCTTAAGTTGGCCAATCTCCTCGAGCGAATCGACGTGCTCCTTCAACTTCGGCCAGCTCGCAAATCCATACAGCCGCGCAATCTTAAGCTGAGCAGCCGTGAGCGATTCAGCCTCACCGGCTTTCAGCAAGTCTTTCGCTTGATCCTTCAAATGGCGGAGATTGGGACGTTCAGGAAGCGGACGCGGCGCGTCCTCGGAATGGATCGACACAGCAACCTCCTTTCATCGAACCGCCCGTAGTCCGCACATCGGGCCGAAAGAAGGTTCGCAAAACTCGATTTAAAGCAGGTGGGCTTCTACCCTTTCCGCGGACCGGATGCGTCCCTAACGCACCCGCATGCTATCACAAAGTTCACAGGAACTTTATCAGCGCCTCGGTCGTCTCCTTAGGCTTTTCTTCCAATACCCAATGCCCGCAATCTTTGAGCACGACCATTGTCGCGTCTGTAGCCACGAGCTTCATCTGCTCGCCAAGCACAGTTCCATTCGCCTTCTCGCCGCCAATCGCCAGCACCGGCATCGTCAGCTTGGTCTTGGAGAGGTCCGCGAAATCCTTGGCCGCCTGCTGGAATGAAACAAAATACTCCCATCCCGCATGCATTCGTCCCGGACGCGCATACGCGGCCGTATACGCCACCCGATCCGCTTCCGGCAGCGAGTGATTCTTGTCCGCCGCAAAATTGTTCCAGAAATGTTCGAAATAAAGCCGTTCGCGCCCGCGTACCAAAGCTTCCGGTGTTGGACCATTAAATCGGAAATGCCAAATCCCCGGGTTGTTGTACACGTCCTCCCATCCCGCCACTCCGGGCAGAAACGCGTCCATCACCGCCAGTTTTTCCGTCTCCGCCGGAAACTGCGCGGCATACGCATACGCCACCATCAATCCAATGTCATGCCCAACAACTCTCGCCTTTTCAATTCCCAATGACTTCGCGAGCCCGTGAATGCTGATCGCCGCCGACTTCATGTCCAAGCCAGCCTTGGGAATCTCCGAATCACCAATGCCAGGCAAGTCCGGCGCAATCACCGTGAATTTCTCCGCCAGCAGCGGCATGATCGGCCGCCACATCCGTGAAGTCTGCGTGTACCCGTGCAGCAGAATCACCGCCGGCCCGTGCCCGGCCGTCAGATAGTGCAGCTTGACGCCATCGACCACCTTAGTACGCGAGGCAATGCCTTCATCCGCCGCATGAGCTACGCTAGATTCCGCCGCGAACAGAAACCCAAAACCAATCGCCACCACGCCAAACCAAAACCTAACTATCCGTTCCATCGTATCTCCTAGTCAGAGGCAGTCCAAAGCACGCTCCTCCGCAGCTTCTTAGAGTATTTCCGCGCTTAAATAACCACAAAAAAAATTTGTCGAACCGCTTTTCAGAGAACAGGCGCCTTGGATGTCGGCGTTATGTTTGGGTCTTTTCTGCCTTATCTGTATATTCAGTACTCTCTGTGTAATCCTTCAGGCCAAAACCAAGCTTGGATCCGCATTGAGCGACGAATCGCCAAACACTCCCGCCTGAAATTTCTCATACGCCGCCGCCGCAATCATTGCCGCGTTGTCCGTCGAAAGCGCCCGACTCGGAAATAACACGTCAATCCCCCTGCTCTTCCCACGCTCGTCAAATGTGGCGCGCAGCTGGCTGTTGGCCGCCACTCCCCCCGAAACCAGCACGCTCTCCACGCCCAATTCTTCCGCGGCCATCATGGTGCGGTCCACCAAATCGCGCACAACCGCGTTCTGAAACTCGCGTACCAGTGCCAGCGTTTGGGGCGAACAAAGCGGCAATAGCTGCTGAAATTTTCGCTCCCCACGCTGCAGTGCCTCTTCCCGCATTCGAATCTCCTCAGAATATTCCGGGTGCTCGCGCACGTGATACAAGACCGCCGTCTTCAAGCCGCTGAAACTGAAATCCAGCGGATTCCCGCGCGTTTTCGTAGGACCGAATTTCACCGGCGCAGGCGCCGCATTCGAAACCGCAGCCAATCGATCCAGAATCGGCCCTCCCGGATATCCCAGCCCCAGCAACTTGGCCACTTTGTCGTAGGCTTCGCCCGCCGCATCATCGCGCGTCTGCCCGATTTTTCGATAACGCAGAAGCCCGCCTGACTCCCCCGTTTTCACCTCTTGCAAAACCGTATGTCCGCCCGAAACAATCAAACAAACCGCAGGCAATTTCGCCAAGCGCCCCGCACTATGCGCCTCCAAAAAAACAGCGTGAACATGCCCCGCAAGATGATTCACCCCCACAAGCGGCTTCCCCAACGA
>Ga0209446_1000035_pt1 | contig 45548 bp, 35 predicted proteins | sample BogFormECP04_OM2_FD_188242 | JGI IMG/M metagenome (GOLD analysis project Ga0209446, IMG submission 188242) | Bog forest soil microbial communities from Calvert Island, British Columbia, Canada - ECP04_OM2 (SPAdes) (version 2) | ecosystem: Environmental > Aquatic > Freshwater > Wetlands > Bog ... | reverse complement strand
CGACTACGAGATTGGTCGCGTGATTGACGAAATCCAGAAGATGGGCAAGCTCGACAACACGCTAATCATCTACATCGACGGCGACAATGGTACCAGCGCCGAAGGCAGCGTTTACGGCACGTTCAACCAGTACACCGCCTACAACGGCATCATCAATATGCCGACGGTCAAGCCCGTCCTGGCGATGAACGCACTGCACTATAACGACTGGGGCTCCGACAAGACCTATCCGCACATGTCCGTGGCATGGTCTTGGGCTTTCGATACCCCTTTCAAGTGGACCAAGCAGGTGGCCTCTCACTTCGGCGGAACTCGCCAAGGGCTTGCGATTTCCTGGCCCGGACATATCAAGGGCGAGGGTGGCATTCGCACCCAGTTTCACCACGTCATCGATATTGTTCCTACGATCCTCGAAGCTACCGGCGTCCAAGCGCCGAACGAGGTCAACGGAATCAAGCAGAAGCCGATTGAAGGCGTGAGCATGCTCTACACGTTCGATTCCGCCAATGCCAGTGCGCCGTCCAAACGCGATACTCAGTATTTCGAGATGGTCGGCAATCGCGCGATCTATCACGACGGCTGGGTCGCAGCCACCACCCCGCCCGCTCCGCCGTGGGAACTGGGAACTACGGCCATGCCGCCCCTCAATCAATACAAATGGGAGCTTTACCACATCGCCGAGGACTATTCGGAAGCCAACGACCTCGCCGAGAAAATGCCTGACAAGCTGAAAGAAATGCAGGCGCTGTTCCAGAAAGAGGCGGCGGACCACCAGGTCTTACCGCTGGATAACTCGGGCTTTGCGCGCGCCCTTACGGCGCGGCCGAGCGCCATTGCCGGGAAAACCTCTTTTACCTATATCGGTGAGAACGCCAATATCCCCGACGGCAATGCCCCCAACGTGCTGGGAAGGGACTTCACCATTTCTGCCGAGTTGACGATCCCGAGTGGGGGCGCAGAGGGCGTGGTCGTAGCCGAAGGCGGAATGATCGGCGGCTACGGCCTCTACCTCACCCAGAGCTTCAATTGGTGGCTCAAGAGCGACCTGTTCAAAAAAATCGGACTGGGATTGTTAATTCTGGGGCTTCTGCTGATCTTGATCGGCAATGCTGGACGGTGGAGAAAACGCTTCGGCTACGCGATGTTGCTCATAGCCGGAATGGGACTGCTTATGGTGTTTGCTACCGATATCTTCGGATTAGGCAGAGGTCGGCCTGTCTTCGTCTACAACATGCTGGACTTGGAGCGGTTCCGGTGGAGAGGCTCTGCGCTTGGCGAAGGCAGGCACACTATAGTCTTCGACTTCAAATACGAGGGCCCCGGCGTCGGCAAGGGCGGTATCGGCGTACTGACTGTGGATGGCAAAGAGGTTGACCGCAAGTCGATGGAACACACGATTCCGTTCCTCCTTCCCGCCGACGAGAGTTTCGACGTCGGGCTCGACACTCGGACGCCGGTGGACTTTACCTATGATTGTCCTTTCCGCTTTACCGGAAGCATTGACAAGCTGACGTTCAACCTAGGGCCATCCCAGTTATCGGCCGAGGACCGGAGGAACAGGGACGTCGCCATCGCCAATGCCAACAACTAGGCAAAGAGGACGAACCGAATAAGTACAAATTCAGCTGAGTGCGCTTTCCCAGGGCCACGGTGCGCAGCACTTGTTCCGCGGCGTTGTTGTGGATCTCGATGCTGCAATCACTTGGAATTTCCGGCGCGCTCGTTAGCTGGCAAAACGGGCAACAGCCGGTTTTGAAAAATAATGTAAGTCCTTTGAAATCTGGTGGACGAGAGGGGATTCGAACCCCCGGCCTCCTCGTTGCGAACGAGGCGCTCTCCCAGCTGAGCTACTCGCCCACGAGCAGCAACAAAATCTTAGCAGACGCTCCGAACCTTGCCAACAGATGGCGCCCGCGTGATTTACAACGAGATAAAACGCACTACAGACTTGCAAGCGCCAAAATCGGACTAGCTGCGCCCAACTAAATCCTTATTCAAGGAATGAGTGCAGCCTCACGGCTGATTGAGATTGCCGCCAGCGCGCTGCGCCACGATCTTCCGCGCATTCTGGTAGAGCGCACGGGCCTGCGGAATGGCTTCCACAGCTTTCTGCACTTGGGGATCCGCTTCCAGCTGAACCTTAAATCCCTCTTGCATGCCGAAGTTTGAAACCAGCACTTCCTGCCTGATCTTCCGTTTTACCCAATCCAGGTTCTCGGACATATCCGGCTCGGTGTAGCGTACCTTTTGCTTGGCGAGATATTCGTGGAAGCTCTTCATCACGTCGTCGTCGACTTCAAATTCTTTCGTGACCGTCGGTTTGTTCCCCATGTAGAAGCGCGTGAAGCCTCCTACGCCGCCTTCGTACGGATAAAAAACATCCGCCCGGAAGAGATTTTCCTGGAAATGATTGAGCTTCGGCGCAGCTACGACTAGATCCGGCGTGATGCCCCCACCTCCGGTAACTTGCCGCCCGCTGTCCGTGAGCTTAACCTCCGTCGGATGCTCGGGAACCTTGCGCTCGTAGTGGTATTCGTATAGTGAAATCGACTTGTAATCGCGCTGAATGAGGCGCCCGCTGGGCGTGTAGTAACGTGCGGTGGTCAGCGCAAGGCCAGTATTTTCGCTGAGCGGCTGAACCGTCTGCACCAAACCCTTGCCGAACGTCGTTTCTCCAACGATCAACCCGCGATCATGATCCTGCACGGCACCCGAGACGATCTCTGTGGCCGATGCCGAATTTCCATTCACCAGAATCACCAGCGGCACGGTCACGCCCTGATTGCCGCGAAGTGCAAAGTATCTTCGCTCCGGCGACGTCCGCCCATGATGCGAAACAATCAGTTGATTCTTATCCAGGAACATATCTCCGACTGCGACTGCTTCGTTCAACAACCCGCCGGGGTTCCCGCGCATATCCAGGATCAATCCATCCAGGCTCGAAGCATTCAGCTGCCTCAAGGCCTCGCCAATTTCACGATCCGTAGTTTCGTTGAAGCCTGACAGGCGAATGTAGCCGACCCCGGGCTTGAGCATGAACGCGATGTCCACGGAGTGTCGCGGAATTTCGTCACGCGTCACGGTAAAGACAAGCTGCTGATCATAGCCTTCGCGGGCCACCGTAATCTTTACAACCGTCCCTTTAGGACCCTTTAGCAAATCCGCAACGTCACTCGTCGTCAGCCCTTCCGTTGACTTGTCATCTACCTTCATGATTACGTCGCCGGGCCGAATGCCCGCATTAAATGCCGGCGCGCCAACATAAGGCTGCATGACCACAGTCCGGGTGTCTTTAGGCGCAACGACCATGCCCACGCCATAGTATTTTCCGCGCTGATCTTCGCGCAGCAGCGCAAATTGGCGCGCATCAAAGAAGTTGGAGTGGGGATCCAGCACGCGCAGCATGCCCGGGATGGCGCCTTGATACACGGCTTTATCTACATCGACCGGGTCGGCATAGTTTGCCTGGACCACGTCCAGCACATTGGTGAACTGCCTTATTGCCGCGTGCTCATCCTCGGCCGCAGAAGAAGTCGTTGCTCGGACGTTGGGACCGTATATTCCCCCAAGGACTGCAGATATGACGATGACTGCAACGACTAGTACCAACCCACGGCGTTCAGATTTCATCCTGACCTCGCGTGACCACGCAACCTGAATTATAGCACACCCCAAAGTGTGGTTTGACACTGTGGGACGCCCTTTCTATGATGCCAATAGCCCGTCTTTCGGCTACCTATAACTATGCTCAGCATGACCCACATGGTCGTTCTGTTTGTCGTCGTTCTGGTCATTTTCGGGCCGCACAAGCTGCCCGAACTGGCCCGTGGTCTGGGCAAACTGATGGCCGAGTTCCGCAAAGCTTCCACCGACTTCAAGAGCGCCTTTGAGCAGGAAATGCGCGACATTGAACGCCAGGCCCTTCAAGCCGAACGTAAGAAAGCTGCCGAAGCTGTGGCTGCCGCGAGCGTTGCAGCGGACCAGCCTGCCACCTTGGCCACACAGGCGGGCACCGAAACCTCCCCAGCCACCTTAGACGCAGATTCTCGCGCTACAGAAGCGCTGGTCGTCACTCCGGTTGCCGAATCTGTGCCGCGTTCGAGTGGTGACGCCGCCCAGCTATCGGAAGAAACGCCCGCCGCCTCGGTTGCGGAGCCTTCTCAAGCTGAGCCTTCTCAAGACGTTTCTACCGCCGCTGCGCACGATATTTCTCACGACCCCTCTCATGACCAACAGCAGCCAGTCTGATTCCTCCATCGTTTCAACCAAGGAAGAGCCCGGCGCTCAGATGACGTTTTTCGAGCACCTTGTTGAGCTGCGCAAACGCATCATCAACTCTCTCGCTTCCATCGTGATCGGCGCCGCCATTGGCTGGGTCATCGCTCCGCACTTCGTCAACTTCATGGTCAAACCAATGACCGCAGCGTTGAAGAAGGCCGGTCTCAACCCGCAGCTGGTCTACTCTCACCCCGCAGGCTATTTGAACGTGCTCATCACCTGTAGCATTTACATCGGAATTGTCATCGCGTCGCCGTGGGTCTTGTTTCAGATTTGGCAGTTCGTTGCTCCTGCGCTCTATAAGCACGAGCGCAGCGCCATCACGGGCTTTCTTTTTTCGACGGTTTTTCTCTTCATCACCGGCATTGCCTTTGGCTACTTCATTTCGCTGCCCTACGTTTTGCGCTTCTTGATCAGTTTTCAAGGGCCCGTCGTCCCGCTCATAAATATCGACGAGTATTTCGATTTGATTCTGCTCGTGCTTCTTGGGCTCGGACTGGTTTTCGAGCTGCCGATCCTCATTTTTTTTCTGACGCTCTTCGGCATCGTCACTCCCCAGTTTCTGATCAAGAATTTCCGCTACGCCCTGCTGGTGATCACCGTTCTTGCGGCCGTACTCACGCCTTCGCCGGACGCCCTCAGCATGGTGCTCTTCATGCTGGTGCTGGTCGCTCTGTACTTCGTGGGTGTGGGCGTTTCCTGGGCGGTCGTGCGAAAAAAGAAAAAGCGTGAGGCCGCAGCGGAGGAGGGCATTAGATGAGTTTTACGTCTAATAGTTTTTCTTGCACGGGAGTTCTCGCGCTCGCGGTGCTTCTCGGCGTCGCTGGATGCAAAGCCAAAGCGGACAACCCTCAACCCTCCGCCAAGGACGCGCCTTTTATGAGCGCCGTCACTACCGCTCCGCCTCCGGCCACGCAAAATCCAGCCGATGAAGCTCCTCCACCCGACAAGACTGGCGGCTTTGACGGCAAGCGCGCCTTCACCCACGTCGCCAAGCAAGTATCTTTCGGGCCGCGCCCCTCGGGTTCACCGGCCATTGCGCAAACTCAGGATTACATCCTCTCCGAACTGAAAAGCTACGGCTGCACCACCGATGTCGATGCCTTCAGCTCAGACACTCCCGCCGGCCGCATCGCCATGAAGAACATTCTCGTCAAGATTCCTGGCGACCGGCCTGGCGTGATTCTCCTCGGCACGCACTACGACACCAAGCACCTTGAAAATTTCGTTGGCGCCGATGACGCCGGCTCCTCCACCGGCGTTATGCTCGAACTGGCCCGCCTACTTTGTTCCCAGCACAGCCACTACAACGTCTGGATCGCGTTCTTCGACGGCGAAGAAGCCGTGCGGCCGGAATGGAAGGATCCCGACAATTGCTACGGAAGCCGCCAAATGGCCGCGCGCTTCGCCAATAGCGGCGACCTCACAAAAATAAAAGCCTTCCTCCTGGCCGATCTCGTCGGCACGCGCACACCGCATTTCAAGCGCGAATCCTATTCCACCAAAGCGCTAGTCGATCTCGTCTGGGGCGTTGCCAAAAACCTCGGCTACGGAGCTATCTTCATCGACGACGAGACGCCGATCGAGGATGATCACCAGTCCTTCTTGAAACGCCACGTCCCCTCAGTGGATGTGATCGACCTCGACAACGGCCCGAACGGCGATGTCTATTACTGGCACACGCCCCAAGACTCGCTCGACAAAATCAGCCCCAAGACGCTAGCCATTGTCGGCCACGTCTTTCTCGAAAGCGTCAAGCAACTCCAGGCGAAGTAAAACAGGGCACGCCACCTCGCACCTGCGCGTTGCCGGCGAACTGTGTGCTACATTCAAATTGCTCCAAGAACAGTCTTGCAAATGGAAAAAAAGCGCATTCTCGTGAACTCGTCAGCTGGCCGCTACGCCATCGTCTGTGGAGTGGGCGTTCTTCGCCATACTGCCGAAGAAATCCGCCGACTGGGAAAATTCTCGCGAGTCCACCTGGTGTCCTCGCCAAAGGTCTGGCGAGCAGTAGGGAAGAGCGTTCTCAGTGGCCTCGGTCTGAAAGCCACACACGCTACGCATCTGATGAATGATGCGGAAACTGCAAAAAATCTCCGCACAGTTGAAAAGCTTTCGCGTTCAATGGTTCGGGGGGAGATTGATCGCCACTCCCTGATCATCGCCGTTGGCGGAGGCGTAGTTGGCGACGTAGCCGGTTTTGCCGCCTCAGCTTGCCTGCGCGGCGTGGCGCTCGTGCAAATTCCCACCACCCTGATCGCACAAGTGGACAGTGCCGTCGGCGGAAAGACTGGCGTGAATCTTCCAGAAGGGAAGAACCTCGTTGGCACTTTCTATCCCGCGCGCCTGGTCCTTGTCGATTCCGCCATGCTGAAGTCGCTGCCGGAACGCCAATATCGCGGCGGTCTCGCCGAAGTCATCAAGTACGGAATTATCGCCGACGCAAGACTCTTCGCGTTTCTCGAAAAGAACTTCGACGCCGTTCTGCGCCGCGATCCTGCCGCGCTCGCCTACATAATCCCGCGCTCGCTCGAAATCAAAGCCCAAGTCGTCAGCCGCGACGAGCGCGAATCCGGCCTCCGCGAAATCCTAAATTTCGGCCACACCTTCGGCCACGCCCTCGAAACCATCACAAATTACCGAACCTACCAGCACGGCGAAGCCGTGGCATGGGGCATGATGGCCGCCGCCCTTCTCGGCCACGAAATCGGCCTCACTCCAGCCGACGAAGTGTCGCGCATTGTTTCTCTGGTCCGCCGCTTGGGGCCGCTCCCACCGTGGCCACGCGTTCCGCCAAAAAAACTGATCGACGCGATGCACTCCGACAAAAAAGCCCGCGCCGGCAAACTCCGCTTCGTCCTCGCCCGCAAAATCGGCAAAGCGATTTCCCACGACGACGTGCCTCTCGAAACCCTCGAGCGCGTCCTGCATTTCGCTCCGCACTTCATCACCGGGGGAAGAAAACGCCGTGGCTAACCGGCGCCCTTCATCAAAAGTGGCACAGGCTTCAGCCTGTGCGCTTTCGCCGACTCAATCATGTGCGCCGTTTGAACCGAGCCCCGCAAAATTAAGCAACTTGTCATTCCGAGAGAAGGGACCGAAGGTTCCCGCCCCGTCGGAAGGAATCTGCTTCCCGCTTCCGGCCTCGCCCGAGCTGTTAGCTGTCAGCTGTTGGCTTCGCCTCTTCGACTTTCGACTTTCAGCGTTTAACTCGTAATAATGCCCACTAACTCCGCCCCCGCGAAAGGCACGCAGACCGAAGGCGCTCACACCGAGGTCGACGCCTCCCACAAAGTCCGCGAGATGTTCGCGCAGATCGCTCCGCGCTACGACCTGCTGAACCATCTCCTGTCGCTTCAACTCGATCGTCTCTGGCGCAAACGAGTCGCGCGCCAGCTCCGCCCCATTCTTGCGCGCTCCGATGCCGCAGTGCTCGATCTTTGCTGCGGCACAGGCGACCTGGCCTTCGCGCTCGCCCGGGAAGGGAAGGCCCGCGTCTACGGTGCGGATTTTGCTCATCCCATGTTGGTTCTCGCAAAACAGAAAAACTCTGTGCTGAGCGGCGATTCTTCTCAGCCAAACGCAAATGCACTGCCGTTCCTGGAAGCCGATGCTCTCCGCCTGCCGTTCGCAGACTGTTCGTTCGACCTGGTCACCACCGCCTTCGGCTTCCGCAATCTCGCCAACTACGAAGCCGGCCTGCGCGAAATCCAACGCGTCCTTAAGCCCGGCGGCACAATCGCCATCCTCGAGTTCACCGAACCGCCCGATAGTTTGCTAGGTGGTACTTACCGCTGGTATTTCTGCAAGGTTCTGCCGCGCATCGGCGCCCTAATCTCAGGCGATCCCTCCGCCTACACCTACTTGCCAAAATCCGTCGCCCGCTTCTTCCGTCCGCCCGAACTCGCTTCCCTGATGGCCGCCGTGGGCTACAGCTCCGCGGAATTCAAAGTTTGGACCTTCGGCACAGTCGCGCTGCACACCGCTGTCCGTCCCTGGGAGTAGTATTTCCTATCGCTTTTCAGCAGCGAGCTCCTTAAAGAAGTGCAATACGCGAAATCTTACATAGTCGTCTCTTTTTCGAGTTCTGTAGAAGCAGTCCCAATAACTGATGACACGCTGTTCTGTGTGGGCGAGGAACTCCGGATTTGCGAGGAGAAAAGTCCTATACACACTCGGCTCCAAATCCTTCAGCCGAGCTTCGATCAGCTGCTGTATTTCAACGACGTACTCACCCAGAAGTTGGATGACGTATGCCGGCACCCATGGATAACTGCAACTGATGATCTGCTCCAGATGGTTCTGGCGAACATAGCCATCGCGGTGCCTCGTCAAAATGCAGCTAAGCAAGTGCCATTGAGTACCGCTCAGTTCGCGCTTAGCAATCGAATCGGTGTTGTGGTAAACGCGAGTGGGGATCTCAATGGTCTCACTGTTTACACGCACCTGGGAGGGACGGCCACCGTGCGGGTTTTCCGGAAGGACGGAGACCGCTGCCAGCACGTCATCGCGGACGCTCGATGGGAAGGCGCGCAATAGATCCTTGTTGTCTTGAGGTTTCACGGTCCCACGTTGTGCAGCGGAAGTTACGTCCATTATCCTTTCGACAAAAAGTGTTTTCAAGCTCCTAATATTACTTAGGTAATCCCGTGGGTTTACCAGTTACGCCAGCACCTTGCTGGCGTTTTTGCTTTATAGACTTTGCCGGCACACCCAAGTCCTTTGTATCCAACGGTTGCGATACCAATCCTGGTTTTGCACAATTTTGGTGCAAAATAGTGCCGCCAAGTCATTTAGAATCAACACTTATAAAAGTGCATCAAAATAAACGACTTTATCTTCCTCTAAAATGAACGTTTACAAAAAACATAGGGGGGAGCTGTGGTCGTGGTTAACCCGGCACGCGCCTGCCTCTTCACCCTCATTCCTCCAACCCCGCGCTACGCAATTTCGCGAGCAACGTCTTCGGCGACACTCCCAACTTTTCCGAAGCCCGCGTCTTGTTCCATTTGCACTCGCGCAAGGTGCTCTCCAACAACACGCGCTCGATGTGGCCAACCGCCCGCCCGGTCACTTCTTCCAAGCTGCCTTCCCAATTGAACTGCTCCGGCAACATTCCGGTCGGCAATTGGTCGGTATCCGGTTTGGTCGCGGGAAGCTGCAAGCCCTGAGCGGTTATACTGAGCCCATCGGTAAGGATCACCGCGCGCTCCATCGTGTTCTGCAGTTCACGCACATTTCCCGGCCAGCGATAGTGCAGCAACCGCTCTGTCGCTTCCTCGGAGAGCTCCAGGCCTGGCTTCTTAAATTCGCGGCTGAACTTCTCCAGAAAGTGTCCCGCCAGAAGCAGCACGTCGTTGCCACGCTCGCGCAAAGGAGGAATCGTCATCGGCACAGCCGAAATCCTGAAATAAAGATCCTCGCGGAACAGCTTCTCCTCTGCCAATTTCTGCAGATTTCGATTCGTCGCCACCACGATGCGCACATCTACTTCCACCGTCTGCGTCCCGCCAACGCGATCGAAGCGGCGTTCTTCCAGCACACGCAAGAGTTTTGCCTGGATGGCCAGCGGCAACTCGCCGATTTCATCCAGAAACAGCGTCCCGCGATGCGCCAGGTCCAGCTTGCCGACTTTGCGCGCTCCCGCTCCCGTAAACGCGCCGCGCTCATGCCCAAAAAGCTCGTTCTCCACCAGTCCTTCGGGAATCGCCGCGCAATTCAGCGCCACAAACGGCTGCTCGCGGCGCTGCGAAAGGTGATGCACTGCTCGCGCAAACAATTCTTTTCCCGTCCCGCTCTCTCCCAAAAGCAAAACGGTAGAATCGGTCGCGGCCACTTTCTGAATTTGCTGGCTGATCTCCCGGATCGCGGTATGTTCACCAACAATCCGCGGGAATCCGTAGCGCGCGGTGTACTCCTCGCGCAGCAGCAGGTTTTCCCGCTGCATCTCCTGCTGGCGCGTCGCCCGCTGCACCAGCAATTTCAGATGGTTCAGATCGACGGGCTTCTGAAGAAAGTCGAATGCCCCTTCCTTCATCGCCGACACCGCCTCTTCCACCGACCCAAACGCGGTCAGAAGCAGCACAGGTATCGTCGCGTCCGCTTGTTTGGATTCGCGTAGTACCTCGAGCCCAGACGCTCCCGGCATCTTCAAATCGGTGATCACCATCAGGTATCGCCGCACGCGTACCTTCTGAATCGCGGTGGTTCCATCAGGAGCTTCGTCCACGGTATAGCCCGCGCGCTCCAATGCCTTTCGCAGCATGACGCGCAGCTCGTTCTTATCTTCAACAAGGAGCAGTGGTTCCATCTCTCTTGTTTCTACCACGAATTGCGGGACACTTCGGCGGGAACGCGCGGTGGGTGTGTGGAGAAGGGAAGTAACCAAATGGGACGAGACCCGAAATACAAAACTCGAAATACGAAGTTCGCTTTTCGCATTTCGAGTTTCGCACTTAGAGTTTAATGTGTCGGATCGCGAACCAACTACCTCGCCCAGCCAGGATCGCCACCGGACTTCCGCAACTCATCTTCGAGGTCCGAATGCTGCTTCTTCAGGTCCTCGATTTCCTGCTTTTTTCGATCGATCTTGGCGTTTTTATCGTTGATATCTTTGCGTGTATATTGCTCGTTCATCGCTTTGGTCGGGTCGTTGTAATATTGCAATTGGGCTTTATCATCCTCTCGCTGCAGGATGTCCAGTTCCTTTTCTGCAGCCGCAATTTTGTCGCGCAGATCCTGGAAACGCTTGCGCCAGGCTTTTTCCGCGTCGTCGCCTTTACTCCCGCCATTCGCCGCCGCGTCTGGCCCGTTGCCCGGCGCAGCTTGCGCACCTGCCGCTGGTGCCGGTCCCGCGTCGCTTGCAGGAGCCGCAGGCTTGATGTCGTCGTCCGTATAGACCTTCTTCGGTTTCGGAGTGGCCTTCTGCTGCTCGCGCGCTTTGCGCGCCGCATCCGCTACCGGATCGCCGGACTGCTGTGCAGGACTCGCCTGCGACTGCTGCTGTTGTGCCAGCACAGGCAACGTTGCCAGGCAAAGACCTGGCAAGAGTATCGAAGCCGCAAACCAATTTTTCACACTCATGGAATACCGCCTCTCCCGGGGTGAGCGGGAATCCCCAGCCTATTACTTAGATGCTTTCCTTCTTCAATTCTACCGCTTCCGGGACGCTCCGGCACGCCGGTAGCGTAACTATAAAGGCCGCCCCGCCCTCCGTGCGATTCCGCGCCTCCACTCGGCCGCCGTGCTGCACGATGATCTTCTGGACGACGGCCAGACCCAGGCCGGTACCTTTTGCCTTGGTCGTGAAAAATGGACGAAAAAGCTTAGGTAAATTGGCGGGGGCAATTCCCGCGCCGTTATCGAAAATCGTGATGCGCTGCGTGTATGTTTCTTCGTGCCTCACCAGTTCTCCGCGCAGAAGTACACGTCCGCCGTTCGCCGCCCCAACGGAAGCCTCTGCCGCATTCCGCGCGAGATTTAAGAGCGCTTGCCGCAACAGTCCCTCATCTCCGGCAACACTTCCCATAGGTCCTTCAAATCGAATCCGCACTTGCGGCAAGGCCTCGGCGACTTCCGAAACCACTCGCTCCACGACTCCATCGAGCGCCACCGGCTCGCTGGAAATCTCCAAAGGCCGCGCATACTTCAAGAATTCCGTCACAACATGCGTAATATTCCGTGTTTGCTCCAGAATTCTTTCCGCCGAGTCGGCCACTTCACCAACGCCAGCTTCCGCGTTGATCATCTGCGCATAACCGGAAATCGTAGCCAGCGCATTCTTGAATTCATGCGCGATACCGGCCGATAACTCTCCCACCGCCGCCAGGCTTTCCTTCAACTGAATCTGCTGCTGCAGGGCCGCCAACTCCGTCAAATCCGTCAGCAAACAAATCGCCCCGCTTATCTTCTCCGTCCCGCGCCGGATGGGCGAAATCGTCACGCCCAGCAGCCTGGTTGCGCCTCCCGGAGCCTCGTGTTCGACCTGTTCGCGCCGGAAGATGCTTCCTTTGGCCAAGCATTCGCCGACGAGCCGAGTGAGCTCCGATTTTTCCCCTAGCACCTCGCTATACCGCCGGAATCCCAGTGCTTGAATGCCCAACACCTGCTCCGCCGCAGGGTTCGCGCTCGAGATGATCCCGGTCGCGTTCACAACTACCAGCCCTGCCGGCATGTTGCGCGTAACTTCCTCGCTCAACCGTTCCGTGTGTTCCGCGCGCTCTCTTTCGATCTTGTGGAGCCTTTCGAGTTCTTTCTCCTGGTCGCGGAGCTGGCGGATCACACCTTGCATCGAAGCCGCCATAAACGCGGATGGGTTTTCGGTGCGCGGGGGCGTCATCATAACGTCGGCCTGATGAGATTCTTGTGTGCTCTGATAAAAACGGCGCAGCAGAAGAAAAACAATCCCCACCACGGCCAGGATGCCGACCGCCATGCCGGCGGCGATTTCCCAAAGGCGCTGTGTGGTCTCGGCTTGGAATGCGGCGAACGTCATAGGCTGAATCGCCCTAGCATCGAAAGGAACCTCAGCGCAAACGCGGCGCAAGATCAATCGAGAAGGAAGAAAAGGCAAAAACAACAATCAGGGCCGCAATGCCCAAAAATGTGCCCAGCGGAAGTTGATACTGGCTCGCAATCAGCCAGCGTATCTGGTTGACCGTACCGAGGCCTCGCCTGCTGGCCCGCTCCGCGAGCCGCCGTCCTGCTCCACGTACATACATCGTGGTTATCAACGCTATTCCTAGAATGCTCCCGAGAAGTGTGCCCAGCAAAATCATAAGAAAGGCATTCCTGATCCCCAGAAACGCTCCCGCCATCGCCATCATCTTGACGTCGCCCATCCCCATGCCTTCACGGCCCCGGACCAGCTTGTACAGCGCCGCCGCTCCCCAAAGCATCAGGCTGCCAAACGCCGCGCCCAAGAGCCCCTCGATCACTCCCAAAGCGCGCTCGGGTGGCACCCAGTGGAAAAGCTTCAAGCACAGCAGGAATGCCGCACCATCATTGGGCGGCACAAACGCCGAGAAAAGCACTCCCGCGGCAAATCCCGGCCAGGTAATCAAGTCGGGGAGAAGGCGCACGCGCAGATCGGTCACCGTCAAAATGATGATCAAACAAATAAAGAACAGCCACTTCGCGGTGGCTTGCGTAATCCCAAACTCGAAGTAGCAACCCACGAACAAAAGTCCCGTTGCGAGCTCTACCAGCGGATACATCGGCGAAATCGGAAGGCCGCAATTCCTGCATTTTCCGCGCAACCAGAGCCATGCAAATACCGGCACATTGTCGTAGGGCTTGATCGGAGTCATGCACCGTGGACATCGCGATCCTGGCGCGACAATAGACTGCTCTTCTGGAATGCGCGTAATGCACACATTCAAGAAGCTGCCAATCACAATTCCAAGTAGAAAAAAGTAGGCGATGACCACAGTTTAGTGGGCCGCTTTTTTCGGCCGCACTTACCACTGTCCCACAGCTATCAACATGCCTCAACAAACCAGAGCCAACTCCGTGCCCCATTCCTAACACCTTGTGAGCCTCGGCAGATGTAGAGTCGCGCGAGTCGCTGAGAAAAAGCGGCAGCAGAGCTGCTGCACTCCGAAGTGCTATTCGAGCCCACGTGAACTCCGGACTTGGCGTTTCGGCGTTGTGCGTTTGTTTGTTTCTTCGGCTGTCGACTGTAAACTGTTAGCTGTCAGCTTTCTCCATGCACTGGTTTGAACGAAAAATCCGCCGCTACGAGCACCGCCGCTGGACCACCGACGACAACCGGCGTGTACAACCTTTCGACTGGGGCTTGGAACACATTGGCGGCGACCCCGCCGACACCAATCCTAGTGCGTTTGTCCATGACTATGCCAAGCGGGCGATTGAGCAGAGCGTCGACTGGTTCGCCACGACCCCAGCTGACGACTATACCCTCGACCGCGAAAACGTACTGACTTTCACGAGTTCCATCGAATCTGCGTGGCCGGAAAATAACACGGTCTACGCCCAACTTTTTCCTGTCAAAACCTCCTCAAACGGCCATGGCCGATCATCTCCTGCCGTTCTGGTGCTTCCCAACTGGAACGCCAAGTGGCACGGCCAGCGCGGCCTCTGCGAATGGCTTCAACGAATTGGGATAACCGCTCTAAAAATGAGCATGCCCTATCACGACCTCCGGATGGCCAAGGGGCACGAACGCGCCGACCAGGTTTGCGGCCCCAATATTGGCCTTACCCTCCAAGCGAATCGCCAAGCGGTCCTTGACGCACGTCGGTGCCTCCGCTGGCTCGAACAGCAGGGGCATACTCGTCTCGGAATACTCGGCACCAGCCTCGGTTCGTCTGTGGGTTACATCACCCTCATGCACGACGAAGCTATCAAAGCGGGCGGGTTCTTCCACTTTTCCACCTACTACGCCGATGTCATCAGCCAGGGCATTACAACCAATCACGTCTGGGAAGGCCTTCGAAATCACGTCACGGTCGACGAGCTGCGCGACTACTGGGCTCCCATCAGCCCTATACCCTATGTCGAGCGCGGCATGGGAGCCGACCGAAAATCCTTCCTTGTTTACGGCAAATACGACCCCACCATGCCCCCTGAGCTAAGCCGTCAGATGCTCGACTGCCTCCGTAGCCATGGCGCTCAACCCCGCAGCCTGCAACTCCACTGTGGCCACTATTCCCTCGAACTCCCCCCATTCAGCTACATCGCTGGCTACCGTATGCTCTCCTTCCTCCGTTCCGCCCTCGCCCTTTAGCAAAACAACTCTCGCTGCAAGACAGCTGCTTGCAAATGAAGTAATGAAGGCGCGTGCAGAATGGTAGAATTCTTGGTAGAATGGTAGAGCCATGCACCTAAACATAAAAAACCCGGAAACCCACAAGCTCGCCCGCCAGCTTGCCCGTGAGACCGGCGAATCTCTGACGACCGCCGTGACCCAGGCCCTCCGCGAGCGCCTCGAAGCGGTTCGTCGCCGGCGAAAGAGCAAAGCCACACTTGCCGCCATTCGCGCCATAAGTGCACGTGTAGCCGCCTTGGACAAAGGTCCTTATATCGATCACGGCGAAATGCTCTACGATGAGCACGGTCTTCCCAAGTGATTGTCGACAGTTCAGCGCTTCTCGCGATTCTGCTCCGCGAGCCAGGTTCGGACGTCTTTGATGAAGCGATTGTGGCGGCTACGGCGGCGAGAATCTCCGCTCCCACATTTGTTGAAGTTTCCATCGTTCTCGAGTCTAGAACGGGCGCCCAAGGCGTCCTGCTGTGGGAGTCGATGTTACGTGAATCCCGCATAGCCATTGAGCCGTTTACCGAAGAACACGCATTTTTAGCGCGTCAGGCTTTTTCCGATTACGGCAAGGGTCGCCATCCCGCCGGTCTGAATTTCGGAGACTGTTTCTCCTACGCGCTTGCCAAAGCCACGGGCGAACCTCTTTTGTTCAAAGGCGATGATTTCCGCAAAACTGACGTGCTCCCCGCGCTGCCCTGAGTGCATTCGATTCATAAGTTCCAACTGTCTACTCGCGGTTCGTGGTCCTCTTTTCGCCAGCGCCTCTAGTATCATCATCTTATGCAGACCCTGCTCGTCGAGGCCTTTGGGCCGCTGGTCGTTGCTTTCGTGATTTTCGTGGCTGTTGTTGGCGCTCGGCGGCTTTGGTATCAGTACCGCAATCGGCTCAGTTCCGAGCAGCGGCAAGCCGCGCGCGATGCTTTCCGCAGCCGCTTAGTTCATCCCAACGCTTCGGAAGTCGAGCAGGGAATCGGCGCGTTTCTCCCACAGCGGCTCATCACGCTTTATGAAGATCATCCAACTCTGCTCAACGAACAAATCGAAATCCGCCGCCCGCCTCCCGATCCCGAAAACCCCGCCGAGCCGCAAAACCCGGCCGAATGGATTGAAGCCTTTCTACCTCTCGATCTCGAGAGCCAAAAATACACCCTCGACTTGCCCGGCCGGGGCTGGGGCAAAGGGTTCTGCTTTGCGACGGATGGCGAAGGCAATTTCTATTGGATTCCCGCTGGCGCCAGCCGACAGCTGGACGCGCCTGTCTTCTTCGCTCATACAGATCCTGTATACAATGAAAAAGTCGCCGCATCCCTCGACGACTTTCTCTCCTGGCCACGCACTGTTCACGTGCCTGAGTCAGCGGTAACCCATTGAAAGCACTGCTCTTGTTTGCTCCCCTAACCACAAGGTCAACCTGAACCCGAAGTACCATTGGCCCCGCCATTGCCCTTTCGTACGTTGAAGTGGGGACCCAAGTTCATTCGGGGGCACGACCATGCGAAAACGGCTCATTCCCTTGGCGGCAGCGGCACTGTGGTGGGCTGGCTACAGCTCCGCCCAATCGCAGGATCCCGCCCAAAACGCCGCCCAACCAGCTGGAAAGGGTGCCTCGCAGGCCTCCGCGTCGCAGCAGCCATCGCAACAAGCCAGTTCCGACTCCGCGGACCAGCCAATGTCTCTTGCGGACTTGGCGCGCGCAGCTCGCTCTAAAAAACAAATTGATACCAAGCCCGCTGCAAAGAGCTCCAAAATTCTCGACGATGACAATATGCCGCGAGGGGTCTACGACGCTGATTCGCCGCCTGCCAAACTGGCCGCTCTTGGGCCTCAGGTGCAGAGTTCGCCGCCGCCGGGAGGTCCTTTCCCCGAATATCGCGGCAAAGTGGTTCTGCTAGACTTCTGGGCTTCATGGTGCGGCCCTTGCCGAAACGCTTTGCCTAACCTCAAGCGCCTTCAGGCGGTCTACGGAGGTGGTGATTTCGTGGTCGTGAGCATCAGCGAGGACGACGAAGAGTCCGATTGGCGCGCCTTCGTCGCAAGCCACAATATGACTTGGCCCCAACGGCTTGACGCTGATAGCAGCCTGCAGCATCAGTTCGGAGTGAACGCGCTACCAACCTACATCCTGCTTGGCCGCGATGGGGCAGTGGTCCAGAAATTCGTTGGCGAAGAGATGGCAGAATCCATCGTCGAGCGGATTGGCCCGGACCTAAAAAAGACCCTCGCCGCCAAACCCTGAAACAATCGCAAAGCGTTGTTAGTAGATTTAAGCAGGCATACATTAATAGGAGAGTCGCTCAGCGAAGAACATTGGCGAGAACACCCTCGCCCACGATTGTCGAAACGGCTTCGATTTCGGCCGCCAGAGGACGATCGTGGGTCACTTTGGCCGACTTCGCGCGCACAGCTTCGTACGCCTTCGTCGCCAGCGTGCCCGTATTTAGGGGTGCGAGCAGGTCGATGCCTTGGCAGGCGCACAGAAGTTCAATCGCGATCGTGTGGCGCAAATTTTCGAGCATCGGCGACAGACGGCGGGCGCCGCTCATGCCCATGGAGACGTAGTCTTCCTGATTGCCTGAAGTAGAGATCGAGTCGACGGAATGCGGCACGGCCAAAGCTTTGTTTTCGCTGGTGAGAGCGGCCGCCGTGACTTGCGCGATCATGAAGCCGGAATTCAGGCCAGGCTCTGGTGTAAGAAATGCGGGGAGCATGCTGGTCAGTGGGTTGGTCATCTGCTCGATGCGGCGTTCGGAAATGCCGCCGAGGGTGGCCAGCGCTATAGCGACTTGGTCCGCAGCCATTGCCAGGGGCTGGCCATGAAAATTTCCGCCGCTGATGATGTCGCCGCGGCCGTCTTCTTTTACAAAGACGAGCGGGTTATCCGTCGCGCTGTTCAATTCCACGGAGGCCATTTCGCGCGCTTGCGCGAGCGAATCGCGCACCGCTCCGTGGACTTGCGGGGTGCAACGGACGCTGTACGCATCCTGCACGCGCGGATCTTTTTCCGCCGAGCGGTGGGACTCGCGGATTTGGCTGCCTTCGTTTAGGTGCGCCAGATTTCGCGCCGTCGTCGCGGCACCGGTATACGCACGCGCGTGCATGATGCGCGCGTCAAACGCGCCAGGGCTGCCGCGCAGCGCATCGAGAGAAAGGGCAGCGGCCACATCGGCGCTGTCGATGAGAATGTCCGCGTCGCGGAGCGCAAGACTGAGCAGCGCCAGCATTCCTTGCGTGCCGTTGAGCAGCGATAGACCTTCCTTTGCTTCCAGCGCGACTGGCTTTATCCCCGCGCGGCGCATTGCTTCGCCACCTTCAAGAATCTCGCTTTGGTACGCGGCGTGGCCCTCGCCGATCACAACCACCGCAAGATGCGCCAGCGGCGCAAGATCGCCGGAAGCGCCGACCGATCCTTGCGACGGAATCACGGGATGCACTCTTGCGTTCAGCATTTCACAGAGGGTATCAACGACCAGCGGACGGACTCCGCTCAACCCTTTCGCGAGGGCATTCGCGCGCAACAGCATCATCGCGCGGGTTTCCGCTTCGCCGAGCGGGGCGCCGACGCCGCAGCAATGCGAACGCACAAGATTCACTTGCAGGGTTCGCACTTGCTCCGGTGAAATGCGCACCGATGCGAGTTTCCCGAATCCTGTGTTGATGCCATAGGCAGTCGCTCCTGAAGCCACGAGTTGGTCGACGACGGCTCGGGAGCTTTTCATTCGCTCGACAGCGGCCGGCGCAAGGCTGACCTGTTCGCTGTGGAGTGCCACGCGATAGAGTTGCTCGAATGTCAGGTCGTCCCCGTTCAGCAGAGTATTCGCGGCGGCGCTCATGTTTCGCTCCGATCGGGCTGCGGGGCCACGACGGATTTAAAGACGCTGTGATATTTTGCCGGCAACAATTTGGGCCGGCCGTTGCTTCCGCAGATGATGTGCGTGGTCTCGCCCGTCGCGAGTAATTTGCCGTCCGCGTCGCGAATGACTTCGTAAGAAAACTTTACGATGCGGTTGCGCGATTCCGCGATGCGCGTGCGGATGTGGAGAATTTCATCGTATTTGGCGGATTGGAGATACCGGCAATGTGCGTCTGCCACTACGATATGGCAATCGTCTTCTTTTTCCATGAGGGTGTACTCGATGCCCAGTGCGCGGATCAGTTCCACGCGGCCGACCTCGAACCACACCAGATAGTTGGCATGGTAGACCACGCCCATCTGGTCGGTTTCGGCGTAGCGCACCCGTACTGTAGCGTCGTGGTATTCGATCATTCTCATTTCCTGTGAATCGAGACGCTCGCTGGCGTGGATCATTCCACGTCCGTGCTCCAAACAGGTTTGCGTTTCTCGAGGAAGGACGCGAGCCCTTCCTTGAAATCGGCGGTGCAACGGATGCGCGCGTTTTCGAGAATGGCGCGTTCCAGATCTTCGTCCACACTCGCCGCAGCCGCCGAAGTCAGCAAACGCTTGGCTCGCGTCAGGCTTACGGGGCTGGCGGCAATCAGAACGTCTGCTACCTCGTGCGCGCGCGGCATCAAACGCTCGCGCGGTACGATTTCCGTGACGAGGCCCAAGCTTAAGGCTTCTGCCGCGTCCACGAGACGGCCAGTCAAGAGAAGGTTGCGGGCCTGTTTGTCGCCGATTTGTCGGGTCAAAAAGACGGAAACGATGGCTGGCAAAAAACCGATTTTCACTTCGGTATAGCCAAACTTCGCTTCCGGAACCGACAGAGTGAAGTCACACAAGGTGGCGATGCCGCAGCCGCCGGCGAGCGCGGCGCCGTTCACCGCGGCGATCAATGGCTTTGAAAAGCCCCAGATGCGGCGGAACATTTTCCCCATGCGCCGAGAGTCGTCCATGTTTTCCGCGGAAGATTGGTTGGCAATGTCGGAGAGCATTTCCAAGTCCATCCCGGCGCAAAACGATTTGCCTGCGCCGGTAACGATGGCCACTCTCGTACGACTGTTCTCGATCTCGTCTAGAGCAGATTGGATCTCGGAGACCATCCTGGAATTGATGGCATTGCGTTTGTCGGGCCGGTTGAGGGTCAGGGTTGCGAGTTGGCCGGTGAATTCTAGAGTCAGCGTTTCATACATTTTTGCGCGTCTCCCAACTTCTGAAAGTGCTGGAGAAATCTTTCGCACTCGTTCTGTTCACGGCTGCCACCGCGCATTTGGTCGTCGCCGACATAGCAAATTCCCATTTACGACATTCTGCCCCTACAGTCGGCGCTCAACCTCGGGAACGATTCTAATTCACTAGCGGCGCATGTGCATACTTCGTGCGGATCTCGTTGGTCATAGCAAGGAGAGTTCCTAGGCGCTCGGAATTGATCCCGGGATCAGCGCCGGCTTTCTTCAGTGCGGCTAGAACGTCTTCGGTGGCGATGTTGCCGACGAGATTGTCTCCGGCAAACGGGCAGCCGCCAAGTCCAGTTAGTGCGCTATCGAATCGGCGGCAGCCGGCTTCGTAGACCGCGAGAATTTTTGCTTCGGCATTTTCTGGGCGGCTGTGCAGGTGTACGCCGAGTTCGATGCCTGCAACTTCGTCTTTCAACTGGCGATAGAGATCGCCGACGAGTTCCGGCGAAGCGGTGCCTACGGTGTCGGCGAGCGAAACCGTACGGACGCGAATTCCTTTCAGCCATTCGAGCGCTTCGGCGACGATTTCGGGTCCCCAGGGCTCGTCGTACGGATTGCCGAAGGCCATCGAGATGTAGACTACGAGGTCCTTCTTTGCGGCTAGAGTTTCTTTGCGCAATTTCTCGACGAGCAAGCGCGATTCGTTGCGCGTCATATTGGCATTCGCTCGCCGAAAATAGGCGGAGATCGAGTAAGGATATCCGATTGTGGTGACGCCAGGCGTGGCCAGCGCTCGTTCCAGTCCTTTTTCATTTACGACAATTCCAATAATTTCGGGCAAAGGAACCTCAGCGGGACGGGAAGCGCGGAGTTTCGCCATGACATCTTCGCTGTCGGCCATCTGCTTCACGTGTTTTGGCGAAACAAAACTCACCGCATCGATGTGCTTGAATCCGGCCAGCACAAGTTGCTTCAAGTACTCGGCCTTGTATTCTGTCGGAATAAAGTCCGATAGGCCCTGCCACGCGTCTCGCGGACATTCAACGATTGTTATCCTGTTTTCCATCACTCCTCATGGTGCATAGGGGTCCCGAATAAAGTGGAGCGAATACCACCAAGCGATCGCGACTATGGCGATGATCAGCCACCCGCTGATGAGGAAGCCGCCCGTGATGCGTCGACGAATGGACGCGATGAGCATCGTTGCAAGCGCGGCAATTATTCCGAGGGCGGCAGGGATGAACCCCAATGCCGCCAAAAACCACAAGGGCCCACGATCGAGCGCCACCTTCGTGTAAATGATGCAAACAATGCCTGCGATAGCCGACAAAAGCAGGACAACCACGACAAGAAGCACGTTGCTGCCGACGGACACAGATTGCTTTTCGCTCGAGTCCATTATGTTTGGAGAACTCCGGTTTTGAATTCGCGGATTTCGGGATTTAGCGCGGCGGCCTCGAGGGCACTGATCAGGGCGTCGCGGGTGTGGGCGGGGTCGATGATGGCATCAACCCAGAGGCGGGCGGCGGCGTGGCGCGGATCGGTTTGATGTTCGTAAGTAGCCTTCACACTCTCGAGCATTTCTTTGCGGGCTTTCTCGTCAACCTTTTTGCCTTCGCGTTCGAGTTGCTTGAGTTTGATTTCGGCGAGAGTGTTGGCAGCGGCGTCGCCGCTCATTACCGCGAACTTTGCCGTGGGCCAGGCGAACATGAAGCGCGGGTCGTAGGCTTTGCCGCACATGGCGTAGTTGCCAGCGCCGAAGCTGCCGCCGCAAATCACGGTGATTTTTGGGACTACGCTGTTGGCGACGGCGTTGACCATTTTTGCGCCGGCACGGATGATGCCGCTCCACTCGGCGTCTTTGCCGACCATGAAGCCGTTTACGTCGTGCAAGAAAATAAGCGGGATGCGGCTTTGGTTACAGTCGAGGATGAAGCGCGCGGCTTTTTCGGCGGACTCGGTGTAGATCACGCCGCCGAACTCCATCCGCTTCTGGTCCGAACCACGCGCATGGGTTTGCACGTGTTGTTTTTGATTGGCGACGATGCCGACGGCCCAGCCGCCGATGCGCGCGTAGCCGCAAAGGACGGTTTCGCCATACTCGTGGCGATATTCTTCAAACTCGCTGGCGTCCACTATGCGCGCGATGATTTCGCGCATGTCGTATTGTTTTGCGGGGTCGCTAGAAAATATTCCATAAATTTCATCGGCTGGATAGAGCGGGTCGCGCGCTGCGACGTGGCTGAAGGGCGAAGGATTTGCCGCGCCCATTTTATCAACAAGCGCGCGAATTCTGGCGATGCACGCGTCGTCGTCGGGTTCGCGAAAATCGACGGTGCCGCTGATCTGCGAATGCATTTTTGCGCCGCCCAAGTCTTCGGCGGAGGTGACTTGTCCGATGGCGGCTTGAACGAGGGCCGGCCCGGCCAAGAATAATCCCGAGCCTTCGGTCATCAGAATGTGGTCGCACATCAGTGGCAGGTAGGCTCCGCCGGCCACGCACATGCCCATAATGGCGGCGAGCTGGGGAATGCCCATCGCGCTCATGACCGCGTTGTTGCGGAAGACGCGGCCGAAATCATCGGTATCAGGGAAGACGTCTTCCTGAAGGGGCAAAAAAACGCCGGCGGAGTCGACCAGGTATATCGTCGGGATATGATTTTCGATGGCGATATTTTGTGCGCGAATGACTTTCTTCGCCGTCATCGGGAAAAACGCGCCGGCTTTTACGGTCGCGTCGTTGGCAATAAGCATGAACGTGCGCCCGCACACCTTCACAAGACCCGTTACGGTTCCTGCCGAGGGCGCGCCACCCCACTCCTCGTACATTTCGTACGCGGCGAAAATTCCTAGTTCGAAGAGCTGCGAGCCAGAGTCGATCAGTTTTGCGATGCGCTCCCGCGCCGTGAGCCGGCCTTTTTTGTGCTGCGAATCGATGGCTCTTGCGCCGCCGCCCTGGCGAATCTGTTCTTCTTCGTTCTTGATTTTTGTGAGGAGGTCGATGATGCGGCGGTGGCTTTTTTCGAAGTCAGGCGACTTCGCCTTCACGCTGGTTTTCAGGACGGACGCAGCCACTCGCAGACCTCGCGCAGGATTCACACCGGCGCGCTGAAGCTCCGTCGCACGCCAAGGGGAACAGTATACGGTCCACGGCAAATTTCCGCGAGTGTGCGGCTCGATGCATGCGTGTTGACGATTTTCGACCGAGTGTCTACAATTTGAAGCGGCAGTGCTGAAAAGGCACTGAATCTTTATGTCGGAGGCGCCTGTGAAAACCGCAGTTGAAGTTGTTCTGGGCGGACGTGCCTCCGGCGAGCTTTCAAATTAGTCAAACGATTTCGCCGAAAGGCCTTCCCGCTCCTCCTTTTTCGCTGACAACAGAATCACTGCGTTTGCTTAACGATCTGGACCTCCGTTCTCGGCTACCGTTCAAGCGAACGCACAGCCGTGTTGCGTTGCCTGGACTTTTCCAGAGCGCACGCGCGTTGCTGCTCGCGAGCAGCGGGAGGATTCGCAAGTGATAATCCGAGATTTAGGCTGGGATGCGTATTTTGAGGCGCTGTGGAGCGAGAGCGCGCAGGGCGGGTGCGTGCCGGCCCGCGTTGTTTCGCAACAACGCGGCTTGTGGCGCGTGGCAGGAGATTTTGAAGAGTGTTGGGCGGAGCCTTCCGGAAAATTTCGCAAAGAGGCCGAGGCCGGCGGAGATTGGCCGGCTGTCGGCGACTGGGTTTCGGTGGAGCTTCGCGCCGAGAAACAGAACGCTCTCATCCAGCACGTTTTGACGCGACGCAGCCGATTTGTGCGTAAAGTAGCCGGGAAACAAATCGCGGAGCAGGTGATCGTGGCGAATATTGACGTCGCACTGATCGTGGCGGCGTTGGACGGCGATTTCAACGTGCGGCGCGTGGAGCGATATCTGGCGCAGTGCTGGGAATCCGGAGCGCGTCCGGCGATTGTTCTGAACAAGGCCGACGCGTGCGCGGAGTCCGCCGAGCTTGCCGCGGAAATTGAGGGAATTGCCATGGGCGCACCGGTGTTTCTCGTCAGTGCGAAAACCGGCGAAGGGTTGGAATCGCTAGAAGGCAGTTTCAAAAAGGGACAGACAATCGTTCTACTTGGATCTTCGGGAGTGGGGAAGTCCACTTTGGTCAATCGCTTGCTGCAAGAAGATCGGCAGACGACGCACACAGTGCGTGAGAGCGACAGCCGCGGACGCCACACAACTACATCGCGAGAGCTGTTTGTGCTGCCAAACGGTGCGTTGATCATCGACACGCCCGGCTTGCGTGAGCTTCAGTTGTGGAACGCCGCGGAAGGGCTAACGCAAACATTCCCGGACGTTGATGAACTTGCCGCGCAATGCCGATTCACCGACTGCCAGCACCAGAATGAGCCGGGCTGCGCGGTACAAGCTGCACTTGCTTCAGGTATTCTGGACGGTGATCGATTGGAAAGTTGGCGGAAACTTCAGCGAGAGCAGGAGTTTTTACAGCGAAAAATCGATCCCGCAGTTGGGGCGACGTATAAGAAACGTATTAGAATATCAATGCGTCAAGTACGAGAGAACTACCAGAACCGGGACAAAGGGAAAAACTAAAAACCGATCATGCGAGAGTTACGACTGAACTTGGAGCTTGCTCGACGTGTGGAACTTGCGGAAGCGCAAGCCGCCGTCGAATGCGCGGAGGCTCTAGGACGATTCCGGCCCGCGAGCGGTGCGGCGGTGAGGCGTGTTGCCGGGGGATTTGCGGTGTATTGCGGGAAGGACTCGCCGATTACGCAGGCAGTGGGGATGGGGCTTGATGGGCCCGTTAGCGGTGAGGAGTTCGATCGCCTCGAAGAGTTTTACCGCAGCCGTGACGAAACAGTCCGTGTGGAGACGTGTCCGCTGGCCGATCCTACTTTTATCGAGCATTTCGCGCAGCGTGGATATCGAGTGACGGAATTTTCAAATGTCATGGCGCGGCAGGTGAGTCCTGATGAGACTTGTCCCGAGCCTCCCGAAGGCGTGGCCATCGAAAAAATCGGCAAGGACCAGATCGATGTGTGGACGCTGACGGTTTCCCAGGGTTTTGCGGAAAAGTTTCCGGTGTCTCAGGAACTGCTCGAAGTCATGAAACTGTTTGCATTCGGGCCGAAGACGGAGTGCTATTTGGCGCGGGTAGACGGGAAAATTGCCGGAGGGGGGACGCTTGCTCTTCACGACGGAGTTGCCGGACTGTTTGGTGCGAGCACGTTGCCCGTGGCCAGGAGACGCGGAGTGCAGACCGCTTTGCTGCAACGGCGTCTGGCACGCGCTTCGCAGGCGGGAAGTGATCTGGCGGTCAGCATCGCTCAGCCGGGGAGTATTTCGCAGCGCAATATTGTCCAGCAGGGCTTTCAGGTGCTTTACACGCGGGTCAAATTCGAAAAGAAACTGCCGTAACGTCGTGACTTGCAGAGTTAACGCGCTAGTCGCTTGTGGATGAAGGTGACGATGTCCTGCGTGGAAGTGCCCGGCAGGAAAATCTCCGCGATGCCTGATTGCTTCATGGCGGGGATGTCGGCTTCGGGAATGATGCCGCCGACCAGGACGGTGACGTCGTCCATACCTTTTTCGCGCAGCAAGGTCATGAGCTGCGGGCAGATGGTGTTGTGCGCGCCAGAGAGGATGGAGAGGCCAATGACGTCGACGTCTTCCTGGACGGCGGCGGAGGCGATCATCTCGGGAGTTTGGCGGAGGCCGGTGTAGATCACTTCCATGCCGGCGTCACGCAAGGCGCGCGCAATGATTTTGGCGCCGCGGTCGTGGCCATCCAAGCCAGGCTTGGCAATCAGCACTCTTATTTTTTTCTCAGGCATATTCGTTAGAGAGTTTAGCTTAGTTTCTGCTGGCAGATCACGTGATGGCGACTTCTTCGTAGGTGCCGAAGACTTCGCGGAGGGCGTCGCAGATTTCGCCGACGGTGGCGTAAGCCTTCACGGCGTCGAAGAGGAAGGGCATTAGGTTGTCTTTGCCTTCGGCGGCTTTGCGGAGGACGTTTAGACGGCGGTCGACTTCGGCTTTGGAGCGATCAGCGCGAAGTTTCGAGAGGCGTTCGGTTTGGCGGCGAGCGACGCTTTCGTCGATCTGGAGGATGTCCAGTGGCCTTTCTGCCGCGACGTAGTCGTTGACTCCGACGATGATTTTTTCTTTTTTATCCACGGCCACTTGGTACTTATAGGAGGCCTCCGCAATTTCGCGCTGCGGGTAGCTTCGCTCGATAGCCGGGACCATGCCGCCCATCGCGTCGATTTTTTCGATGTAATCCCACGCGGCGCGCTCGACTTCGTTGGTCAACGTTTCGACAAAATACGAACCGCCTAGCGGATCGACTGTATTGGTGACGCCGGTTTCGTGCGCGATGATCTGTTGCGTGCGCAGCGCGATGGTGGCGGCGAACTCTGTGGGCAAGGCCCAGGCTTCGTCGAGGGAGTTCGTATGCAGCGATTGCGTGCCGCCGAGCACGGCGGCCATAGCCTGGAGCGCGGTGCGGACAACGTTGTTGTATGGCTGTTGCGCTGTGAGCGAACAGCCCGCCGTTTGCGTGTGGAAGCGCAGCGCCCAGGTGCGCGGGTTTTTCGCACCGTAGCGCTCGACCATAGCTTTGTGCCAGATGCGGCGAGCGGCACGATACTTGGCGATTTCCTCGAAGAAATCATTGTGGGCATTGAAAAAGAAGGAAAGCTGCGGAACAAACTGATCCACGTCCAGCCCGCGGCGCATTCCATATTCGACGTATTCCATGCCATCGCGCAGCGTGAACGCTAATTCCTGAATCGCGGTCGAGCCGGCTTCGCGGATGTGGTAGCCGCTGATCGAAATGGGGTTGAACTTGGGCGTGTTCTTTACGCCGAATTCAAACGTGTCGATCACCAAGCGCATCGACGGTTCCGGCGGATAGATGTATTCCTTTTGCGCGATGTATTCCTTCAGGATGTCGTTCTGCAGAGTGCCTGAGAGTTTCTTCCAGTCGGCGCCTTGCTTTTCCGCGACGGCAAGGTACATCGCCCAGATGACCGCGGCGGGTGAATTAATGGTCATCGAAGTCGTGACATTCGCGAGCGGAATCTTGTCAAAGAGTACTTCCATGTCGGCGAGGGAACTGATGGCCACGCCGCATTTGCCGACTTCGCCTTCAGAGAGCGGATGGTCGGAGTCGTAACCCATCAAAGTAGGCAGATCGAAGGCAGTCGAGAGGCCCGTCTGGCCTTGCGCCAGCAAGTAACGAAAACGTTGATTGGTGTCTTCCGCAGTGCCGAAGCCGGCGAATTGCCGCATGGTCCAGAGCCGGCCACGGTGCATCGTGGAATGAATGCCGCGCGTGTAGGGAGGCTCGCCGGGAAAGCCCAAGTCGCGATTCGGATCCCATCCTGGCAAATCGGCGGGCGTGTAGAGGAGCCGGATAGGATATCCGGAAATGGTCGTGAATTCCGTTTGGCGTTCGGGACTTTTTTCCAGTGTCGGGCGGAGTGTATTTTCTTCCCAGGCTCGTTCTTGCGCAGAAGGTTCGCGAGGTGGGGCAGGAGCGTCGCCGGTCGTGATGGTCGTAGTCGTTCCCTTGACCTTATCGCTCATGGTCTGGCGCTCCCAAAGTTTGCGCGTTCTTAGACTAGGTACAAAGAACGCAGAATTCCATGCTATGCGAAAGCGAAAAGCGGAGCAAGAGGACTGGAAACCGGCGAGGCGCAGAAGTCAGCACAGAAAAAAGGAGCGAGGCCGAAGAGGTTAGGTGTCCTCATACGGCCTCGCAGGAGAAATTACCGTCGCCCTCCATCACTCAGACTCTTGAGGAGCTCGTCCGTGCCTACGACTTTTCCGTGGAGAGTGCCGGGGATCAGTGTTTCGCGTTCGACTTCGCCCGACTTGCCGTCGGCGATGGTGACGTGATTCACCTCGAGCGTGCGCCCGAGAGCGCGCTCATAGTTGGCTTTGGCTTCCTCGAGGTTGGCCAAGGCGCGGATTTCCTGGCCTTGAGCGTTGATGAGGTCGCGCTGCGTCTGAATGACGACGTACACAGTCGAAGCGCCGAGTTGGTATTTCTTCTGTTCCGCATCAAACGTCTGCTGTTGGAGCTCCCGGGCTTTCACAGCGGCTGCGACTTGGGCGCGCCCTTGTGTGAGCCCAATAAAGGTATTGCGTACGTCGAGAAGCGCGGCGTTCCGTAGCTGTTGCATCGCCGTTTCCATCTGCCGCTGGGTGAGGAGAGCACGAACGTGTTCGGCTTGGGCCGCGCGGTTGCGCAGAGGAAGCGTCAAGGTCAGCTGGCCGGCGTATTCCGGGAAGCGATTGTGAAAGATTTGGCTTTGCGCTGTACCGAGGCCCTGCTTGAGAGTGCCTGTACTGGGGGTGACGGTTGCCGATTCGAAGATGGGAGTCGGCAAGCCACCGACATCCACGCTGATGGGATTGCCGTTGGTGTCGACGATGGGAACGCCCGTGCTGATGGTGCTGGAGGTGGTGCCGGGGATGGGGCTGTTTCCTGCCAGGCCGTTGGATTGATAAAACGCGTTCGCGGTCAGCGAGGGGAGAAGGGCGTTCTTAGTAGCCCGAACGTCGATGTCGGCGTTCTTTAAATTGTAGACCTCTTCCTGAAGTTCCGGCCGCTTGGCAAAAGCTTCCTTAATAGCATCTTCAAAGGATGCTGCTTCAATCGCAGCCGGCTGCGATGGCTTGTCCGTAGGAATGATCTCCACGTTGATAAGATTCGGAGCGAGAGGGTCTTTTGAGATGTAGTTTTTCAGTGTTTGCTCGTCTTGGAGCTGGATCGTCTGCGCGAAAATAAGATTCTGAGTGTTTGTAGCGACTTCGGATTCTGACCGAGTCACGTCGAGAGGCGCGAGGCTGCCGATTTCGAGCTGCTTCTTGTTGTCCTCATAGAGCTTCTGAGAAACGTTGACCGCTTGTTGGTTGACCTTGACGTTTTCCCGCGCGTAAACGAGTTCCCAGTAAGCCGTGATGGTGTTCGTGATGGTAGTGATGGCCTGCTGGGCAAACGCCCAATCGGCAATTTGACGATTGTTGTTGGCGATGCGAATGTTGCGAGTCCACATCTGCTTGCCGAAGCCGTTCAAAAGTGGCTGAGAGATAGAAACTGAAAGCGCGGAACTCACATAAGGATTGAAGAAATTGGCGATGTTGGCGCTGCTACGGTTGTTGTTCCAGTTTACTTGGAGGTTCGTTCCGGTCTGAAAGGTCTGCGAAAACTGGTTATTAAATTGAGTGGAGTGCGAAGTGACGGATGCAGCGCCGGTAGTGGTGCCGGCGCCCGAAGTGAACGGGTTGTTGATTGGCGCGGTGATATCAGCAACCGAAGCGCTGCTCGTGATCAGGGGATCGAAGTTCTGAACGAAGAAGACGTACGGGTTAATCGCGGCGGAGGAGGCGACGATCTGCACCCCGGGCGTGCCAAAACCAGTGTTGCCAGCTTGGGCGTTGAGGAGGCCGGCGTCGGAGATCCATGGATAGTACCGCTGGACAGCAATGTCTATGCTGTTTTCGAGCGCCAGTTCGACGGAGTCCTGGAGGCTGATCTCCAGTTTGTTGTCATGAATGAGCTGATCGATGCGAGGTGAGTTCGTGAGCACGGGCGGATCGACGTGCTGTGACTCATAAGGCTTGAGAATGTTTGGAAAGGCCCGGGGACCGTGGGTGTAATTGTGGGTCGAAACACCCAAAGAAGAGACTGGTGCGATGGTGGGCCCGGTGGGCGCAGGTGTGGACGGCGGATTTTGAGCGGGGCTCTGCGCGAAAACCGGCGAAAGTGGTCCTCCGGCAAGGACGCCTGCCAAAAAGATTGCAAACAGAGATCGGGCCCATTGCGAAGCTGTCCTACGGGTGACGGCCCCTAAAATCGACCGCTTCCAGGTCGCCCTCAGTGTCTTCATAGTGATCTATTCCCCTCGAGATTCTGTCCCAGCGGGACGTTTGTATTTTGACCTAACTCTGTAAAACGCTCGAACCATGGATTTTGTTTCATTTGCGGACTGGATTTGGAGGCACGCGAGGCAATAAACCCTGTGCCGTGAACCAGAAACGCGACCGCGTTAGGTATAACGAGGATAATGGACCAGGGGGAGGCAAGACAAGGATTTGGAGTACTTCCGGAACAAATTGCGGCGCTTAGGAGGAAGGCTCTGTTCGGTAAACGCAGGGTGGTGCCAGGAACAAACGCCTCAAACGGGGAGCGAAGCCGGGCCGGTCTAGGCCGGAGGAAGTCCCAGCGCGGCTTCGCTCCGAAGTCAGCGCATGCCGCTGCTCCGGAAGAGGTCTTCCGTGCCTACCACTTTGCCGTGAAGCGTCCCGGGTATCAGCGTCTCGGGTTCGACTTCGCCGGATTTCGCCTCGGCAATGGAGACGTGGTTCGCGTCCAGAGTGCGCCCGAGCGCACGTTCATAATTGGCTTTGGCCTCCTCGAGATTGGCCAGTGCACGGAGTTCCGTGCCTTGTGCGGTGATGAGGTCGCGCTGCGTCAAGATGACGTTGTAAACCGTCGACGCGCCCAAACGATATTTCTTCTGTTCGGCGTCAAACGTTTCCTGTTGAAGCTGGCGGGCTTCGCTGGCGGCATCTACTTGCGCGCGGTCTTGTGTGAGCGCGATATAGGTGTTGCGAACATCAAGTAGCGCGGCATTTTTCAATTGCTGCAGCAGGGCTTCCTGTTGGCGCTGGGTGAGGATGGCGCGGGCGCTGTCTGCCTGAGAGGAACGGTTCCGCAAGGGGAGGTTCAGAGTCAACTGCGCGGCATACTCGGGGAAGCGATTGTGGAAGATTTGGCTTTGGGCCGTTCCGAAGCCCTGCTGATTCGTGCCTGCAACCGCGGTATTCACAATAGGCTCAAAGATAGGAGTTGGGACGCCTCCAATGTCCACAGTGACCGGAATGCCATTTGCATCCACGATGGGCACGTTGCTGTTAGTAAAGGTTGTCGCTCCGGGAATCGGAGAATTGCCCGCGAGGCCGACAGAGCTGTATTGTCCGCCCAGCGTGAGAATGGGCAGCAGCGCTTTACGCGTGGCCTGTATATCGATATCGGCGTTCTTCAAGTTGTAGAGCTGCTCTTGAAGTTCCGGGCGCTTGTCGAACGCTTCTTTGATGGAATCCTCGAACGACGGATTTTCGATCGCGGCCGGTTGTTTCGGTTGGTCGATGGTAATGATCTCGACGTTTACAACATTGGGGGCCAGCGGGTTTTTCGTGATGGCATTTTTCAGGATCTGTTCATTTTGTAGCTGAACGGTTTGCGCCACGATGAGATTCTGGCGGTCCGTTGCCAGTTCGGATTGAGCGCGCGTTACGTCCAGCGGAGCCATGGTTCCTGCGTCGAGCTGTTTCTTATTGTCGTTGTAAAGTTTCTGAGAAACGGTGACGGCCTGCTCGTTTACTTTGACGTTTGCACGAGCGTAGACAAGCTCCCAGTACGCCGTGATGGTGCTAGTAATCGTGGTGATGGCTTGCTGCGCGAACGCCCAGTCCGCGATTTTGCGGTTGTTTTTTGCGATGCGGATGTTGCGCGTGTTCACGGCGATTCCGAAGCCGTTCAAGAGCGCTTGAGAGAAACCGATCGTCAAGGTGGATTGAACGGCCGGGTTAAAAAAGTTTTGCGTGGAGCTCGTACTGCTGCGGGTGTTGCCCCAACTGACGGACAGGTTTGTCCCTGTTTCGAAGTTTTGGGAGAACTGGGTATTGAACTGCGTGGTATGGGTGACCAAATCCAGGACGCCGGCCGCGCCCGTTCCGGAGGTGAACGGATTATTTACGGGCGTGGAGGAATCACTGATGCCGACTCCGGCGGTGAGAGTGGGCTCGTAGGAGGGGCTCGGTAGGTTTGCCGTCGACGAACTAAGCGAACTGCCAGGCGTCGAATAACCCAAGGCGCCCGATTTGGCTTTGAGAATGGAGGCATCAGCAATCCAGGGATAGTAGCGTTGGACGGCGATGTCCATACTGTTTTCCAGCGCCAGCTCGACCGCGTCTTGCAGCGTCAGCTCCAGCTTGCCATCGTGAATCAGTTGATCGAGCCGCGGCGAATTGGTGATGACCGGTTGAGCGATCTGAATCTGTTGATAGGGTTTGAGGAGACTTGGGAAGGCCCGTGGTCCGTTCGTGAAATTGTACTTCGCGAGGCCCAGAGAGCTTACGGGAGCGATGGCCGAGTCTTGCGCCGCCGTGGAGGGTGGGGGGACAGGATTCGGCGGAGGATTCTGCGCAGTGCTTTGTGCAAAAGCGGGCGAGAGCGGGCCCACGACGAGGAGCGCGGCCATCAGGATGGCAAGTAGAGACCTGGCAGCGAGCAAAGTTTGCCGCTTCCTGGCCGAAAGCAAACTGGATAGCTTTTCGTTTGCGACCAAAAAGAAATTCTTAATGCGTCCCCATAAAGTTGGCATGACAATTTTATTCCTCGAGATTCTGTCCCTGCGGGACGTATTTATTTCAAACTTGCTTGTTTCACACTGACAGTGTGGAACGTGCCCTGAACGGGTGTTGGTACACTCTGTTGGGAGGTTTCTTGCCACGCGGAACCAAAACATCGGGGTCGAGGCTGAGAGATAGGTCTATTCAGGGGGAATCCATCACCGTTTTGAACCAGGAAGCAGCCGGAAAGCAGTGGCGCGGCCCGGAACTTGCCCCGCAGTTTAACAGGCGCTCCATTCCTTGACAACGCGGCGCACCGCGGCTAGGCTGCTCAGGAATCGATATTTAGAGACAAATTGCGGCTGGCCGAAAATGATGCTCTCACGAGAAGAACTGCTGCGCATGTTTGAGTCTGCTGGAGCCATCCGGCATGGCCATTTTGAGCTTACCAGCGGCCTGCACAGCGGGACTTACGTGCAGTGCGCGCTCGTCCTGCAGTACCCTCGATTCGCCGAGAAACTTGGGCAGGTGCTTGCCGCGCTCTTTTCCGATGCTATTATCGCGGCTGTTGTTTCGCCGGCTTTGGGCGGTGTGATTATCGGGCAAGAAGTGGCGCGGGCTTTGCCAGAACCAAAGGGCAGCGTGGGTAGGGGAGTTCCTGCTATTTTCGCGGAACGGGACGCCAGCGGCACGATGACACTGCGGCGCGGGTTTTCGCTTAAACCGGACGAGCACGTCCTGGTGATCGAAGATGTCTGGACGACCGGCGGCTCTACGCAGGAAACCATTCAAGTGGTTGAAGAAGCCGGCGGGCGAGTTGTTGCTGCTGGGGCTTTGATCGACCGCAGCGGCGGCACGCTGGAACTCGGGGTCGAGACTCAGGCCCTACTGGACCTTCCCATCGCCAAGTATGAACCTGAGGATTGTCCCCTGTGCCGCGAAGGCGGCGCGGCCGTTAAGCCTGGCAGCCGCTTTGCGCGTACGGCTCCCTAAATGTGATCCACCCAAAACACTTGCCAAACCTGACAACTCTTCTGAAAATTGGTTGCTGTAGGTAGAACACTTTCCATTCATGCGCCATTTCAAGCTCACGATTGCTTACGACGGGACGGACTTTCACGGTTGGCAGATTCAGTCCAATAAGCCAACGATTCAGGGAGAGATTTCCAGCGTGCTACGGCAACTCACCCAGGAGAATGTGATGCTGAATGGCGCGGGGCGCACGGACGCGGGCGTGCACGCGCTTGGGCAAGTGGCTAGCTTTCGAACGCAATCGGGTCTATCGGCCGGCGAGTTTCAACGCGCGTTGAACGCGCTGCTGCCTGCTGCGATTCGCATCGTCGGTTCTGAGGAAGTAGGGCCGGATTTTCACGCTCGGTGGTCGGCGCGTGGGAAGATTTATCGCTATCGTTTGTATCGCGGGAAAGTCGTTCCGCCGTCGGTGTGGCGTTACGTACTGCACTATCCGTTTCCGCTTGATGAAGACGCGATGCGTATTGCCGCTTCGCGCTTTGTCGGTCCACACGATTTCGCTGCGTTCGCCGCGTCCACGGGGTCGGAGGATGACGACAAAGAACGCTCGACGGTGCGCGAGATTTATGCTAGCGAGTTGGTGCGCAGCGACGATGGCGAAGAACTCGTCTACACGGTGCGCGGCCGTTCGTTCATGCGCTTTATGGTTCGCAAGATGGTAGGCACACTGCTTGATGTTGGCCGAGGCAAACTCGTGCCCGACGATATTCTGCGCCTCTATCAATTGCGAGATCGTTCCAAGTCGGGGCCCACGGTTCCTCCGCAAGGGCTGTGTATGGTACAGGTGATGCACGACGAAGCCTGGCGCGTCGGTGAGCCCTAGCGATCCGCCCGCGATAATTTCTGAAGGCCTCCTAGAAATCTTCGGCGTGATTGAGCGTCTAGTGATTGTTCCCTAAGAAGGATGGTTCCTGGGAGACTTTTTCGGCGGCATGTCCGTATTGGACTTGCACACGTTCGAAGCAATCGTTTTATTGAGGAAAAATCATGAGTCACTGCAAGATCCTAATTTTGGTGTGTCTCACGCTCACTTTGTTCACCGGGGCGAAGGGCTCGCAAGCGCAGCAATCCCCCGGCCCTGGTGCAAAACCCGCCACGGCCATGCCGGATGAAATACCGATTCCCCCTGCGGCGCAGCCTTCCAGCCAGTTCAACGTGGAAGCGGCCACTGACGCGTACCTCGCCGAAATTCCTGCAAGTGCGCGAGCCAAGTCCGATGACTACTTTGAAGGTGGCTACTGGTTGATTCTCTGGGATTTTATATACGGCGCTGTCATGTACCTGCTGTTGCTGCATTTTCGCTGGTCCGCGATGATGCTCAATCTCGCGGAACGCATCACGCGCTTCAAACCGCTGCAAACACTGATCTACTGGGTGGAATTCCTCATCGTTACGACCATCCTCGGCGCTCCTCTTGCGATTTACGAGGGTTATTTCCGGGAGCGCCAATACGGGCTGGCCACGCAAACGTTTGGCCCCTGGATGGGCGAGCAGTTTGAAATGCTGCTCGTGAACATGGTCATCGGCGGGATAGCCATGATGGTGCTCTTCGGCGTTGTTCGCCGCGTTTCGCGCAACTGGTGGATCTGGGGAGCCATCGTCTCCATGTGCTTTCTGGTTTTCCTGGTCATGATCGGACCCGTTCTTGTGTTTCCGATCTTTAATAAGTTCACGGTGCTCGACGACCCTCGCGTGACGAAACCTATCCTCAGCCTCGCGCACGCGAATGGCATTGCCGCAGACAAGGTCTATGAGATGGATGCTTCGCGGCAAACCACGCGGATGAGCGCGAACGTCAGCGGCTTTGGCAGCACCATGCGCATCACTCTGAATGACAATCTGCTGCACCGCGGCACTCCGGGAGAAATTCAATCCGTTATGGGTCACGAAATGGGCCACTTCGTCCTTCATCACATCGGAAAGGACATACTGTATTTCTCCGTGGTCATTTTTGTTTTCTTTGCGCTGCTGCGTTGGTCTCTTGAAGCTGCTTTGGCACGTTGGGGCGAACGCTGGCAGATCCGCGGCATTGGGGACACAGCAGTGCTGCCTCTGGTTTTGTTGCTGGGTTCGCTGTTTGGTTTTGTGTACACGCCTTTTCTCAACACGCACATCCGCACGAACGAATATGAAGCGGACATGTACGGGCTGAACGCCAGCCGGCAGCCAGATGGCTTCGCACGAGCTGCGATCCATTTGGGCGAGTATCGCAAGATGAGCCCCAGCCCTATCGAGGAATGGGTCTTCTTCGACCACCCAAGCGGGCGGAATCGCATTAGGGCCGCCATGCGCTGGAAAGCTGAAAATTTGTCCTTGTTTGTTCCCAAGGCCGCACAATAGTGGCTAGTAGGGGCCGGAGCTCTAGAGCGGAGTCACAAAGATCCATTTGACCAGGTATTGATGGCTCAATCACAAGTAGAAAACGCCGCGATGGTCACCCGGGATCTTTGTTGTTTGTCGCGAACTCTTTCGAGTGAAATTCGGCTAGAATTTGCTTATGGCGGCCACGGCCATCCCTGTTGAGACGATTCCGTCGATTGACCCTGCTACTGGCAAAATCCTTGGACAGTTTGAGAAGACCCAGCCGGCGGAGCTGCCGCAAATTCTGGCGCGAGCGCGTGCAGCACAATCTGCGTGGTCCGTGGTGCCGATCGAAAAGCGCTGCGCGCAACTTCGCGTGTTGCGCGACTGCATGATGGCATCGCGAGATGCTCTGGCCGATGCAGTTGTCGCGGAGTCTGGCAAGCCGCGCGTTGAAGCTCTGTTCGCCGATTTGTTTGTCGCGCTCGATACCGCGCAATACTTCTCGAAACAGGGCGCGCGGCTTTTGCAGTCTGAACGCGTGCCGCACCATAGCAGCGCGGGTAAAACAAAGGCCGGTCGTTTGGTTTACGACCCCATGGGTGTGATCGGCATCATCAGTTCGTGGAACTATCCCCTTGCCATTCCGTTGAGCCAAATCATTCCGGCCGTGGTTGCGGGCAACGCTGTCGTTTGCAAAACGAGTGATTTCACTCCGCATTGCGGCGCGCTGATCGAAAAACTCTTCGCGGAAGCGGGTTTCCCGAAAAACCTCGTGACGGTCATTCAAGGTGGCGGGGAAGTGGGGCAGGCGCTGATCGATGCCGCTCCGGACAAAGTCATGTTTACCGGAAGCGTGGCCACGGGCCGCCACGTCGCCGAGGCTTGTGCCAAGAGACTGATTCCGAGCGTGCTTGAGCTGGGCGGCAAAGACGCGATGATTGTGCTTGCGGACGCGAATGTGGATGTCGCGGCGAGCGCTGCGGTCTGGGGCAGCTACACGAATTGCGGACAGGTGTGCCTGTCCGTTGAGCGTCTTTTCGTAGAAGAGGCCATCGAGGAAAAATTTCTGGCGCTTTGCGTCGAGAAAACAAAAAAGCTGCGTCTCGGTCCTGGATTCGATCCGGCGACGGATGTTGGGCCGCTGATTCGCCCGCAGCATGTGCAGCGCATGAGCGATTTGGTGAACGACGCTGTGGCGCGCGGCGCTCGCGTGTTGTGCGGTGGCAAACCACGTTCCGACATTGGCGCGAACTTTTTTGGGCCGACGGTCATTGCCGGCGTCAATTCCGCGATGAAACTTTTTCAAGAAGAGACCTTCGGCCCCATACTTGCCGTTCAATCCGTTAGAGACGGTGAAGAAGCGGTCGCGCGGGCGAACGATTCGATCTTTGCGCTAGCTGCAAGCGTTTGGACGAGAGATGCAAAACGCGGGCGGTGCATTGCCGCACGATTGCGCGCGGGAGCGGTCATGGTCAATGACGCGATCAGCTACTTCGGCATCGCGGAAGCACCTCACGGAGGTTGCGGTGCAAGCGGTTGGGGCCGCACGCACGGGAAAGCGGGCTTGCTTGAAATGGTCCAACCAAAATATATCGATGTGGACCGTTTGCCTAGCCGCGAAAAGCCTTGGTGGTATCGTTATGGCGCGGATTTGGAGCAGGCGGCCGACGGGTTTCTGAAATTTGAGTTTGGCGAGGGCTTCGCCGCAAAATTGCGGAACGCCCGCAGCGCACTTAAGACGATGTTCCGAGATCACGGACTTCGATGATCAAAACCGACAAGCAAACAATTTACCTTGAACTGCTGGAAGAAGGGCTGTCGGCCGGTCGAGTCAGAATACTTGGGGAATGAACTCTACCGCATTATCGTAGTAAAACCGGATGATGAGGTGTGGGCATTCTCGATAGGCGATGTCGTTAAATGCAAAATGAAAGCGTTCATGGGTGATCGCCCACAGCTGGTTGCTCATAAGAAAGTGAACAGATGACTGGACCCACGCAGAACGAATGGATTTATGACTGGAACATGGCTGCGGCGCCGCTCATTGCGTCGGGCACACGCGTCCTGCTAAACGATGAAACGCTGCGCGACGGCTTGCAGAATCCGAGCGTCCACGATCCCAGCATTGAAGAAAAAATCGAAATTTTGCACTTGATGGAAGCGCTGGGCATCGACTCACTGAATATTGGATTGCCGGGTGCGGGGGCGCGCGCCGTCGAGCACACCGAAGCGCTGGCTCGCGAAATCGTGAACAAGCGCATGAAGATTAAGCCAAACTGCGCCGCGCGAACGATGGAAGCCGATATTCGCCCCATCGCGGAAATTTCGCAACGTGTGGGCATGGCGATTGAAGCAGCAACGTTTTTGGGATCAAGCCCCATCCGGCGTCTTGTTGAAGACTGGACCGTCGATCACCTCGAGCGAACCACTGAGAAGGCCGTAAAATTCGCGGTCGAGCACGGCCTCCCGTCCATGTACGTTACGGAAGATACGATTCGCACTGACCCCGACACCGTGAAGCGCCTTTACTCCACGGCAATTCGCAGTGGTGCGCGCGCTATCGTGTTGTGCGACACCGTTGGCCACGCCATTCCTAATGGCACGTACAACCTGGTGAAATTCGTGATCGAAGAAGTCGTGAAGCCCAGCGGAGAGAAAATCCGCGTGGACTGGCATGGCCACAACGATCGCGGCTTGGCCGTTGCGAACTCGCTGGCGGCGATTGCAGCGGGTGCAGATCAAGTACACGCCGCCGCCAATTCGCTTGGTGAACGCGTCGGCAACACACCAATGGAATTGATGTTGGTGAATTTGCGCTTGATGGGCGTCATACGCCAGGACCTTTCGCGGCTCAGAGAGTATTGCGAAAAAGTCGCCAAGGCCACGCACACGGTCATTCCGCCGAACTATCCTGTCATTGGCCGCGATGCCTTCCGCACGGCAACGGGTGTCCACGCCGCCGCGATCATCAAAGCATTTCGCAAAGGAAACGAATCGCTCGCTGACTCCGTCTATAGTGGCGTGCCTTCGCATCTTTTCGGACTTGAGCAGGTCATCGAAATCGGGCCCATGAGCGGCAAATCCAACGTGCTTTTCTGGCTCGAGCGTCACAAAATTCCAGCCGACGACACCATCGTCAACCGCATCTTCGATGCCGCGAAGCAATCAGCGCGCGTGCTGACCGACGCGGAAATCTCTGCACTCTGCTCCGAGGCCACACGGCATTGATCATCGCAACAGCGCGGAGCAGGACAGTGAAACAGGTCCTTGTTTGGGTTATCCTCTTCGCTATGCCGGTTCGCTCTTCTCTCGCCCGACACACCAACCGTTCCGCTTCCTCCCTCCAGCTTGGTGAAAACGCGCAGGTGCGCACGGCGCTGGCGTGGTTCGCGCCCAATCTAAATTGGATCAATGAGCAGCAGGCGCGCCTAACCGAGATTCCCGCGCCCCCGTTCCAGGAGGGCCAGCGTGCGGCGGCCTTCAAAGCTTTGCTTTCCGCGGCCGGCTTGAACGTCCAGGTCGATGCAGCCGGTAACGTGATCGGAGAGCTGCGCGGCGTGAACGAAAAGGAAATTGTCGTGCTCTCCGCACATTTAGACACGGTCTTTGCGGCGGGAACAGACGTCAAGGTGCGCCATGAAGGCAGCCGCATGCTCGCGCCCGGAATCTCCGACAACGGCACCGGCCTCGCCGCGCTGGCGGCGATTGCCCGCGCGATTCACGAAACGCAAATTAAGCCGCAGCGCACCATCCTCTTCGTTGCCGATGTCGGCGAAGAAGGCGAAGGCAATCTGCGCGGCATGCGCGCGCTGGTCGACGCCTACCATGGCCGGTTGAAAGCCGTGATCGTTCTCGACGGCGCGGGCACCGATCACGTGACGACGATCGCGCTTGCCTCGCGGCGCCTCGAAGTCGTCATAACGGGCCCAGGTGGCCACAGTTGGTCGGACTTCGGCATGCCCAATCCCATTAATGCGCTAGTTCGCGGCTCCGTGCGTTTTATCAACACCAAAGTTCCGGCATCGCCGCGCACTACGTTCAATCTCGGACAAATTGACGGCGGCACTTCTATAAATTCCATTCCCTACGAGGCCCGTCTCAAAGTCGATGTGCGCTCGGAAAGCGAAAGCGAACTCGCGCGTCTTGAATCCGCTCTGCGCGAGTGCGTAGCCGCCGGCGTTCGCGACGAGATGGAGTCCTCCCGCGACCGTTCGAAGGGCAAGCTCGAATGGAAGGTCGAGCTGCTTGGAAGCCGCCCCGGTGGCGAATTGGCGGCAGAGTCTCCGCTTCTCTCGGCGTTGCGCGCGGCGGATGTTATCGTGGTAAACGAGTCACGGATTGAGCGCTCTTCCACCGATGCAAATATCCCTCTCTCGCAGGGCATCGACGCGATTTCCATCGGCGCAGGAGGCAACGGCGGTGGCGCGCACTCGCTTCAGGAATGGTATGACCCAACAGGCCGCGAAATGGGATTGAAACGCGCCCTGCTCACGCTGCTTGGAATGGCAGACGTGGCGCCGGAGAAAACGAGATGAAGATTCGCGGGACCAGCTTGCTTTATTTGAGTGGAATTGTTCTTTTGAGTTGTTGTGCCGGGATATTTGTTCCGCGAGCGAAGGCCCAATCGGCCCAGAGTGAGTCGCATACCGTCGTTTATCTTCATGGCCGGATTTATACGAATGATCCAGCGCAGCCGTGGGCCGATGCGATGGCCATACGCGACGGCAAAATCCGCTGCGTCGGCAAAATCGATTTCGTCCTTCTCGAATGCGGCGGAAATGATCCAAGCGCCGAAACCATCCAGCTCCGAAGCAAGTTCGTGATGCCCGGGTTTAATGATGCCCACGTGCACCTCGGGGGCGCGGGTGCGGATATGCTATCCGTACGGCTAAACGGTGTCGCGAGCATCGAGGAGTTGCAGAAGCGCATCGCCGACGCTGTTGCACAGCACAAAGAGGGCGAATGGATCACCGGCAGCGGCTGGGATCACACGCTTTGGGCAGATAAAAAATTCCCTAACAAACAGGAACTCGATGCCGTCGCCCCCAAAAATCCCGTTTTTCTTACGCACGTCTCGGGTCATGTGGCAGTGGCCAATTCACTGGCGCTACGGCATGGCGAAATTCAGCAGGACACCCCCAACCCGCCCGGCGGCATGATCGAACGCGATGCGGATGGCGCAGCCACCGGCATGCTCGAAGAAGATTCCGCGATGAGCCTCGTTTCTGCCAGGATTCCCGACCTGAAATCCGACCAGCGCCGCCGCGGCATTCAAATGGTGCTCGCCGATGCCGCAAAAAACGGCGTGACCTCGGCACAGGATTTCTCGGAATGGGCGGATTATCTCGTTTATGTGCAATTGAAAGAAGAAGGGAAGCTCACTTTGCGTATCACCGAATGGCTGCCTTTTCTTCAGCCCATGGACCAACTGCTGAACATGCGCGCGCAGGGAGGCACGAGCGATCCCTGGCTAAGGACCGGTGCGCTCAAGGGGTTTACCGATGGTGCGCTCGGCTCACGCACGGCTGCCATGCTCGCGCCGTACTCGGATGATCCGTCCACAAGCGGAATCCTGACGAACGATCCGGATAAGCTTCGCGCTATGGCCATCGAGCGCGACAGAGCCGGCTTCCAAATTAATTTTCATGCCATCGGTGACCACGCTAACCGCGTGGCGCTCGACGTATTTGAAGCCGTCGCCAAAGCCAACGGACCGCGCGACCGACGCGACCGCATTGAGCATGCACAAGTCGTGGCGCCAGAAGATTTGCCGCGCTTCGCTCAGCTCAAAGTAATTGCTTCGATGCAGCCGTCCCATGAAACGTCCGACATGCGCTGGGCCGGCTCGCGGATCGGTTCTGACCGCTCCAAGGGCGCATACGCTTGGGCCTCTTTGCTGAAAAGCGGGGCGCATCTTGCCTTCGGCACCGATTACGATGTCGAGCCGATCAACCCCATGCGCGGTCTCTATGCTTGCGTTACGCGCGAGCTGCCGGATGGCGGACCTACGGGCGGGTGGGAGCCTCAGGAGAAAATTTCGCTGGAAGATTGCATCCGCGCTTACACCTCTGGTTCGGCTTACGCGCAATTCGAAGAAGGGAAGAAGGGCGAGCTGAAAGTCGGCGAGTACGCGGACTTCATTGTTCTTTCGAACGACCTCACAAAAATTCCGCCGCAGCAGTACACGAAGACCACAGTTCTGCTTACGGTCGTGGGTGGCCGAACGGTCTATGCGCAGGATGGTAGTTCCCTCCACTAGTCCGTTGGTGTCCCTCAAAGTTCCCTCCACCGATTTTCCTTGCTGCAGATAGCAGAGGGGACCTTTCGGCCCCCGCTGCTCAGATTGCCTGTTGTGCGTGCTTCGTTTCCGCGATGGTTACCAGCGGAAGCGAACCGCAAGCTGCATGATGCGAGGCGTCACGTCGCCTGAAGCCCCGCCGAGCCCTGCAAAATTCTTGGCTGCGTCTTGCGTCGCTCTCTGGAAATTAAAGACGTTCAACGGCGTTCCGTTGTTGCCGAGATAGAGGCCCGTGATCGGACTGATGCACCCAGTGCAGCTTGAATAATTGGGATTCGGCATTTTCGGCCCGTTTGGATCGTTTGCGTTGACGGGAACCATCAAGGAAGGCAGCGTCAAGAAGCTCAACACGTCATTGCCGTTGTTCAAAATGAATAATGGACGGTTGAATATGTTGAACACTTCCAGCTTGAGCTCTAGCCTCGCGGTCTCCCACTTGGGAATCGCGATGGCCTTGCCGAGAGATATGTCGAAGCGGTAGAGCGGAACGCTCTGGCCCGCGTTGCGGCCCAGATTGCCGCTGACGTATTGGAAGTCAACGGGTGTTTTTCCATCGATGCTGTCTACCGGGCCGAAGCCGCTGGCGTTTGCCGGAGCTACGAACGTAGTTGGCGTTATCGGGCATCCCACGACTCCCGCGGCGTTACACGCGGCGATGCCCGCGCTGCTGACAGCATAGTTGGAGCCTGAGATGGAGGCGATGTTTGTCGTCACCAAGGTGCCAGCCGGCTGGCCCGCGCAACCCGGAATCGTGGTACCTGCCCCGCAGATATTCGGCCGCTGGTTTGTCTCGGAGCCGAGTGCCGGGAAGTTGTCTCCAGCAAATGCACCGTCACCGGTTGAAATCGGGTACGGCCGGCCGGATTGGAGTGTCCCCAGCAAGCCAAAGGTCCAGTTGTTAACGATGTGATTGAGGATCCGCGTGTGAACAAGGTTGTTGGAGTCAGCGATAAAATTAAAGTTGACCAGATGGCGGATGTCTTCGAGCGAAGACGCGGTTTCCGTATTTAGAGACGTAAGCGGATTGGCGGGTTCGGACAAACCAAAAAAGTCTTCGCCGTTCGAGATAGTGTGCGCCCACGTATAGCTGCTGGTGAACTGGAAGTGATGCGCCAGCCGCTTCTCCGCGGTGACCACCAGTGCGTTATATCCCGATGTGCGGTCGCTGAAGTTGGTGCGTATCGCTCCGAAAGCTCCATTAGGGCGATCGTTCGACGACCCCGGTATAGCCTGGAAGTAGAAGAAGCCAGGATGATTCGGGTCCGCTACCGGCGTCGGGAAATTGGTGTCTGTCTCGCCAAATAAACCATGACCGAAGACGCCTTGATAGCCGACGCCGAACACAAACGAAGATCCAATCTGGCGCTGATAAGTCATAGACGCCATGTGGATCTCCGGGTTCCTGATCGTCGGGGAAATCGGGCGAACACGGCCGAAGAATCCAACTGGCTTGAAAAGCGAGACCAGGTTGGCAGACGGCGCGTTCGGGTAGGCGTTAAGTACCTGTTGGCCGAGAGTCGTTCCGTCATTCCCGACTGAGTTTGCCGTGATGCTTTGCGTAAACAAGTTATTTCCGTCGAAATTCAGCGAATCGAGTACGACGTTTAGATACGCCATCTCAGTGACTTCCGCTCCGGATATGCGGATGATGGACTTTCCTGGATTGCCGAACACCGTGTGCAGAACGCCGCTCTCGAAGTTCGGGCTCCAGGCAATGCCAAGCCGCGGCTGCCAGTTGTTGTGGTCCGAGCCGCAGGCGGGTAGAAGCCCATTGGACTGCAAGCACCCGCCGGGAACGGAAGGATCTTTAATCGTACCTCCGGTGAACGCCCCGTTCTCGATGTCGTACCGCAGCCCGTAATTTATGGTTAGGTTTCGTTTGAGTTGCCAGGTGTCCTGTACGTACAAGCCGTAAATATTATCCGCGGCTTGCACGAAAGCGGGCCCCAGACCGATTGTGAATTGCGTGGGGCACAGGCCATTTGCCTGCGGGAAAAAGGTGTTGGTGCAATTGCCAGTCGCAAAGTTGCTGTACTCCCCGAAGTGGAATTGCTGGAATCCCGAGTCGTACGGGAAGTGGCTGATATTGGTGCCGAACTTGAAGGTGTGCGTCCCGTGCGACCAGGAAACGTTGTCGATGTACTGGAATCGGTGCTGCAGAGCCGATTGCGGGCAGCAGAAATCCGCACCCACATACGAGTTGGGCAGGGAAGATCCGGGCAAGTTGCTTGCGTCTGGCGTCTGGGAGAGGAATCGGTGCCAGAAGAATCGCGCTTCGTTGATTACGTGGGGAGTAAGCGAGGAGATCAGTCCGACATTTAATGTGTTGTCGTGGATGACGTTATTTATAAGGCCGCTGGGGTCCGTGTTCGGTCCCGTTTGCACCAGTAAGTTGGCGTTCGTGTCGCGCTGCAAGTTGTAGCGCACCGTCAGCGTGTGCTTGTCGGTCAGTTTGGCGTCGACTTTGAAGGACCCAAGGATTTCATTGGTAGGCGTATTCACGGTCACCGGCACCGTGAACGGAGTCAGAGTTGTCGGCGAGCCTTGCGCAACCTTTTCGTAACTTCCAAACCAAAACAGCCTGTCCCTCACGAAGGGCCCGCCGATCGTAAACCCTTCTTCGTGCTTGAAGAACGGCGCGCGGCCGCAACCATTTATAGAAGTCAGCACGCCGCCCGTGAAATCGCTGGCCGGACAGCCGCTTGGGTCGTTCGCGAGACCTTGATTGTAGAAATAGTCCGATGCGCCCAAATTGCGCCCGCGGAAATACCCGTGCGCGTCTCCGTGGATGCTGTTGGTGCCGGACTTGGTGATGACGTTCAAAACCACGTTTCCTGCCTGCCCATATTCCGCATTGTAGTTGTTGGTCAGTACTTGGAATTCCTTGACCTCCTCAAGCGAAGCGCCCAGCGAATCTCGGGCGGAAACGCTCTGATCCGAAATGTTGCCCCCGTCGATGTTCACGTTTATTCCGCGGTCGTTCACGTTTCCGGGACCTACAAGGTCTGCCGAATTGCCGCTGTAGTCGTAACGAACGCCTGGGGCGGATGCTGCAAGTCCCTGATAGTCGTTGGCGACGCCTCCGATGGCGGCGAACGAAGTCGTCGTCGGAAGGTCGGCTACCGCCTTGTCATCGATCACCGTCGACGTATCCGTCTTGGTCATCTCAATCAACGGCAATTCAGACGTGACCATGACCGACTGTTTTTGCCCTTCCAATTCCAGGTTAAAATTCACATCGCGGTGTTCCCCTACTTGCAATTTCACCGCTTTTGCTTCTGACCTAGTGAATCCGCCGGATTCGATGCTAACGTCATAGACGCCTGGCGCCAGATTGTCGAAGCGATACAGCCCATCGTTGGTTGTTTCTGTGGTGCGCGTGATGCCTGTTTCCGTGTTTGTGGAGGTCA
>Ga0209446_1000034_pt1 | contig 45708 bp, 34 predicted proteins | sample BogFormECP04_OM2_FD_188242 | JGI IMG/M metagenome (GOLD analysis project Ga0209446, IMG submission 188242) | Bog forest soil microbial communities from Calvert Island, British Columbia, Canada - ECP04_OM2 (SPAdes) (version 2) | ecosystem: Environmental > Aquatic > Freshwater > Wetlands > Bog ... | reverse complement strand
GATCATGGTTCCGGAAGAGCCCCCAACGAGCAGAGGAGCGAGAAAATCGCCTAGAGAGAGAACGAATGCGAAGGTGGCTCCAGCGAGAAGGCCGGGCATCGAGAGCGGAAGAATCACTCGGAAAAAGGTTGAGAATGGGCTAGCGCCCAAATCTTGCGAGGCTTCGACGAGCGGGCGCGGGATGTGTTCGAGAGAGGCGTAAATGGGAAGAAATACGAACGGAGTATATATGTGCGTGAGCATGAGAACGACGGCGAAGGGGCTGTAGAGGAGAAAGCTGACGGGTTCGTGAGTGACGTGTAGATATTGGAGGAAGCCGTTGAGAACGCCTTCGCTTCCGAGAATTGTTTTCCAGGCATAACCGCGCACCAAGTAGCTGACCCAAAGCGGCACGATGACGAGCTGGTACAGCAATTCTTTGCGCGCGCCGGAATGAAACGAGAGGTAGTAAGCGAGCGGGTAGCCGAGGAAGAGCGAACAGAGCATCACGGAGCCGGCGATGCGCATAGTGCGGAACAGAACTTCGGCATAGAGTGGATTCGTGAGCAGTTTTTTGTAATTGTCTAAATTCCATTGATGGACGATGGCACCATCTTGCACGGCCCAGAAACTGTGCGCAAACATCAGCGCGTAGGGCAGAAGGAGAAAGAGTCCCACCCAGAGAAGCGGCGGTGCGGAGACGATCGCTTTGTAAGCGCGCGAGTACATGGCGAAATCAGTCCGAGACGCGGATAGCGTCCGCGATCGAGAAAACAAAATCATGTTCGCCGGTGAGCGGGCCGCAGGCGGCCAGGCGCACGCGCAGGAGCTGATCGGGGCCGCACTCCACTTCGAGCAATTCGCTGGCACCGGCGTAGATTTGCTGGCGGACCGTGGCGCGAAATTTTACTTCGTTGACTTGGCGTTTGCCGTCCGGGCTGAGGCGAATCGATTCCGGTCGCAGAGAAAAGACCACAGGGCCATCCTCTTCTTCCAGCGGCCAGCGCAGGACGCCGCACGTGGCGATGCTGCGGCGGATTTCGCCGCGCAGCAAATTGGTTTGGCCGATGAATTGCGCCGTGTAAGCGGTGGCGGGGTGGACGTAGATTTCGCGAGGCGAAGCGACTTGCTCGAGCGCGCCGTCACGAAGCAGCGCGACGCGATCGGAGAGGGCCATGGCTTCTTCCTGGTCGTGGGTGACGAAAAGGAAGGTGATGCCGATTTCGCGCTGAAGTGCTTTCAGTTCGCCTTGCATTTGCTTGCGCAGATTGGCATCGAGCGCGGAGAGCGGCTCATCCAGAAGCAGGAGTTGTGGGCGATTCACCAGGGCGCGCGCCAGAGCCACGCGTTGCTGCTGGCCGCCGCTCAGGCGCGATGGGCGCGCGCCCGCGAATTCCGTCATTTTCACCATTTTCAAGGCTTCGCCGACGCGCCTGGGAATTTCGTTTTTCGGCGCCCCTTGCACGCGCAAGCCATACGCGACGTTGTCGCGCACGTTCAAGTGCGGGAACAGCGCATAGTTCTGAAAAACAGTGTTTACCCGGCGCTTGTAGGGCGGCAGCGTGTCCAGCCGCTCGCCGGACATCCAGATTTCGCCGGCCGTCGGTTGTTCGAAACCGGCGATCAGGCGCAGAAGAGTGGTTTTTCCCGAACCGCTTTCGCCGAGAAGGGTTAGAAATTCTCCTGCAGCGATGTTCAGCGAAATATTTCTTAGAACGTCGCGCGTGCCGAAGCGTTTGGCCACAGCGCGCACCTCGAGCAGCGGAGCGTTGACGTCCACCGAAGTGGGCTGCGGAATGGCGGCGGAGCTCACTGCGCGGCCTTCACCTCGTTCCAGATTTCGTTGTACTTGCCGCGGCGCGGCACATCCTGCCAAAAATAAATGCGCTGCATGTAGGCGTCGGGATCGTCGAGGTGCAGGCCCTTTATCTCTTCGGGGCTGAGAAATTGCGCAGCGCTGGGGTTCGCGGGCGTGTAGTGTGTTCGATCCGTCACCAATTTTTGCGTCTTTGCTTCAATCATGTATTCGAGGAAGGCGAATGCAAGATCTTTGTTGCTGCTCGCGGCCGTTACCATCAAGTGGTCAATCCATCCAGTCGTATTTTCCTTGGGGATCGTTTCGCCAATTGGGAAATTAAGTTTGCGGAGGTCGTTGGTGTTGAGCGGCCAGCCCATCGCCAAAACGACTTCATGATTTTGAAAGAGGTTGGTCAGCTCGCCGCCTGTGGACCAAATCTTTCTAATGTTGGGCTTCAGTGCAATCAGTTTCTTTTTCACGGTTTCGAGCTGTTCGTCGGTCAGATTGTAGAGCTGGGAGGGATCAGGTTTGTCGTAGCCGAGAACTTGCGCGGCCATGTAGACGGTGGAAAGGTCATCCCACACGGAGATTTTTTCTTTGTACTTGGGATCCCAGAGTACCGCCCATGAATCCGGCGGTTGAGGAATTGCTTTCGTGTCGTACAGCAGCGGATTTGGCCCCCACATGAAAGGCACGCCATAAACTTGTTCGTGCGCTTTCACAAGGGGGAGATCGCGGAGTTTGGCTGAGAGTTGCGTATAGGAAGGGAACTTAGAAAGATCCAAAGGTGCGGCCAAGCCAGCCGTCGTGATGGAGTGAGCGACGTCGCTTGAGGGCGAGATTACGTCGTAATTCGACGCGCTTCCACCGCGCAGCTTGGCCACTAGCTCATCGCTCGAACCCATGTACGAGGCGGAGATTTTGCAATGATGCGTTTCCTCGAAGGGCCGCACGAACGCTGGATCAGCGTAGCCTTCCCAGACGAGCAAGCTAAGAGTTTCTTCTTTTTGCCTACAAGCGCCGCAAACCACTGCGAGCGTCAGGATGCCCAGGACGATTGCACGCCGGTTCATACTTTGCACCATTTCCCCGGCATCTGCATCCTCCTGCTCATATATTTTTGCCCGCCGCACCCGTCCAAGTCGCGGCGAAAGCTTTTTTATTTCGCGTCCGCCTGATAGACGACTCTTCCGCCGACAATTGTCTTGACGACTTTCGTCTGCGCAATCGCATGCGGATCAATCTCGAAAATATTTTGCGAAACAATGACGAGATCGGCGAGCTTACCCGGCTCAATCGAACCTTCCGTTTTTTCGCGGCGTCCTGCGTAAGCTGCGCCGAGCGTGTAGCCTTCGACGGCCTGCGCCAGCGTAACTCGCTGCTCCGGGATCCAACCGCCGTCGGGCTTGCCCTCGGTGGTCTGGCGCGTGACGGCCATTTGCAGGCCTTCCCACGGATTCAGTGTCACCACGTTCCAGTCACTGCCGAAGGCCAGATGCCCGCCAGCTTTCGCGATGCTATTCCAGACCCACGCGCGAGAGGCGCGGTCCGGTCCAACGTTGCCGGCCCAGACTCGCAGGGTATCTTCGTCGGGGTAAGCGTGCAGCGGCTGCATGCTCGCAATTACCCCTAGCTTCCCGAAGCGCGGAATGTCCGCGGCGGTTATGGTTTCAATGTGCTCGATACGCGAGCGGCGGTCCCGCGTGTGGTTCACGGTTTCCGCATTTTCGTACGCGTCCAGAGCGGTGCGCACGGCGTAGTCGCCAATCGCGTGAGTGAAGAGCTGCAAGCCACGTTTATCCAGTTCCGCGACGGCCGCTTTGTACTTGTCCGGGTCCCAAAACAATTTGCCCTTTGTGGATGGGTCATCGGTGTAGGGTTCGAGCATGGCGGCGGTGTGTGATTCGATGACGCCGTCGATCATCATCTTGACCACGCCGCCGGAGAGCCAATCGCCGGTGTATTTTTCGCGCGCTTCTTCGATCGCTGCGATATCTTTGGGGCGCAACTCCGGCGGATTCAGAAAATAAGCGATGTACATGCGAAGCGTCAGATCGCCACTTCGGCGCAGCTCATCGTAGAGGGCGAACTCTTCGAAATCGCCGCCTGCGCTGTGCACGCGCGTCAGGCCGTTTTCGTTGGCCCAATGGATGCCGGCGCGGAGGGCAGTGAGTTTTTCCGCTGGCGTCGGCTTGGGCACGAGTTTGCCGACGAGCCTGCCCGCGGATTCCTTTAGGGCTCCCGTGGCCTCGCCGGTCTTCGAATCGCGCACAATAGCGCCGTTGGCGGGATTCGGCGTGTCCTTGTCGATTTTTGCAAGCGCCAGTGCCTTCGAATTGGCCCAGGAAGTATGTCCATCATAGCCAGAAAGAAAAACGGGGCGATTTGGGAAAAGCTCGTCGAGATATTTTTTGTCAGGCAGATTTTCCTTGCCGAACATCGCGTAGTTCCAGCCACCGCCGAGAATCCATCCATCGCCGGGGTGTTTCGCCGCGTATTCGCGCAAGATGTGTTGAATGTCGGCAGGATTTTTGGCGCCTTCGAGATTGGCTTGACCGAGGCTGATGGAACCTTCCAGGAAATGAATATGGCAATCCACAAGACCGGGTAAAATCAGCTTTCCCCCGACGTCAATGACCTTTGTTCGCGGCCCGCGTAATTTTTCGATTTCGGCATCGTCACCCACAGCGACGATTTTTTCTTCTCGGATGGCTACGGCCTGCGCCCAGGGTTGTTTGGAGTTTACGGTATAGGCCTTGCCGTGGAGGAGGATTGCGTCCGCAGGCTGGGCCTTCGTCTCCTGCACATTCTGGGCGCGGACTGTCGCAGAGAACCCCACGGCAAACAAGATGGCAAACGCCAGCACGATCAGCACTTTGCGCGACGCAGTCATTCGCAGCTCCACGATTTTGTTTTCTTGTGGCATCCACAAATCACGAGTCACATCCTTTTAGAACGTCGGCGGCGTATTCACCCACAGCAACCAGGTCTCGGAACGCCCGGGATTTCTCCACCGGTGCGGCGTGGAGCTTTCAAAATAGAGACTGTCCCCGGGCTTGAGCCGGTAATGTTCTTTGCTGTTCAGCCAAATCTCAAATTCACCGCGAAGGACGTGCAAGAACTCTTCGCCTTCGTGCGAATAAGATTCGCCGCTGCCACCGCCGGGTTTGATGCGAAACAGATGCGGTTCCATGGCCGTTTGGCCCCAGGCTAAAAGCTCCATGCGCACTCCGGGAGTGGTCTCCAGAATTTTTCGCTGGCCAGGGCGCACAAGGCGCGGATTTTCCGCCGCAGTTTCGAAGAGCGAGAGAATGTTCGTGCGGTAGAACCGCGCGATGCGGCGGAGGGTGGAAATAGAAGAGCGCATCTGTCCGCGTTCGAGCGCGCTTAGAAAGCCGACCGAAACTTTCGTGGCCCGCGCGACCTGCGCGAGGGACAGTCCGCGCCGCGTGCGCAGCCGCCGAAAGCGCTGGCCGGGAAGAGGAGCGCTCTCCGCCGGCGGCGAGACGACGCCCTGGCGTTTTAAAACATGCACAATGGCTGCGGGATTCAGTCCGCGGGCACGGCGCAGGAAAACTGCGCGCTGCAGCAGACGAATATCAGCCTCCGCGTAGAGCCGGTAGCGGCTTTCCGTGCGATGCGGCGAAACAAGGCCCAGCGCTTCCCAGGCGCGCAAGGCAGAAGAGGAAATGCCGACACGGCGCGCCACCTCGCTGATGCGCAGCAGGCGGCGCGCTGTTCGATTTGCTGATGGCTTGGAGAAATTCTTTCCGCTTGACACGGCTCCCAGCTTTCTCTAAGTTTGCGGGATTATAGTAAGGTTTCGGGGGCACAGCAACCTCGAAGAATTCGCTGCCAAGAGAATTCTTCGAGACAAGGGGTGAGTTCATGAAACTGGCTGCTGGATTTTGGCGGAGCAATGCGCTCCGCAACTGCAACATTGTTTCTCTGCTTTTTCTCGCGCCCGCTATTCTTCTGGCCGCCCCGTTTGCCGGAGCGCAGAGCACCGGCGGCCGGATTCGCGGAACGGTCAGCGACCCCAGCGGCGCCTCCGTGGCCGCCGCCACGGTTTCACTCGTCAATGAGGCGACGCATGCGACCCGCGACGTGCAGAGCGGGGCGACCGGCGAATACATCTTCATCGAAGTGCCCGTGGGCACCTATGAAATAGATGTCACCCAAGCAGGGTTCAAAAAATATATTCGCAAAGGAGTCGCGCTGGACTTGAACGAAGTCATCAGCATCGACGTCACGCTGCAACTTGGTTCCTCAGCAGAAAGAGTAGAGGTCACAGGAGCTCCGCCGGTCATAGACACGACGTCCACACAACTCGGGGCAGTCGTCAACGAGCGCTCCTCGACGCAACTGCCGCTGAACGAACGCGACGTTTATCAGTTGTTGCAATTGCAGCCTGGAGTCCAGTCACAGATCGGCAACAATTTGTTTTATGGCTCAGACAAGCCCGGGGTTGTGACTGTAAATGGCGGCCGCGGCCGTTCGAATAATTATTCCGTGAACGGCGGCGATGGAAACGACCTGTTCGCCAACCTGCCGGCAGTGCAACCCTCGCCGGACAGCATCGAAGAATTCCGCGTGATCAGCAATTCTTTTGACGCCGAATATGGCCGCAATTCCGGCGCAGTCGTCAATGTAGTGACCAAGTCTGGCACGAACGACTTCCATGGCAGCGCATACGAATTCTTCCGCAACACAGTTCTCAACGCACATGGATTTTCGTTTCAGCCGACCCCAAAACCTTCTTTCAATCAGAACCAGTTTGGTGGAACGATTGGCGGCCCGATCATAAAAGACAAAATCTTCTTTTTTGGGTCGTATGAAGGACGGCGTATCGTGCGAGGCATCGTTTCACAGCAAGTACCCGTCCCCACGGGCGCGGACGAGGCTGGGGATTTTTCCGCAGGAGGCACTGCCGCCCCATTCAGCGGGACTCTTACTGACAATACCGTGGCCACGATTTTGCAGAATCGACCCGGTTGCGCCAACGCCATCACGATGGAGGGAGGCTCAGCTCCCGTTGCTGGAGCGGCGTACAGCGCTATTTTCCCGAATAACAAAATACCTACGTCGTGTTTTGATCCAGTCGCGCAAAGTATGTTGCAGTATCTCCCGGGCTCGGGAGGCACCAGCTCGCTCGCTCAAGACGTATCCAAGTCCACGGATAGGGGCGATCAGTTCTCAGTTCATTACGACGAAATCCTGAACAAGGACCAGAAGCTCTCCGTCTATTATTACTACAACAACGACAACACTCTCGATCCCTTTGCCATCTTTCAGTTGGCGGGCGCTTCGCTGGGCAATTTCGGGGGCCGGATTATTTCACACGTCCAGCAAGTCAATGCGAGCCATACATGGACGATCGGCTCAACGGCGGTGAACGAATTCCGTTTCACACTGTTCCGGGAAGCTGAACCACAGTTTTACACGCCGACGACGACAAATCTCGTAACTGCTTCCTGCGGCAGCGCCATCCCCGCCGCACAGTGTTTTGGTGGAACGTCCGACACACCACTAGTCGATGCGAACGGGAATCCCCTAGGTACGGCCACAGACCCCAATACGCCGGTGTGCCCCGGCCAATTCGGATGCGGAATCCACCCAGGGCTCGGCGCGAAGTTTGAAGGCGTGCCTTTTGTCACTCTGAATGGCACCACTGGCCTCTTCGGAAACAACTTCGAAGGACAATTGCCGCAAACGGGGAATACGTTTCAGTTCAGCGATAACTACAGCAAGATCATTGGCAGTCACAGTTTCAAGTTTGGCGCTGACACCCGCTATCAGAAGTTCGACCAGACGGTCTACTTCAACGTAAACGGCGAGTACATTTTGGGATCGGGCGGTTCGAATGATACGGGCTCCGCCGATCCCTATGCGAATTTCCTTCTGGGCTTGCCTACCTCATATTCGCAAGGCTCCGGCAACAAGGAACTGGTTCGGAGCACTTCGCTCTATCTCTTCGCGCAAGACAGTTGGAAGATTAAGTCTAACGTCACACTCAACTATGGTTTGCGGTGGGAGATGAATACGCCGCTGACAGACATCGGTCAGAAAGTGCAACGGTTTAATCCGGGGCAGAATTCGACGATTTATCCCTGCCAGCTCTCTGCCGTAAGCATTGCGACTTTTTCGCAGCTTCCCCAGTTTCAAACACCCGGAGCTCCCACGCCAAACTGTGCCAACACGGGTACTCTCCCAACGGGACTAGTAGTTCCGGGTGACAAGGGCGTCCCCGGCGGATTGATCAACACTTACACCAAAGCATTTGCACCGCGCCTCGGCTTGAATTGGAGTCCTGGTTGGAAAGACGGAATGCTCTCCAAGCTGACCGGCGGTCCAAACAAGACCACCGTCAGCATGGGATGGGGACTCTTCTACAACCCGATCGAACAATTAGTTCTCGAGCAGTTTGTCGCTGAACCGCCCTTCGGTATCAGCAACTCGGTATCGAACCCGCTCTTCAGCACTCCCTTTGTGGGGCAAGACGGGACGACCAAGCCAAACGTCTCGAATGGCTTCCTCACTCCTCCGCGTGGCCAGGCTGTTGACTGGTCGCTCTATCGTTCTATTTTGCTGTTCGGACAGTTTCCGACGACGCTGCGGACACAGTACTCGGCGCAGTACAACCTCACGATCAAGCGCGAATTGCCCGGCGATATTCTTTTCCAAATCGGTTACGTCGGCTCGCAGGGCCACCGGCTTCTCGCCATTTACGATCAGAACGCCGGGAACGGGCAAACCTGCCTGGATCTGAATTCGACCCTGGGGACCGGTACTTGCAGCACGTTTGGTGAGGACAGCGCTTACACCATTCCTGCGGGAACGGTCATTCCTCAGGGTGGATTCCATTTGCCTTACAACGCTGGCGCGGGCGGCTTGGTCATACCCGGCGGAACCGTGTTGGCCAATCCCGTTACACTCGTAGGTTTGCGCCCCTATTCGTCTCCCAATTGCCAGCCTCTGAATCCAGATCCTTTGACCAACGGTTGCCCGGCTGACGGAACTCCGACCTTCGGAAGCATCTTTAATGAAGATACGGCAGCGCATTCAAATTACAATTCGCTGCAGACGCTCTTCCAAAAGCAGTTTTCCCATGGGGTGCAATTTCAGGCTTCCTACACGTACAGCAAGTCGCTGGACAACGCCTCGAGCTTTGAGGAGATCCTAAACCCGACCAACTTTAATGCGACCTACGGGCCCTCTCTCTACGACGCACGGCATCGCTTCGTTTTCAACTATGTATGGGATTTGCCGATTCCGAAGAAGCAGGGCTTTGCTGGCAAAGCGCTCAACGGCTGGCAAGTATCCGGGATCTACACTTTCCAAAGCGGCTTCCCTGTTTTGATCAACAACTGCAATGACAGTGAGTTGGAAGGCAGCATCCAGGGATTCGAATGCCCTGGGAAACCCAATCTCGTTACTGCTTTCAAGACTTCGAATCCGCGCGGTACTGTCTGCGCTTTCGGGACCGGCCAGCTTTCCGGGACAGGTATTCCATGTCAGCCGGTTTCTGGTTTTGGATTCGATCCAAACCAATTCGACAATACAATTTATGATCCGAGTACCGGGCCTTCAACGGATCCCACGGCAATCACGCTTGGCCAATTTGGAAATGCACCGCGCACGGTCTGCTGCAATTCTCCCATTAACAATTGGGACCTGGGCATCTTCAAGGACACCCAGGTCGGCGAAAAGTTGCGTGTGGAATTCCGGACGGAAATCTATAACGCGTTCAACCACGCGCAGTTCTATAGCATCGACGGCAACTCCGGGAATGCGGGCACAACTTTTGGCCAGCCGCAGAAGGTGCGCGACCCGCGTCTGGTCCAGTTCGCGCTGAAACTGCTGTTTTAGCCATCGAAGGAGTTTCCATGTAACAAGGAGGCGCGGCTCGCAAGGGTCGCGCCTTCGCACGTGCGATAATCTAGGAGCCAGTTCGGACGCATCTCCAGAGCTTTTTCCATCTGAGACTGACCGCAGGGAATAGACCTGCCACGGGAAACCGCAAGACGGCCACCCATCACGGAGTATCAAAATGCACGACCCACTGAAGAAGGAAATCGCTACTTATGAAAAGCGCACGCCAAAATCCGCGGACGCGTACAAGCGCGCATTGCAGCGCATCCCGCTCGGCGTTGCCAGCAACTATCGCCACTACGAACCCTATCCGCTGTTTGTGAGGGACGGAAAGGGAAGCAGGATTCACGACATCGATGGGAACGAGTACATCGATCACAACCTGTGTTTCGGCGCGCTAATGGCCGGGCATTGCCATCCAGCAGTCGTGAAAGCGGTTGAACAGAAGCTGCATGAGGGAACGACGTTCGGCATGCCGCACGATATGGAATGGGAGCTTGCGGAAGAAATCTGCAAGCGCTATCCGGTCGAAATGGTGCGCTTCGGATCGAGCGGCACGGAAGTCACGATGCACGCTTGCCGCATCGCCCGCGCTGCCACGAACCGGGAAAAAATCCTAAAATTTGAAGGCGCTTACCACGGACTGCATGACACCGCGCTCGTCAGCGTCAAACCGAAGGCCGAAGACTACGGCGACCCCGATGCCCCCAACTCCGTTCCCGGCGGAGGCGGCGTGCCTAAAGCGTCGCTTGCGAATGTGGTTGTCGCTGCGTTCAATAATCTTCCCAGTGTCGAACGCCGCTTCCGCGAAAACCGCGGGCAGATCGCCGCGATCATTCTCGAACCCATTTTGATGAACGTTGGTCTGTGCATGCCGCAGCCCGGGTTTCTGCAGGGCTTGCGTGATATCGCCACGAAAAACGGCGCGCTGCTTATCTACGACGAAGTAAAAACTGGCGCGAAGCTGGCCTGGGGCGGCGCCAGCGAATACTTCGGCGTAAAGCCAGACATGATTTGCCTGGCCAAGTCCATAGGCGGGGGACTGCCACTTGCCGCATTTGGCGCAAGTCGGGCGGTGATGGATCTAATCGCTCAACACAAAGTTTTTCACGGCGGCACGTACAACACGAATCGCGTGGCTATGGCCGCGGGGCTTGCCACGTTCCACGACGTGCTTTCGTGGGAAAACTACGCGCACGTCGATAAACTAAGCAAGCAGCTCACGGAAGGCTATCGCGCCATCGTCAAGAAGACCGGCCTGCAAGCCTACGTGATAAGCGCAGGGGTGAATGGCGCGCTAATGCTCTACCCGCAGGAAATTCGCAACTATCGCGACTGGACCAAAATCGACGTCGATCTTTGGCGCCACTACTGGTTCGCCATGGTCAACCGTGGCGTCCTGCCGCAGCCCTATTGGTGGGACGAGCAGTGGACCATCTCCGTCCAGCACACGGAAGCCGACATCGACAAGCATCTCGCCGTGTTCGATGAAGTCGCTCCCACTCTCGCAAAAGCGCAACTCGAGCGTGGCGCACTCTTCGTCGGCGCCGCGGGCCATTGATTCTAGGAGACCGTTCCATTGCAGAACGAGGCCGCCATTGCGTCTGCCGCGTCCATCGCGACTGTAGCTCAAGACGCGCCGCACCTGCGCCGCGTTTTGGGGCGCATGGACCTCGTTCTGCTTTTTGTTGTCGCCGTTTTCAACCTGAACGTCGTCCCGTCGATTGCCGCTAACGGCGGCGTCACCGTGTGGCTGTGGATTATTTCGCTCTTGCTTTTCTTTTGGCCGCAAGGAATCGCCGTCATCGAGCTTGCGCATCGCTATCCCGGTGAAGGCGGCGTTTACCTCTGGGCCAAGGAAGTCTTCGGAGATTTCCACGGTTTTCTATCCGGCTGGTGCTACTGGACCAACAACATGATGTACGTGCCAACGGTCATGCTGTACTTCGTAGGCGTTTCCGTGTTTGCGCTAGGCTCCGGCCACGAGGCGCTGGGCGACAACAAAACTTTCGCGCTAACCGCCTCGCTCTTGCTGCTTATCCTGCTCGTCGTCTTGAATATCGTCGGGCTGGGCGTCGGGAAATGGATCAACAACCTCGGCGCGATCGGCACTGGAATAGCCGCCGCCGTCTTAATCGGGTTGGGCATCGTCGTATGCTGGCGGTTCGGTACGAGCGTGACCTTGGCCGACTTTCGCATCCCGCCGAATCCTAAATTCGTCCTGAACTCTTTCGGCGTGATCTGCTTCGGATTGGTAGGGCTGGAGCTTGCTTCCGTCATGGGAGACGAAATCGAAAGTCCACAAAAGACTTTGCCTGGCGCGGTCGCCTGGGGCGGCGTGCTGTCCGGCGCGCTCTACATCGGTGCGACACTGACGCTGCTCATAGCGATCAACAAAGGCGACATCAACGTGCTGCAAGGAATTGTTCAAGCGGTAGGTCACATGGCCAGCCGCGTTGGAGTCGTATGGATCGTGGCGCCCTTTGCGTTTCTGCTGAGCTTGTCGATTGCGGGAATCGCGTCGGCTTGGCTCGGGGGCTCGGCGCGTATTCCATTTGTCGCGGGGCTCGATTCTTACATGCCCACATGGTTGGGTAAGGTTCATCCACGCTACCGCACGCCATACGCCGCGCTCATCGTTCACGCCGCCGTATCTATGGTGCTTGTTGTTTTGAATTTTAGCGGCTGGTGGCTCTGGAATAAACTGATCGGCCTTTCGTTCGTGGCGTACGCCCTACGGTCGTTGGGTCTTGTCGTGGCAAATCTAACGGCCAGCGAAACCGGCGTGCAGGAAACCTTCCAGAAACTGCTATCCCTCGCGGTCGTGCTTCAGCTGATTCCTTTCCTCTATATATTTGGCGCGCTACTGAGAATTGCTTTCAGCGATTCTTTTGTTAAGGGTGTCTATAGCAAGACGACATTGATGCTCTCCGGCGCCAGCGGGCTGGTCACCACAATTCTGGGAATCGCCTTGGCCTTTTTTCCGGCGCAGCAAGTCACCTCGATTCTTTCCTACGAGATTTGGATGTTTGGGGGCACGCTATTTTTCATAGGGCTGGCCGCGTTTTTCTTTTTTGTTTACGGGCGGCGCAAGACAGCGAGAAAACTCGCGGAGGCTGTTCCGGCTATTTGAACGGGACGTGCCCTAGCCGGGCGTTCCCGCGATGACGATTTGGGAGGCTGTGATGTCCAGCGGTGCTACAGCGGGAGTTCGAACGTACAAGAATTACGTCAATGGCGAATGGGTGGCCAGCGCCTCGGGCGAAACATTTCCGGTTTATGACCCTTCGACCGAAGAAGTCATCGCGCAAGTCGCCGCCGCTGGCGCCGCCGACGTTGATCGTGCCGTAAAAGCCGCGCGCGCTGCCTTCGACAGTGGTCCCTGGCCCACCACTACCGCACAAGACCGCGGCCGCATCCTTTTCAAGCTAGCCGAAAAAATCCGTCAGAACACCGCCCAACTTGCCGAAATCGAATGCCGCAACACCGGCAAACCCATCGTCGAAGCCGAATACGACATCGCGGACGTGGCCACCTGCTTCGAATACTACGGCGGCCTCGCGACCAAAGTCCTCGGCAGTGTAAATCCGGTTCCCGCCAACGCGCTCAGCTTCACTCTACGCGAGCCCGTGGGCGTCGCTGGACAAATTATTCCGTGGAACTATCCTTTATTGATGGCCGCCTGGAAACTCGCGCCGGCTCTCGCGGCTGGCTGCACGTGCATTCTCAAGCCAGCTGAGCAAACGCCGCTGACCGCGCTCGAATTCGCAAGCTGGTCCACGGAAGTTGGTTTGCCGCCTGGCGTCGTGAACATCATCAACGGCCTCGGTGAAACCGCGGGTGCCGCACTCGTCGCGCACCCCGGCGTGGATAAAATCGCTTTCACCGGCAGCGCCACTGTCGGCAAGATCATCGTAAAAAGCGCCGCGGACACCCTGAAGCGCGTCACGCTTGAACTCGGCGGCAAATCACCCAACATCTTCTTCACCGATGCCGATTGGGAAGCGTCCATCGATGGCGCGCTCTTCGGCGTATTCATCAATCAAGGCGAAGTCTGCTCCGCAGGCAGCCGGATTCTTGTCGAAAAGAGAATCTATTCGAAATTCGTCGAGGCCATGACCGAAAAGGCCAAGCGCATCAAGCTCGGGGCACCCCTCGAACGCGAAACGAAAATGGGACCGCTCGTCAGCAAAGAACAGTACGACCGCGTCAGCTCCTATCTTGAGCTCGGCAAGAAAGAAGCAAAGGTCGCCATCGGCGGCGGCCGCCCGAAACAATTCGGCAAAGGCTACTACCTCGAGCCAACGATTTTTTACGACGTGGAAAACACCGCGCGCATCGCCCGCGAAGAGATTTTTGGCCCAGTCGCATCCGTGATTCCTTTCGACGGCGAAGCCGACGCCATCCGCATCGCCAACGACACGCCCTACGGACTCGCCGCCGCGGTCTGGACGCGCGACATCTATAAAGCCTTCCGCGTTGTGAAGTCACTCCGAGCCGGCATCGTGTGGGTCAATCACATGCAGCCGACGTACGTCGAAGCGCCGTGGGGCGGCTACAAGCAATCCGGCTTCGGCCGTGAGCTTGGCCCTTGGGGTCTCGAGGAATACCTCGAAACGAAACAGGTCTTCGTCAATCTCGACGAAACGCCCATCGGCTGGTATTAGCATTCGGGACGCCGGCTATCGTGTGGCCGGCGGCCAGAGAAAAAAGGAAAAGAAAATGGCTACCATTCAGATTCGAACTGAAATCCCAGGTCCACGTTCGCGCGCTCTAATGGCGCGTCGCGAAGCAGCCATCCCCCGCGGGCCAGCCAACGCCACACCGGTGTTCGCCGCGCGCGCGGATGGCGCAACAATCGAAGACGTCGACGGCAACAAGTACATCGATTTTGCCGGTGGCATTGGCTGCCTCAATATCGGCCATCGCTCTCCGAGCGTGATCTCTGCGATTCAAGCCCAGCTCGAAAAGCATTTGCATCTCTGCTTCGCCGTCACGCCGTACGAAGGCTATATCGCTGTGGCTGAAAAACTGAACTCACTCGCCCCTGGTAATTTCGCGAAAAAAACAATTCTGCTAAATTCCGGCGCCGAAGCCATCGAAAATGCCGTCAAGATCGCCCGCGCCTACACAAAACGTCCCGCCGTGATCTGTTTCGAAGACGCGTTCCATGGCCGCACGCTTCTTACCATGTCGCTCACCAGCAAAACCCATCCCTACAAAGCGGGCTTCCAGCCGTTTGCCAGTGACATTTACCGTATCCCATTCGCCTACCCATATCGCAATCCATCCGGCACGAGTTCCGCCGACTTTGCGCATCATCTCGAAGACGCGTTCAAACGCTCCGTCGCACCGGAATCCGTCGCCGCCCTGATCGTCGAACCCGTTCTCGGGGAAGGCGGCTTCGTCATTCCGCCTCGCGACTATTTCAAGCTTCTCCAAAACATTTGCCGGAAACATGGCATCCTCTTCATCGCCGACGAAATCCAGTCCGGCTTCGCGCGCACCGGCAAGTGGTTCGCTTCCGAACATTTCGGCATCGAGCCTGATTTGATCACCATGGCGAAGTCGCTTGGCGGAGGCATGCCCATCGCCGCAGTCACGGGCCGCGCCGAAATCATGGACGCGCCCGGCCACGGCTCACTCGGCGGCACCTACTGCGGGCACCCAGCTTCCTGCGCCGCGGCCCTCGCCGCCATCGAAACCATCGAAAAAGATGGCTTGCTCGCTCGTTCGGCTGCCATCGGCGAGCATTTTGAAAAGCGCGCCCGCGGCTGGCAGAAGAAATGGTCCTTGGTCGGCGACGTTCGCGGCCTCGGCGGCATGTGCGCCATCGAATTGGTGCGCAACGCCGAAACGCGCGAGCCCGCCGATTCCGAAACAAAAGAGATCGCCAAATATTGCTACGAGCACGGCCTCATCATGATCACCGCCGGCACCTTCAATAATGTCATTCGCATTCTCGTCCCGCTCGTCGTCACCGATGAACAATTCAACGAAGGACTGGACGTGCTCGAAGCCGCGCTCGCAGGCGTCGCCGAACGCAAGCAGGCTGCGCTTTCTCACGCATAGCCGCGCACCAAACTATGCACAAGCGCCCAATAACCGCGAGTCGCATCTGACATAGGGAGATCGTCAGGAGTATCCGATGCAAGACATGATTACAAAATCCGCTAACGCGGCCGCCGAGCTAAAAGACCCGCGGCTTTTTCGCGAAGCCTGCTACGTCGATGGACAGTGGATTCAGGCAAGCTCTGGCCAAACGATCAACGTAGACAATCCCGCCGCGAAAGAAATCATCGGCAAAGTGCCGAAACTCGGCGCAGCCGAAACTCGCCGCGCCATCGAAGCCGCAAACACCGCCTTCCCCGCATGGAGCAAGAAAACTGCAAAAGAACGCGCGGCCGTTCTCCGCCGTTGGTTCGACCTGATGATGGCTAACCAGGAAGATCTCGCGCGGCTTATGACCCTCGAGCAAGGCAAGCCGCTCACCGAATCGCGCGGAGAGGTCGCTTATGCCGCCGCCTTCCTCGAATGGTTTGGCGAAGAAGCCAAGCGCGTTTACGGCGACACCATTCCTCAGCATCAAGCCGACAAAAGAATTGTCGTCATCAAACAGCCCATCGGCGTCGTCGCCTGCATCACTCCCTGGAATTTTCCGCTCGCCATGATCACGCGCAAAGCGGGCCCAGCCATCGGCTCTGGCTGCACCGTGGTGCTGAAACCTGCCTCGCAAACTCCTTTTTCCGCGCTCGCTCTCGCCGAGCTTGCTGAACGCGCCGGCGTTCCCAAAGGCGTGCTAAACATTGTTACTGGCTCGGCCACGGAGATCGGCGCGGAACTCACGTCCAATCCCATCGTTCGAAAGCTCTCGTTCACCGGCTCCACGGAAATCGGAAAGATCCTCATGGCCCAGTGCGCTGGCACGGTAAAAAAGCTTTCTCTGGAGCTCGGAGGCAACGCGCCGTTTATCGTTTTTGAGGATGCTGATTTGGACGCCGCCGTCGAAGGCGCCATCGCATCGAAATATCGCAACAGCGGTCAAACTTGCGTCTGCACGAACCGCCTGCTTGTGCAAGACAAGGTCTACAACGTGTTCGCCGAAAAGCTGGCCGCCGCCGTAAGGAGACTGAACCCCGCCCCCGGATTGGAACTAGGTTCGACGCAAGGACCGTTGATTGACGACGCCGCTGTCGAAAAAGTCGAGAGCCACATCCGCGACGCGCAATCCAAGGGCGCAAAAATACTCGTCGGCGGTCATCGTCACGCGCTCGGAGGCCGCTTTTTCGAGCCGACGATTCTCACCGATGTAACGCCGCAAATGGCCGTCGCACGTGAAGAAACCTTCGGCCCCGTAGCGCCGTTATTCCGTTTCAAGACGGAAGCGGACGCCGTCGCCCTTGCGAACGATACTGAATTTGGTCTCGCCGCTTATTTCTACGGCCGCGACATCGCCCGTGTCTGGCGCGTCGCCGAGGCGCTCGAATACGGCATCGTCGGTATCAACACCGGAATTATTTCTACCGAAGTCGCGCCCTTCGGGGGCGTAAAAGAATCCGGACTCGGCCGCGAAGGCTCCAAATACGGCATGGATGAATACGTCGAGATCAAATATCTTTGTTTCGGCGGCATCACTCCCTAGAGCTGCAACCCGGAAAACAGCCGCATCCTATATAGGTTCTATATAGCCCCTAAATAGGATTAATGTCCTGGTTTTTCTCCAGCCGTGCGATCAATCCCTGGATTTGCGTTTTCGCCTGATCCGGCGCTGTCGCAAGCGCGAGCTTCATCTCTTTCACCGCAGTGGGAAAATCCCCCTTGGCCGAAGCCATCCGCGCCAACTCGCCGTGCGTATACCACTCGTTAGGACGCTTCTCTATGTTTATCTTGAAAACGGCGAACGCTTCATCCTGCTTCTTCTGAATCTGAAGACCGCGCCCATATACGTGGAGCTGCACGCCGCTCGCTTTTTCCAGCGCTTTCGCAAAAGTAGCATCCGCCTCCGGCTTCTTCCCCATCGCCGCCAGAATCTGCGATTTCGTCAGAAGATTCTCAAACCTCTCTTCGTTCAGAATCGAAGTTTCTTCCCACTTCAATCCCTGCTCGAGGCTGCAGTTGCCGTCCAGGCACCACATCGCCGCCTCGTCATAGCCCGCCCACGAAAATCCTCCCGTGTTGCGCAGTTGATTGCGAATACTGCGTTCTGTAATCGCTTTTACATCCACGGAAATGTGAAATGGAACCGCCAGCTTGTCCCAACGCAGCGTCGCCGCCGCCGAGTCCGGCTTGATGTCGTCAAACGTATAGGTCAGCGCTTCGCGAAACTCCGCCGGGTGCGGCGTCACATCCACGCGCAAAGCGTCCTCTTTTTCGTCATAGCTAAAGCTCCCCCACGACGTTGAATTCTTCGAAAATATAATCGTCCAATGATCCGCGTTTGGAATTACGTGTAATCCATACGTGCCCGCCGCCAGCGGCTTTCCCTCAACAGAAACGTCATCCGCAAACGTAATCGTTGTATTTTCGTTCGCCCCTGCGCGCCACACCTTCCCATACGGTATTGTTTTGCCCCAAATCTCTCGTCCGCCCACAGAAGGCTCGTGATAGACGATCGTGATGTCCGTCAACCCAATCCGCTGTATCACCACAGCGCGCTGGCTCAGCGTCGGCAAATTCAACTCTGTCGCCTGGTTGCCATTTTTAAATTGCGCGTCCGCCCGGCCCGTCAGACATCCCATTCCAACCATCAGCCCCAGAAATATTCCACACGCTTTACGCATGAACACACCCCTCCATTGTTCTCTAGCGAACGAAATAGGTCGAAGCAAGGCTAACGCTTTGCCTTCTCACCCCATTTGAGATAGACGCCCGGCTGCGTGATGTGTGAGCAGGTTCGCCGCGCGCAACTCTTCTTGTGACCCCAAGGCTTGCCTATAGATCCGCGTACGCGGGCGGAGGGTGCGTTCGAGGGCGGGCCCGCAAACCGAACTCGGTGTAAAATGCCATGCGAACGGTTTCCCTGACTTAGAATTCGGCGGAACATAAAAGAGCCCACGGGGCAGGAATACCCTGAAGCCTGAAATAGATTCTTTCCTCCATGCGCGCCACAAAATTCGAGTTCGAACAGCGCTTCTGGATCATCGGCAGCATCATCTCAGCAGGCTTTTTGCTTTACTTCGTCGACAAAGCGAATTTCGCCGCCGGCCTTCTTCATGTACTTGCTCCCACACTTGACCTGGACAGCGCCCGGGGGCTTTTTTTGCTGCGGCTGATTTTTGGCGCCGGCGCCTTACTGATTTTTCTCGCTGCAGTGCTTCGCACCTGGGCCACCGCTTATCTGCGCACAGAAGTTGTCCATGACGTCTTCCAGCATTCCGAATCGCTGGTTGCCGATGGGCCCTACCGCTACACGCGTAATCCTTTGTATCTCGCCAATCTGCCCATGGTCGTGGGCATCGGAGTCATGGCGAGCCGCTTGGGATGGCTCTTCATGTTGGTCGGGGCGTGGGTGTTTGTCTATCGCTTGATTCTTCGCGAGGAGGACGGACTCCTCCAAACTCAAGGCGACTCGTACCGCGCCTACTTGAAAGCCGTTCCCCGGTTCTGGCCCGCTCACAAGCCGCGCATTCCATCAGGCGGCGGCCAGCCGCGCTGGGGCCAGGCGATTGCCGGAGAGATGATTTTTTGGATTTTCGGTGTCGCAGTGCTTTGCTTCGCAATCACTCTCAACATCAGGTGGACATGGGTAGTGTTCGGCGCCGGTTTCGCTGTCTACTTCATCGCCGTTCCTCTCATCAGGAAACGGGCAGCTTCTTCTGCCGCGAAGCAGGAGCTGCCCTCTTGAAGGCAAGTTTCTACGGTTGCGGACGAATCCCCGCGACGCCCGGCCTCGCAGTTTCAACCGGAGCAATCAGAGCGCCTAGGGCTTCGTCGGTTCGGTAGGTGTCGGCGGTGCTGCGGGCGTCGGCTTGTAAACGGTCGCGGGCCTCGCCGGCTGATACGTTACTTTCACTTCTTTTTTCTTCGGCTTCTTTTTCTCTCTGCTTCTTACATCTCGATTGCCCATCGCTTTGTCCTCTCCAAGTTGATCTGTGCCACCGCGCAATAGTTTACCTGACACGGCGCGCAAGTGTCTCCACCGGGCCGCAACATCAACCTCAAGCTAGTAGGCCGCCGAGACATTCGCCCACAATAATGTCCGGACCGCCCGATTGGTGGTAGGCTTATGCAAATGGCGGCTGCGACTACTGTCGTAGTCGCAGTTCAGGATTTAGCGGTGACATCATGAAGCGCTTTGCACTGGCCCTCGGGGCAGCAATTGTTGCGATTTCCCTCCCTGCTCGTACGAATGCACAAACACCCGAATCTGCTCCCGTAAACACTTCCTCCGAGGGACGAGTTACGGAATGGGTGTATGGAGAGCGCATCCCAGCAGTACGCGGTCTGCCGTTTTCCGCGAAGGTGGAATTGGAGACAGTGAGCCAACTCCAGGACGGCACGCTGATCACCCACAAAACCTACAATCTGGATGCCCGCGATTCGGCGGGACGCACGCGCAATGAGATGCGCAACTGGATTACCGCCGGGGGGGAAGAACCGAAGCTCACTCGGATCCAGTTGTACGATCCCGCGACAAAAACGAGAACGGATCTGTTTCCGTTGACCAAGCTGGCCAGACAGTGGGTGGTTGCTGCGGCGGCCCAAGCAACTCCAGTTGCGGCAACAGCGAAGCCGGAAACGACGCGCGAAGAGATTGGCACTGACACAATAGAAAGTCTCCCCGTCAAGGGCACCCGAGTGACGCAGACATACGCCACTGGAGCGCTCGGTAACGACCGCCCCCTTACCATTGTGACTGAGTATTGGTATGCGGCCGAACTGAGGCTCAATTTGCTGACAAAACGCACGGATCCTCGCCATGGCGTGCAGACCATACGTGTAACCGAGCTGCAGAGACAGGAGCCCGACGCCGCGCTCTTTGCCATCGGCGACGACTACAAAGTCCTAAACGAAGCAGGACCGACGCAGGTTGCGCAAGGTCCTGGTGCAACGGATGAAGGGGCATCCACTGAAAAAGCCGCGGCGAGTGCCGCGGGAGCATCCGGCGGAGCTTTGGCTGGAATCGCGCGTCCCGGCGTGGCTGGAGTGACGGTTCCCGCATGCGTGTTCTGCCCCGACCCGAGCTTCACCGACGCGGCCAGAGCAGCGAAGTTTAACGGCAGTGTGGTTCTACAAGTCGTGGTGACCGCCGACGGCCACGCCGAAAACATTTCGGTCGTAAGGAAAGCCGGCTACGGCCTCGAGCAAAGCGCCATCGAAACAGTGAGAAAGTGGCAATTCCGTCCTGCCAAAGGCCCCGACGGCAACCCCGTCGCCACAGTTGTTCCGATCGAGGTGACCTTCCGCATCAAGTAGCACGCATCTATTAATTTCACGACAGTCGGTTAGGAGTGAACCGCGCCGTCATCTCCATCACGCGCCGGTAATAATCCCGCTGCTTCAGCCGCGCCCCTGCTGCTTCGTCGATCACAAAAGTCACGTCCGGATGCAGCTGCAAACACGAAGCCGTCACCGAAGCCGTAATCGGCCCTTCAATCGCTTCCGCGACCGTCTCGGCCTTCGCCGCGCCCGTCGCCAGCAACAAAATTCTCTTCGCTTCGAGAATCGTCCCGATACCCATCGTGATCGCGCACTGCGGCACCACTTCTCGCGCAGTAAAGAACTTTCGGTTATCTTCAATTGTCTCGTTCGTCAGAACTTTCAACCGCGTCCTCGACCCAAAACTCGAGGTCGGTTCGTTAAATCCAATATGCCCATTCCGCCCGATGCCCAAAATCTGCAGATCGATCCCACCCGACTCGCGAATCGCCCGTTCATACGCGGCGCAGTATTCCTCATAATCGCCGCCAACCGTCCCATCAGGAATATGAATATTCTTCGACGCAACATTTACGTGCGTAAAAAAATTCTCCCGCATAAAACAATGAAAACTCTGCGGATGTTCTGCCGCCAAACCCCAATACTCGTCCAGGTTGAACGTGATTACCCTCGAAAAATCCAGCCCCTGCTCTTGGTGCAGCCACACCAACTCCCTATACATCCCCACGGTCGTGCTGCCGGTCGCCAGCCCCAGCGTCGCATTCGGTTTGCTGCGAACCGTGCCAGCCACAATCCGCGAAGCCTCACGGCTCATTTCCTCATAACCCGAATTCAGCAGTACAAGCATTTCCCCGCCATTTCCCAAACTCCTGGCAATTTCGTCCGAGAGGAAGGCGAACAGACCAACGTTTGCCCGCTCCCGCCTTCCCGTGTACTATCGCCATCGGCCGCAGAGCCACCCAACACTATGCCATCCGGTGCTATATATACCAAATCCTTCCGCCTCTCAAAAACGCTTGAGGAGAACCTCAAAAACTGCCCGAATTCAGTGTAAAATGCCGCGTTCGGATTTAGCTTGCTTCCCAACAGCTATATAGCAGTATACTTAGCCGCTCAACGCACCACCAGTTCGCGCATCTCGCGGAGCAAAACGAAAAATGGTCCTCACCGCCACCGATTGGATCGTCATCGCCGCCTACCTGCTCCTCAATCTCCTCATCTCCCTCTACTACCGCCGCCGCTCCTCCGGCAGCACCGAAGAATTTTTCGTTTCCGGCCGCAACGTTTCCTGGTGGCTCGCCGGCACCTCCATGGTCGCCACCACCTTCGCCGCCGACACCCCGCTCCTCGTCACTGGCCTCGTCGCCCGCAACGGCATCTCCGGCAACTGGCTCTGGTGGTCGCAATGCCTCTGCGGCATGATGACCGTCTTCTTCTTCGCGCGCTACTGGCGCCGCTCCGAAATCCTCACCGACGTCGAATTCGTCGAGCTCCGCTACCAGGGCAAACCCGCCGCCTTCCTACGCGGCTTTCGCGCCATCTATCTCGGCGCTCTCATGAATTGCCTCATCCTCGGCTGGGTCATCAAAGCCATGATCAGCATCACCACCGTCCTCCTCGGCGACGCCATCGCCCAAGGCCGCGTCCTGAGCATCGGCCTCGGCGGCCACAATCTCACCACCTACACGCTCGGCACGCCCGAACACACCGCTCTCCTAATCTGCGTCCTACTCTTGGTCCCGTTCACAGGAATATACACTTTCATCGGAGGCCTCTGGGGCGTCCTCGTCACCGATCTTTTCCAATTCGCCCTAAAAATGACCATGATCGTCGTCCTCGCTTGGATCGCAGTAGCCAAAATCGGCGGCATGGCCCTTCTGAAAATCCAGCTCTCTCACGTCGACGCCGTCGCCCGCCAATCCGGCGAAACGACGGGCTCGATCCTCTCGTTCTTTCCTTCATTTCATCTAGGCTGGACTACTGACGCTCTCTGGACTCTCCCCGTCATCACCTTCGCGCTCTATCTCGCCGTCCAATGGTGGGCCAGTTGGTATCCCGGCGCCGAACCGGGCGGCGGCGGCTACGTTGCCCAACGCATGTTCAGCGCCAAGGACGAAAAAAATTCCCTCGGCGCAACGCTCTGGTTCAACATCGCCCACTACGCCATGCGCTCCTGGCCCTGGATCATCACCGGCCTCGTCGCCGTCGCCGTCTACTCCCCCCACGGCGGCCTCCACCCCAACGCCGAATTCGCCGCCGAACCCGAAAAAGGCTACGTCATGGTCCTGCGCGATTTTCTCCCGCCCGCCCTCCGCGGCCTGATGATCGCCGCCTTCCTGGCCGCCTTCATGTCCACCGTCGGCACGCAGCTCAACTGGGGCACGTCCTATCTCATCAACGATTTCTACCGCCGCTTCCTGGTCCGCAAAGCCAGCGACAAGCACTACGTCTTCGTCAGCAAAGTCATCATCGTTCTGCTCGTCATCCTCAGCGGTTACGCCGCCGCCAACATCACCAGCATCCAATCCGCCTGGCAACTCCTCCTCGGCATGGGCGCCGGCACCGGCTCCGTCCTCCTTCTCCGCTGGTACTGGTGGCGCATCAACGCCTGGAGCGAAATCTCCTCTATGATCGCCGCCTTCGTCGTCTCTATGTCCCTCACGCGCGTCCAGTTCGCTGGCAACAACTCGGTAATCTTCGCCAAAACCGCCCTAATCACCACCGCAGCCACCACCGTCGTCTGGCTCCTCACCACGCTAATCACCAAGCCCGAACCCGAAGCCAAGCTAGTCCAGTTCTACCGCCGTGTCCGCCCTACCATCCACGGCTGGAAGCACATCGCTGCTCTCGCCCCCGACGTCACCCCGGTTCGCGACCTCTCCGCAAGCACTTTCGACTGGATCGCCGGCTGCACGTTAGTCTATTGCGCGATGTTCTCCATCGGCGAGCTAGTCTTGCACGAATGGGCCATGGGCATTCTGCTTCTCGCAATCGCCGCTCTGTCCGGCTACTTCATCTTCTGGAGCCTTAGCCGCCGCGGCTGGCAAACCCTTTCCGGCGCCTAGTCTGTTCTTCAACAACTTGGGCTAACCTCACCGTTTGTCATCCCGAGCGAAGCGAGGGATTTGCTCTTCTCTTCTCTGTGCCCTCTGTGTTCTCCGCGATCTCTGTGTAAATGTTTTTCCTACCGCATCCACCCGAGATGAATTACTTTCCCGCAATGTCAAACTTTTACGCTACAGTTCCAACTCAAAGGAGCGCTCATGTCCACCGCCGCCGCCGCACAAAATCCCCGCGCTAACTCCACCACCCTCGGCGCACTCTGGATCGTCTACGCCATCCTTCGCCTCGTAGCCGCAATTCTCCTCGTTCTCTACGCCGGCACAGCCACGGTAATGTTCGGCGCGCTCCTAACCCGCGTCGCCGATTATGCGACCCCCATGACCATCTTCCACATCTTCTACATCGCCGCCATCATCGTCACCGCCCTCTCCGGTATCTTCGGTCTACTCGCCGGCTTAGCCCTCCTCGCCGGAAAATCCGCCCGCACCCTCTCCCTAGTCGCCGCCTTCCTCTCCCTCTCCGACCTACCCCTCGGCACCACCCTCGGCATCTACACCCTGATCGTCTTTCTCCCCTGAACCCAAACAAGCCTCACGAATTCTCGTCGGCCGCGAACCTGACGAATTATCATTGGGCTCTAGCCCCCACGAATTGTCCAAGGCTTTGCCTCAAAGACGTTTTCAAAGGCCGCTAGTTCGGCGACAACCCCGCAAAGGGCTCGGCGTCCTAGTCGCCAACCACTCTATATCCGCCGCGAGCAACAGTCACACCAGGGTAGGTAGTTAGAACAAAAGAACAAGACATCCGTAGATAGCCGATAAGGAAGGGAAACGTCGAGAGACGGCAGTGCGGGCATCAAAGACTGCACAGCTCACGCGTGCAAGTCCCCGCCGTAGATATACGCAACCTTGCTGAATACTCTAAGCCGCTTTTGACAAGGCTGCTTCACTCCTCCCGGAGCAGAATTGCGGGATCGATCGACAGCGCGCGCCGCGCCGGAATCCACGTAGCCAGCAGCCCCAGCAATCCCATAGCCAGCACAACACCAGCCAATACTAGCGGATCGCGTGGAGTTGCCTGATACACTATCGAAGCCAGCACGCGGCTGGCCAGGATTCCGAGCAGCAATCCGACCGCCGAACCAAATGCCAGCAACTTGATGGCTCGTCCCAGCGCCGCCTCTAACACTTCCTTGTGCTGCGCGCCAAGGGCCATGCGAATTCCCAATTCCCGCAGCCTCTTGCTGACCGAGTACGCCGCCATTCCAAAAATGCCAGTGATCGAAAGGATTGCGCCCAGCACGCCGAGCACTCCCAGCGCCACGGTGGCTAATCGTGAACCGAACAGCACACGATCCAATGCCTCGGTCCACGATTGGAGGAAAACGGGCAACCCCGTATCCAGGTCCCGCAGTTTGCTTCGGATGGCCCTGGTCAGTTGCTGCGGATCGCTATCCGAACGCAACATGAGATAGCTCGCACTCGAGGGTGCTTGTAGGATCGGTAAAAACATCGCCGCCTGCGGATCTTCCGTGAGGCTTGTATATTTTCCGTCTCTTACGATGCCCACCACTTGAATGCGCGTTCCATTCCCCATCTTATAGTAACGGCCGAGCGCATTCGCCGGCGCGCCAAATACTTCGCGCGCAAATGCCTGGTTGATCAGCGCCACGCGCGGCGCGTTTTTGTCGTCATGCAAGGTGAAGGTCCTCCCGGCCAGGATAGGCATCTCGGCCACCGCGAAGAATTCGGGGGAGACCTGGAACTTCAAGGGCGAGGCAGCAATAGTGGAAGGCAGCAGATCGGACGTTTCGTCTGTGTAAACCGACGACCTGGAGAGGCGCCCGCAACTCGACAAGGGAGCGCAATTCGTCAACCCCACCGAAGTTACGCCCGGAATCGTCTGCATCGACTCGAACATGCGCTTTTGCATGACGGGCACGGCATCATCGGAGTAGCCCGCCATATCCAAATCCGTTTCCGCAAGGATCACGTTCCCCGGCTCAAAACCGAAATCGCTGTGTAGCGAGCGCAGCAAACCGCGTACGGCCACCAGCGAGGAGGTGACCATCACGGCGCAAATCGCAATTTGTACGGCCAGCAACACCTCTCGGAAAGTAATGCGGCGCCCAAACTTCGCGAGGGAGCCTGACTTGATGAGCTCGTAGGGATCCGTGTGTAGTACCTGCCTCACAGGTACTGCCCCAAAGAGGATGCCGCTCACGAACGCCAGCAGCACAGCCACGGCATAGACATTTGCGTCCGGATTCAAAGGCACATTAGTGGGCAGTTGGGGAAATGGATTCCACGCGCTCAGCCGGCGTAAGAGCAGCGCGCCGCCCAAAATTCCAACGGCTCCTCCGCCAAGGGAAATCAGAAGAGCCTCGGTGAAGAGCTGCCGAAGAATGCGAAGACGGCTGGATCCCAGCGCGAGTCGCACGGCAACTTCCCGGGAGCGATCGGCGGCGCGCGCGGCAAACAGGCTTCCCAGGTTGGCGCACGCAGCCACCAGAATTAACCCTGCGAGCAGCATCAATGCCGCAACGAATCCGCGTATCGGCCGCTCGAACGTATCGCCGTAGAGACCCGCACGAGACAACGATATGTTCATCTTGCCGTTGTCTTTGGGATACGTCTTTTGGAGATACTCGCCAATCGAGTTGAGATCGGCAGAGGCCTGCGCCGGAGTCACACCTGCCGTCAGATGCCCAATAGTCTCAAAAATCCAGCGGCCACTGCGCGTGTTCAGGCTCTCTTCGTCCTCGAGGCTAACGATGGGCACAAAGAAATCGGGAGAGAGCAATATAAAAGTCCCTTGAAACTGCGGCGGAGCTACACCGATGATCGTGAAGGGACGCTTGTTCACTTCCACTGTACGGCCCACCGCGCCAGGGTCATCCTGAAAATGGCTGTGCCAATATCCGTAGCTAAGCACGATATACGGAGCGCTGTGGGCGCCGTGCTCGTCGGAGGGATGCAAGAAACGCCCAAGATACGGCTGAATCTTCAATACGTCGAAATAGTTTCCGGTCACCTCATAGAGCCAGACGCGCGACGGGTTTTCGCCGGTGTCCAACCCCACCCGGGTCATGTGATAAGCGGCCAAACCATCGAAGCTGTTGTTGCGATCCCGCAGGTCCAGATAGTTGGGATACGATTGCGCGCCCCGAGACCCTTCGCCAAACTGAAGTCCGTAGAGGCTCTCCGGCTGCGGCACGTTCAGCGGGCGGAGTAGGCAGGCATTCAGTGCGCTGAAGACCACCGCGTTTGCGCCGATCGCGGTGGCCAGCGTGACAACGGCCACCGCGGCAAACCCAGGATTTTTCCGGAGCTGTCGAATGCCATAGCGGCAATCGGAGACCACGGAGTGAAGCCAGTTGCCCGTCCGTACATCGCGAACCTGCTCTTTCACTTGTTCGCTGCCGCCAAGTTCGATCCGTGCGGCGCGTTGCGCTTCCTTGGGCGGCATGCCCGCGCGGATGTTTTCCTCGATCAGCATTTCGAGGTGGGAGCGAATCTCATGGTCCAGATCGGTGTCGCGACGCCCAAAGAAAAACAGGTTTCGGAATAAACTCCGTGCTTTTTCTAGGAGTGGCATGCCAGACCTCCTTCTACGAGGCTTCCAAAGCTCGAGGCATCTCCTATCGCGATTCTATACGAAACATAGCGGCCCACATATAGAATGTCAATAGGAAAGGAAATACGAATGGAATCTTTCCGAATAAAGCACTTCGGCCCCGCATCCCTTGCGGTTTTCAAAGCCCCGGTTGCATCCACTTCCCTTGCCCCTTTGGGTGCCTTCAGGGAGATGGCGATACGAGATCTCTTCAAGGATAATGCCCAAGTACTCTAAAGTGTTAAAAGATGCGAGGCCGCCTTCGAGGAAGATCCAAATGATAGGTGCCATAGCGGGTGACATCATCGGATCGGTCTACGAATGGAACAACATTAAGACCAAGCAGTTCGATCTGTTCAGTCCGGATTGCTCTTTCACCGACGATACAGTCCTCACCGTTGCCCTGGCGCAATCGATCTTGACAGGCACCGACTATGCTTCCCTGATGAGGGCCTATTATCGGCGTTATCCAGACGCAGGATACGGAGGCTTTTTTCACCTGTGGGCGCAAGATCACAAATGCCAGCCCTACAATAGCTGGGGCAATGGCGCCGCTATGCGAATCAGTTCGGTGGGCTTTGCGTTCAACACGTTAGACGAAGTGCTGATCCGGGCCGCTGAATACACAGCCGTGACGCACAATCACACCGAGGGGATCAAGGGCGCGCAAGCCACTGCAGCCGCGATCTTTCTAGCGAGGACAGGAAGTACGAAAGCCGACATCAGGCAATACACAACGGCGACCTTTCACTATGATTTCTCCCGAACTGTGGATGAAATTAGGCCTACCTACCACTTTAACGAATCATGCCAAGCGACGGTTCCTCAGGCGATCGTGTGTTTCCTCGAATCAACAGATTTCGAAGATGCCATCCGAAACGCGATATCGCTTGGAGGAGACAGCGACACGCTGGCCTGCATCACCGGTGGAATTGCCCAGGCGCATTATGGCGTGCCAGCTGCCATCGCCGACCGAGCTATGTCAATCCTCGACAAGGATCTTAGAGACGTAACCGCGCGCTTCATGTCGAGCTACTGCCCCGGTACGCCGCTCGGCCACTCGACTGTGCCGAATTAAATGAGTGCTGGGCGGCAAACCCTTTCCGGCGCCTGCCCTCCTTTTCTTTCTCTTCTTCTCTGCGTGGCTCTGTTAACTCTGCGCCTCTTCGTACCCTAATCAGCATTTTTGCATCTGAGTTCATCGCTGCCCTTACCGTCTCCCTCTGGTCGCTTCACGTGCTGCGCATTCCCGTTCAATCGACGCCTTCAACGCCTTCTTTTCTCCCGGTCTCAGGTCCGCCGCCTCATTTTGCTATACAGCGTTTTCGGTGCTTTTCTAGCTTTTCGATTACACTATCCAGGTCGGGATAGCCAGCGCCGAAGTTCCGCGTGAACCAGTTTCCCCCTCGCTCCGCAATCTTCTCGCCATCCGCGACCACATCAAACTGGCCAGTCTTGCCCGGCGTAAGGACGACTTCCATGTTTAGGCGATTCTTGATGAGGTTCACGAGACTCGTGACCTTTACCTTGTTGTTCTGTCACGTCGGGCAGTGAACAATTTCGACCTTCATTTTATTCTCCGATCTGGGTTGCATAAAATTTGATATCCCCCGACATCGCGGACGGTTCAGTTGACTTCTCCAACGGCGCCACTTTTGGCTGTTGGCCCGGATAAACCCCTCTCCAATCAAATTTGCACGAGGCTGCACGCGGGGCCCTCACTATTCACTACTCACCACCTACTCCTCACTCTTAACGCCGTCTCACCAAACCGACTCAATCCCGCTCAACTCCTTGAATCCCCTCGACTTCCGCCTTGTCCCATTCGAATGATACTCACTAATAATAGTTATTGACAGTAATAGAAAACCATGCTACCCCATGCCATGGTTTTGTCGCACTCTCTCCGCGGGGCTCCTTCTCATCGCCCGCCTTTCCCTGTTACTCCCGAGCGTTCCTTTACCCTCGCTTCGCAAGAGTCCACATCAATATCATTCCATGGGGCTTATGCGCCCTTTGTTTTCATGCTCTTACGCACTCTTTTGCCACGGCAAGAAGCTCATCTCCAACGTTTTCAGTATCTTCCGCGCTCTTTGCGCAAAACACCCGGGTGAGGGTGCTCGCCGCGTTGCCATTCTCGCCTTCTCAGCTTGTCATATCCTTACTCCCTTGCCTGACTAATTCACCGTTTCATCAGCCTCTGCGACTCCAACGTATTTGTCCGCGCCGCCGTAGTAAAACAGAAACTTACTGCCCCACCTCACCATGCCCTCGACGAACACGACATTGGGCACCTGCCCCACCTTCTCCCATTCCTTTTCCGGCGCAAAGACCGGCTCATCCGTCCGCGAAATCAGTTTTCGCGGATCGGTTCGATCAAACACGGCCACGCCCGTTCGATACACCAGCTTGTCGTCCGCCCCGTTGTAGACAAGCACGATTCCATCAGGTGTCACAATCGGCGGCGGGCCCGGCTCGACCACGCGCGAATCAAATTTTCCCGCCCGACGCGGCAGCACCGGAGTTTGCGTCGCTTCCGTCCAGTGAATTAAATCGTCCGAATACGACAGCCCCATCTGGTCGGTCTTGTCCGCCGCCGTTCCCAGCCAGTACATCCAATATTTTCCGCCGATTTTTTCCGGTACGATCGCGCCAGATTTGGTCCACGCCACATTCCAATTTCCCTTGTACGCGGGCAGAATCACTCCCTTGCGCTCCCAATGAATCAAGTCCTCCGACGTGGCAAGGCAAAGCTGCGCATCCTTCCTGTTGTATCCCGTGTAGGTCAGGTAGAACGTGTCGCCGAATTTCTGCAGCCGCGGATCCTCAACGCCGCCGTCTTTTTCGTAATCGGTCTCAGGAGAAAGTACCGGTTCGGGGCGCCACGTAAAATGAATTCCATCCGTGCTCTCGGCGTAACCGATCCGCGAAGTGCCGGCCGCATCTTGCGCGCGATAGAGCATCACAATTTTTTGAGCCACCGTTACCTGCGCTGTCCGGTAACTCATCGGCAGACGGGTAAGAATTACAGCGGGATTGAACGTGCCGGCGGATTCCCAGCCCGTGCCTTGGGGAGAAAGGATCGGAGTCTCCCATGCGCGTCGCCAGGCACCGAATGGCAGGTGTTGCTCGGTTGCGGCGAAATGAATTCCAGCAGTTGCGAAAGTGAACGAAGCAACAATGAAAAGGAGTGCTAGAGATATTTTGTAATTACGAAAGAGCATTCTCGGCGACTCCTTACTTCACAGAATTGTCAAGTTTCGCGGGCGCGGCTGGCGTCTTCGCTGGTTTCGCCTTCTCGAATCGCGCGGTTCGCACGATTCCCGCGCCTTCTTTCACCACGATTAGTTGGTTGGGTTTCACGTCCTTCAATGTGTCGACCGCGCCGCTCGGCCATCGAATTTCGAGCAGCTCGACCTTCTCCGCTTTTCCGATGCCGAAATGAACGCGCAAATCGTTTTGTGAAATGTAGCTGCCGCCGCTCCGCACTTCATCAATTTGTTGATGCGGTTTTGTCTCACCCGGCGGGTGCGTGACGCAGCGTAGCCGCACACCGATTCCGCTACGATTCGATTTCGTGCCGATCGTTTTTATCTTCAGCCAGTTATTTTCGGCCCGCGAATCGCACCGCAGCAGTTGGGGGAAATCGTTGTTCGTATTCACGACCACGTCGATGTCGCCATCATTATCGAAATCGCCGAACGCCGCGCCGCGCGACGCAACCGGAGTCATGATGCCCGTGCCGCCTTGCGAAGAAACGTCTTCAAAATGCCCGTTGCGCAAATTGCGATACAGAAGTTTCTGCTGCGGATAACCGGCTTCGGTGCGCAGTTGCTCGACTTCGGGATACACGTGGCCGTTGCAAATCAAAATATCCGGCCAGCCGTCGTTGTCCATGTCGAAAAAACCGCAGCCCCAGCCGAGATACTGGGTATGCTTGCCGAGGCCGGCGGTGAACGTGGCGTCCTCGAAATTTCCGCCGCCGATGTTGTGGTAGAGCGACGGCGTATCACCCGCGAAATTTGTTTTGACGATGTCGAGATTTCCGTCGAGATCGTAATCCGCGGCGGAAACGCCCATGCCAGCTTGCGGCTTGCCGTCCGCGCTCAGCGCGCAGCCCGCTTCCATGGCCACGTCGGAAAACGTGCCGTTCTTTTTGTTTTGATAAAGCGCGCTGGCCGTCGAATCGTTCGCGACATAAATATCGGGCCAGCCGTCGTTGTTGAAATCGGCAGTGAGCACGCCGAGCCCGAACGTTCCATTAGCCTGGAAAATTCCGGCGCGTTCGGAAACATCAGAGAATGTGCCGTCGCCGTTGTTGTGAAACAAAATATTCTTTCCGCCGATAAGTCCAGGCGGACCGCAGGCAACGAGCACTCCTTTGTAAACGCATGGGCCGGACTCGGGCAGTGGCGCGGTCGCTAAATCCAGATCGATATAATTCGCGACAAAAAGATCGAGGTGACCGTCGCGATCGTAATCGACGAAAGCGCAGCCGGTGTTCCATCGTTTTCCGTTGGTGCCAACGCCGGCTTTTTCGGTGACGTCGGTAAACGTCCCGTTTCCGTTGTTGTGGAACAAAACATTTTTACCGAACGAAGTGATGTAAATGTCGTCGAAGCCATCGTTGTCGTAATCGCCGACGCAGACGCCTTGTCCCCATCCGTAATGAATTAGACCGGATTTCGCAGTGACGTCGGTGAAAGTGCCGTCGCGATTATTTTTGAAAAGGTGCGAGACAGGTTCCTGGCCTTTGGGAAAACCTTCGAGGCGCCATCCGTTCACCAAAAAAATATCGAGCCAGTCATCGTTGTCAAAATCGTAGAAAGCGACGCCGCAGCCCGTTGTTTCCAGTAAATATTTATTCTTGTGTTCGCCGCCAAAAATTGTTTTTGCGTTGAGGCCGGATTCGCGGGCGACGTTGATAAAACTGATGCCGATGTCCTTCGCCGGCGGAGGATACGGACTCGAATTGTACGGGGAAGCTGGAGCTTGATTCGAATAAAGAGGGCGTGCCAGAGCCAGGACGTTTTCGAGTGGGAGCACTAGCGCGGAGCGGCTTAGAGATTTAAGAAACGCGCGACGTGAAGAGGACAAATGGAATAATACCTTCCCGGGTTTGGCTCGTGCTAAGATTTGCCGCCGCTCCGTATTGTACGGCCAAATGGTGATTCGCACTGAGGGTGCAAGAGAATCAACGGTTCTCTTGTGCTATGGACCTTCCTACCGTGATCGATAGAAAAGGCACAATTCGAACAATGAGATGCTTTCACGAGGGTTTTCTCGGCGTGGCGATGCTCATCTCTTTGGGCGTCGCAACCGCACAGGTGCAAGAGACAGCTAGCGCGAAGACGCCAGCGCGAGCGAAGCAGCCAACTGGAGCGCAAGAACCTGCGCGGGCGGAAGCCGCGCCGGCTTCTGTCGAAATGGCAAAGCCGATCGAATTGACGCGGCCCGTCCGACCGTGGGAATTTTTGCCAGCGGTAGGAACGCGCGCGGGCTTGCTTGGAAATGAATCGGGGCGGATGGAAGCGTGGGTCTATCCGCTGAAGATATTTCGCGATTTTCATTTGAAATTTCATGTGGAGGGCAGAACGATTCCGGCGGATTCGCTTGCGCGGACGCTGATCACGCGGCCGGAATCGAGCACGATCGTTTATACAGGCGATACGTTTTCGGTGCGCGAGACTTTTTTTGTGCCTGTGCAGGAGCCGGGAGCTGCGATTTTGCTTGAGGTGGAAACGGAAAGCCCGCTTGAAATTGAAGCGGCATTTCACCGCGATTTTCAACTGGAGTGGCCAGCAGCACTTGGTGCGACATATATAGGATGGGATTCCGGGCTGAAGGCGTTTGCGTTTGGCGAGGAACAGAGAAAGTTTGCGGCAATTGTTGGGTCGCCGACTGCGGAAAACGCAGAAGCGGAATTTCAGACAAACTATTCGGAATCGCAAGAAAATTCGTTTCAGCTTGGCCCGATTGCGAAGGGTAAAGCTTTGCAAATGATCGTGATCGCAGGTTCTATGACAGGGCGCGCGGAGGCAGAAAGTGCGTATCGCCGGCTTATTTCTGGGTACAGCGCGATGCTCCGGGAATCGGCGAAGTATTACCGAAACTATCTCAATCAAACTGTCCGTTTAGAACTCCCCGATAAACAGCTTCAACAGGCTTATGACTGGGCGAGAGTCAGCTTGGTGCAGGGGATGGTGACCAATCCATTTCTTGGGACCGGATTGGTGGCTGGATATAGAACCTCTGGTGAGAGCCAGCGGCCGGGGTTCGCGTGGTTTTTCGGGCGGGATTCGTTCTGGACCTCATTCGCACTGAATGCGGCGGGGGATTTTGCGAATACCAAAACGGCCTTGGAATTTGTGAGCAAGTTTCAGCGGGAAGACGGAAAGATTCCGCACGAAATCTCGCAAGGCGCGAATTTTGTGAATTGGTTTAAGGATTATCCCTATCCGTACGCGTCGGCGGATGCGACGCCGCTATACATCATTGCGGTGAACGATTATGTGACGAATAGCGGGGACACGGCCTTTGCTAAAGAAAAGTGGGCCAGCCTGTGGAAGGCCTATCAGTTTTTGAAGTCGACGTATGATGCGCGGGGGCTGCCGCAGAATCAAGGAGTTGGGCACGGTTGGGTGGAAGGCGGGCCGCTGCTTCCAGTGAAGAGCGAATTCTATCAGAGCGGACTGGGAGCTGAGGCGCTGCGCGCGCTTGCGAGTCTGGCACGGTTCGCAGGACAAGCGGATTCCGCAGCGGCGCTGGAAAATGAATTCGCGAAACAATGGCCGCTCGTAAACGATAGTTTCTGGATCGCAGACAAGAAACGGTTTGCGTTTGCGCTGGACAAGAACAACAAGCAGGTGGATGAGCCGACCGTATTGACAACCGTTCCGATGTGGTTTGGGTTGCCCAATGATGCGACGGCAATTCCCACGATTCAGCAACTTACGGATGCGGACCAGCAAACGGACTGGGGAATGAGGATTATTTCCAACCGTTCGGCGGTTTTCAGCGGGGGCGGATACCACTACGGGTCGGTGTGGCCGCTCTTCACCGGCTGGGCTTCCGTTGCGGAGTATCGATATCACCAGGAATTTCCGGCTTATGAAAATTTGCGCGCGAACGCGCTGCTGGCGCTCGACGGAACACTTGGGCATGTGACGGAAGTACTTTCGGGCGACTACTACCAGCCGCTGGCAACGAGCTCGCCGCACCAGATCTGGTCGGCAGCGATGGTGGTAAGCCCACTTCTGAAAGGAATGTTCGGGCTGGAGAAGGACGCCACGAAAAAGACGCTGACGTTTGCGCCGCACGTTCCGGCGGATTGGGCGAACTTCAAAATCAACAACGTCCGCGTCGGCGACAGTGTGCTAAATCTGACCTACCAGAAGACACTGGACGAAATCACGCTGGAAATAACGCGCATGGGCGGAGAATGCTCGCTGGATTTCGAGCCCGCGCTGGCAAACACGGCGTTAGTCGGCCGCGTGAACGTGAACGGACGTCTAACCACTTATGACCAACGAATGTTGGCGGAGCATCATCACTTGAGAATCAAAGTTGTCTTGAAGGAAGGAAAAAACGTCGTTCACATCCCAGTGGCGAATGATTTTGGCGTGTCGTATACGTTCCGGCTGCCAGAGTTGGGAAGCGCGAGCTCTGACTTACGAATACTATCCGCGAAGCTGGAAGATGTGACAGCACCGATGGAATTGGTTACGGCCGGTCGGGCGGGAGCAACCTACGACTTGGCGGTTTGGAACCCCAGCATGATCGAATCGGTTCGCGGAGGGGAACTGGTAAAGAATGCGAGCGGCGGAACGAATTTGCGAATTCATTTTGAAGGGAAAGAGGGCGAATACCCTCACCAGCGAGTGGTGATCTTTTTTCACCCACCGAAGGTACCGCGAAAATTTCTGAAGGAATAAGCGAGCAAACTGTTGCGAAGTCAATCCAGCGAGCCAGCGATGGAGAAAACCGCAAGGAAGAATCATTTAAGCGGGGCCATGCTTGCGGGAATTTTGTTCTTAGGGCTATCCAGAGACTTGCCACGGGCAGTGGCGCAGCAGAAGCCAGCCGAAAGCCGCGGCGCGCATAGGACCTTGTACCTAGTGAGCGCTCACCAATTCGTGAAAGTGGATCTGCCGACCAACACGGCGAAATCGCAGGACCTAATAACGCTGGCCGGCATGGAGTTCCCTGACGATTGCAACTCGCACCATCCGCCGCAGTCTTGTAACTGGTATGCGTCGGAAGCTCGGCTTGATCTCAAGAATGGGCGGCTGTACTTCGTGACGCCGGGAGCGACGCCAGGCGATGTGCCCGAGGCCGGAGAAGACGAAACGGACAGCTCAGAATTCGCGGTATGGGGCATTCGGTTGCCTGAGATGGCGCTGGCAAAGAAGATTGAGATTCCGGCGTCAAGGCAAATGCCTACCATACTTCTCACGCCGGATGGCAAGCGACTTTTCGCTAGCTACGAGGGCGGGGACGCGAAGCACTGGACTGTGGAGACCATTGACGCCACGACTCTGACGAAAATCAACGCGGTTAAAGACACAGGCGGCAATATTCTGGATGACGATTTCCCGACGAGCGCCTCTTTCGTGCCGAGCGGGAAGTTTATCGTGAACGGGAACATGAAGATTCGGATGGAAGGAGGGCAATTCCGTGTGGAGGATTTCGACCCCCGAACAAAGCTCTCTGCGGCGGATCTGAAGAAATTGAGCGGATTCGAGAAGACTGACAGCCGGCGATGGCGGTGGCGCCGGTAAAGAACAAAATGCTGGAGTGGGTGATCAATGATGCAGAGACGGAGACCGGTTTCTGGACAGTGGACTTGGAAACTGGCGAAACTTCGTCCGCGGTCGTGATTAAAAGCTTTGCCAGAGCCAGACTGATCGGGGATGGGAAGGAGTTCGCGGTGTTTGAAGGCCGCATGAAGCCGGCAACTCCGGAAGAGGGGCCAAAATTTCTGAGTACGGGACGAATTTCTATTTATAGAGTCGATTCCGGCACGCTGGCCAGGGAGTTCAACATTGCGGAACTAAAAGGCGATGGCGAGATGCTTTGCACGTCGGGAGATGGAACTCTGGCAGCGTACCGCTATGAGAAGGAGTTGATGATCCTTAATCTGCAGACGGGACGAGTTGCGCGAGTGGCGGGCACGGTTGCAGATTTTCCCTCCCCGGGATATCAGGGCGCGTGCGCGTTCGGGGAATGAAGATGGCGCGAGGGCGCGATAGGCGCTTAACTGGGAGATCGGAGGAGTTGGGGAATGTGGATTTTTAACACCCCGACCCGGTCCGGGTAAACCCCGGTCACAGAGGGCAGGGAGAAAAGGAGGCGCGCGTGAAACGACAAATGTTGGCGGCGACGTTGATGATGTCGGGTATGGGAGCGAGTTTGGGGTTTTGCGCCCTTGGAGCGGCCGCGCAGGCGAAGGGGGTGGATGCGGAAGGGCACGCGTGGTGGCAGCATGCCGTGTTCTATGAGATTTATCCGCGGAGTTTTGCGGACAGCAATAACGACGGGATTGGGGATTTGAAGGGGATTACGTCGAAGCTGGATTATTTGAAAGAGCTGGGCATCAACGCGATCTGGATTACGCCGTGTTTTCCGTCGCCGCAGGTGGATTTTGGGTATGACGTTTCGGATTACGAGGCGATCGATCCGATGTACGGGACGATGGAGGATTTCGACCGGCTGGTGGCGGAAGGTAAGAAGCGAGACATCCGAGTGATTCTGGATTTTGTGGTGAATCACACTTCGGACCAGCACAAATGGTTTATCGATTCAAAGTCGTCGAAAACGGCGGAGCATCGCGACTGGTACATCTGGCGCGACGGGAAAGGGCCGAATCAGCCCCCTAACAATTGGCTCTCGACGTTCGGGCTATCTGCGTGGAAGCTTGACTCGAAGACCGGCCAGTATTATTACCATTATTTTTATCCCGAGCAGCCGGACCTGAACTGGCGGAATCCTGCAGTGGAAAAAGCGATGTTGGATGTTACGCGGTTTTGGTACAAGCGTGGAGTGGCGGGATTTCGTTTAGATGCGGTGGATACGCTTTATGAAGATCCGAACCTTACGGACAATCCAGTGCTGCCTGGGACGGACAAGTTCGGGCGGCCGAACATGGATGAGATACACAACAAGAAGCTGCCGGAAGTGCACGATGCGATGCGGAAGCTGCGTACGACCGCCGATGAATATGGGTCGGTGCTGATCGGGGAGACGTGGACGAGCAATGTGGAGCAGCTCAAGGACTACTACGGAACGAAGAACGACGAACTGCAGATGCCGATGGATTTGATGATGACGGGTTTCAAGGGTCTTTCCGCGGATGAGTATCGCAAGCATATTGCGGCGGTGAACGCGGCGGGGCATTGGCCGGTTTATGTGATCACCAATCACGACATCGTGCGGTCGTACACGCGCTATACGGATGGCGCGCACAACGACGACATCGCGAAAATGATGGCGGCGCTTTATCTGACGCTGCGCGGGTCGGCGATCATGTATTACGGCGAAGAGATCGGGATGGAGAATAACGACCCGAAGAGCAAAGATGACGTGCAGGACCCTATCGGCAAACTGGGCTGGCCTCTCGAAAAAGGACGCGACGGGGAGCGCACGCCGATGCAGTGGAACAGCAGCGAGAATGCGGGTTTCAGCAAAGCGAAGCCATGGTTGCCTGTTCCGCCTAGCGCGAAGACGCATAACGTGGCGGACGAAATGAAGGACCCTGACTCCGTTTTGAGTTTTTACCGGAAGCTTTTGGCGCTGCGGCATACGGAGGCTGCGCTTTTGGATGGAGACTACGTTTCGCTTAACGATGAGAATTCGAATGTGTTGACGTATGTTCGGAGATACAAGGGTGAAGCGATTTTAGTCATTTTGAATATGTCGGCGGCAGTGCAGAAAGTCCGGTTCGATCTTTCGCCGGCGGGATTTGCGGAGCCGAAGCTGGAAGTTTTGTTGACGAGTTTTCACAAGCAGTTAAAGGGGATGTTTATGGAGTTGCCGATGGAGCCTTACTCGGCGTTTATTGCGAGAGTTACGAAGTAGAGGAAAGGGATTTTACACAGAGGACTCTGAGAGCACAGAGGGCACAGAGTAAGGACGATCGAGGAAAATCAGCGCTTGGTTGTCGTCCTGTAGAAAGCAGAATTGTCAGTGGAGCGGCGGGGAGAAGTCGGTCAGTGTGAGGAAAGTGGAGTCAACCTTTTCGACGATTTTGCCGTTGGCCTCGGATTTGTCGCGGACGGCTTGCCATTCGGGATCGTCGCTGAAGGCTTTCCAGTTAGCGGTGGCGGCTTCGCGGCTGGGGTGGGAGATGATGTAGACGAGCGTTTTGCCTTTTAGCGGGTCGTCCGTGGGAGTCCAATAGGCGAAATTTTTTATGCCGTGCTTTTCGAAAAGTTGCATGGTGTGTTCGCGGAAGCGGCGAAGAAGGTCGTCGAGCTTGCCTTCGTAAGTGTGGTAGACACGGAGTTCGTAGACAGTGGTCGAGGATTGCGGCGGTGCTGAGTCTCTTCGCGGAGAAGAGTCGCTGGCCGCGGAGGCGGCCCAGGCTGCGGTTGGAAGAAGAGCTGCGGCGGGAAGCGATTGAAGCAATGTGCGTCGGTTCATGAACGAGATTGTAGCAGAGGTTTGGGCGATGGGAAGAGGCGGGCGGAATTTGGCAGAATTTTTGTTGGAGGGATGCAGGGAGGCGTAGCATCGATTGCCTGGGAGAGAGCGCATAGATGGGTTCCGAGTCCTCAGACGAGCAGGCCAGCATCACGATTCGGCGGAAATCGCCGGAGGATGTGCAGCAGCGCCAAATCATCGTGAAGCTGGACGGAGAGAACGTTGGGGAATTGTATTATGGGGACACGATCTCGATACGAGCGACGCCGGGACACCACCGGTTGCGTGTGGACAATACCTGGAATTGGAAGACGGTTGAGCTGGATGTTGCGGCTGGGGATCATCTGAAATTTCAGACGACGAGCCGGGCTGGCCGTTTTAGCTGGTTTCTGGTGAGTATGCTGGGCGCGGGGCCGATTTATGTGTCGATAAAGCGCGAGGAGTGAAGGGCGAAGAGTGGCGCGTGAAGATTAAGATGCGAGGGGTTGTGATTCTCGAAGCCAAAGGAGGAGAGAGGATGTCGCGGAAAACTGTGGCGAGGCCGGCGGTTGCAGGGATGATTTTGCTTTGTGGGTTGGCGATGGGGCGGGCGCAGATGCCAAATCCTTATGGCGCGAATGTGAATCTGGAGAATGCCAGAAAGGTGGCGGCTCCTGCGCTGGCGGAAGCGGAAAAGAATCATTGGAACGTGGCGGTGGCGATTGTGGATACTGCGGGGAATCTCGTTTACTACGAGAAGATGGATAACACGCAGATTGGCAGCGCGAATGTGGCGATTGATAAGGCGAGGTGCGCGGCGCTGTTCAAGCGGCCGACGAAAGCGTTTCAAGATACGCTTGCGGCTGGCGGAGATGGGCTGCGTGTTCTGGCTTTGAAGGGCGTCGTGCCGGTCGAAGGTGGAATTCCGCTTATCATGGACGGGAAGATTGTGGGGGCGATCGGAGTGTCGGGCGCGACGAGCGCGCAAGATGCGCAGTGCTCGAAAGCTGGCGCGGATGTATTGAAATAGCGGACGGCTGAAGCCGAAATTCATTTATTCGACTTTTTCTCGGCGAGAGCGATAGCTTCCGCGACTACTTTTTCGATGCGGCGAGCGCGCGCATCGGGGGAGCGGTAATAAAAGATGGCGATGAGCTGGCCGCGGCGATGCGACGGCGACATGAGGTTCCAGCCTTCGAGGGCGCGAGGATCGCGTGTGAAAGCCAGCTTTAGCACGGGCGGAAGTTCGCGCTCGGCTTCCATGGCGGAGAAAAGCTGTTCGGCGACTTGCTCGGCGCGGCGGACGCGGGCTGCGGGGCTCTTCGGCTGCACGATCCAGTCGGAAATCCACTTGCGAATGGAATAGCTCAGCGCATCAAACCAGCGGCGGAACGAACGGTCTTCGGCGAGGATTCGCTTGAATTCGGCGGGAACGACTGCGACGCGTTCTGCGGTATCGGGCTTGAGGAGAAATTCCGCAGTTGTGCCCGCAGTCGCATACGCGCCTGCCTGCATTTTCTTGTTTACGAGCAAAAAGTGTTCGCCCTTTCGCGTGGGGAAGAGCGAAGTTCGAAACGCGAAGCCGTTGATCTCGCCTTGCACGCGAAACATGCCACGCGTTCCCCAAGTGTTCTGGACGTTAAACGGAATACGAATGACAATCCAGCCTAGATTCGAACGCAGGCGTTCGAGCGTGGCGTGGAATGATTTTGAGATTTGCTTGGGCTGAGTCTTGGATTTTTGTTTGGGCTTGGATTTCGGTTTCATCGCGGCATCACGTTAAATGGGATGATTCTAGTACGCAGCGCAAAATGCTGCGAGCTACTTTTTGGCCGAAGGTTTGACAGCGACGCCGGCTCCTTCTTTTAGCGTGTGAATCACATCTACCGCGAGATTTTCAAATTGCTCCACGAGGCCGCTGGGCCAGCGGACTTGCACGGAATCGAGCTTGGCGGCGGAGCCGAGGCCGAAGTGGACGCGCATGTCGCTGTTCGAATCGTAACTCGAGCCGCTACGGACTTCGTCGACGAAAAGGCGCGCGCCGGCTTTCATCATAATGCGGGCACCGATGGCGTCGCGGCTTGAACGCTTCGCGCCGGTCTCGGGAGTTGCAGGCAGCGAGGCGCCGACGAGATGAAACGTGATCCAGTGATTGCTGGTGCGAACATCGTTCACGAGTAGGCTTGGCGGAGCGTTCATGTTGCTGATGACGGCAGAGAGGCGGCCTTCGTTCCACAAATCGCCGATGGCCAGGCCGCGAGAAGAATTTACAGTGGTGATGCCGGGTCCGGCGTCGGCGGAAATGTCGGTGAAGGTGCCGTTGCCGTTGTTGTGATAAAGGATGCGCGGTTCCTGGAACGTGCTGCCGAGATGCTGGCTGTCGACTTCCGGGTAGACGTGGCCGTTCACTAGAAGAAGATCGGGCCATCCGTCGTTGTCGAAGTCGAAGAACATCGCACCCCAGCCGAGGTATTTTGTATTGAGGCCGAGGCCCGCGGTATAGGTAACGTCGTCAAAGGTGCCGTTGCCGTTGTTGCGATAGAGAGTGGCGGTGTCGTCAGAGAAATTCGTTTTGAAGATATCGAGCTTGCCGTCGCCGTTGAAGTCGGCGACGGTTGAGCCCATGCCGGCTTGGGCATGGCCGTCTTCGTTGAAGGCCGCGCCGGCGGTGATGGCTACATCGGTGAATGTACCGTCGCGATTGTTGTGATAGAGAATGCTGGCGGTGCTGTCGCAGGCGACGAAAATGTCGGGCCAGCCGTCGTCGTCGTAGTCGAGCGTGGAGACGCTCAGGGAATAGTGGCCGTCTGCTTCATCGATGTGAGATTTTGCGCTGACGTCCTCAAAGGTGCCGTCGCCGCGATTGTGATAGAGAGTATTTTTTGCGGCGGGTAGTCCTTGCGGGCCGCACATCACAGGAACGCCTTTCCAGATGCAGGAGGCGCGCTCACCGGGAGCAGGTGCGGTGGAGAGATCGAAGTCGACGTAGTTGGCGACCATTAGATCTAGGTGGCCGTCGCGGTCGTAGTCGACGAACGCGCAACCATTACCCCAGGTTTTGCCGGAGCCAGCGACGCCAGCTTTTTCGCTCACGTCGGTGAAGGTGCCGTCGCCGTTGTTGTGATAAAGAATGTTTTTTCCGTAGTAGGTGACGTAAAGATCTTCGCTGCCATCGTTGTCGTAGTCGCCGACGCAAACGCCTTGGCCCCAGCCAGTATGAGTGAGGCCAGCTTTTTTCGTGACGTCGGTGAAGGTGCCGTCGTGATTGTTGTGGTAGAGATGGCTTGTGGGTAGTTTTCCGGCGGCGGGAGCATCGAGACTTGTGCCGTTAATGATGAAGATGTCTGGCCAGCCGTCGTTGTCGTAGTCGAAGATGGCGACGCCCGTTCCAGTGGTTTCAATGATGTATTTCTTGGTGTTTACGCCGCCGAAAATCACAGGGTCTGTGAGGCCTGCTTTTTTCGCGATATCGGTGAAATGGGCGAGAGGCTTCAGATTGCTTTTCGGGAGCTGGCCTGTGGCGAAGAGAATAGAAAAAGGCAGAAGCAGAACAAGCAGGATCCAGGAGGCTTTGAAACGGAATAGCGAACGATGAGTCGGACCGGAAATCATGAACTCTTGGCATACTAAGGTGCAGGTTGGGCAGGGTCAAGGCGGAGCGCTGAAGGAAGCGCGGGCTGAGCCTGTCTGGCAATTGGAAGCGGGACTTTTCGTGCGGGCGTTGTTCTTAGGAGCTTCTACGAGAATTGATGTGCGCACATTCGAATTTGGGCGCGGGTTGAGGACTGCGTTGAGAATTGGCGCACTTGCGCTCGCCTACCTCCTGGTATGCGCGGGGGGAAGCGCGCAAACGAAAAACTCGAGTTCGGGCGTCGACGCCGCCGCGGCAAATTCATTTTACAGCCAAGGGCTGGACAAGCTGAAGCGGCAGGATTTGGCGGGAGCGCGCGCGGCTTTTGAAAAAACAGTCAAATTGATTCCGCGAAGCCCCGAACCGCACAACTCGCTCGGATGGGTTTTGCTTGCGCAAGGTGAAACCGAAGCGGCCATTGCCGAGTTCAAAGCCGCAGTGAACTTGAATCCTGATTTTGCGCAAGCGCACATGAATCTTTCCCGCGCGCTATTGCAGAAGAGAGATATGCAAGGCGCGGTGCGCGAGGCGCGCGAAGCGCTGCGGCTGGCTCCCGAGGATTCGGAGACACACCACATCCTGGGGCAAGCACTCTCATACGCTGGCGATTCCGCCGGTGCCAGGGAGGAGTTAGAGCGCGCGATTGCGATCGAAGCGAACCGACCGGAGTTGCATGATGATCTTGGTTCGGTTCTGGTCCAACTATCGAAGATGGAAGAAGCGGTAGCCGAGTTTTCAGAGGCGCTGAAACTTCAGCCGCAGTTTGCGCAGGCTCATTTGCATCTTGGTGTGCTGCGTTTACAGCAAAAGGACATCGAGGGAGCGGAGTCCGAATTGCGCGTGGCCGCCAGCCTCGACCCTGATAATCCGCTAACACACTACTATCTGGGACAAACGCTCGAATCGAAAGGAGCGGCGGACGCGGCGTTACAGGAATATCAGTACGCGGCAAGACTGGATCCCAGCAACGCTGATGCGCAAAAACATTTAGGGATTCTGCTGCAGCGCTCCGGCAATGGAGAAGATGCGGTCGTGGCATTCCGGCAAGTAGCGAAGATAAGGCCCGAGAGTGCGGATGCGCACAATGATTTGGGTCTCTCTCTGCTGCAGATTGGCGACGCGGGAAACAGTATTCTTGAGTTTCAGACGGCGCTTAAGCTGAAGCCGAACGACGCTGGGTATGAAGGGAATTTGGGCGCCGCCTATTTGCAAAAGACGGATTTCGACGCGGCGGTGGCGCATTTTCAGGCCGCTCTGAAATCCGCACCACAAGACGCCGCGTTTCACTACGATTTGGGCCTGGCACTGAAGATGAAAGATCGCTTGCCCGAAGCGATTGCGGAATTCAAGAAGGCGGAAGAACTCGATCCGAAGCTGGCGGATGCGCACTACACACTTGGGGTGACGCTTTGGCAAGAGGGGGAATTTGCGGCGGCAGCGGAGGAGTTGCGCGCGGCGGTCCAGGCGAAACCCGACTATGCGGAGGCTTACTACACCCTGGGATCCGTCTTGAAGCAAAAAGGCGACTTGCAGCCTGCGGCCGCGGCGTTGCGGGAAGCCATTCGTTTGCAGCCGGACTTTGCCGGAGCGCACACCAATCTGGGGGCCGTGCTGCGGCAGCTCGGCGACGCGGACGGAGCCGCTGCAGAGAGCCGCACGGGGATGGAGCTGTTGAAACAAAAGTCGAGTGAGCAGGCGGCGATGTTCGCGACAAACTCCGGACGCAAGCTATTGAACGCAGGGGATCTGGATGGCGCGATTTCGCAGTTCCGCGCGGCCATTCAATCGCTGCCGGCCTATGCTCCCGCGCACTATCAGCTAGGCATAGCGTTGCAAAGAAAAGGAAATAAGGAGGAATCGGCCAAAGAATTTCAGAAAGCGACGGAGCTGGACCCGCATTTGAAAGCGCCGGGACAATAGGCCGCGCGAATTTAGGTGTCGCCAGTAGTGGTCCCGTCTCCGCGGCGGTCCATTATCTGAATGTGTTTCTGAATCGGAGAGCCTTGCTCAAGAGTGGTCTCATTCTTAAGTATCTCCTTTGAGCGTTTTCTTGGGGATCGATCTCCGTTTGCCGCTAATCCGACTTACCAGGTGCGATTCCTCCGGGCGTTCATATTGTGATACTCTTCTCGCCACTCACCGACGGAACTCGCTCTTCGAGCGACATAAAACAATAATCGCCAGGTCAATTGCGGGAGGATTCGCGGATGAACGCGACTCTCATCAGAAAGGTTTTCTCCCCAGTGCACTTGGGATCTTTCACTTTGCGGTATCGCGTAGCAATGGCTTCCCTTAGCCGTTCACGCTTCGCGCAGACCGGTGATGTTCCTGGCGACTTGATGCTGGAATATTGCGGTCGACGCGCATCCGAGGGTGGCTTCCTCGTGACCGCAGTATCGATTACGGCCCGCTGTTGGTAAGGTGCGCCGGGCTGTATTCGGAGGAGCAGGTCGCGGACGCAGGTAGCAAGTCAACCGACGGCAATGTTTAATCACTACCCACGCATTACCACCGTTCGTTTGTAACTAGCATGGCGCGCTAAAGAAATTTTTCTTTAAAAAAATGCATCACTCAGCTGCACAGTGCATCCAAGTTTCGCGGTGAGTTCAAGCCGTACGGGAGCGACGCTTCCTTCGGAACGAGAATTTGTACCAGCGCCATACGATTGTAAAGGCAAAAAACTACATTTTCACGGGATACCCCCTGAGGTAAACGGTTCGCAGCAGTAAGTGTTTTTCCACAATGGCTAAAA
>Ga0209446_1000032_pt1 | contig 46750 bp, 46 predicted proteins | sample BogFormECP04_OM2_FD_188242 | JGI IMG/M metagenome (GOLD analysis project Ga0209446, IMG submission 188242) | Bog forest soil microbial communities from Calvert Island, British Columbia, Canada - ECP04_OM2 (SPAdes) (version 2) | ecosystem: Environmental > Aquatic > Freshwater > Wetlands > Bog ... | reverse complement strand
TGATATTCCGCGAACGCCTTCAGCACTTTTAAGATTCGTTCTTCCATGCGAACGCCGGTTTGTACGCGCTGGACGCTAAACTTTTTGTCGTCTATCATTGTGGCCTTTCCGCTAGTTGGTACCAATGTACCAAAGTACCAAGGTCAAGTCAAGCAGCCAGTGCGCGGACCGCCCTGAAACCGCCGGATGCATTCAAAGGAGATGGAGACGCGCCCACCATTTACATTTCCGTTATAGACCGGAAAAAGATTTGCTGGTAAATTGAGCTTTTCACCGCCTGCGATTTCAGCTATAAAACCAAGCGTTCCACCAGCCATCCAACCGAACCAAGGTAAGCCATGCCTCTCCGCAAAAATCTGCTTGTCGGTTTCGCACTTTCTGCCACAATTCTTGCCCATCCACCCGGCGTGCTGCGAGCGCAAACATCGCAGTCTGAAGCGAGTCGCATCGTCGCTATTGACGAGTCTTCGCTCGTCGTTTTGCACGGCAACCGTCATCCCTTGGCGGCGCCCGCGAATGATCGCGGAGAAGCCGCTTCCGATCTCCCCATGGAACGCATGCTGCTGGTTTTTAAGCGCGATGCCGCAACGGAATCCGCGCTTCAGAGTCTCATCGCCAGGCAGCAAGACAGATCCTCGCCAGACTTCCACGCATGGCTTTCGCCCGATCAATTCGGCAACCGATTTGGCGCTTCTCCAGCGGATATTCAAAAGCTTACGGGCTGGCTCGCATCCCACGGTTTTCGCGTGAACCGCGTGGGGCAAGGCGCGATGTCTATCGAGTTCAGCGGCACTGCCGGCCAAGTAAAAGATGCCTTTCATACCGCCATCCGCTCCTACGTAGTGAACGGGGAGAAACACTACGCAAACGCATCCGATCCGCAAATTCCTGCAGCCTTTGCGCCCGTGGTTGCTGGAATAAATACTCTCCATAATTTTCGAAAAAAATCGGCGATTCGAGTGTTAGGAAAGGCCAGCCGCGTCGCCAACACCAGCATGTGGCAGCCGGAGTTCACCTTCAGCGGCGCGGCTGGCGTGGAACACTTTCTTGCGCCGGGTGACTTCGCGAAAATCTACAACACGGCACCGCTCTATCAGAATGGAATTGACGGAACGGGACAAAGCATCGCCATCGTGGCGCGAAACAACATCCATCTTTCGGACGTGCAAATCTTCCGCATCGCTTTTGGACTTCCCGTCAACGATCCACAGATCATTCTTGACGGTCCCGATCCGGGGAATTTGACTGGTCCAGAAGAAACAGAAGCCGATCTGGACGTCGAGTGGTCAGGCGCCATCGCGCCCAAGGCCACCATTAAGTTTGTCGTCTCCGCCAGCACCAACTCGACTGACGGTGTGGATCTCTCTTCTCTCTACATTGTGGACAACAATCTCGCGCCCGTTCTCAGCGCCAGTTTTGGCCAATGCGAACAAGCTCTCGGCCAAACGGAGAACACTTTTTTCAACAATCTCTGGGAGCAGGCGGCCGCGCAGGGCATTACCGCCGTGATTTCGAGCGGCGATAACGGCCCCGCCGGATGCGACAGCGATAGTCAAACAACGCCGGCCGCTCAGGGACTTGCGGTGAACGGTCTCGCCTCCACGCCATTCAACATCGCCGTGGGCGGCACGCAGTTCAATGAGAACGGCGCGGACAGCACTTACTGGTCAACGACAAACGGGCCGGACCAATCTTCCGCGCTCGGCTATATCCCGGAAGTCGTCTGGAACGAGAGTTGCGCCGATCCGAACGTATGCGGCGTCGGTTCGTTGTTTGCAAGCAGCGGCGGCGCCAGCACTCTTTACAGCAAGCCCTCCTGGCAAACGGGGCTCGGCGTGCCGAACGACGGCAAGCGCGACCTTCCGGATGTTTCTCTCGATGCCGCCGCCGGCCATGATGGATATTTGCTTTGCCAGGACGGCATCTGCACCACCAACGCCAGCGGACAACTCATCAACGCCGAGCTCGTCGGCGGCACCTCCGCCGCTGCTCCCACGTTCGCTGCTATCCTGGCGCTGATCGCGCAGAAAACCAATTCCCGTCAAGGACAAGCAAACTTTGTACTCTATCCTCTCGCGGCCGCTCAGAATGCTGCGAATTGCAGCTCCACCAGTCCTCCGCAATCTCAGTGCATCTTCAACGATATCACCGTGGGGAATAACAATGTCCCGGGGCAGACCGGCTTTTCCGCGACACCTGGCTACGATCTAGCGACTGGCTGGGGCTCGGTCAACGCCGCCAATCTCGCTGCGAATTGGCAGAACGTAACGTTTCGCTCGACACTAACCACATTGCAGCTTTCGTCGACAAACCTGACCCACGGACAGCCTGTAACCGCTTCCGTGATCGTCGCTCCCGGCGTTGGCTCAGGAACGCCCACTGGGAATGTGGCTCTCCTCGCCGGAGGATCCGTGGGAGTGAATCTTGGCAACCTTAGCAATGGGACGATTTCGGGAATAGTCGAGACACTTCCCGGAGGAACGTATTCTGTTACCGCCAGTTACGGTGGAGACGGAAGCTTTGGCGCGAGCGCCTCTGCAGGCATTCCGATCAGCATAAGTCCTGAGTCCAGCAGCACGACATTCTCCGCGTTCGTCAGCGGCCAGTCAGGCAATCCGCCTTCCCAGGTCAACACGACCTATGGCAATTTCCTCAACTTACAGGTAAACGTTGCGGGAGCCTCCGAAAAGGGAACACCCACGGGAACGCTCACTTTTTCCGACAGTTTCAACGGGAATACCAGCACGCTGCTGAGCACTTCTCTCAACAGTCAGGGTAACGCGCAAGTTCAGGAAACTCAGCTCGCCATCGGAAACCACACGCTCAACGTCAGCTATTCCGGCGATGCAAGCTTTTCCGCAAGCAGCGCGGGGCCTGTTAGCGTGAGCGTCGCCAAAGGGCCAACCCAAACGATTCTCTTCGTCCCCTCCGGGGCCTTGCCGAACACTTCCGTTGTTCTGCAAGCTATTGTGCTTCCGAATGGCGCGATTGATCCGACCGGGACCGTGCAGTTTTTCAATGGCAAAACGATACTGGGGAATCCTGTGCAGGTGAAGAATTTAATCGCCACGCTGACCACCCAGCTGACCACCGGGTCGCACAGCATCACGGGCGTCTATTCCGGTGATCCAAACTTCGTAGGCTCAACTTCGGGCGCAGCCACCATCGTCGTAGGCAATCCCGATTTTCTGATCTCCGTCAATCCAGGGAATGTAACGATCTCGGGAAGCGGTCCCGGTGCCACAAACGTTCTGCTCACGCCCAGCCCAGTCTTGGGTTTCTCTGGGCCCATTTCCCTCAGCTGTTCAGGACTCCCCATGGGTTCTTCTTGTACTTTCCTGCCCGCGCAGCCCACCCTCGACGGTTTTACGCCCTTGACGGTCGCGCTCAGCATAAGCAAACCGCCTCAACTGTCATCTGCGATTCACATGGCTTTTCACAGCGAGGCCGAGCGGCTGGCCGGTTCACTCGCAGGTGCGACACTTGCTGGCGCATTTCTCCTGGCATGGCCCAGGAAAAAGCGCGCATGGCCACTCTCTGCATCATTGGTTCTGGCGGGATTCCTGAGCGCGATGAGCGGATGCAGCGGCACCCCGAGTGCGTCTACCACGTCCGGCGGCACATCGGCGGGTTCCTTCGTTGTGACCGTCACGGCAAGCGGGGGCGCGGGCGCGCAAGCCGTCAGCCACAGTGTGACGCTTCAAGTTATCGTTCAGTAGCCCGGTCGCTCGAATCGCAAGCCGCGGAGCGACTACATACAGGGCATCGCTCCATTCGTGCAGGGAAATGCAAACTTGCGCCGGTAGTCCCCGGTTCTGACGTTTGCCCGAGTTTACCAGAGCAATTTTAATCCGAATTGCACCTGGCGGGCAGTGGTCGACGTGCCCGAGATCGCTCCCGCGGTGCCGGAAAGCCCCGTCAGGTTAGTGGCAGTCGGCGGCGTAAACACAATCAGATTTGGCGTGTTGAAGTTAGTCCGGTCCAAAATGTTGAAGATCTCCGCGCGGAATTGCACGTTCAGCCGCTCGTGAATCCGCGTGTCCTTAAGAACCGAAAAATCCCAAGTCCCAAGTCCCGGGCCGATATAGGTGTCTCTTCCGACGTTGCCAAAGAAACCACTGGTGGAAGGCGGGGCAATGAACGCGGCAGGGTTAAACCACTGGCTGGGATTTCCGCGGACCACACGCCCTTGAAGATCGGATTCAAGAACGGCCTCACGGGATCTCGCGTGTCGCCGGTATTGGAAGGGTTGTAGCTGAGCTGCGGCGTAAACGGAAACCCGGATTGAATGGTGACGATGCTTGCTACCGACCAACCTCCGACCAACCCGTTTTTCCATCCTTCCAGATCGCTCGCATACATTTTTCCTCGCCCGAATGGCAATTCATAGATGGCGTTGATGACGCCAACGTTTCTAACGTCAAACGTCGCCAGGCCCTTGTCCGCAGCCAAGTCAAACGGGTTGGATACCAGTCGGAGTCAAAGAGGTCTTTGTTGCCGTCAACTCAACGGTTTTGCCACACGCGTGTGCCACACCGCATACACTCGCAACGTTTGTGCCATCCCTGCACTTTTCCTGCGTCTCCTGCCCGTCAACCCCGAACCTCGCTCCCAGCTGCCTAAATCTCAGTGTCTCCTAAAGAATCAACAATTTAGCAACGCTGACACGAGCAAATCCCTTTTGCCTGCCCACAATTACCGCCCAAAACTCGCAAATGCCCCTGTCCAGCTCATATCATATTGGGTCATCGCGTCGTTTCGGTGCGGAACTCCCCTGTTCCTTCACCCGCTCCCACGCTGATCCGCATGCCTGCTATATCGGCTGAGGCCGCCTTGCTGAGCTTTCTTCTTCTCTCAGGCGAGGTGCCACCACGTTGAGCCGGTATTGATGCAGGCCACTCTTTGTTTTCCCAATTATTTCGGCTTGGTATACGACCGGCTGGGAACGATCTGAATCGCCGGTTTGCAAGAGCCGCATCAGAAGAATGGCGCGATCATTCAGAGCCCGCTTCAGCGACATACGTTTGCCGGTTTCCTCATTCCACTCCAGCTCGCACTTCTCCACAAAAAAATCTTCGTTGCCGTCCCAGCCGGGTATTTCTACGGAATACAGCCGTGTAGCAAGAGAGCGGGCGTTCCGAAGCATCCAGGGCCTCCGAAGGTTGGAAAGGCAGGCCAAGAACCACTCGCCGCAGCTTGTAACTTGCTGAAATGGAAAAGTTTGTCGCGGATGGACGGTCACGAGTGGTGTTCGCCGGGGAGACGTTTGTTCGCGCCCTGTTCCGTTGCGGGGCACTAGACGCTGCCTGGGATCAGATGCGCGCTTGCGAAACGATAAATCGGTTCATAGATGTAACGAAATCCGACCACGGCCAGCAGCAGCCCCGCGATTGCGAAACTGTTGCCCCGAAGCCAGTCCAGGTAACGCTGTGCGGTCTTCTCGCTCATGAAGAGCAGGATCACCGTGCTTCCATCGAGCGGCGTTACGGGAAGCAGGTTGAACGTGCCCAGGAGCAAATTCAAGGAGAAGAAGATGAGAAGTGTAATCGCCGCGAAATCACGCTGGCCCGTGATGGGGTCGGGATGAAACCAACCCTGGGCGGCTCCCAGCTGCAGTCCCACAACCGCAATCAGCATCAACGTGAAATTCGCCGCGGGCCCCGCTAAGGCCATCCATCCCGAGCGCCGCGGATGCCGCCGTTCCCAAAGTGGGTCGTACGGCGCGCTTGCCCATCCGAACATAGCACCCATGGAAATGTAGGAGAGGATCGGAATCACAATCATGCCCCAAGGTTCGCGCCGCAGGTGCGGCACAGGATTCAGTGAAACCTGCCCGCCGAGTGCCGCCGTCTCATCGCCGCCTAACTTGGCGACGAGCGCGTGCGCCGCTTCGTGACACGTCGTCGAAAACAGAAACGCGACGTACCAGATGAATCCGTAAACGAAACGTTCGGGAGTAATCTCCGGCAAGGAATTCGGCCCCTTCGTTTGTCCAGCCCAAGCAGACTAGAGGTTGTCACCCGGCTTTGCAAGCGCGCCCTTCCTGCCGGAGTCTTGTTAGGAAATGCGCGTTTCAGCGTGTCAGTGGTAAACTCCAGCCATGCCAACCAAAACTAGCAAAAAGAAGAAGCCCGCAAAAAGCAAGAAGACTCTGAGCCGCAAGCCGGCGCCCAAGAAAAAGGCGGTCAAGAAAGCCGCGCTTGCCAAGAAAGTTGCTCCAAAACAGAAGATTGCTCCAAAAAAGAAGAAAGCGCTCAAGAGAAGTAGAGTCCGCGGCAAGAGCGACGGCGTGGACACCGTCGTGTTCGAGTCCAAGGGGCTGGGTGCGCGCTCCGGCGGACAGTCTGGCGATCTCCAGGGTTTGTCGAACCGCGAGGGCGCGGATTCGGAGAGCGTGGATGAACTGCTCGAAGAAGGAAACGCCTTCGAGGCCGAGGTCGTAAAGGGCGTCGAAGACGCTCCTGACGCCGATGAAGGCGAAGTTAGAACACATGAAGTTCCCGAAGACGACGTTCCCGAGGAGTACCTGGAAAAAGACGAGTAAGAGCACGCCAAGTCCGCAAGCCATCAATCAAAACTACGCAGAAAGGACTCATCGCCAGATGAAGATTCACAGAATCTTGCTTACGTTACTCGCCGTCATCTCGTTGGCCGCTGTGGCGCATTCCCGCAATGGAGACTCTTCCAGCCATCCCTCAACGGAGTCCGCCGAAGGTTTCCTCGGACGCTGGGATTTGACGTTGAAGGCGCCGGACCGCGAATATCCCTCCTGGCTGGAACTGCGCGAGGACAATGGACAACTCAAGGCCCAGATGGTGGGCCGCTGGGGAAATGCACGCCCGCTTCCCAGCGTGGAGCTCTCAAACGGCCACCTGAAGTTCGTTTCTTCCAAGGAAGAAGAAGACAGCAAAGCCGATCTGATTTTCGAGGGAACGCTGAGTGGAAAAACTCTTTCAGGCACGCTGACCGGACCTGACGGTAGAACCTGGCAGTGGACCGGCCGCAGAGCACCATCGCTCAAAAGAACGAGTCCGCCGAACTGGGCATCGCCGATCCCACTTTTCAACGGGAAAGACTTGGCGGGTTGGCATGAAGACAAGCCCGGCGCATTGCCTGTGTGGAAAGTCGAAAACGGCTTGTTAGTTAGGCCCGACCGCGGCCCCGAACTGATCAACAGTTCCAAATTTGAAGATTTCAAACTCCACGTCGAGTTCAACTGCGGCCCCACCTCCAATAGCGGTGTTTATCTCCGCGGCCGCTACGAAGTGCAAATCGAAACCGACTCGGCCACGGATCCCCCCAGCCAGCGGATGGGAGGAGTCTATGGATTCCTTGCTCCTTCGCCTGAGCCGCCGCGCAAGCCCGGCGAATGGCAAACGTACGACATCACGCTCATCGGCCGCATGGTCACCGTCGTCCTAAACGGCCAGACCATCATCGACAACAAGGAAATCCCCGGCATCACCGGCGGCGCCCTCGATAGCCACGAAGAACTCCCCGGCCCCATCTACCTCCAGGGCAGCGAAAAAGGCCGCGTGATGTTCCGAAACATCGTCATCACCCCCGCGAGTAAATGAATTCTTAATTGCCCAGCGCAAATTTTTATTAAGAGGAAGAGGTCTGCTTTCAGATTACTTCAGCGGACGACGCAATACGTGCGGTGCTCACTGAGCCAATCGGCGGAGGAGGTCGGGATGCTTGCCGACAAATTCGTCCAACGCCGCGCGGAAGAATAAAGCGGGTGTTTCTGCTTTTTTGAGCTGCCACCGCTTCCTGCTGCTCACGGGAAAGGGTCGCGATCAAGTCTAGAAGGTCTTGCAGTGACATAGTGAAACTTCCCCGCTAGATATTTTAACTTATAGAGGCCGAGTCTTCCGTCCTCTCAGTCCTCAACCTCTAACACCGCATCGGCTTCCTTATGCGGGGCGCAACTCTTGCATGAAGAGCGATTTCACGGTACACCCATGTCGAACCATAGTCATTCACCTGACGACTTCATGAGTGTGTCCACAAATCTTCAAGGAGTTCTTATGCCGGGATACTTGCGATTCATTCTCGCGATTTTCTTCTTTGCGACACCGCCTCTAGCTAAGCTAGTCGCTGGTCAGGAGCACCCCATCGTTTTGAAGGCCGCGACCGTTCTTGATGGCAACGGACAAATTCTCCACAACACGATCATCGTCGTCGAGAATGGAAAAATCGCGCGCATCGGCGGCGACGCGCCCGCTGGCGCGATCACCTACGATCTCACCAGCTTGACGGTCACTCCCGGCTGGATTGATACGCACGCGCACATCTTTTGGCATTTCGACAACGGCCGCCTCGCCGGAAAGGAGGAGCCACCCGTGCGCGCCATGCTCCACGCCGCGGACAACGCTATCCTTACGCTCAACGCTGGCTTCACCACCATCCAAAGTCCCGGCTCGCCCGAAGATAAAGACCTGCGCGAGGCCATCGCTCGTGGAATTATTCCCGGACCACACATGCTGACTTCGCTCGAACCTCTCGACGAGAAGAGCGGCCCGCCGGAGAAACTGCGCGAACTCGTTCGCGAAAGAAAACAACAAGGCGCGGACTTTATCAAACTCTTCGCCTCAAAAAGCATTCGCGAAGGCGGCACGCAAACGATGTCCGACGAGCAACTAGCCGCAGCGTGCGGCGAAGCCAAGTCGCTCGGCCTGCGCACGATTGTGCACGCTCATTCCGCGGAATCGGCAAAAGCCGCCACACTCGCTGGTTGCACGACGATCGAGCACGGCGCCTACGTCACCGATGAAGTCTTCGCCCTCATGGCACAACGCGGCACCTATTACGACCCCAACATCGGTCTCGTCCTGCAGAACTATCTCGAGAACAAAGAAAAATATCTCGGCATCGGAAACTACAACGAGCAAGGCTTCGCCTTCATGGAGAAGGGCATCGCCATCGTTCTAGAGACCTTCAAGAAAGCGCTCACGCACAAAGATCTGAAAATTGTTTACGGTACGGACGCCGTCGCCGGGGCGCACGGACGCAACGAAGAGGAATTCATCGTGCGCGTGCGCGATGGCGGCCAGGATCCGATGGCAGCGATCATGTCTGCCACCAGCATCTCCGCCGAATCCTTGGGTCTCAAAGAAAAAGTCGGTGCGATCGCCCCAGGCACGGATGCCGATATCATTGCCATGGACGGCGACCCTCTCCAAGACGTCACCGCCGTGCGCCGCGTGCTTTTCGTAATGAAGGACGGCAAAGTCTACGAAAATCTCGCCCCAGGAGCGAAAGGCCGCTCCTCGCAATAACAAAGCGCGATCTCTCCTATCGAACCAGACTCCAAGGATAGATCCCCACATTAATCTTCATGATGAAGTAGCTGAAGCCTCCGGCATCGGGTTTTGGCTGATGCGGCGTGTCCGGCGGAATGAGCAGCCAATCACCCGCCTTAACTTTAAACGTTTGTCCACCGATGATCGGCTGCCCGCGATACTCGCCGGGCACGGGCCCGTCCTTGTCCATCAAATTCTGCCGGTTGGCGATTTTTCCGCCCACGATCATCTCGCCCGTCCCGCCAGTGATCACATAAAAGTCGTAAGCTCCTGCATGCATTTCTGCGTCGTCCCAGACGCTGTTGACTTTCGTCAAGCTCAGCACCGGCTGTTCGCGATGCATGCGGTACAGCATGAACATGCTGAAATTCCGCGTCTGAATGTGTACCGGCCCGCCGCCAATCGATTGCGAACTCCCACTCCCCGCCTGCGACACCATCTTCGCGGCCTTCTCCACCATTTCCGCATGCGCTTTTTTTATGTCGTCGATATTCCAGTAGGCGGTGGGAGGCGCGTCCGGCGCCAGCGCTGGCTGCCGCGGCGAGTTGTAACCGAACGGCATCGGCTCTGCTTTATTTTCCTGTTTGTTTTCTTGAGCTAAGGCGCTCGGAATCATCGAGAAATCCTCGAAGTGCCCGCTCAATACCTGCTGTGAATTCGGTTTTGTCGCATACCCTGCTATGTATCCGGCGAACGCCGCCACAATCGCGACTACTGGAATCATTATATTTCTGCTCTGCATGGATCACTCCTCCGTTGACGAGTCTTGCCGAACAGTTCCTAACGTAATGACCATCGCCTGATTATTTCTTTTGTTCCGATTTCACAGCTTCGAAGTGAATCTCCTTCAGAAACTCTGTCTGCCGCGAGAGCTCTGTTTTTCCTGCCGGGAATTTATTTGCGCTCAAAAGAAATGCAAGAATATCGGCGTTTTGTGGCCGATTCAATTTGCCAGGAGCATTCTGCGGCATCGTTTTACGAATTCGCTCGAACAGATCGCCCAGCGTCAGTCCATTCCAATTGGACAGAAACGCTCCGCCCGTCAGCGGAGGCGATGATTCGCCGCCCGCGAGCGTAACGCCATGGCAGCTTTTGCATTCCTTTTGATACAGCGCCTCGCCGCGTTTCGCCTGGTCCTCGGTATACACACCATCCCACACAGAACGCGATTCCGTCGCCGCTGGTTCTTGAGCGCAAAGCGCGCCACTTGCAGCTATAATCGCCGCAATACAAGCGCATGCGATCAACGCGCTCCAGGTTTTCACGCCACGATCCAGTTCATTCGCCCGCCGAGGGCAACGTGTAGGCGATGTACTCACCCGAATAGGGCCCGCCGCTCACGGCCACGACGATGTACTGCTTCCCATTCACCATATATGTCATCGGCGATCCGCTCTGCGGCGCCGGCATATACACCGCGCCAACTTCTTTCCCTGTAACTTTGTCATACGCACGCAGCATCGCGCCCCGCGGATGATCCGCCGTAGTCGTCACTTGCCCCTCGCCGGCAATCACCAGCGTCTTTGTAATCAAAGTTCCGATGTTGTACGTCTGCTGCCCAGTCCGCGCGATGTTCATTCCTTTAAACGTCGGGTAGTTTCGCACTACATCCGGCGTCTCGCCATGCGCGATCTGCCACACGATTTTTCCTTCGTCGAGGTTAATCGCGGTGATCGTTCCGTACGGCGGCTTGATCAACGGAAGATCATCCACGTTCAGCCGCACAAATCCGCCGCCTGACGCTTTCTTCGGTGGCATCGGAGAATCCGCGCCGGCGTTTTCCCCCGGGCCTCTCATGATGCCGACCGCCTGCCCATCCACTCCCGCGATGTATTTTAAGTCGGACACTTCCTTGGGAGCAGGCACCAAGCCAATCGGCTCCACGCAAGCGTTGCAGGCATACGTATAGACGATGTGGGTTTCGGGATCGTAAGAACCGCCCGGCCAATTCGTTCCACCCGAAGCCGTTCCCAGTGTCAACGTCCCAAGCGAACCATCCGATTTGCTTGCCACCGGTGGTGTATAAACGGGACCCAGGTGGTATTTGGAAACTATCTCCTTCGCCTTCTCGCGAAGTTCGGGATTGAACTCGATTAAATCTTCGATCGAAACGCCGTTGCGGCTGTACGCCGGTGGCCTCGTCGGTATCGGCTGCGTCGGGGAGTACCACTCACCGGGCACGCTGCCCACTTCCACTTTGCGTTCTTCGATCGGCCACACTGGTTTGCCTGTGATGCGATCGAAAACATACAGGAAACCTTGCTTGGATGGCTGCGCCACTGCCTTAATTGGTTTTCCGTCTACCACAATGTCCGCAAGGATTGGGGCAGACGAAATGTCCATATCCCACAGCGGGTGATGCACCAATTGGAAATGCCACTTCCTCTGTCCGGTCTTCAAATCCACGCAGACCAAACTCTCGCCAAACAAATTATTCCCCGGCCGGTGCCCGCCGTAGTAATCGCTCGTGGGAGATTCGACCGGCAAATAGACCAGCCCAAGCTGTTCATCCACCGTGATTTGCGTCCACACGCCTGTATTTCCCGTGTACTCTGCGGAATCGTTCAGCCAAGTGTCGTACCCGAACTCGCCTTTTTTCGGAATCGTGTGAAATATCCAGAGCCGCTTGCCCGTGCGCACGTCAAATCCGCGCACGTAGCCCTTATTATTTTTCATGCTCTTCGGCGTCATTCCCTCGCGGAACGCCGCGCCCACGATCACCGTGTCCTTCGCTACCACGGGCGCGGATTGAATTCCGATTTCGCCCGTCGTCAAATCCGGAAAGATGGTTTGATCGTCATTGAGTTTCAGATCCAGCACGCCGCCATTGCCGAAGGACGCCAGCGGCAGGCCGGTTTCCGCATTCAAACAGATGAGCCTGTATCCCGGCGTCACATAAAAAATGCGCTCTTCCTTTCCGTCGGACCAATACGCCAAGCCGCGCCCCGAAAGCTGCCGCGGAGCCGCTCCGCCGCGCGTGCCTTCATGTTCCCCATGCACCCAAAGCAATTCCCCGGTAGCCGCATCCAATGCAATCACCGCCCGGCGCGACCCCGCCGTCGCATACAAAACGTTGTTCACCATCAGCGGTGTGCCTTCGAGTTTGTATTCCGGCCGGTTACCGAAATTATCGGTCTTGATGCGCCAAGCGATTTCCAGATCGTTAAAGTTCGAGGCGTTAATCTGGTCCAGCGGACGATAACGAGTGCCTGCCAAATCGGCGGCGTAGCTCGGCCACTCCGTGTTTTTAGCGCGATACTGAGCGGAAGCCAGCGACGGCAGCAACGCGAACCCGCAAATAGAGCCCAGGAGCAGTCCGGTTCCCGCCGACAAAGAAATCCTCTTCATTTTCTTCCCACGCATCTTCGCTCCTCCGCTGCACTCCATAACTCAAACTGCGCCATGTGCACGCCTCACCCCATTTTCTTGATTTCTTCCAACGCTTCCTTAATCTTCGCCTTCTGCTCTTCCGTGACGTCGGAGTTTGGCGGCCGCTGGTAAAACTGCCGCGTCCCCATTTGCAAACTCAGCGCGTACTTCATCGGCCCGTATTCGTCCACTCCGCCTGCGCGTAGAAGCTTCAGCGCCGTTTCCAGTTTGGCTAGAGGCTCCGCAATGTCCTTGCCGGCTCGCTTCGCCGCAAACACGGCCGCGATTTGTGTTGTGAAGTTATTTCCTTCCGCCAGGATCGCCCCCATCCCGTTGTCCAGCGCGTACTTCAGATTCGTCGTGGTTCCGGTTCTCATGTTCAGCTTCGGAAACTCCGCGACAAATTTGTGATACTCCTCTTCGTCGGACCTCGAATCCTTGATGCCCGCCAAGTTCGGATATTTTTCGAGGCTGTGCATCAATTCAAGCGAGATCGGGATGCCCGAGGCAAACGGTATGTGATACAGGTTGATCGGAATCGTCACCTTCTCAAAAATTAGCGAAAAGTATTTCGTAAGTCCTTCAAGCTGTGGATGTTTGTAATAAAAAGGTGGGACTATCAGCAAGCCATCCGCGCCGTTAGCTTGCGCATGCTGCGATAGCTCTAGCGTCTCCGGAAAATTCGACGTCCCCGGCGACACGATAATGTTCAAGCCGTTTTTGTGCTTGAATGCCGTCTCCGCGATTTTCTTTCGCTCGGCAAACGAAAACGAAGGAAACTCTCCGGTGGTGCCAAGCACCACCACTCCGTCGGCCCCTTTTTCTTTCAAGTAACCCAATACGTCTTTGTACAGTTCCGGATCGAAGTTCAGGTTTTTGTCGCAAGGCGTTGACGCCGCCACCCAAAACAACACTTTCTCGCCACTGGCAGCAGGAGTCTTCACTGCCGTCGTCAGTGCGCCTCTAGAAGTCTCGGGAAGAACCGTCTCCCCGACAACTTTGAGCGCCGCCGCCGCACCGATAGCTCCAAGAAACATTCTTCGCGTCGTTTGCATGATTGGGCCTCCAGAAGTTGCCGGAAGTCTAAGTCAGTGAAGTCCAATTCTCAAAGGGTTAGTTCTGGATGTCCGCGTTCTCTAATCCGTCAACGCAGCCCATTGCTCCCTGCTGATCGAGCCGTCCCCTAGGCCTACCCCCATCCAGCCATCGGTTAGCCTTGGTTCTGCTGATTTCATACCGCTAAGTGACCGGAAACGCGACGCTTCGTCCCACAATCGGACGGTCCTTTGTGCGCACCGTTCTTCTCGCTTCTTAGTTACTCGCTTGTTTTCAATATTTTAGCGAGGCGCGTACATGGCGCTCAGTGTGCGACCTAGCTCTTTGAGATGAGCGCCGCAAGCTTAGTTTTGGACGCCTATAATCTTGAATCAGAAAATGCCGAGACCGTTCGCGCCGCCAAGCGGAAGGTTTTAGCCGATGCCCGGCTGGGCGATGGCGAAGCCTTTGCCGAAATGGTCTTGCCGTATGGGCCGGGGCTTTATCGTCGTGCTCTGCGCCTGACTGGCAACCCTGCCGACGCCGAAGACGCCCGCCAGGAAGCTTTGCTGAAAGCGTTCTCGCGGCTCAGCCAGTTTGCCGGACAGCAAGACGAGGGCAAGGATGACCTGCACGCCTGGGTTTCGCGTATCACCACCAATGCTTCTATCGACTTGATCCGCCAGCGCCGGGAAAGCAAACACGTTTCCCTCGAGCAACCCGGGGTCGTGCCCGAAGAGACTCTCGGCACCCGGCTACCGGCCCGAACCGATAATCCCGAAGAGCGCTATGCGCGCCGGGAGTTGCGTGTGCTTATCGCAGCTGCCATTGCACGCCTCGCACCGGACTTGCGCCAAATCTGTTTGCTGCGCGACGTGTTGCAGTATTCCACGCACGAAGTAGCGGCTCGTCTGGGCATTTCCACGGTAGCCGTACGTCTGCGGCTCTTCCGTGCGCATAGAAGGTTGCGCGAAGGACTGCGCGACCGTATGCGCGAGAAGCAGCGACGTTTACCGGCGAACATGGTGCCTCTGCGCGCACCGAAGTCTGCAAAGTCGAAACGCAGTGAAAAATTCCTGCCAATGAATACCCAAACCGGGTATGCCTGCGGGGACTAGCGAATTCCGCGCGCTAAATTGTCCGATCCCTGAACGCAATACTTTGTAATCTTCAATCGTTTGGCTTAGTTGGCGTCACATCTTAACGAAGCAGCCGCTTGGGCCCGCTGACGAAGGGATTGCCGCGTTCGTAGAAGCGAAACAGCTTGTCGGCGGCCCGCGTGATGCCGATGCGAACTGTAACGGCAGCAGGCGGTTCCTTAACAGCGACGTGCCTTGCGGACTTCTCTGGCACACGCACACCAATCCAAAGCGGTCCGCGCGAAAAAAGATCTAGTCCGTCGAGGGTTCGGTCTATCCGCAGCGCAGCGGCAAGTCGCCCCGGCCCGCGAGTAAGATCGATCAGATCAGTGCTCTTTCGATGACGCTGCATTAGCTCGATTCCTTCGAGAGGCTCCAGTGCGCGAATCAGAACGCCACCTCCGATACCAGCGCGTTCGCTCGATATATTCAGCATAAAGTGCATGCCGTAATTGAAATAGACATACACGTGGCCGCAGCGGAGAAAAAGTGATTGGTTGCGAGGCGTGGGTCCGCGAAAATGGTGCCCTGCCGGATCGCCCGGCGGATAGCCCTCCGCTTCCACGATTCGGCCGCTGAGCCGCCCCTCCGGCAGTTCGCGTACCACAACTTTTCCAATTAGAAACCGCGCAAGCTCCAGCGTGTCGCAGGGAAGTTCTTTTCGAGTGAGGCGGCGAAGTTTGAGGTTCGAGCGTGACACGGCCTACGACGAGCTTACGTCGGGCGGCTCATTATTAAACAGCCGCGCGAGCTCCGCGTGGTCAATGACGACGGCGGGATCCATCTGAATCGCATCAAAATACTTCTTTTGAAACGCATCGCCAGATTCCGAGGGCGCAAACATTTTGCGAGCGAGCGAGAAGGCTGTGCGAACATCATCAGCCGTAACGGGAGTCTCTCCCGCCAAAGTCTCATCCAGTCGAACCACGAATTCCGAGATGTTGTGCAGCCAGCCAAATTGCTGGTGGTCGATGACCAGCCGGAAAAGTTCTCCTACCGTGACTTTGCCGTTGCTGCGCTCGTATTCGCGCCGCTCCATATCCAGTAGTGTTTTGTGAACACGCAGCAGCGCCAGCCGTAGCGCGATAAGTTTCTCGCGCGCTGCGGCATCGTCGTCTTTCCGTGCGAGCGCTCTGGCGTCAGAGGGGTTCATGTGCCGTGTGTAAGTTTTATTGTCCGACAGATCGCTGCCAATTTCCAATCTCGCCGCCAGTCACCCAGTCCGTAAATGCACGGAACGTTTATCCCGAGACTCGAACCGATCTCTTCTAGAAAATCAACGACTCGCTCAAACCCTCACTCGTGGTAGCGCTTCTCTCCGACTGGCAAAGCAATCGCCAGCCGGTTCTGCGCTGGCGGCAACGGACAAGTGGCAAACGGCGTGTAAGCGCAAGGCGGATTTTCCAGCCGATTCAAATCCAGGACAAGCTCTCCCGGCTTGTCGACCCCGTTGCTCGGCATAACTGTGTACAGAAACCTGCATGCTTTGTAAGTCGTGGTTGCGCTAGTGGTGTCGCGAAGTATGAAGAAAAGCTGCGGCGCAACCGGATCCTCGTGTACAGGCTCCAGCCGGTACGTCTTGCCTTCCAAAACAAATTCCGCAACTCCCGGAACAGGCTGCGAATACGTCGTTCCTGCCAGCGTCGCCAGCGTGACGGATTTCGGCGGATTGTACGGAATCCATTTTGCCTTCACGCGATATTTGGCGTCCGGCTCGTACCAATTCAAACCATGGAAAGCGACAAGCGTCGGCGATTTCGAGTCTTTCACCCTCAGCGCGTACTTGTCTGCGCGCCGGATGACGTACATATTCAGCGTGCCAATGGTGAAATGCGGAGCATTTTTGTCATTATCCGCCTCCACGGTCAGAAGCTGAGTTTTTGCCGGAGCATCGGCCACGCGCAAATCTGGCGGGAAACCTCCGGACGGTGGGAGAAGCTGCACGCTGCTGGCCTCAAGATGAAGAATTCCCATGTGCGCCGCGCCATTTCCCGCAAGACGAATTTTATTGTCGGTCGCAGTGCCAAAAGAATTGTCGCCGGGCTGCAGCCATTCCAGCCCAGTCAGTGAGAGCCAGCCCGCCGGCTTCAAAAGATCGGCGACATGCTGCGCGCGCCAGGTCGTGAGTTCGTGTTCCCAGTTCGTATCTTGAGCAAAAGCTGGCGCTGCGAGCAGCACGCAAAAGATTCCAAGTAAACGCAATTTGCGATAGAGAGGATTAATATCCATGACAGAAATTATATCGCGGTCGAGGCGCCTGTCGAGGCATACAGCAATCCGGGCCTGCCTAAAAAACGCGGGGCAACTCTGAGAGGCCATTAAAAAGTGGTTGTCGGTCGGCTCCTGTTTGAAGCCTGATGACCCGCGCGCCGGAACTCACTTCGCGTCGTGGAAAATGATCCCCAATGTGTAGCGCGTGCCGCGATGCACTCGGCTGACACCGTGTCGCAAATTGACTCGATAATACCCGCGAGTTCCTTTCACGGGCCTGAAACGCGTGGTGAAAATAATCGCTTCCCCTTGATTTCCCCGCACCACTTCCGCCTTCGACTGCGCCCGAGGCTGTTGCTCGACCAGAATAAACTCACCGCCTTCCCAGTCGCGCCCCTCTTGCCCCAACAGAAAAACCATCTGCAAAGGAAAACTTACTTCGCCATAAAGATCCTGATGCACGCAGTTGTATCCGCCCGCTTCATAATGAAGCATCAACGGCGTCGGTTTTTTCTGCCCGGCTTTGTGACATATTTTGAGAAATTCGGCGTGCACTAGCGGATAGACCGCGCGGCGTTCGCCAAGCTCATCGGCCCAGCGATTCGCGATCTTCGCCAAATGCGGATACGCCGCAGTCCGGAGACTCGCGACTACCGGAGGCAATGGGTTATCGAAGTATTTGTAATCGCCAATTCCAAAACGATACCGCTCCATTAGGATGTGGCTGCGAAACCGTTTCTCGTCGTTGTATAGCGCAACGAGTTCCGCGCATTCCTTCGCCGCGAGAAGCGGAGAGGTCACCGCGTACCCTCGCGCAGAGAGCGACTCTTCCGCAGCCGCCCAATCCAATGCATCCACTATCGGTGGAATGGCATTCGTGCTTTCACTCGATGAATAAAAAGCTGCCAAATCAACCTTCTTCGTTGCGATTACGCTCCGCTCGCCCCAGCGACAACTTATTACAGCTCCAGAATTTAGCGCTATCCGCTTTCGACCATGAAATTATTTTCTGCGCCCAAAACAAACTTTGCGGCCTCCAGAGTTCTAACGGACGACGGCCGGCGCCATCTAAATAAGGGAAATACCAAGTCAAATCCCTCCGCAGGCCGGAGCGTTATTTCAAACGCCCAAGCGCCAGGAGAAAAGAAAAGGGAGTTGCACATGAAAGTCACCAAGCTCTTCACTCTATTGGTCAGCAGTTCGTTGTTGTTATCCGCCAGCGCCTTCGCAGGCAATGGCAACAAGAAAACGCTTCATTTTGATACCAGCGTCACTGTCGAGGGCAAGTCGCTGGCCCCCGGCGAGTATAAGGTCGAATGGAGCGGCACCGGTCCCGATGTAAAAGTGAATATTCTCAAAGGCAAGGAAACCGTAGCCAGCGTGTCGGCGCGAGTGGTTTCTGTCCCAGTTCCGAACAAACAAGACGGCTATTCGGCCACGGCCGCACAAGACGGCAGCCGCTCACTCAACTCGCTCTTCTTTAGCGGGGAAAAATTCGATCTCGAAATCGGCCAAGGGACGAGCGTAAGCACGGCGCCGGCCGCAGCCACGACCAGCCCGAACTGACGAAACCGTCTTTTCGGAATACGAACCAAGCCCGAAGATGCGTCAGGGGCCTATCTAGGCCCCTGCGCACCTTTCTCTGAAAATGCAATCAAAGCGCGAATTCTAGATTTGCGCCCCTGACGCCACAATCTCACTCGCGCCGTGCCCGTTATCAGCAGCATGGAATTGCGCGGCCTCCGTCGAACCACCCAACGCCGTGGTCGACGTCGTGCCGCCGGAAACCACTTGCGCGATTTCGTCGAAGTAGCCGGTGCCCACGAATCGCTGATGCGCGATGGCGCGGTAGCCCAGCTCTTGCGCGGCGAACTCTTCCTGCTGCAGTTTCGAATACGCCGTCATGCCAGCTTTCGCATATCCGCGCGCCAGATGGAACATCGACATGTTTAGCGCGTGGAATCCGGCCAGCGTGACGAACTGGAATTTGTAGCCCATTTTTCCAAGCTCTTGCTGGAAATTTGCAATCGTTACGTCGTCCAGCTTTTGCTTCCAATTGAACGATGGCGAACAGTTGTACGCCAACAGCTTGCCGGGAAACTTGGCATGAATCGCATCGGCGAATTTTCTCGCTTCGCCTAGATCGGGCGTGGACGTTTCGCACCATAGCACGTCCGCGTACGGCGCATAGGCGAGGCCGCGCGCAATCGCCGCGTCGATCCCGCCATGGAATTGGTAAAAGCCTTCCGGCGTGCGCTCGCCGTAAATGAACTCGCGGTCGCGTGGGTCCGCATCCGACAACAGCAAGCCCGCTGAGTTCGCGTCCGTGCGCGCGATCAAAATGGTTGGCACTCCGCAAACATCCGCGGCAAGTCGCGCCGCCGTCAGCTTCTCGATGAACTCCCGCGTCGGCACTACCACTTTGCCGCCCAAATGCCCGCATTTTTTCGCGGAAGAAAGCTGATCTTCAAAGTGAACCCCCGCCGCCCCCGCTTCAATCATCGCTTTCATCAGTTCGTAAGCGTTGAGCGAACCACCGAACCCCGCTTCCGCATCCGCCACGATGGGCGCGAACCAATACGTTCCGCTCGGCTTCCGTTCGGCGGATTCGATCTGATCCGCGCGCACCAGCGCACGGTTGAGGCGCTTCACAAGATTCGGCGCGGAATCGGACGGATACAAACTCTGGTCGGGATAAACGTCCCCCGCCGTATTGCCGTCCGCGGCTACTTGCCAGCCCGATCCGTAAATCGCTTTCAAACCGGCTTGCACCATTTCAATCGCTTGATTGCCGGTGATCGCGCCTAGCGCCGGAACATACGGGTCGCTGTGCATCAAATTCCACAGCCGCTCCGCGCCTAGCCGCGCGAGGGTGTACTCAATCTGGATCGTTCCGCGCAACCGCAGCACGTCATCGTACGAATACGGACGCGTGATACCAGACCACCGTGAACTGGTGTACCAATCCTCGTGTGAATGTTTTGTTTTTCCGTTGGCCCCGTTCGTTCCATTCGATCCCATGTCTATCTCCTTGCAAAAAGTCGCGGCCCTCAGTCCGAAGTTCGCTTTAACTACGCTGTGTCTTAGGCCGGATTGAATTCCTGCCGCCGTATCATTTCTTCGCTCAAACTGCGGGCCTCGCGGACTGAGGCCGCAGCCTGCGGATCGTTTGAAATCGCTGGCTCGGAGAGCAACCGCTCGAGTTCTTCGTCAAACAGCCGGCTGATTAATTCCGGTGTGTGCCGCACGGGCGCGCCGCTTTCATCGAGAATCTCTACACTGCTCGAATGCAGCAATCGCTGTGCAATCATCAACCGGTAGATGCGGTCCGTTGCGAGGTCCTCCATATAACCATCGAGCAGGCTAGCGCCTTTTCCTTTCAAGACGCCGTTGCGATAGCGAATCACAGTCCGAATGGCCGCGCGCGTTCCCGCAAGCGTCCTCTTGCCAACCCCCTTGGGAACCGGCCGCAGATTCACGTGCGTGTCCGGGTTTGTGGGGCGCGCACGGAGCTGATTCGGCGCTGGGAATTGTGCAACGGCAATCGCATTCTGATCCGGGTGGCCCGTCCACGCACCATCCATCAAGGACGTTGCTTCATTCTTCTTGTCTTCCGCAAGCACTTTGAGTGCTCGAGCATTCAGCTCTGTGTCTTCCCGACTCGGAAAGAGCGCAGTCATGCCGCCAATCGCGAGCATCCCGTGCTTGTGGCAAATTTCCGGGATCAGTTCGCGCAAATTTTGAAAAAACGCGACGTTGTGCGGAATCGTGTTTCGGTCCGGCAAAACCCATTCCGGATTTTCCAGGTTGAAGTGGATCAAGCTGGCCATGTAATCCCAGCGCCCGAGATTCAACCCCAGAATGTGCTCGCGAAGATTCCACGCGAACTCTTCCATCTGATAAGCGAGCGGATGCGACTCCACCAATGCCATGCACTTGATCGCGCCAGCCGGAAGCCCTTTCGCGCGCGCAATCATCTGGAAAAGATCGCGCCACCACAGCGCCTCATCGGCCGATTCAGATTTCGGAATGTAGAAGCACAGCGGATGCCGCAACGTGCTGAAGTCCACCTGATAGGCAACCATCGCCACGTCGAAGAGGGAAGCAGGCAATAGTTCGCCGTCAAGAATTCCGGCTTGATGAATATGCAATCCACGAGGCCGCGTGAAAATCACCGTGTTGCTCGGCAGAATTCCAACTGTCTGTTCGCGCTTTCGGTCGTAATACGTCAGCCGGCCTGCCAGTGCATCGAGAATGTTTTCGATGCCACAAATCGTGTGCTCCCAGGTATTCGCGTTCGAGTCTTCCAGATCGAGCATCACGCCCGGCGCGCCGGAATTGAGCATCTTCACGACAAGCTCTGCCTCATCGGCCGGTCCGGTCATTTGGTTGCGCTGGTCGTCGCACCACGCTGGAACCTCGATTCGCCAGGAATTGGTCGTAGCCACGGACGGTGGCAAGTAGTTTGGCAACTTGCCGGCAAGCGCGTCGGCGAGAGCGCGTTCGCGCCGCGCAACTAACGCGCGCTGCCGCATCGTTAGAGCCGCATGCAGCGGCGCCAGAAAATCGAGAAATCCAGCGGGCAGGCCGCTCTCCAAGTCGAACTCCTCTGGCGCGGCGTTAACGGACACGATGCGATTCGAGAAGAGTAGAGGCGCGGTTGCCGGGTTCGGTTTTGCTGCTGCAGTCGCCATTTTTTTTCAAACCTCCCGACTAGGCATTCGAGCGGGCTTGGGCCGATCTTAGAGAAAGGCAATTCAAAGGCCACTGGCCAGTTACGCCGAATTTGTAAGCGTCATGTATTCAAGCAGTTAGAAGCCTAAGCCAGAAGCTCGAAGGATCCGGCTGTTCGCAATGGCAACGAACAGTACAAAAGTTCACACCAGGGGCGCTCAATTTCCGCCGATTTCAGAAAACACACGAAAAAACGACGGTTGCGCTTAGTTTTAGGGATTCTTTGCCCCAAGTGGAGGAAGATCACGTTCCGAAAGTCGTCGAACACTTAAAGCTAAGCCAGCGCCCGATCTCCCAGCGCGTTTCTTGAGAAGAAATGTCGAGCGGCGCGGCACAGATGGCGTCGCGTGCCCTGCCGCTCGCTATGAATTTACTTGCCGCCCTCGACCCGTAAATTGTTCTTCACCGAAAAAACATTCGGCACGCCGTTGGCGCGAATGTTCGCGATGTTTTTGTCGCTATCACTGTCCACCACCCCTTCGAGTGTTACGTTTCCATTCTTTACGATGATGTGGATCGATGGCACGGCGGAATAGCCGTAGCGGGAAAGAGCCGGATTCCCATAAATGGCGCGGTAAACCGCGCGGCGAAGCTTGTCATCCATTGGAGAGGGTGGCAGGACTTCGATATCGTTGACGACTGTAGCGACGCCCGCGATGTTCTTGACTACGGCTTCGGCGTCCGGCTTCAGCGACGGACGAACGACTTGTCCCTCCAGGATCACTTTGTCCCCTTCCACCCGGTAGCCGAGATTGTCGAACACCGAGTAGTACGGCAGCATGACAAGCACATGACGCACTTCTTTCGTGAGTACCTGCTGCGACTTTGGCTCGTTTTGATTTTTGGGTTGGTGCAGCGGCGACGCTGGAGTATTCGGCAGGACCGCCAGCTGGGCCGACATAAGCACCGCTACGAGCAGAGCCCGGAATTCCTTTCTCAAGTTCCCCTCCTGCGAAGAGATTGGACTACCTCTAATGGTTAGATACAAGATGCACCGGGTTGGGCGCATACCGATTTGACTGGAGGCGGATGTTAGCATACAACTCGGACGCAACCTCCTGGCAAGGGGCGAGCTTTAGGCAAGTCTTGCAGCCGGACGTTTCACCTAAATGGCGATTCCTGGAAGGAGCGCAGCGCATTGTTGATTATCGGGCATCGCGGAGCGTCGGGACACGCGCCGGAAAACACGCTGGCCGCGTTCAAGAAGGCGGTCGCGTTGGGAGCCACATTTATCGAGACGGATTTGCAACTGTCGCGCGACGCGCGGTTTGTGGCCATCCACGACGACACCGTGGACCGCACGACCGGCGGCCAAGGCAAAGTGCACGATCAGACGCTTGCGGTGCTGCGACGGCTGGACGCGGGCTCGTGGTTCGGAAGCGAATACGCCGGAGAGCGCATTCCGACCCTCGAGGAAATTCTGGAATTCTCGAAGAAAAACGACGTCGTATTTTATTTGGAGCTAAAACCCAGCGGCTCCTGGGGCGGAGAGCATGCGTTGATCGGAGCGTTGCGAGAGTCGGGGGAAGTAGCGCGCGTGGTGGTGATTTCGTTTGACCCGACAATTTTAGCAGGCTTGCGCAAGATCGAGCCGACGCTGATGACCGGAGTGCTCTATGACGGACAGATTCCCGATCCTCTGAACTCAGCGCTGGATGTGGGCGCGCGGCAGATTGTGGTGCGCGGCGATCTCGTGACGCCGTCGATGATCGAGGCGGCTCATAAAAAAGATGTGCAGGTCGTGTGCTGGACGGTGAATCATCCGGCGCATATTCGGTTGCTCATGGCTGCCGGGGTGGACGGGATCATGAGCGATTATCCCGACCGAGTGATTTCGGCGCAGAAGAAAGACGCTTAGAAAAGTTAGCCTGCGGCAGCGAGGGAATCGCGCAGAGCGGCAAATTGCGAGATGGAGAGCTGTTCGGCGCGCGCATCGAGCCGCAGGCTCTGCCCAGCGAGAGCTTCGCGAACGGCGTCCGGACTCGCCAGCGGTCGCAAATTGTTGATGAGTGTTTTGCGCTTCTTCGAAAAACACAATTTTACAAAATCCAGATAGGCTTCCTCGTCGCGAAGCGCCAGGTTTGCTCTATCGCCGGGAAGACGAAGCGTTACCAGAGCGGAGCCAACTTCCGGCGTCGGGCTGAAGGCACTGCGCGGAATGCGCAGGACAAATTCTGGACGTGTGTAGAGTTGCGTTGCGACAGAGAGATAGCCATATTGCTTCGTTTCTGGTTTCGCGCTGAGTCGAAGCGCTACTTCTTCTTGAATGACGATGTGAATCTCGTCGATCAGATCCGCGAACGTGAAAAAGTGATGAAGAATGGGCGACGTGATGTAGTACGGCAAATTGCCGTAGAGTTTAACGTGCCGTCCGCCCGCGAGCGCGGCGAGATCGGTTTCCAGAACATCGCCGTGGACGACCGTAAGATTCGGGAATTTTTTTGCAAGCCGCTGCAGCCGTCCGAGGAGCAGCGTATCCAATTCGATGGCATAAACCGCCGCTCCGGTGCACGCGAGGTGCTCCGTCATTTCGCCGTGGCCTGCGCCAACTTCTATCCAGCAAGTCGACGGATCCAGCGCGGGCCGTGGCAGCACGGTCGAGTGCGGAGAAACGCCGATCGCGCCCGCGATCTGTTCGCGCCAGTCAACATCCGCCAGAAAATGTTGCCCAAGTCGTTGACGTGCCATGCGCCGAAAGTGTAACAGGAAGAGCGCCGGGCGGTGCCAGTCGAGCGGTTCCGTCTTGACGCCGCGAAATGGGTCCAGTAGCGTAAAATGGATGGGCATTGCGCGATCGCTACCGTGAATGCGCCGAAGATAAGAAGGACGCGAAAAGCGTCCAAGGAATCGAGTAAACACAAGCGAGTGAGAATACTTTTTGTAGCATCGGAAGGGCTGCCGTTTTCAAAGACGGGCGGCCTTGCGGACGTGGTCGAGGCGCTGCCGAAGGCTTTGGTTGCGCAGGGTCACGAAGTAGCCGTTGTGTTGCCGCGCTATCGCGGGATCAAGGCGAGCGCCGTCGTGGTGCCGAGCCTCACGATTCCGATGGCGAACCGCCTGCGGTTTCCAGCCGTGCTGGATGGCACCGTGATTTCTGGGGTTCGGTATTTTTTTGTGGATGATCCGGAGTATTTCGATCGCGACGGCATCTATGGCACCACCGCGGGAGATTTTCCGGACAACGCAGAACGTTATAGCGAATTCTGCCGCGCGGCGATTGAAATTGTGAAGCATGTTTGGCCCGCGGACGTGATTCATTGCCACGATTGGCAGACAGCGCTGGTGCCCGTTCTGCTTCGCACTACGTACGGCGACGATCCGCTTGTGAAAGACATTCCCGTAGTATTCACAATTCACAACATGGGTTATCACGGACTATTCAAAACCGACGTTCTCGAACACGCGGGCATTCCTCTGGCCGTTTACCATCCTGCGGGCATGGAGTTTTACGGCAACGTGAATTTCTTGAAGGGCGGCTTGATCTATTCGGACTATCTGACGACCGTCAGCAGGCGCTATGCGCTGGAGATTCAGACGCCCGAATATGGATACGGGCTGGACGGCGTGGTGCGGAGCCGCGCCGACCGCATGGTCGGCATATTGAACGGCGTGGATTATTCCACGTGGAGTCCGGACAAAGACAAACTGATTCCTATGAAATATTCCGCAAAGGATATGAGCGGGAAGCAGGTCTGCAAGCAAGCGCTGCTGGAATTGTTCGGCATCGCGCCGGAACACTCCGCGCGCCCCCTGATCGGAATTGTGTCGCGATTCGCGGATCAGAAGGGTTTCGATTTGATAGCGGAAAAAGCGCTCGAGTTGATGAAGGAAGAAGTTTCGCTGGTTGTACTGGGATCCGGCGAACGCAAGTACGAAGAACTATTTCAGGCGATGGCGAACACGTTTCCTGGACGAGCCGGCGTGAAAATCGCTTACGACAACGAAATCGCGCATAAAATTGAAGCCGGCGCGGACATGTTTCTGATGCCGTCGCGCTACGAGCCTTGCGGATTGAATCAGATCTACAGCTTGAAGTATGGTACGGTGCCGATTGTGCGAGCGACGGGTGGATTGGATGATACTGTCGAGCCCTTCGATTTGGAGCACGGCACGGGAACGGGTTTCAAGTTCGCGGAATATTCCGGAGCCGCGATGATGTACGCGATTCGGCAAGCTTTGCATCATTGCACCGACGAGCGCATCTGGCGGCGCATCCAATTGAACGGAATGGCAAAGGATTTTTCCTGGAAGGGGCCGGCTGCGGAGTACGCGAAAGTGTACGAAGCAGCGATGACTCTTCGAGGCGCTGGGCAGGCGGCACGAAACCAAATGTCTGTTACAACATCTAATTGAATTGACGAAGGAGACGAAACAGCGGCCTAGCGGCAAGCTGTTGAGGACAAACAACATGGCTGACAATACCCAAGCAGGCACGGCAAACAGTATCCAGGCAGTGACGGATGGCAACTTTGAAGCAGAGGTGCTGACGGCCAGCAGCGCGCAGCCCGTGATGGTGGATTTCTGGGCGGAATGGTGCCGTCCTTGCCACATGCTGGCGCCGACGGTTGCCGAGATTGCTCACGATTACGCCGGCAAACTGAAGGTGATGAAGCTGAACGTCGACGAAGCTATGAATTCGGCGGGGCGGTACAACATTCGTGGAATCCCCACGATCCTTGTTTTCAAGAACGGGCAGGTGGTGGAACAGATTGTAGGCGCTGTGCCCAAGGATCAGATTACCAAGGCGCTGGACCGGCACCTGGCGTAATTCGGCGAGCGATTCGTCGCGCGGAAAGTGCAGCAAAAAGATAGGAAGTTTGGCGGGGCATGTCGTACAGTTGAGTGCGGCATGCCCTTTGCTTTTTGTACGGGCATTAGATTCTAGGAGCATCGATTGGCTACTGCAGAAGCAGCGGCAACGACGACACGCACAGTCAAGCCGGCGGATCACCCGCCGCTGCTCGCGGGAGACCGCGGGCCGATGGCAATGTCGCGGCCCGGGTTGCACGAAACGGTGTTGAGAATCCTGAGGCCGCTACCGCGAGGAGTGATTCTGGATTGTCCCGCGGGTGAAGGCGCCCTCGCGCAGGATTTGCTCGCGGAAGGCTTTGATGTGCGCTGCTGCGACTTGTATTCGGAGTTGTTCCGTCTGGATGGCGTAGAGATCAAGCGCGGCGATCTGGCGGGCACTCTGCCGTACGCATCGGCGTCGTTCGACTACATCACTTCGCTGGACGGGCTGGAACATATCGATTCGCCTCCTCAGGCTTTTCGCGAATACAAGCGACTGCTCAAGCCGGGCGGGCACTTGATTATCAGCGTGCCGAACATTATGAATGTCGAAGAGCGGCTGAAGTGGCTGCTCTACGGATACACCTCGCATTTCAAGCCGCTTTCGGAGCAGTCAAAATCCAAGATTCATTACGATTGCGCGGGGATGGACGAGATTGCAGTTCATGCTAACCCGATTGGTTACAATGAACTGCGGTATTACCTCGAAAAAAATGGGTTTGCGATTCAAGGGGTTTACCGCGACCGGAAGAAGGGGAATCAGTGGCTGTACTGGCCGCTGGTGGCGTTCATCCGGTTGCTGGCGAAGCTAACGCCAGAGAAGCGGCGCATAGATCGTTGGACGGACGAGCTAGCTTCCGATCCCGTGCTGCTTGGCGGGAACACCATCATCATTCATTCCATCCTAAAATAACTCGCTGGCTGGGGCTGTTTCTTTGACTGTCACCCGCGCGAATTGCCTATGCTTTGATTGGCACACAGTATATTTGATGGCGGCGGCAAGCCGACTGTGGACCACAATTGTGAGATTGGAGCAGGCGAAATGACGGTGAATCGCTGTCATTGGGCGACGAGTGAGTTGAATATTCCTTATCACGATGAGGAATGGGGCGTTCCGCTGCATGACGAGCGCGGGTTGTTTGAGCTTTTGATTTTGGAGGGGGCGCAGGCGGGGTTGAGCTGGGACACGGTTTTGAAGAAGCGGGCGCGGTATCGCGAGGTGTTTGACGGGTTTGAGGTGGAGAAAGTGGCGCGGTACGACAAGAAGAAAGTGCGCGAGCTTCTGAAAGATGCAGGGATTATTCGGAACAAGTTGAAGATTGCGGCGACAATTTCGAACGCGCAGGCGTTTTTGAAGGTGCAGGAGGAGTTTGGGTCGTTCGATGCATATATCTGGCGATTTGTGGGCGGCAAGCCGAAGCAGAATGCGTGGAAGACGCACAAGCGTTTGCCTGCTAAGACGGCGGAATCAGATGCGATGAGTAAGGATCTGCAGAAGCGGGGATTTCGGTTTGTGGGTTCGACGATTTGCTATGCGTTCATGCAGGCGACCGGAATGGTGAACGATCATTTGGTGTCGTGCTTTCGGTATGAGGAGTTGGAAGCAAGCGAAGGTTGAACGGAACCGCCGCTCCTGAAGGGAAACGGCAACCGCGATTACCGTATCGGGCAAGAAAACCAGCGCCAGCGTCAGGGAAAGATTTCGACGTCGATGACGTGAAACGGAAGTTTTCCGGCGCTCCGCACGCGATGTGTGTAGGCCTGTCCGCGAGCCTTGCGAAAACCTGCAGCACCTGGCTTGACGTCCTGCGCTTCGCTCCACTCGCCGCCGGCTGGCTGGGACTGAGTTTTGTCTCCGCTGATGGGAATGCCGACGTTGTCGTTGCTGTGCGTATGGAACAGAGAGGTTTCGCCGACAGGGAATTGCACGTTGAGGACGCGGACGTACTGGTTCTGGAAAACAAAGTGATGATGCGGTTCCTTATCGACAGGAACGGGCTCGGTCAAAGCGGTGGCGGAACCGCCGGGGTGGGGAACGGAGACCGCGGCACCGGCGGCATTTTTCAGCTCGATTTCGACGATCTCGAACGGTGTGTCCTCGAGATTTTCCACGGAATGAGTCACAGGCTCTGACCATCGCGTATCACCAGCTTTATAGCGCAACTCCTGCGTTGCACCGCTCGCGGAGGTGACAAGCGCGCGCATGTCCGTGATGTACACGACCACACGGGATGGATGCGAGTGCATGGCGATCTTCTGGTGCGGTGCGTACCGCGCATGCAAGACACGAATCTGTTCGTTTTCGAATGTGACTTTCACGTCGCTGGGATCGACGGATACCGGGTCCTGGCCAAGGGTCGCGGGCGCCGCGCCGAGAGACGCCAGCAAAAAGACAAAAGAAAGTGTTCGCATTGAGACGAAGCTCCTTTGTGAGCGCACAGGATAAACGGGCTTTGCGCGCGATGCAATGAAACTGCGGGGCGCGGAGACGTCTGCCTCGTGCTTGCGTTGAAGGCTAGGCGAGCTTACGATAGCAACCTGCCGTTTTCGGGGAATTCCAACGCAGTTTAGATGAAGTTAACGTATAGGCGATGAGGTGTGGTTGGTGTTGTTGAGAAGCGGCGAAAGAGAACAGGCAGTAGTGCCTGCTCTACTTAGGAGAGGGCCTGAATGAAATCGGTGGTCGTGGTGGGCGCGCAGTGGGGGGATGAGGGGAAGGGCAAGGTGGTGGACTACCTTGCGGGGTCTTTTGATTATATTGCGCGCGTGGCGGGCGGACACAACGCGGGGCATACCGTCATTATTGGGAAGGACCGGTACGTGCTGCAGTTGATTCCTTGCGGGATTTTGCGGCCGAAGCAGCAGGCGGTGATTGGAACGGGTGTGGTGGTGGATCCGGCAGCTCTTGTGGCGGAGATCGAGACTTTGGCGAAGGCCGGGATTGACGTGAAGGGACGGCTGCACATCAGCAATCGCGCGCATTTGATTTTTCCGTATCACCGGGAATTGGATAAGGCGGCAGAGGGAGCGCGGGGGGCGGACAAGATTGGGACGACATCGCGGGGAATCGGGCCGGCTTATGAAGATAAGATGGCGCGGCGCGGTTTGCGGATGTGCGATTTGCTGGAGCCGGAATTGTTTCGCAAGAAGGCGGCGCGCGTTGTCGCGGAGAAAAACCGGTTGGCGAAGGGCGCGTACGGGGCGGACATTGATTTTTCGCATGAAGTGGAAGCGACTTTGAAGTTGGGCGAGAAGATCCGCGGCTATATTTGCGATACAGCGGAATTGGTGAATCGAGCTTTGGATGAAGGGAAGTCGGTGTTGTTTGAAGGCGCCCAGGGGACGATGCTGGATATCGATCATGGGACCTATCCGTATGTGACGTCTTCGAGCGCGATCTCTGGTGGAGCGACTACCGGCGTGGGCGTGCCACCGACAAAAATCAAGAATGTCTTGGGGATTTCGAAGGCGTATACGACGCGTGTAGGCGGCGGGCCATTTCCTACGGAGATGCCGGAACTCGAGGCTCAGGAAGTTCGCGAGCGAGGGAAAGAGTTTGGAGCCGTGACGGGCCGGGCGCGACGATGCGGGTGGCTGGATCTCATGGTGTTGCGTTACGCGAAAATGATCAACGGCATTGATTCGATGGTGGTGACGAAGTTGGATGTGTTTGATACGCAGCGCGAGATTCAGGTTTGCGTTGGTTATACGTATAAGGGGAAAAAGCTGAAAGAGATGCCGGCTTTGGCGGAGGAGTACGAGCAGGTTGTACCCGAATACAAGACGCTGCCTGGATGGTGCGAGACGACATACGGCGTGAAAGATGGGGCGAAATTGCCGAAGGCCGCTTTGGATTATTTGCGGTTTATTGGGGATTTTCTGCAAGTGGAGATCGGGATGATCTCTACGGGGCCGGAGCGGGATGCGACGATTGTGCCGGCGGGGACTATGTTGGCGCGGTGGTTGTAGAGGGAAGAAAAAGAAAGAAAAAGATTTAACGCACAGAAGCGCAGAGACAGAGGGCACAGAGAAGACGAAGAGAAGGCCTCGAGAAATAGCTCACCGATGCTCACCTACGAGCAAGCACGCCAGAAAGTCATCGAAGAATTAACAGAGAAGAAAGGTCCGCGCGCTACGGAACAGGTGCGCGTGGGTGATGCGCTCGGGTATGTGTTGGCGCAAGAGGTGAAGACGGACCGGGAGTACCCCCCGTTTAACCGGGCTACGCGCGACGGGTATGCGGTGTTTGCCGCGGATGCGAAGGCGGGAGCGACGCTGAAGTGCACGGGAGAAATTAAGGCGGGGGACCGCGTCACCAAGGAATTATGGGCAGAGACTTGCGTGCAGATTATGACAGGGGCGGCGGTGCCGTCCGGCGCGGACGCCGTGGTGATGATCGAGCACACGAAGCGCGACGGAGATCAAGTGCGGTTCGAACGCGAAGCGGTGACGGGGCAAAATTTTGTGCCGCGCGGGAGCGAGGCGCGGGCGGGGCAGACGCTTTTGACGCCAGGGATGCGACTCGGTTACGCGGAGCTTGCGCTGGCGGCGCAGGTGGGTGCGGCAGAGTTGAAGTGCGCCTCGAAACCGCGCGTGGCGATTCTTTCGACCGGGGATGAGATCGTGCCGGTGGATAGCATTCCTGGGCGATTTCAGATTCGCAACAGCAACAGCGTTTCGTTGGCAGCGCAGGTAAGGCTGTCGGGAGGCAAGCCGATTTTGCTGGGGAACGCGATGGACCGCGAGGACGATTTGTCGTCGAAGATTCGGCGGGGGTTGCAGGAGGATTTGCTGATTTTGTCGGGTGGAGTTTCGATGGGGAAGTACGATTTGGTAGAAAAAGTTCTGAAGGAGATGGGAACGGAATTTTATTTTGATGCGGTGGCGATCCGGCCTGGGAAGCCGGCGGTGTTTGGAAAGTGCGGCGAGAAATTTGTGTTTGGATTGCCTGGGAATCCGGTGTCGACGATGGTGACGTTTGAGTTGTTTGTGGCGCCGGCGGTGGATTTGTTGGGTGGAGCGGAGGCGCGGGAAATGCCCGTGGTGGTCGCGCGGCTCGGCGAGACTTTGTATGAAAAGCCGGGCGTAACGCACTTTTTGCCGGCGCATATGGAGGGACAAGGCGCGGGTCGGGAAGTGAAAGTTTTGAAGTGGCAAGGTTCCGGCGACGTTTCGGCCCTCTCGAAAGCAAATTGTTTTGTTATCGTCCCGGCGACGCTGGAAAAGATAGGCGTTGGCGAGCGTGTGGAAGTGATGCTGCGACGGGACTTGATTTGAAATAGAGCTAAAAAGAGCAAAGAAAAGAATTTACACAGAGAGCACGAGAAGAGGGGAATGGTGAAGCTGTCGCATTACGGGGTGCGGGGCGAGGTGAGAATGGTGGACGTGTCGGAGAAGGTGGTGACGACACGGACGGCAGTGGCGCAGGGGTTTGTGAAGATGAGCCCAGCGGTGGTGCGGGCTGTCAAGCGTTTGAAGAACCCCAAGGGGAATCCGCTGGAAATAGCGCGGATTGCGGGGATTGCGGCGGCGAAGCGGACGGCGGAGTGGATACCTCTTTGTCATCCGCTGCCGCTGACGCACATTGATGTGACTGCGCGGCTGTGCCAAAATGGCGTTGAAGTTCGCTCCGAAGTTACGGCGACGGCCCAAACAGGGGTCGAGATGGAAGCGCTAGTCGCCGTTACTGCCGCGGCCCTCACGGTCTACGACATGTGCAAAGCTCTCGATAAAGGAATGGAAATCAGCGGGATTGTTCTCGTCAAGAAGACCGGCGGGAAGAGCGGGGACTTTATTCGCGGCGCGAAGGCTGCAGTTGCAGGCAATCAGAAGAATCATAAAAAAACGACCCGGAGCCGGGGCCGATGAGCGCTGCGGGCGGAAAAACCGTCAAATTATTGGTGGCGGATGACAATCCGCTGGTCAGGGATTTGGTTGTTAAGGGCATGGAGCCGTATTGCGAGGTCGAAACGGCCTCGGACGGAGCGGATGCCCTATTGAAGGTGATTGACACGCCGCCTGACCTGATTCTCTGCGATTACAAAATGCCGGGTCTGGACGGCCGCCAACTTTTTGAAAAACTACACGGGCGCGAAGCGACGCGGCACATTCCGTTTTTGTTTATGGCCAGCCGGGCGGATATTGAGGAGCGGCTGCGGCCGCTGGTGGATGGCGTCGAAGATTTTGTCACCAAGCCCTTTCTTGTAAAGGATCTGGTGCGGATCGCGAAAAAAGTTGTGGACCGCTTGCATTTAGAGAAACTGCAAAAGCGCGCATCCCGGCCGGGCGTGATTCAGGGGCGGCTCGAAGAGATGAGCATGATCGACCTGATGCAATCGCTGGAGATGGGGCAGAAGTCTTGCCGGCTGGTGGTGCAACACAACGGCGAGCAGGGCGAGCTCTATTTTGCAAACGGACAGTGCCGCGACGCGAAGAGCGGAAAAGTCGAGGGCGATGACGCAGTGTACCGTGTAGTGCTGTGGACGGCGGGCGAATTTGAGATTGATTTCAACGCGGCGAATGCTTCGACGCGCACGACCACGACGCGTAATACGACTGGGCTTTTGATGGAAGCGATGCGGTTGATGGATGAAGCGAACCGCGACCCTGTGGAAACGAAGTAACCCGCCTTATGCGCGTCGCGGTACTCACCATTAGCGATACAGTTGCGCGAGGGGAACGCGAGGATTTGTCCGGGCCCGCGGTGGTCGCGGTGTGCCGGGGGTTGAACTGGGAAGTGACCTCGGTACTGCGCGTATCGGATGATCCGGCGAATATTCGAGAGCAGCTGCGTGAATTGGCGGACTCCGGTCGGGTGGACCTGATTCTAACGACTGGCGGAACGGGGATTGGGCCGCGAGACAATACGCCAGAATCAACGGAGGCCATCGCGGACCTGATTGTGCCTGGAATTGCGGAGGAGATGCGGCGTAAGGGATCGGAACTGACGCCAACGGCGGTGCTTTCGCGGGGAATGGCGGCGGTTCGGGCAAAGGCCCTAATTGTGAATTTGCCTGGCAGTCCTAAGGGCGCGGCGGAGTCGCTGGATGCGGTGGCGCATCTTTTGCCGCATGCGGTGCACGTGCTGCACGGAGCGCGGCACGATTAATCTTCTTACTGCTTCGCGCGCGGAATAATCGACAAAACAATTCGAGAGGAGTGTTCCGCATCGTGATAGATACGGATGCGGCCGAGCTGCGTTTGCGACGAAGTGATTTCGGATTCGCCGGTCTGGAGATTTCGGGAGAAGTGCGGGGAGAAAGCAGCTGAGACTTGCACGCGGATGCGGTGACCTGCGCGAAAAACATTGCTGGTGAGCATTCGATCCAGAGTGAGCAGATAGACTTTTCCCGGAGTGAGAGGCTCGGGCTTGAGGGAGGCGTTACTGTAGCTGGCGCGGAGGACGTCGAGGCCGGGACTCATGAGATTGAAGGCGGTTCCGTCCGGCGAGACGTCGAGTAGGCGCACCCAAAGATCGAAGTCGGGGACGTCGGCGGAGACGAAGATTTCCGCGCGGATCGGGCCGGTGACTTCGGTGTCGGTTTGGAGAGGCATCGTGTCGAAGACGAGAACATCGTCGCGGCCGGCGAACGCGCGATAGTCATGCGCGCCGTACTCGGTGTAGGGATCGGTTAGCGGATGTGCGGGATCGGAGACGACCTCGGAGATCCGAGCCGACGGGACGATCACTGATGAATACAGCGTGCCTGTTCGGGAGGCAGACCTCGATGCGTTCAGATAGTAGGAAGTTTCTTTCGCCCGCATCAGTGGCCAGGAATCTTCATCCCGCCAGGCGTTTTCACCCATAACGAAAATGCGAACGGGTTTTTCGCGATCGACGCCGTTATCGATGTTGCGAAGATAGTGATCCATCCAGCGGAGAATTAGCTCGTCGTAGTCGATGGGAGCGGTGGGGCCGAAATCACGCTCGCCGGACTTGGATTCGTCCTGGCCGCCGTGAGTCCAGGGACCGATCATCGTGTGCGTGCGGGGATCTTTTTCGCTGCGTCGGGCGGCGAGCAGGCCGTTGAGATTTGTTGTCGCGCCATCGGGGCCGTAGGCTTCGTCGTACCAGCCGGAAAAATTCAAGACGGCGGCGTGGACGCGATCGTATTTATTACGAAGTTCGGCCCAGTCCCACCACGGATCGGCTGGCGGATGCGAAAGCCATTCGTAGTAGAAAGGCGCGATTTGCTTCAGGTCCGGCAGATCGCGCAACGGCAGGAAATTCTGGATGCGTTCATGGTCTTGCTTCCAAGCTGCGGCAGCCTCTTTGCGCGTTTGCGGCCCGGGAAGATTCTTACGGCGTCGGGCATCGGGGGCGATGTTGAACCAAATCCAGTCGAGCCACGAGCCATCGAAGACGCCGCCAGAATAGAAAAAATTGCGTGGAGTAGAGAAGGTCATAGCGGGAACCATGGCTTTGAGATGCGGTGGATTCTCGACGGCGGCGAGCCATTGGACGGCGCCGGGATAGGAGAGGCCGAACGTGCCAACGTTTCCGTTCGACCAGGATTGGCGCGCTGCCCATTCGATGGTGTCGTAGCCGTCGCGGCCCTCGTTTTGATACGGCGAGAAATCTCCGTCGGAGGCGTAGCGGCCGCGCACGTCTTGAATTACGACCGCGTAGCCGCGGGCAACCGCTCTTTCAGATGTAGAGCCCTCCTTGAGGACGAACTGTTTGCCGTACGGAGTGCGGTAGACGAGAGTGGGGAATCGGTCGGTGGCGCTGGGGAGCACGACGTCCGCGCGCAAGACGACACCATCGCGCATCGGGACGGCCACGTCTTTGGTGACATTGAGAGCGGGCGAGGGTTTTGTTGACTGCTGAATAGTGCCAACGAAGAATGGCACGGCGGCCGCGAGCAGAAGGCCGATTGGCAGCAAATACGAAAAACGGCGCAAGTTTAAGAAGCCTCCTCGGGAGAATCGTAAAGCCACGCGGGCGGCATTGTACCCGAAGAGGCGGTGAAACGGTGGTTGACGCGCGTGCGTGCGTCGTCAACAATGTTTGCACTATGGCGCAAAAGCTTACGGACAAGAAGCTGGCTGTATTGGGGATGGGAAAGCTCGGCGGAATTTTGCTGCGGGCGTACCTGAAACAGACGTTGTTTTCGGCGAAGCGCGTTACGGCTACCGTGAAGCATGCCGAGAAGGCGGCGACGCTGGCCAAAGAGCTTGGCGTAGGCGTGAGTACCGAGAATCGCAAAGCCGTGCATGGCGCGGACATAGTTCTGCTGGGTGTGAAGCCACAGGTGGTGGGCGACGTATTGAAAGAGATTGCGCCGGAGTTGAGCGAAAAAACGCTGGTAATCTCTGTGGCCGCTTCCGTGCCGACGAGCTACATCGAACAGTACGTGGGCGGGAATGTACCGGTGGTTCGGGCGATGCCGAACACGTGTTCGGCAGTGGGTTGCGGGATGACGGGGATTTGTAAGGGCGCACACGCAGGGGCTGAACATTTGGAGACGGCGCGTGCGATGTTTGACGCGGTGGGTCGGACGGTAGTTGTCGACGAGAAGAATATGGATGCGGTGACGGGGCTTTCGGCGAGCGGGCCGGCGTTTGCTTATATTATTCTGGAATCGTTCGCAGAAGCTGGCGTGAAAGTAGGATTGCCGCGCGACGTTTCGACGCTGCTTGCGGCGCAAATGATGAAGGGCGCCGCTAGCGTTGTACTGGAGACGGGCGATCATCCGGCATTGCTGAAGGATGCGGTGACCACGCCGGCGGGCTGCACGATCGACGGAATTCTGGAGCTGGAAGAAGGCAAGCTGCGCGTCACACTAATCAAGGCCGTGGTTAAGGCCACACATCGCGCGGGAGAATTGCTGTTCGAAAAATAGCGGCAAAACCGCGCTGGATTTCGCTTTGGCGTTTGCCGCGGAATCTCCCTTCTGCATGATTCACACCCTCATTAACGTAGTGCGTGGCTTTCTCAGCGGAGACGGCGCGCTCATTCTCCCGGAGATGGAATTGGTGTTGTTTGCGTGTGGGATTTTGCTGATCGATCGCTGGCTTTCCGCCAACGAAAAACATTGGAACGCATTGCTTGCGCTGGCAGGGACGGCGTTCAGCGGATTTACGCTGTATGTGCAGCATGGAAAGATGCAAGCGCTCCGTGACGTAAATCCGGAGTCGCCGGGACTCCTTGGTCTTCACCTGAGCGTGCTGGTCGATCCGTTCTTTCTATTTTTCGCGGCGCTTTTTCTGGCCGCTACCGCGCTGATTATTTTGCTTTCCGTGCGCTATCTGGAGATCGAAGAAGAAGGGCGTGGAGCCTATTACGCGCTGGTCTTGTTTGCTTGCGTGGGCATGATGCTGATGGCCTCGGGCGTCGATGTGCTCGTGGTGCTGCTGGGTTTGGAGACTTTGGGCCTGAGCTGTTTCTTCTTGACCGGATTTGCGCCAGACGAACAGCGGATGAAAAACGCTGCGCGAAGTTATGCGTTTCAGTGGGCGTGCAGCTCGTTTGTACTGGCTGGCGGTTTTCTGCTGCTCTACAGGCTCTATCAAACGACGAATCTCGGGCGAATGGGCGCAATCCTCGAAGTACGTTTGAATAATGGCGTGCCATTTGGCGGGCTTACGGCATGGCCTTTCGCACTCGCGCTTGGCTTGCTTGCCGCTGGAGCTTTTTTTCTAATCGATGCGGCTCCGCTTCATTGGTTCGCACCCGCTGTCTGCGAATCGGCTCAGACGCCGGTTGCTGCATACCTGAGCGCGGCCGTGAAGACAGCAGGCTTTGCGTTGCTTCTGCGTTTTTTTTCTTTTTTGTTTTTATTTGCCCACGAAAAGTGGATTCACGTCTGGGGCGGCGCCGCGATTGTGTCGCTCTTGTGGGGAAATATTGCTGCGATGCGGCAGACCGATGTGAAACGTCTCCTGGCGTACGGGTCCATCGCCCAGACGGGATTTATCTTGCTTGGGCTGGTGTCGGGGAATGAGGCCGGCTTCAGTGGCATGATGTACTACCTGGGCGTGAATCTTTTTATGACGGCGGGCGCGTTTGGAATATTGATTGTGCTGCAGCCGCGCCGCAGTTCCGTGACAGAATTGCGCGATCTGGACGGCTTGTTCTGGCGAAGTCCTGCGGCGGCGCTGCTGTTGCTTGTTTTCATGATGTCGCTCGCGGGAGTACCGCCGACGGCGGGTTTCCTGGCGAAGTATTACATCGTGAAAGCCCTGCTTGCACATCCGCATTCTGAACTCGCTGCATTTGCCGTTGTCAACGCGATGCTCAGCGCCTACTACTATGGCCGCGTCGCGTCGCATGCCTTAAAAAAGCCGCGCGCCGACGCACCAGCCCTCGAAGCGCCGCTCCTGACCATAAGCAGCGGCCAGACTATCGCGCTGACGGCGGCCGTGTTTGTATCGCTCGCGGCAGGGTTGTATCCTGAACCGTTCCTGCGCCTAGCGCGCTACGCCTTTGGACAATAATCTTGGACGAAAATCCAAATAAGACGGACTCGGCAGCCACTTCCGCGCAAAAAGGGAAGGGCTTCGGCACGCAGTTCGGCCTGGCGATGGAACTGCCATTCGTATTCGTCGCCGCAGTCGTCATCGGGGGCGGCCTGGGATATTTTATCGACCACTTGTTGCACACTAAATTCATCTTCATGTTTATCTTCGGCGGGCTGGGATTTTTCGCGGGATTGCGCGAGATCCTGCGGCGTCTGCCCGGCTGATGACGATGGAAAGGGCTGACCAATCCGCGCCGAGCGAGATTAAATCGGCCGCCGCGTCGGTTTTCGCCCGCACGGAACAGCGGATTGCCTGGTTGACGCTAGTTCTTGGCGGAGCAACGGCGATCATTGCGGCAATCCTGCGCCATCCGGCGTGGGCGGAGGGCCTGGCGATCGGCGCCGCTCTGGCATGGCTGAATTTCCGCTGGCTGAAGCGGGGTTTGGACGCGTTGGTTGTGGCCGCAACGGCGCAAGAAGGGTTCGCCAAGCCGCGAATCTCCTTTGGAACATGGTTCCGCCTGATGTTCCGCTACGGCTTGATAGCCTTCTGCGTGTATGTTATTTTTGAATATCTGAAAGTTCCCCTTGCGAGCATGGTAGTGGGTTTGTGTGCTTTAGGAGCCGCGACAATCGCGGCAAGTGTGTACGAAATCCTGCGTCCTACGGAATAGGGAATGGAACATCACGTAAGCTGGTTGACACATCTTGCAAATCAGATCCTGGGAGCGCCGGCTTTGGCGCTGCTGAAGGCGCTACACATCACGCCGAGCTATCCCGACACGCCCATCCCCGAGCATGTAGTGATGGCGCTGACGGTTCTTGTTGTGGGCACGGTGCTGGCGCTTTTGCTTAGGGCGCGCTTGTCGGTCGAGCGGCCGGGAGCTTCGCAACAAATCGCGGAACTGCTGCTCACGAATCCGATGGGATTCGGGATCAATGACGTGCTGGAAGAAAACGCGGGCCATCACTGGCAAAAGTACGTGCCGATGGTCGGAACCGTGGCGCTGTTCATTTTGCTGGCGAATCTTTTTGGCGCGTTTCCATTTTTGAGCGCGCCGACGGCTAACGTGACAGTTCCGCTGGCATGCGCGATTATCACGTTTGTGTATTTCAATTGGCAGGGGATCAAGCATCACGGCCCGGCGGGTTACGCGAAGCATTTTTCCGGGCCTGTGGCGTGGCTTTCTCCGCTGATGTTTCCGGTGGAGATCATCAGCACGACCGCGCGTTTGCTCTCGCTCACTGTGCGTCTCTGGGCCAACATTTTTGCCAGCGATCTAATTTATGGATTGTTTCTGGGCTTATTTACCGGACTCGCCGTTTGGGCGGGAACGAAGTCCGCGATTGCAGGCATCGTGCTAGGCGTGTTCCCGGCGCTGGCTCCCATCGCTTTTATTATTTTGCACGTGTTCGTATCCGTTGTTCAGACGTACGTGTTTGCCATTTTGCCCGCCGTTTACATCGGCCTGGCCACGGCGGACGAGCACTAGACATTTTTGTTGTTTCCGATTTTGTTAGCCGCTCCAGTGTGAGCCCGGCTGCACGGTGTCCGGGAACCACCTCCTGGCGGCAATTCATGAGGAGGAAGTTATGAAGAAAGCAGCAGTCATATTGATCGCGCTCATCGCGGTGCTTGTCATTGCACCGGCGGCGTTCGCGCAAACAGCAACAGAAGCGGCGAAGCCGCCAATCAACCCGACCACGCTTGTGATCGCGGTTGGATTCGGCGTAGCCGTTGCAGCGTTCGGCGGAGGTCTGGGCCAGGGCCGGATTGCGGCCGCGGCTTGCGAAGGCATCGCGCGGAATCCGGGAGCGGCTGGCGGCGTTCGTGCAGCCATGATCCTGGGCCTCGTGTTCGTCGAGACGCTTACGCTGTTCACCTTTGCGTTGGGATTCCTCCTCTACTCGAAACTGTAATCGATTGAGCTAAGAAATCGTGAAGGCCCGGAGGCGCAAGCTTTCGGGCCTTTTGTTTACGCCTACCCCCCCCTTTTTCGTAAACGCGGATGCTAAAGGACTTAACTCTTCCAGTAAGTCGTTTAGAATGAACATTTACGTTGATTTCCTGGAAGTGTTCATTTTAAAGGGGTTGCGGAGCCAGAAAAACAGGTAAAACACGGTGTTTCTCAATTGATTCATTCTAAAAGTCTTAGCTGAACAACGGGTAGGAGAGCCCTAGAAAGAAAAAGGCGGCAGAGGTCTGCCGCGCAAGGTAGGCAGAACCATACAGCACTAAGAATAACACAAAAGAAAAAAAGGCAAGGGAAATCGTCCAGTGGTCGTGGGTCACGTTTCCGGTAACGGGGATAATCAGAGTTATGACAGCATTTACTTCTATCCGAGGTTAATGCTGTTCTTCTGTCCATTGGTTCCTTTCCGTTGTTAAAAAAAAGCATCTTGTTCCCCGCTCAAACATCCAAGGCGCATCGGCTAGGCTTCTCCGGAGCTCGACCATAGTGCAAACCGACGTTCGGCCCCTGGTCCGCAGCCAGGAGTAAGACGGCTGAAAAACAAAACGCGGGGGGCTTGATGTTCAAGAGTAATTGGTTGCTCGGTCTGTTTTTGGTTGCTTCCGTTAGTTTTGCTGCTATGCACGCCAGACGCAGCGCTGCCTCGGCTCAGCCACAGGCGGGGAATGTTTCCGCCGAAGACAAGTACAGTTTGCAAGTGCCCAACGGGCTCGCATTCTCTGAAATTCGGGGATACGAGACCTGGCAGGTAGTCGGCCCCAGTCTCACCGAAGCCGCAAACGTGATCCGAGTGATCGTCGCCAATCCGGTGATGATCAAAGCCTACCAGGAAGGCATTCCCGGCAACGGCAAGCCTTTCCCCGACGGCTCCAAGATTGTGAAGCTTGAGTGGAGACCGAAAAAGTTAACCGATCCCCCTTTTTCGGCGAGCACCCCAGACACAGTGCCTGGCGACCTGACTGAGGTCGAGTTCATCGTGAAGGACAGCAAGAGATTCTCGGACACGCACGGATGGGGATATGCCATGTTCGACTATGACGCCGCATCCGGTACGTTCGCGCCTGCTACGTTGGCCAGCAAGCCGCCGCAGGGGCACGACGCGAAGTGTGGCGCCGCATGCCATACGCTAGCAGCGTCAAAGGATTACATTTTCACGGCATACCCCAAAAGGTGAAACCCATTAGGTGCTCTCCAAGTCCTGATTGGTCGGATTACCGAAGATGTGGAGTAATACTTCACTTGACGGTTACGGCGTTAAACGTCCATGTGCCTGGCTGGGCAGACGACCACGCAGTACGTTGCCTCTTACAGTCGTCCGCGGATGACGCTGACGCGAACAGTTTCTTGCTTTCCCTCACTTCGGTAGTGGACGGATAACTCCGCAGCCTGCTCGAAAGTTTTATGGACGGCATCGTCAAGGCGGAACACTACATCAAGGGTCTTCGTATTCCCCGGTTGTATGGTCAACGGATATGTTTCAGGGTGAAAAGGCACGTTCGCGTAGGTCTTGCTACGCACAGCCAACTCGACGTTGGTGACGGTGATAGGCGACTTATTCGAGTTGGTAACCTCAATCTCTGGAGCGTACCAAGTCTCACCGATGAGTTGACGCGTTGTTTTGATGCGGACAACTATTTCGCTTTACGCTTCGTCAGAGGATTTTAGCTGACGCACCGTCATTCCCGGGTCGCACACGACCAGCACAACCGGAATGGCCAGAAGGACCATCCTGATAATCAGCCTCAAACCAGCTCCTCCAGTTGCCTCATGCGGTCGATCTGATGAACCGTGGCTTAGATTTTGTGTCGCCCGCACTCATCATCTGTACAGTATACCGGGCTTAACGAGGGACGGAGCTTCGGCCTATGCTCGATAAGTCTGGTAAGTTCACGAAATCGGAAAGGTTCGGTCTAGCACGGACTTGGGAGGTAGAATGGCGCAGAAGGAGTAGGAGGAACCAATGCCGACGATTGAGGGGAAACAAGCACAGGTTTGGATTGATGCTTATGTGAGGAAGGCGGGGAAGCTTGAGGGTGTGACGAAGGCGGTACGGGCACTGGTGAAAAAGACACTAAAGGGGGGCGAGGAGTACGTGAATCCGTGGAAGATTCCGTCGTTTGATTCGAACGGACCGCTGTGCTGCTTCATGGTGGGTAAAGAGCATGTAACCTTTGCGTTCATGCGCGGGGCGGCACTGCCGGACCCGGAGAAGCTGCTGGAGGGAACAGGGAAGGGCGTGCGACACGTAAAACTGCGGAGCGTTGCTGAAGTGAAGAGGCCGGGAGTGAAGAAAATGATTGCAGAGGCGGCGAAGCTGAATAGGAAGGACCCACCATCGGGGATGATGGTGGGAATGGAAAAGAGAAAGGCTAAAACGAGAAACAGGTAGAAGGAAGCGAAGACAGAGTACGCCAAGTTGCAGTAGTTGATTGTGAATTTGCTTGAACAGATTGTCCTGCGCCTGATTAGTCGCGTAATCGGAAACTTGATTTCAGCTGTCCAGCAAGTGCTGCGTTCATCAAGCACTTCCGTTCAAGCAGTCGAGGAATCTGGCATCCCTTCACCAAGACTGGGGTGCCTTGCTAAACTCGCCCTATGTCTTTTCGCATTGTGCCGGTAACGCTCGATAAATCAACCAGCCCCTTTCGCCGCGCCCTTCAGTACGCTTTTTATGATTGGACTCGCGATATGCCGCTCGGTAGGCGCATCGTGGCCACCGTTGGCTGATTTCGGAGTGCGCGGGTAGCCGGTCTTGTCCAGCACTCACCGGTTCGCAGTTCCCCGGTGGTCGGTTGCGGTCAAACATTTCCCGCTGCAATCTCTCTTGATTTGATCTCGTACTTGAAACCGTCCGGATCGAGGCAGTCGAGTCGGGCGTCGGCCGATTCCGCCTGCGGGTACATTAGGAATCCAATTGGCGCCCCATTTGATCCTGGTAGTGCCACATCGTGCGCGAAGTTGTACGCCATCCAGTTCATTTCCCACGACCCGAACAGCCGCGCCCGCGCTCTTTTCACCATGTCGTCATCCAAGGGACGATTTCCCGGCGGTTCTTCCAAAACTACCTTCCGCACATCCGCGGGATCGACGGGCACCCAGCCGTAGTCGCTCAGGTAAACCTCAGCACGGCAATGCTGCGCCTTCGTTACGATCTCTGTCGAAGGACCAAGACTCTTATAGCCCAAGTCCGATTTGGCGACCCGAATCCCGTATACGTCGCGCGCCGGAAGGCCGGCTGCCCTGGCAAGCCCGACAAACAACGCATTCAGGTCGGCACACTTGCCTCCCAAATCCTTGGTCTCCAACATGAAGCGAATGTCACCCAGGCCGCAGCCCCGCGTTTTCGGATTCCGGAACGTATTCTCAACGATCCACTCGTAGATCGCGCGTGCCTTTTCCACGTCGGTCTTCGCGCCTTTTGTAATTTCGGTCGCCGTCGCCTTTACGATGCCGTCGGTCGGCAGCAGCTTCGTCGGCCGCAGAAAATGTTCAAGCTCTTCTTTATTTGCCTTTGGCGCGTTGCCGACTGCGGAGAGGTCCGCAGCATAGTTCTTGGTCGCGATGCGGCTCGTGACGGATAGAACCGGTTTCACCCCCGCCGGGAACTCCGCTGCGATGATTCCGAGCGAGTCGACTTTGCTTTCAACCATCTTTGCTGTGCCGCCCTCAGCCTTGAACTCATTCGCGATCGTCTTCTGAAAGTGAGTCGGATTGACAAGCGCGGCTGGCGCCCAGATCCGCGTCATTCCGGATGGGTTCAGAACTTGAACGCTTGTCGTCACTTCGAAGGTGCGCCACGCGTCAGGCGCTGCCCCCCGCGCGAACAGACTACCCGTCTCGGGAAACGCCACAGCCGCTGACACAATACCCGCTCCGCGGAGGAAATCGCGACGATTCATAACCCACCTAGTCGGCCACAATTCGGTTATTTGGTTTTTTGGCCAATCACAAAATACACTTGATTGCGCACTCAAGCAACATGGCCCCGTGTCAACTCCGCCGCTTCCAAATGCTTTGTAAGTCGCGTTACCGGTGGCTTGAAAACCCACAAGAACGATTACCGCGTTACACAGGCATTGAGTCCAGTTCGCTATTGGGCAGTCCCCTCGTTCCGGCATCGCCTTGGTATTCCACGATAAGGCCATCTGTTGGGAAACGATGAAATCGCCCATTGCATTCAGTGAGGCTCGGCTATCCCCGTGGAGAGCTTTTCGTCCCGCGTGGCGATAGACCCGAAGGAAATGCAGAGCTGTTTTACTAGAGTCCATTGCTCGTAGCGAAGCGGGTGTGTCTGAACTAGAGTAGTGGCCACCGAGAGACACTAGTTCGTATCGCGGCATGGACTGGTTGAAGGGGCACATCCGTGATAGACATGGCGACACACAAGAGCATGGTCTACGATACACTTTCAAGCACACGCAGTGCCGCCGGCGCTCTTCTCCGTGCTTGCAAATACAACTGTCCAACTAACGGTCACGGCAGAGGCGGCAAATTCGAGTCCCGCCGCCCGCGTCATTCTTTCGAGAAAACTTAAACATGATCCGAAGATCACGCAGCGCACTGATCTACGTCGCCAGCCTCGGAGCAAGTATCGGTATTTTCCTCTTGATTCGGTATTTCGGTCACTCGCACGTAGCCACCGCAGCACCCGGTCCGCAAGGACCTGTCAGGCCCACGACTTCCGAAGCGCCCGGCATCTTGCTTCATGTTTTGCTAGCGCTTGTTGTCATTCTTGTGGTGGCTCGCATTCTTGGCGCTATCTTTCGCAAGATGCATCAGCCACAGGTTATGGGAGAGGTGGTCGCCGGGATTCTTCTTGGACCATCCTTTCTTGGTTGGTTGGCTCCGGACCTTGCTTTCAGGTCCTTCCCGCGAACATCGCGCCTTATCTTGCGGTGATCTCTCAGGTTGGCGTAGTGCTCTACATGTTTCTCGTCGGTCTTGATCTGGATATTACTCTACTGCAAAAGCGTACCCAAGCTTCCATTGCCATCTCTCACGCCAGCATCGTAGCCCCTTTCTTGCTGGGCGCTGCATTTGCACTCTGGCTATATCCCCGGTATTCGACCGGTGCAGTCCCTTTCACTACATTCGCTCTTTTCATCGGTGTAGCTATGTCTATCACCGCATTTCCGGTGTTAGCACGCATTCTCACGGATCGCGGTATGCACAAGACCCGTCTGGGAGCGCTTGCACTGGCGTGCGCTGCCATCGATGACGTCACCGCATGGTGCCTGCTCGCTTTCGTTATCAGCGTCGCACACGCGCAGGCCGGAAGTCTTTTCTTCACCTTGATCGCGACAATTGGCTTCATCGTCTTTGTCTTGCTGATTGCCAAGCGGGGCGCTTTGTGGCTCGTGCGCCGTCAGACTGCCACAGGGTGGACAACTCAGGATATGTTCGCTGTCGTCTGCGCTGCCGTGCTTCTGTCGGCATTGGCGGCAGAACGAATCGGTATTCACGCGATTTTCGGCGCTTTCCTTCTCGGTACCGTGATTCCGCCCGATTCCGTGTTAGCGCGTGATATTCGCGTGAAGTGTGAAGATCTGGTCGTCGTGCTCCTGTTGCCCGTGTTTTTCGTCTTCACCGGCATGCGAACTCAGATCGGTCTGCTCCATGGAACTCGTGATTGGTTGGCCTGTATTTTGATTATCGGCGTGGCGTCGGTCGGTAAATTCGGAGGCAGTTATTTCGCTGCTCGGTGGACAGGTTCGGAATGGCGTGAAGCTGCATCGCTCGGCGTCTTGATGAACACACGCGGCTTGATTGAGCTTATCGTCCTCAATGTTGGGTTGAACCTGGGCGTGCTTTCGCCGGCGCTATTTACGATGTTCGTGCTCATGGCCATAGTCACCACCCTGGTGACCACCCCGATACTGCATGAGTTGACGGAATCTCGCGGTCAATTCTCCGATCAAACCGTAAGATGAACCACACCGTCTGAGCCAAGCACAAATCAGGGCTTACGCTTGTCACTTGGACGTGTAGTCGCATAATCGGAAACTAGGAAAATCCACTTTCCGGTAACCGCTGCGGGCATGTGGATTCGGGATTACCCGACAAGGTCTTGCGTCGTAGCATCCACAAAAGTGGCTTCGCCTGCCGCGCAAAATCGCTAAACGCTCTTCGGCCCCGCGCCAGCCGTCGCCGCCCGCGAGGAGACGTTTTTGTCGGCTACCTTCGCCTCAGCCCTGTCGATTTCGATTGAACCTTTGAAGTCCGCACCGTCCTCGATCATGATCTGTGCCGTCGTCAAATTCCCAATCACCGAGCCGCCCTTTTTGATCTCAATCCGCCCCTTCGCGTGCACGTTCCCCTTCACGAAGCCGTACACCACCACATCACGTGCGTTGATGTCAGCTGTTACCTTCGCCGTCGGTCCTACCGTCAGCTTCCGTTCATCAAGTTCGACCAGTCCTTCGACAGAACCGTCGATCAGCAAATCCTCGGTGCCGGTGATGTCGCCTTTCACATGAAGGCTCGAACCCAACCACCCCGTCACGGAGTCCGCCGTCGCATCCCCTGGGCGCATCGCATCTGTGCTCTGTGTATCTGGTTTCTTGTTACCCCACATCGGATCCTCCTAGGGACAGCACACCCCACGCGGATTTCCGCCGGTATGCATCAAACTCGCTTTTTTGCTCCCGCAGACAGAAATTGGCTGCGAGATTGGGCGGGGGTTAGAATCCTACTCCTGCGAGGCGGGTGCATCAAGGCGTTGCGTTGACAGG
>Ga0209446_1000030_pt1 | contig 47265 bp, 41 predicted proteins | sample BogFormECP04_OM2_FD_188242 | JGI IMG/M metagenome (GOLD analysis project Ga0209446, IMG submission 188242) | Bog forest soil microbial communities from Calvert Island, British Columbia, Canada - ECP04_OM2 (SPAdes) (version 2) | ecosystem: Environmental > Aquatic > Freshwater > Wetlands > Bog ... | reverse complement strand
GCAACTCCTACTGTAGGAACCGTGAGGACCGGGATGACCTCGCGCAGGAGATCGTGATCCAGCTATGGCGATCTTTCGGCACATTTGACGAGCGCTACCGGTTTTCTACTTGGATGTACCGGGTGGCCCTCAATGTGGCGATATCGTTTTATCGCCGCGAAAGCACGAGAATGCGGCATGTGATTTCCGACGAGCAGCATCTTCTGGATGCTACTGATGAGACACAAAGTCGGCCAGATGAGATACGCGTTCTTTATGAACTCATCGAAGGACTTGACCCTCTAAACAAGGCGCTAGTGCTCCTCTATTTGGACGGGAACAACTACGAGGAAATCGCCAGCGTGCTCGGGATTAGTGAAACAAACGTGGCGACCAAGATCAACCGATTAAAAACCTCAATGCAAGAGGCATTCAGCGGCAAGCAAGCAGGACAAAGGAGCGGAAAATGATTGAGCTTGATGAATTGAAAGCGAAGTGGGAAAACCAGGATCAGCAGTTGGAAAAAAGCCTGCGGTTGAATCGCCAACTATTGAGCGAGGCAAAGCTGAAGCCAGCCGAGGCCGCGCTGCGACGCGAGGCGATCTATACGGGTTTGGAAGCGGCGTTGTGGCTTGTGGTCGTCATCGCACTCGGAAGCTTTGTCGCCGATCACATCCGGGTACCGGAGCTAGCCTTGTCGGCGGCTGCGGCAGACTTCATGTCCATTGGAATATTCATCGCGCTGGTCCAGAGGATCGTTCGGACCTCGCAGGTCGATTATACCCAGCCGATTTCCACCAATCAGAAAAAAGTGGAAGCCCTTCGCATGCTTCGAATCCGAACTACAAAGTGGGGTGTACTGTGCGGGGCGCTGCTGTGGATACCGTGGTTGGCTGTGGTTTCACAGGTGGTTTTCGGTGTGGATATCTATAAGAGCGTCGACACTGCTTGGCTCATCGTCAATGCTCTGTTTGGGCTGTCACTGTTCCCGCTGGCAATCTGGGTGTCAAAGAAATACGGAGACCGTGCGGGTCGGTCTCCCTTTATCCAGCGCTTAATGAAGGACCTCGAAGGAAACAACTTGGCTGCTGCCCAGGACTTCCTCGCATCGCTTGGGGAGTTCGACACGCAGAGCGATGAATGATCTACGGACGCTAGCTTGAACGCGATACTTCTTTGGATCGCTCGCAACTTAGTCTAACTCCTGGTAAGTCGCGTAACCGGACAATCAAGTCCAGTACCAGGACTCTACATCTCCGGTACCAGTTGCCAGACACTATCCTGTAGCTCATTTCTGCTGAGGAATGAAAATCAAGCCGCCAGGCCAGTCTGAGATATTTAGTTCCTTTGGGGCGTTGTACGCCCAGAACAATCGAACGGACGATTTCTTGATTGCCAAATCGAGTCCGATGAATTTCATTTGAAGATTGATGTCACCGTTCTGCGTATCATTCGGTTCCACAGAGACTAGTAGGAGGGCAGCGTGATCTTGCCTGAGAGCGACTCCGCCAGGGGAATCGGTGATGTTAGAATCGCCGGGAAGGAAATCATGTCCAACCTATTTGCCGATCGCGAGCGATCCAAGAAGCGTCGCATGGACGATTCTGTAAAGGATCGCCTCGCTTCGCAGGTTCTAGAGCTTCTAATTGATTTCGAGATGGCGCTTTCGGAAAGGAAGCGGAAGTATCCTGCGCAGGAATTCTTTGCGTTTGCGAGCGCTGCTCGACGGTACATCGACCTAACCCGTAAGGATCAGCTTGTGCGCAGGGATGTGGCGGTGGCCCTAAAGGACTTAGCGGCATGCCTTGAGGTAATGAGAAAAGGAGTGCCCGATGCGGTCGTGCTCGAGGCCCACCGACTGGAAAGCCTCTTCTTCGACGGCTACGATCCGTATTTTGAGGGTGACGAACCCCCGGGTTTGTAGAGCGGACAAAACAGTCCGTCTCGTTGGTAATTTCAGGCACTGGAGGAACTCTGGGCTCTAACACTCTAATGACGGGGTTGAGCAAGAAACGGCGAACGAGGCGAAAAAAAACAGTCAGAACGTGAAACATTTTTCTTTGAAACATTTTGCCGGTTTCTTGCCCATTAGTAAGATTAGAAGGCAACTCTCGCTGGATTCCTCGCCGACCAGCAGTGACGGAAAATGACAGCAGGGCTGATCGGAAAGCCTTCCGAAAGAAATCCATCTCTGATCTTGCATCAGCGGCATTTGCGCAAGTGAGTGGCCAATCCCCTTGGGAGAACGCCGTGAGCGTCCTGCAATAGGCGTTTACGAGCACGCTTGCACGGGGGTTGTCCTTGGTTGCGATTGTCGTGGCCGGGCTCACTTTCGCCTTCGGTGAAAGTGGCTCGAAGCGTGTGCTTGCCGGCGTGCTTTTCGGCGCCGGAATGGCCATCGCGGCAGTGAACTTCCTGTCTTAGCTTTTTCCCTGCACCTGAAACAGCGGCGTCCTGCTGGGAGAAGCATTTGGCGGCAACCACGAATCAACAGAGTGCATCGGTCATTATCACTGACGACCCTCGGACCCGAGCGAAAGCTCTTCTTCCTCGCCATGTGCCTTGGCGCCGCCACCAAGAACGGCCATCGTTCCTCACCGATACGCAGAGCGCCGGCAAAGGTCAGGTTTTCTACCACGGATTCACCAGGCCCGGCGAAGCCACGACGCCGATCTCTACCGGCTCCATCAAAAGGCCCGAGAGAAGATCGAAGGGCAGGAAGGCAGAAATCTCCGCGTCGTTCTCGACTATGAGATGAAAAAGCGCCTTTATCTCGATCTCGCGAAGCGTGGTCCTGGCAGGGCTTCTTCCGAGCAAAAACATATCGTTGCCGAACGGCATGGACTTCAGGTGGTTCGAGGAAAGATTCCAGTTCCCGACATTCGGATCGAATAGGAAGCGCGCGACGGCGAGAGTGCTCGTGTGGCCTCGAACTCGCCACCGGTCACTACCGGGGCAGAGATCTGGCGGAAAAAGTCCGCGCCGGACTCTCCATCTACGCCCACGCAGAAGATGCTTCGAAACTCCGGCCCGTGCAGGATCAGCGCGAATTGACGGAGATCTTGTCGCTATGAACTTTCCCACAAACCATATCGAGCGGATCAAGGAATTCGGCTACACCGAATCGGAGGCCCGTTTTCTCTATATCGTTGCCGTCCACTCTGGGTACTTCACCTTGGGACAGTTCCGCAACTTCACCGGCACTGCCTACGGAAAAAGGCCTACTTCTTTCGCACAGAAAGTCCTTAAGCGCGGTCACGCCACGATCCGGGATTACATGCGCAGGGGCTCCATCTTTCATCTGTTTTCCCGCACCGTCTACGGACTGATCGACAAGGACAACCTCCGCAACCGCAAACGGCACTCGTTCGATTTCATGCGTTCCCGCCTCGTGCTTTTGGACTTCATTCTGGCCAACCAGGATTTGAAGTACTTCGAAACGGAGCAGGACAAGGTCCGTTACTTTTGTGATGAACTGGGGGTCCCCAAGGACTCTCTGCCGGCCAAGGTTTACGAGGGCGGCCCAGGTAGCCAGCCGACCCTCCGCTATTTCGTCGACAAGTCTCCCCTGTTTCTTTCTTCGCCTTTCTCAGGTGCCCCCCCTGTGGTCACCCTGAGCTACGTGGATTCCGGCTTTGAAACATCGTCCCATTTCGTTTCGCATCTCGGGGCCTACCAGGGACTCTTCCGTCAGCTCAAGACTTTCCGGTTTCTCTATATCGCGGCGAAGAACGCCTATTTTCAAAAGGTCGAAGAGTGTTTCCGTTCCCTGGTAAAGAGACCTCTCGAATCCGACGTCTCGGGCGAGATCCTCCGCTACTTTCAAGTGCGCAGGAAGTGGGAGCGCCACGAGTATGTCGTGCCGGTGGCCGAGGACTTTGAATTCCTCAATGAGGCGCGGCGGCGCTTCCATGGTGACCGCTTCGAAGACCTCTATCAGGCATGGAGCAACGGGACGATCACGGAACGTGAGTTACGGTTGGAGTTTTCGCAACTCAAGCCCGATCGGCCCGTATTCTTCGGGACCTTCCTGGTCCAGGAACACCGTTCACCAGTAGCAGAGATCACGCGTCGCGGTGAGGGTGCGTGAAAGACACACGTAACCCTCCCCGTCACCGTTCGCGTCACCCCCGGGGTGACGCGAAGTTATTGGGAGCATAGAGGTTGCGCATGGCGCGACATTCAGTTTGGACGCGGGCAAACCCCGGGAATGGGCTGGAGCGACCCCACTTCGTTGCCACGGGAAGCGTGGCGGTCGCTCCAGCCCAGTGACCAGGGAAAGACTCTGTTCACTCTGTGTTTTGCCCGCGTCCAGGAACGTCAGGAAGAAATAAGGAAGGAGAACTCATGTCGATCATTAACAAAGCGCCGGAGATGGTGAAGCGCGAATACGAACTGCAGGAGCCGATCGCAGTTGCAGTTGAGAAGTACGCGACCTTCATCCAGAGCACGCCAGATCACATCGGCCCGGAAGCCCTGGAATCCGTGGAAATTCCAGCGCTGTCCCAAAACCGAATTACGGCCTCACCAGTTAGCCAGGCAAATTCAAGGCCGTCTTGGAGGTAAAAGAGATGAGTCTCGACGACACAGAAGGACTTCTGCACGCCATGGCATACAAATTCGATGGAGATCCCGCCGCCACTTGTGCGACCTGCGTTTGCGGCTTCTCGGTTTGGCGAACAAGAAATATGAAAAAGACTTCTATGTCGAGGCTCGCCTGGAATCCACCGCCACTCACTATCTCCGCGATTTCAAACTGCACATCGACTCCCAGGACTCACGTCGCCACAGCAACGCAAACCGCGCAAAAGCGGGAGACCTCGTCACGCACCAATTTGAGCCAGTCCCAACACGAATGGGTCTTCGCTGAACGGGCACTAGCTCGCGGCGAAGGACCCGAAGAAGTCATTCGCCGGATTGCGGACTATCGGGGCGGCGAAAAACATTCCGGCTACGCGCGACACACGGTGGAGAAAGTGCAAATGGAATTGCAACAAGGCGCCGCCCACATGGAAGCGAGTGAAGCAAACGCGGCCAGTGCCAGCAAGCCCGCTCTCGAAGACTAAGAAGTCCAATGGAATAGCCTCAATGAAATGACGGCGGTTTCTATGTCCAGACATTCCATTCCTAAATCTGCCACCGCTTTACTCACCGAGCGCCAGTTGCCCGTTGATCCGGGGTCGCGTCCTGATAATATTGGCGTGCCGCCAGTTCCAGCGAGAAAGCGGGGAAAGTGCATGACTCGCAGGACTGGACAGAATCCGAGGGTGCGTGTGGGAAAGCGCGCCAGCGGAGAGAAGTACTTTTTCTTCCAATACTGGATTGACGTTCCAGGGCAGGAAGAAAGAAAGCGTCAGACAGAAGTGGTCGGACTAGTGAGCCAAATCACGCGAAGCGAAGCAGAACGGAAGAAGCAGGATTTCATCTCGAAGCTCGAACTTAATTCAGATGACTACCGGATTCCTTCGTCGCAGACCTTCGCGGGAGCAGTGAAGCACTATCGGGAAGTATTCGCTCCACGTATGCACCGAGGGTCAACGTTCTCAATCAAGGACGGACTCCTCAAGAACCATCTCGAAGCGGACTGGAACGATGTCCCGGTAGAGCACGTGAACATTGATTCGGTAAATGAGTGGGCTTGGAAGAAACGGCAAGCGGGCGTCTCATGGATGACGATTAAGGATGCGTTGCGCACGATGCAGCGCGTTTTGTCTGCATTCTCGAAAGACGGAAAGCCGCCGTTCTCACAGGCAGGACTCGCAATCCCTGAACGTGACAAGTTGCAGATGAAGATCGGCAGCCGTCAAAAGGTATCGTTCTCGTGGTCGCAGGCACAACAAATCGCCGAGCAAGTCCGAAAGCTGGACGGACTCGGCTCCGCCCGCCGAGAGCAATACGCGACAGCCATTCTTCTTACGGCTGGTGCAGGGGTGCGTAGCAGCGAGCTGCTTATCCTCAGGGTCAATGATCTTGACTTCGAGGCGAGCACACTCAGAGTGGATGAATCCTCAGACCAGCGGAATGCGGGAAAGATCGGTCCATGCAAGAACGTGACTGCTTATCGAACCGTGCTTCTGCGGGACCCTGAGGGCCAAAGAGCAATGTCGGAGTTGCGGCGATTCCTCGGTAACGCCTCAAACCCCAACGCTCTCGTCTTCCACTCGAAACGCGGCGGTCCCCTCCTGGAGACCACCATACTAAATCAAGGTTTATATCCGACCCTAAAAGCTCTAGGTCTAAAACAAGCCGGAATGCACGCCCTTCGTCGGGGGTGCAACCGCAGGTGGGAACTCGCCGGGATTAACCCCGCCGTCCTTCGCCAGCAGATGGGGCACGCGTCCGCTGCGATGACGGCGCTTTACACCGGGGAGATTCCGCTTGAGCACGTACAAGCCGAATTTTCCTCCAAGATTGGCAATCAAATTGTAGTTTTGGAAAATATGGAAAATGAGGTGTTTGCGTAACTGCTTGATTTTAATGGAGCGGCCTATCGGAATCGAACCGACACCTGAACCTTGGCAAGGTTCCGTACTACCACTATACTAAGGCCGCTCAACGACAGTTCTTTTTATAACATGCCCGCACGGCAGCGACAAGCCTTCCGTGGCTTCCCCTTCATCACCGACTAAATCACGAAGTTTCCTTTTCAGGAAACCATCGTAACGCGCGCGGACTTCACTACAGGCGAACGTTTCTGCCGGTCGGCGAAGCGATCCGCTTTATCTTTGTCGGTGTAGACGCGGCCGAACTTCTCCCCGTCGGCATAGTAAACGGTCACCAGAAAATGGTGATGTTTGCGCCGCTTGTCCTTGCCAAAATTAGTTTTCTCTTTCTTTGGGGATTTTTTCGTCGGAGTTTTGGTCACAGAGGCCATCCCTGATTAGTTTGGTAGGTCACTGCGTTCACTATCGCAGGGAAGCGCCACTCGCGCAAGTACCGCTATAGATAGTAACGCTGCATTTATTACAAGAAATTTAGGCAATTGAGGAATCTCTGAACCCGTCCGATTTCGATGTCACGCTTGCTCGCTCCGCGCATCAAACTCTTCAGCGAGCCGAGGATGGGACGGACGGAGAGCCAATATGGACCACCCTCAAATGCCCGTTTTCGCCCAGAATGCAGCCAAATTCGCTGTTTTTCCTATTTTTCCCCTGGTGGCCCCGAAACATTCTTTAAAAGAAGTTGCGGCCCATGAAACTTTTCCCACCTTTTTTCGTCTTAACATGTGAGGACAACGATAAGCTGAATGTGGCGGAGATTGAACATGATTATGACAATTACGAAACACCCGCCCCTCGTGGAAGACCTGCGAAATCATTCGCAGGAGCAGATCGCTGAATTGCGCATGCTGCTTCAGTCCGGTGCTCCTTCGCGGCCAGATCCGCGGCGACCCGGCTTCTTTGAAGTCGAAGGGCGTTCAAGTATTTATTACGTTTTCAAATATCCTACGGGAACGAAAGTGATGCTGCTTGGCGTTTGGGATCGCGAAAGCGATCCCGTAGCGGAGCTCGTGGCCTGCACCTGTCCTGCCGCGTAATTTTCGAATTTCTCCTGAGAGCGTAAAAATCTGAGAAGCGCTCCGGCCCAGCCGGGGCGCTTTTTAGTCTTTTTTCTCTTCGTCCAATTCCAAGGATGCGGAGTTGACGCAGTAACGCAGCCCCGTCGGATTTGGGCCATCGTCGAAGACATGTCCGAGGTGCGCATCGCAGCGGCTGCACTTGATCTCGGTGCGAGCCATGCCGTGGCTGGCGTCGGTTTCCGTCTCGACAGCCTCCTCGTTTGCGGGAGCGTAGAAACTCGGCCACCCGGAGCCCGAGTGGTATTTGGTATCAGAACGAAACAACGGCTGGCCGCAGCAGACGCATTTGTATACCCCGGGCGTGTCCGTGTCCTCGTATTCCCCGGAAAACGGCGGCTCTGTTCCCTTCTGGCGGGTCACATAGTATTGATTCGAAGTGAGTTGCTTCTTCCACGCGACCTCGTCCTTACGGATCTTTTCGTCCATGGTTGTTCCTTGCTCTCTGCCTATTTGGCCTTTGCCGTGCTCTCTAAAGCTATCAGATTCGCTGAACTGGGCAGACGATGCAACCCAGACTGCGGATCGACTCTGAACAGACAGATTCTAACCTGAAAGCCGTAATGCCAGGAAAGCTCGAAAAACCGGTCTCAGAGAAGCGCGTAGCCCGCAGAGCGAAGATTTCGCGGCCCGTCCGCGTCCGCCCTTCCGAGCCTCGCGACGATCACTTTGAAGACCTGCCCATCAGCGTAAACGTCTCAAAGAGTGGCATCTATTTCATCACACGCCAAAAGTCCTACTATCCTGGCATGCGTGTTTTTGTGACGTTTCCCTACTCCTCGCCCCACGATCCCATGAATTGTGAGTATGTCGCACAAGTTGTTCGCGTGGAGAAGCTTGAGAACGACAAGACCGGCGTTGCCGTTCATCTGCAGTTGAGCATGAACTTTAACGCTGGAGGAGCTTCACGCTCGGCCAGCCGAAACTGAAGCTTCTGAGCACCCTCAGTTTCGCCCCAACCCACTTCGAGAATTCTGCGACTCCACAAGAAGAAAACCCGTAGTTGACACCGAACACGATTTTCTTTAATTTCTAACTATGAACTCTCGGGCGCATCGCCACCACCATCATCACGGCCACACGCCGCGCCCGATGAGGTGTGCATAGAGTTTCGCAACACAAAGCACTCATCGGCCCGCTGGCGCAGTAAGCCCCAGCGGGTTTTTTGTTTTCCGGCGGTTGGTTTTGGGAGGTATGCACGTGGAATCCGTCAAGATCGACTTCGACAAAGCGGGCGGGCTGGTTCCCGCCATCATTCAGGACCATCGATCAGGCGACGTCCTGATGCTCGGTTTTATGAACTCCGTCTCACTGGATGAAACCCAGCGCTCCGGCGAGGTGGTATTCTTCAGCCGCTCGCGGAATAAACTTTGGAAAAAAGGCGAATCGAGCGGGCATGTGCTAAGAGTGCGCGAGCTCCGCGTCGATTGCGACGCCGATGCGCTGCTCGTGCGCGTCGAAGCAGTCGGTCCCGGCGTCTGCCACGAAGGCTATCGCAGCTGCTTCTTCCGCAAGCTGGAAACTGATGGCGTCGCAACAATCATTGAAGAGCGCACGTTTGCGCCAGAAACTGTCTACGGCCAAGAGAAGCCGGAGAAAAAAACATGAGCTGTCTGAAACTAGGCATCCCCAAAGGCAGCTTACAAGACGCAACGCTCGAACTCTTTGCCCGAGCCGGGTGGAAGATCACGCTCAGCTCGCGCAGTTACGTGCCCACCATCGACGATCCTGAAATCGAATGCCTCATGGTTCGCGCGCAAGAAATGGCACGGTACGTCGAAACCGGCGCCCTCGACGCCGGAATCACCGGCCACGACTGGGTCGTCGAAACCGAGGCAGCCGTGGACGAACTTTCTGAGCTCGTCTACGCAAAACAGCGGCTGGCACGCGTTCGCTGGGTCCTAGCCGTTCCCGAGGACTCCGCAATGCGCGGTGTCCGCGATCTCGAAGGCAAAACCATCGCCACCGAGGTTGTCCAAATCACCGAAAAATATCTTGCCCGTCACGGCGTGAAGGCGCGCGTGGAATTTTCCTGGGGCGCGACCGAAGTCAAAGTTCCTCAGCTCGCTGATGCGATCGTCGAGGTCACTGAAACGGGGTCATCGTTGCGCGCCAATCGTCTACGTATCGTGGACACTGTTCTTGAATCCGCTACCGTTTTCATCATGAATCGCTCGGCTGCCGCCGAACCGTGGAAGCGCGAGAAAGCTGAAAACTTAATACTCATGCTGCAAGGGGCGATTGCCGCCGCCAACAAGGTGGGCTTGCTGCTCAACGTTCACCGTGACGATCTAGCCGCCGTTCTCGCGGTTTTGCCAGCTCTCAAGAAGCCTACGATCTCGGCTCTCAGCGACCCTGATTGGGTCGCGATCAACACTATTGTCGAAGAAGCGGTGGTGCGCCAGATTTTGCCGAAGCTGAAGGCCGCGAAGGCCCAAGGTATCGTCGAATATCCACTGAACAAGATCGTGCTCTGATGCGCATCCTAAAACTCAATCCCGCCGTCGAAAAAAATCTTCTCCGCGCGCGCCACGAACGCGACCGGGAAGCCGAGCGCATTGCCGCAAACATCATCGGCGACCTTCGCAAACGCGGTGATGCGGCGCTCTCGGCATGGGCGAAAAAACTCGATGGAGTCGACCTCCGCCGCAGTGGCGTCTGGGTCTCCCAACACGAAATCAACGCTGCACGCAAGCAAGTGAGCCTGGATTTTATCCGTGCTATCCGCCACGCTGGGAAAAACATTCGCCGTGTCGCGGAAAAACAACTGCCGCGTGACTGGCTTCTTGCAGTCGAGCCTGGCGTGACCATTTCTCAACTCGTGCGTCCAATCGACGCCATCGGCTGCTACATTCCTGGAGGACGTTTTGCTCTGGTCTCGACTCTGCTGATGACCGTCGTCCCCGCGCAGGTCGCTGGCGTGAATCGTATCACGGTGGTTTGCCCAAAACCGAATCCAGAACTCCTCGCCGCTGCAAGTTTGCTTGGCATAACGCAAATTGCCCGCATCGGCGGCGCGCAAGCGATTGCAGCGCTCGCCTATAGCACAAACAGTGTTCCCCGCGTAGACAAGATTTTCGGGCCCGGCAACCGTTTTGTCACCGCGGCAAAACAGCTCGTCAGCAGCGATTGCGCCATCGATCTTCCAGCGGGACCTACGGAAGCAATCGTCCTCGCGGCAAAAGGCAATCCGAAATGGATTGCGGCGGATCTGCTCTCTCAGGCAGAACATGCACCGGATGCAGGAAGTTTCCTGGTCACTACGAGCGTGAAACTGGCTCACGCCGTGCAGCAAGAAGTCGCAGCGCAATTGGCGAAGTTGCCGGCGAACAATCCCGCTCACGTGTCCATGCGCAAGACTGGCGCGATCTTGCTCGCCCCATCTATCGAAGCCGCGTGCGATTTTTCGAACCGCTTTGCACCGGAACACCTCAGTCTCCCTGGCAAACCAGACATCCTGCTCAAGAAAATCACCGCGGCCGGCACGATCTTCCTCGGCCCTTGGGGGGCGCAACCGCTTGGCGACTACATTAGCGGCAGCAATCACGTTTTGCCGACCGGAGGTTGGGCGCGCATACGTGGCGGGCTCTCGGCCGCCGATTTTGTGAAGTGCATCAGTGTCCAAACTATCCGACGCAACGGATTCAAACGTCTCGCTAACGACGCGGTAAAATTGGCCCGCGCCGAAGGCTTGCTCGCACACGGCAACGCCATCGAGGTGCGCCGATGAAGGTTCGCAAATGAAACCGCAACTCCCCGTTCGCCAGGCCATTCTTGATCGCCGCACCTACGAACCGCCAGGTGAGGGCAGAGCCGACAAACTTCGGCTCGACTTCAACGAAAACACCGCCGGCTGCTCGCCGGCCGTCCAGCGAGCTTTGGCGAAACTCACGCCTAAACTCCTCTCGATGTATCCCGAATATGAGCGCGGCACTCGCCGGCTCGCGCGTCACTTTCAAGTGGCCCCCGAAGAACTTCTGCTCACCAACGGTGGTGATGATGCGCTTCGGCTTTTCTTTGACGCCTTTGTCGATGCGGGCACCAGTGCGGTTATCTGCGAACCGACTTTCCCGATGTATCGCTACTGGGGAGAAGTGGCGGGTGCGAAAATCGAAGTCGAGCGTTATGGACCGACGATGGAGTTTCCGCTCGAAGGAGTGCTACAGGCTCTCACTTTGCGCCCGCGCGTTTTATTCGTCTGCAATCCCAACAATCCAACTGGCACGCTGCTCGAAAGATCCGTCATTGAAACAATCTTGAAAGCCGCCACCCACACGGCCGTCGTGGTCGACGAAGCCTACGCCGAGTTTTCCGGCGTCACCGTCGTGCCGTGGATCAACCAATACTCGCAACTTTTCGTTGCGCGGACTTTTTCCAAAGCCGCAGGACTCGCCGGGCTTCGACTCGGCGCGGTCATTGCGTGCGCGGAATCGCTCGCGGTCCTTCGCCGCGCCACGGCGCCCTTCCCGGTCAACGTAGCCGCGCTGGCCGCCGTGGAGGCCGCCGTTGGCGATTCCAGAACGATGAAGCTCTATATCAAAAACATCCTGCGCACGCGCGCATGGCTCGAAAAGGAATTACACAAACTCAATGTAACAACCTATCTGAGCGCCGGTAATTTCCTCCTCGCCGATTTCGGTCCCGGCGGCTCCGAAATGTGCGCGCAACTCCTAAAAAAAGGTGTGCTTCTCCGCGATCGCGCAAAAGACATCGGCCCCGGCATCGTTCGCGTCTCCATCGGCACACAAAAGGAAATGGAGCGCTTGCTGAAACTTATCAAGCGCTACCGGTGATCGTATGACACGCATCGCCAGCATTCATCGGAAGACAAACGAAACCGACATCCGGCTCAAACTGAATCTCGACGGCCGGGGGGAATCTCGCGTGGCAACGGGCATTCGTTTTTTCGATCACATGCTGGATCTCGTGGCGCGTCACGGAGCTTTCGACCTGGAAATCAGCGCGAAGGGCGACCTCGATGTCGATCAGCACCACACTGTCGAGGACGTTGGCATCGCACTGGGAGAAGCTGTCGTGAAAGCGCTCGGCTCAAAACGCGGCATCCTGCGCGCTGGATATTTCCTGATGCCCATGGACGAAACGCTCGCTGCTGCAGCCGTCGATCTCGGCGGCAGACCATATTGCGTTATCAACGCGAAAATCTCATCCAAAAGGGTCGGCGATTTCCAAACCGAACTGACGGAAGATTTTTTTCAAGGCTTCGCGCAAGCCGCGCGCGCTAATGTACATTTGCGCGCGCTTTACGGCCGCTCGTCGCATCATCAAGTCGAAGCCATGTTCAAAGCGTTCGCGCGCGCGCTGCGTTTTGCCGTCTCGCGCGACAAGAGGCTCCGCAGCGTTCTCCCCAGCACAAAGGGTCTTCTATGAAAGTGACGCTCATCGACTATGGCGCCGGCAACGTCGCTAGCGTTGAGCGCGCTTTGCAACGCCTCGGCGCTGCAAGCCAGCGCTGCAATTCGCCGGCGGGCATCGCAATTGCGGAGGCTCTGCTCCTTCCTGGCGTCGGCCACTACGCCGCGCTGATGCGGGCACTCGACGAGCGCGCACTCCGCACACCGCTTCTCGATGCCATACACCGTGGCGTTCCCTTTCTTGGCATATGCCTCGGCCTTCAAGCGCTCTACGAATCCAGCGAAGAAGCTCCCGAACTCACTGGCCTGCATCTCCTGCCCGGTTCTGTTCGTTCCCTTCCCGCCACCGTCAAGCTGCCCCACATGGGATGGAACCAGCTCAAGCTGACCCGCCCTTCGCGCCTACTGGAAGGAGTATCCGCAGATGCGTATTTTTATTTCGCGCATTCTTTCGCCGCCACAGCCGCCAACGGCGAAGCTGTCGCTCTCTGTAGCCACGGCACTGATTTCGCAGCCGTTATCGAAAAGGAAAATATTTTTGGGGTCCAATTTCACCCGGAGAAAAGCGGTGACGCAGGCGCGCAACTTCTCCGCAACTTTCTGAGGCTCGCCACATGAGCCTGGCGCATCGCATCATTCCCTGCCTCGACACGGATGGCGCGCGCGTCGTTAAGGGCGTGAACTTCGTCGGGCTGCGCGACGCCGGCGATCCTGTCGCGCTGGCCGCCCGCTACAACGCAGAAGGCGCCGACGAACTTGTAGTCCTCGATATCGCGGCATCCCGAGACCGGCGTCCCACATTTCTCGAAACCATTCGCCGCGTCGCCGCCGAACTCGCCATTCCGCTAACCTCAGGTGGCGGAATTCGCTCACTCGACGATGCTCGCTCCGTGATTCGCGCCGGAGCTGACAAAGTTACCGTGAATACCGCCGCGGTCGAGCGCCCCGAACTTATTTCCGATCTCTCTCGCGAGTTTGGCGCGCAAGCCGTAGTCCTTGCGATCGACGCAAAGCGTGCCGGCGACCACTGGGACGTCATGGTGCGCGGCGGCCGTGATTCTGCCAATCGCGATGCTCTCGTGTGGGCGCAACAAGGGGTCGAACTCGGCGCTGGCGAGATTTTGCTCACGTCCGTTGACCGTGACGGCACGCAACTCGGTTTCGACACCCCTCTGACCGCCGCGATTTCGCGCGCCGTCACGGTTCCCGTCATCGCCTCGGGTGGCGCAAAACTCCCCGAGCACTTCGCTGAGATTTTTGCAGAAGGCGCAGCCGACGCCGCCCTTGCCGCCTCCATCTTCCACGATAGCGTGCAATCCATCCGCGAACTCAAGCTATATCTCTCCGCGCGAAACATTGAGGTTCGTTTACCGTGCTGATTCCTTGCATCGACCTGCAAGGCGGCCAAGCCGTCCAACTCGTCAACGGTCGAACGCGCGAACTCGCTGTCGCTGACGTTTTCGGCCTTCTGGAGAAATTCAAATCCTACGAATGGCTGCACCTGATTGACTTGGACGCCGCCATCGGCACCGGAGACAACAACGCGCTCGCCCGCGAACTTTGCCTCCACGCCCGCAAGCGCTACAAATTCAAAGTTCGCGTCGGCGGCGGCATTCGAACCGCCGCGCGGGCCGAAGAAATTACCAGGTGGGACGCGGACCAAATCATCATCGGCAGCGCCGCCTTTCGCGGCGGCAAGATCGATAAGCGCTTTCTCCGGCGGCTCACAAAAAAGGTAGCGCGCGTTCGAATCGTCATCGCGCTGGACACTGCCAAAGGCCGCATCACTATCAACGGCTGGCGCCACAAACTCACTCTGCGTCCCGAAAACGTCATGTCGCAGCTCGAAATTTTTTGTGACGCGTTTCTCTGCACCGACGTAGACCGCGAAGGAACCATGACCGGAGCGAATCTCGAGTGGTTCCGCAAGCTCCGCGCCGCCACAGAGCATCCCATCATTGCCGCGGGCGGAATAAAAACCCGCCGCGAAATCAACGCCCTCGAAAAAATCGGGATGGATGCCGCCGTCGGCATGGCCGTCTACAAAAACCGTCTCCGCTGAACCAATCGTTAGCGCGCCGCGAGGCCACAGGTTTGCTTGATACAGAGGTCACTGAGATCACAGAAAAGAAATTGCGGCGGACTTCAACAGGAAGAGTGGGGACCATCCGCAGGGCCGAATTAGCCTCTTGCGTCAACTCCAAGTTGGGATAGGATACCGACCCATGCTAAAAACCATCTGGGTGTCCCTGCTTCTGCTGCTCTCTACGGGCACGGCCCATGCACAAACTGCAGCGGAGTCAGCCAATTCCCTGCCCTTCACGATCAAGCCGCTTGGCAACAACGTCTTCGCCGCAATCGCCAAGCCTAAAGGCCCCGCGGGCTCAAACGCTGGCTTCGTGATCGGTGACGACAGCGTGGCCGTCATTGACACGTTCCAGGACGAAGCCGCCGCGCGCCAGTTGCTCGCCGAAATCCAGAAGCTCACCAAGCTTCCTGTCAAGTTCGTCGTCAACACGCACTATCACCTCGACCACGTCACCGGCAACGACGTCTTCGCCCAAGCCGGCGCCGTCATCATTGCCCACAAGAACGTGCGCACCTGGATTCACACGGAAAATCTTAAATTCTTCGGCGCCGGTATCAAGCCGGAGCAAAAAGCTTGGGTCGATGGCCTCTTCGCGCCCAACCTGGTCTACGATTCGGCACTCGAACTATTCCTCGGCTCGCGTCGCGTTCTGGTTCGCTACTTTCCAGGCCACACCGGTGGCGATTCCGTGGTCAGCGTGCCCGATGCAAACGTTTATTTCTGCGGCGATCTCTTCTGGAGGAAAACGCTGCCCAACCTAATCGACGGCAGCACCGACAAGTGGCACGACACCGACGGAAAGCTCGCTGCGGAAGGCCCGAAGGCAGCGTTCGTCTCCGGTCACGGGGACGTTGGCACCGCAGAAGACGTGCTGGAGTTCGCTCGCTATCTCGGCGAGCTGCGCGCCATGGTCAAGGGAGCCATCGATAGTGGACTTGCAGGTGACGCGCTAATGAACAGGGTATTGCCGCAGCTTCAGGGAAAGTACGGCGACTGGGGTTTCTTTGATCACTTCGCCAAGCGCAACATCACTGACATGGAGAAAGAACTGCGCGGCGAAAAAAAGATTCCCCAGACCGCCCCTTGATAGGCAAGAGACTTGCTTCGGAGAGTTTTGCGGAAAGGTTCGAACGTTTCCTGAAAATCGTTTCTTGCAGCTATCGCAAGTAAGCATCCGTGATGTACTGCTGCACCATGCGCTGCGTATTGAAGAACGAGCCGTTGATGGCTATGGCGTGCTGCATGATTTGGATGTACAGCCTCGGCTCTTTGTAAAACATCGGGAGAATGATGTTCTCTAACTTCCAATAGAGTGATTCAGCTTCCTTGCTGTTGTCCGTGGTGACGTCCGCCGGGTCCATGGAACGCCTAGGCTCGCCAATCGACCATCCGGTGACGCCTTCGATATGTCCTTCCACCCACCAGCCGTCGAGAATGCTTAGGCTAGGAACTCCGTTGAGCGCCGATTTCATACCGCTCGTGCCGGAAGCCTCGAGAGGAAATTGCGGCGTGTTGAGCCAAAGGTCCACGCCAGAGGTTATTCTGCCGCCGAGGTCGAGATTGTATTCGTCGAGGAAAACAACAGGAACAGCTTTGCGCAGCGCCTTCTTCGCTTGGAAAATGCGCCGGATAATATCCTTGCCTCCGCCGTCGTTGGGATGCGCTTTGCCCGCGTAAATGATCTGAAAATGTCCCGCATTCTTGGCGATCTGGCGCAAGCGGTCCAGGTCCGAAAGGATCAGGTCCGCGCGCTTGTATCCCGTCGCGCGCCGCGCAAAACCAATGGTGAAAACTTCTTCGTCCAGACTGAGTCCGGTTTTTTCGCGCACGGTTTCCAGAAGTTCGTGTTTGGCGATGAGATGCGCTGACCAGACTTCTTCGGGGGGAAGCCCAAGCGCACTGCGAAGACTGTAATTGTCCTCGCGCCATTGTGCGATCTGGCGGTCAAAGAGTTGTTGAAATGGCGGCGAGGTCCACGTCACTGCGTGAACGCCATTCGTGATGGCCTCGATGGGAACTTCCGGAAACATCTGCCGCGAAGTGACGCCGTGCTGTTTGGCCACCCCATTGACATACGTGCTGAGGCTGAGCGCCAGGTACGTCATATTCAAATGGGCTCCGCGCGCCGCGGCTTCCTGCAAGTCCGGATAGTTTTGCTCGGTTTGCAAAGAGCGCTTCACTAGCTCGGCGACGGCCGCGTCCTTGAGATCGAAAAATTTACTCTGCTGCGGAAAAACACGCGTGAGATATTCAATCGGAAAACGGTCATGGCCGGCAGGCACAGGCGTGTGCGTAGTGAACATGCACTTGGCCCGCACTTTTTCGATGTCTTCACCGTTGATGGCGGTGCGCCTCGCCTTTACCGCTTCCTCGCCTAGTAACTCCAGCGAGAGAAGAGCGGCATGTCCCTCGTTCATGTGATAGCGCGTGAGGTCTTCATATCCAAGCGCGCGAAGCATACGCACACCGCCGATTCCCAACAGAACTTCCTGGCACAGACGGTAATAGGAATCGCCGGCATAAAGTCCACCGGTGAGGTTGCGGTCCCATTCGGTATTGGAGGGCAGATCGGCATCGAGAAAATAGACCGGCACCACAAAGCCGCGCACGCCTTTGACGTCATAACGCCAGCAGCGAAGTTCGACGCGGCGATTTTCCAAAGGGACGGTTACACGCGCAGTTTCTTCCTTGAGAAAATCGTCGACTTTCCAAACGACGGGCTCTTCTGTTTGGGTGCCGTCTTCAGAGAGATGTTGAGAAAAGAATCCTCGGCGGTAGAGGAGCGAGACCGCGACCATTGGCAAGCGAAGGTCCGCGGCGGCGCGGATGGTGTCTCCGGCCAGCACGCCCAAGCCCCCACTGTAGCTCGGCATGGCGTTCTCAAGCGCAATCTCCATGGAAAAATAGGCGACAAATCGTTTAACTGAATTCGCGTGCGTGGACATCTCTCTCGCTTCTCCGCTAGGCGCCGCGACGGCAGCACTGCGGGGAAAATGGGCAACGACTGACCTTTAATTGTCGGGGAAACGCCGCGTTCAATCAAGCGAGTAGAAAGGATTGGTTGCCATGTGCGTTTCGCCACAATCACAAGACTTTGTGCAGGGGCATCGCGGGGAGACAGGCGGCAATGCCCGTCCCACCTTTCCATTCTTCAATTCTGGTTGCCCGGCGAGGGGCGAGCTTGGGGCGTCGGACGAGTGAGCAGATCGACGTACTCCTTGTAGAATTTCTCCTTGTCGAGATCTTTTTGGACGTCGACGAGGACTTCACCCATCCCGGGTTGATGGCCAGGGGCCCAGGCGAGCGTGTCGCCGAAAGATGCGCCGTGATCAACTTCTACATCGACGTAGAGCTTTTGCCACTTGGTGATAAAGCTTGGGTCGAGCCAGGCGACGGCGGCAAGTTCATCCCAGAGATAATTCGCCTCCGCATACTTCGCTACGTACCGCGCGGCAGGTGTGGAGCTCTTTGCGACCTGCTCGATGAGGCTCTTCTCCATGCGCGTCTTGACGGAAATGTCCACCGTGGTAAGAACGATTCGCGGCCAGTGGGCATGGAGCACAGCGTGTGACGCTTCCGGATCCATCCAGAAGTTAAATTCGCGGCGCGGGCTGAGGCTAAATTCAGGGTCGTCAGTCTGCGGATTCATGCTCCCGCCCATGACAATCAGCTCCTTCGCAAGCTCAGAGAAGTGCGGGTCCAAAGCAATGGCCACGCCGAGGTCGGTCATGGGCCCGGCAGCGTAGATGGTGACTTCATGCGGGTACTGATGAACCATGCGAACCATGAAATGGGCGGCGTATTCGGTCGAAGCCTTGGTTGTGGGAGCACCTTCGGGCATGGGCGGAACTTCGTATGGGCCATGGACGGGGTGGCGGCCGGCAAAATTCCAGGCGCCCTGATAAATGATCTTGCCGTAGAAGGTTTCCCACTTGGCGATGTATTCCTTGGAATTCACAAGTGGAAAAACGGCGCCAGGAACTACCGGAATGTCCGTGCGGCCGATGATTTCCAGCAGGCGCAGCGTGTGCTGCACCTCCTCGTCGCGCCAAGCGTCTCCGGTGAGAACGGTGATGCCCAGAACGTCGGTCTCCGGTGAATTTATGAGAGTGAGAATGGCCTGCATGTCCGTGCCGCCGGGACCGGCGCAGTCCTGATCGATGATGACCTTGCGTTTGACCTGCGCTTGAAGAGATAGAGTAAAGAACGAAACGAGAAACAAGAGCAACGCGGATGGGCCAACCCTGGACATGAAGCAGTTCCTTTCGGGTGCGGTTTGCGAGGAATCGACAAAGGATGATAGACCAGCCCCGTGGAGGAGGCCAGCGCCTCCAGCAAAAACACCGGCCCACCGAAACTGAGGTGGGCCGGCCAGATTCAAATTGAAATCGCCGTGTTGCAGTTCGCGATTAGAACGTCAGTTTCAGACCGAACTGGACGAGGCGCGGGTTGTTTACCGTTGAGTTGACCGCGCCAAAACCGCTTGGTGCGTTGATGTCGTTGATCGGCATGCCGAACTGAGCGTGGTTGAAGAGGTTGAAGAATTCTGCCCGGAAATTCAGGCCCATGTTTTCCCAGGGCAGGGCGAATTGTTTGATCACAGAGAAATCAGTATTCACGAAATCCGGACCGTAGACGGGAACACGACTGGCGTTGCCGAGTTCACCCGTTGCGGGCTGCACAAAGCAGGCTGGGTTAATGTACTGGGTCTTGGTCTGGTTGGCGTAGGGATTGCAGCCGGCAACCTGGTCCGGACGTTCAAAAGAGTTGCCGTTGCCACCCGTATTGAAGGAGACATTTGAGGTATTGTTACTGTTAATTAGGGGGAAGGCGAAGCCGGAAGTGATTTTTTCGATCAGCGTGACCTGCCAGCCGCCCAGCAGCGAATTCGTCACGTTGCTCCAGTCGGAGCCGAATCTCTTGCCTCTGCCAAACGGCAAATCATAGATGACGCTGGCAGTAAAGTTGTTGTGAAGATCGAGTTGAGACGGGGCCCAATCCAGATTCTGCCAATTCGGCAGCGGGAAGTACGGCGCGCTCAGCAATGATCCGAGGCCGTCGCTAAGCCCATTGTCGTAAGTATGCGAATACGTGTAGGAAATCAGCGCATAAACGCCGTAACGGGAACTCTTGGTCTCGGCCTTCACTTGCAAGGAGTTATAAGTGGTTTTGCCAAGGTCCCCGAATTCCAGAATGGCGTTGAAGTTTGGTGGAGTGTAGGGCGATATGAAAGGAGCCCCACCGGCGGCGCAACCGAGGGTGTAGGTTCCTCCGGCAACACAAGCCGAAGGACCGTTGGTGTCGAGGGCGTTACCGGCGACCAGGATGTGGTTGCCACGCGAACCGGCGTAGCCAACGGTGAGCACGATGTTGCCGGGCAACTGACGCTCGACGTTGGCATTGTACTGCACCACCTGTCCGCTCCGGAAGTCCCGCGGCTGGTAGAAATATGTCCCTGTAAAGGTGGACACAGTCGGCGGAGTGTTAAAAATTGGAAATCCGCTAGAGATGCTGGAGACCTTGCCGCCCGGGCCACAGGCCGGGGTATTACCGGATGGGGTAGAAACTGGGCATCCCCCGAACTGGAAGATGTCGCCCTCGGCGAAAAAGGGAGGGTTCTGCCAAAGGCCCTGGGCGCCTTGGCTCCAGGCGGAATCGTGATAGATCGAAAAACCGCCGCGGACTACCGTCTTGTCGCTTCCGAGAACCTTCCAGGCCGCGCCGATGCGCGGCTCAAGAGCCTGCCAATTCATGTATATGCCGGCCGACCCGCCTATGCCACCCTGATTGGCAATGAGAAGCTGGCCCGTGCTGGCATTCGCGCCCGTGGCAATACTGGGAGGAATGAAATCCGCCATGCGCCCGGCGGCCTCGGTAATGGGCGTGCTCAAATCCCATGCCAGGCCCAGATTGAGGGTGAGGTCTTTGGTGATTCTCCAATCGTCTTGAACGTAGGGACGGATGATTTTCCAGCGGCGACCGGTGACCGGGCCGTTGAAAGTCTGATCGTGTTCGGAGATGCTCACATAGCCCAAGCTTAGATCGGCTTCGGGATTACCGGAGAATACGCCGAGGGGAATCCAGAAACCATCCTGGAAGGCTTCGGTGCCGACGTTCATCTGATTGGCGCGGACGTCAATTCCGACTTTGAATTCGTGCTTGCCGCGAATCAAGTCGAGGGAATCAGCGAACGTAAAGATATTGGTTCCACCCTGGAAAGGAGTGTAGCCGCGATCGCCGAGGGACCACAAGCCGCCGTTGAACAACACCGAAACCAAGCCGCAGCTATAAGCTCCCGGGGTACACGTCTCGCTACCGGGCGTGCCGGTGCAGCCGAGGTTGGCGCCGGGGATGCCGATGCCGGCGAGATTGGCAGAACTGCAAGTGCCCGTGCCCTGAGAAGTGATGTAGTCGAAGATGCGGTTGTAACCAAAGCTGGCCTGGTTCACCGTAGTAGGTGAAAAGACGTGGGTCTCGCTGATGGCCACGTTGCGGGCGTGATTGACAATGCCCTGGTTGCTGCCGAAGGCGCTGGCCTCGGCAAAACCGCCGGCAAAGCCGCCAGGAACGTAGGAGCCGGCATCGTCGTAGCTAAAACGAGCGAAGATATTGTCGTTGGCCGAAAAGGTGTGATCCACACGGATGTCAAACTTCGTTTCATAGAGGCTGCGGACCGGCTCGCTTACGAAATTGAATCCCTGAGCGGCATTGTTGGCGTTTGGCGAGGGATACAAATTCACCAAGGCCGCACCGAGAGGGTTAATCAGAGCAGCGGGTATTTTGGCGCAGGGAACTCCGGCAGTCTGACTGCCGTTGGGATTGACGGCGGTTGGCAGGTCTGTGCCGGCATTGCATTGAAAAGGGGTACCGCCCGTATAGGGGTTGGTGATTGAAGTGGGGGAAACCACAGCCCCGAAGGGGTCATGGCTGAAATCCGCGTAGGGCTGCGCCGCGCTCGTGTGCATCGCATCGCTGGGGACTAGACCGGTAAACGTGATGCCATGAAGTTGATCCTTCTGCTCGCCATCGACGAAGAAGAAAGTTTTGTTCTTGCGAATAGGACCGCCGATGGAGCCGCCAAATTGGTTCAGATTGAATTTCTCCGGAGAAGTCGCAAAGAAGCTCTTGGCATCGAGTGAGGTATTGCGAAGGAACTCGAACAAGGAGCCGTGGAAGTCGTTGGATCCGGATTTTGTGGTGACCAGCACGGTCGGACCTGCGCGGGTTCCGTATTGGGCGGAGTAGTTGTAGGTCAAAACTTTGAATTCCTGAATGTCATCGATCGAGGAAAAAGTCCCGATACCGCCGGCAGTCAATTCGTTGTTGTCTACTCCATCCAGGATCCAGTCGGTGCTGTTAGGGCGCGAACCGCCGACAGATAGCGAGAAGGAGCCGCGTGCGGCCACCTCACTGCTGGCGGCGGATGTGAAAAAGCTATTGGGGTTCGTCTCCGCCGTTGCGCCGGGGGTGAGAGTGGCGAGTTGGACGAAGTCGCGGCCGTTCAGAGGAAGCTGCGCGACCTGTTGCGCGTTGATGACCTGGCCGAGGGAGGGATTGGAGGTTTCTAGCGTTACAGCGGAAGCGGACACTTCTACCGTCGAGGAAACCGTGGACGGTGCGAGCACAAAGTTCAATTCGCGCGCTTCTTCGACTTGCAGGCGCACATCCTTGTTCTCGACGGACTGAAAACCCTGAAACTCGACTCGCACGGTAAAGATTGACGCCGGTAGCAAGGGAATAAGGTAGTGTCCGGTTTCGTCCGTTTTCGCCTGCCTTGAGACGCCGGTACCTTGTGAGGTGGCAGTAACTGTGGCCCCAGTGACAGCCGAGCCGGATTTGTCCGTGACGGTACCCGAAAAACTGCCAGCGGCTTGTCCGTAGAGTACCGGAGAAACGGAAAGCGCGATCGCGCAGACCAACAACAGAAAAAGTACTCTGAACCTCATGAATGACACCCCTTTCGACAGCCCCTGCTTACGACGATTGCGAATGCGCAGCCCCGGCCCAAAATCTGTTATCACGCGTGGCGGCGAAAAAAGTTTCCACAGCTATCGCTTCCTAATACTGTGCAGGACCAAAACACTCGCACAAAGGAAAAACTCGATGCAGGGTCGTGGCACATACTGACAATCTTTAACTTTAAGCGAAACCGCAAATGTGAACAAATGTTAACAATCCCCAGGACACTCCCCTAGTTGCATCAGTGGCCGTAGGCTAGCGTCCGGCTGAGAGAAGTGTCAAGACAAAAGTAAGGTTTGGAACGATTTGTGGTGGAAAACTTTTTAAGGATATTTTGATTTTGCAATGAATTCAAAATTTTGATGGAGTTTGCCGAGAAAAAGCGCCGGAAGCGGTGTGCGGAGAATCGGCGTTTCCGAAACGGGAATGGCTTCGATGTCGGCTATAATCACGCACCGTGTCCACGAAAAACATTTTGGATGATGTGCGCGTCGTCGAATTGAGCGAAGCACTTGCAGGTCCGTACTGCGCGATGCTGCTCGGGGATTTCGGCGCGGATGTCATAAAAATCGAGCGGCCGGGGGTGGGCGACCAGTCGCGAGGCTGGGGACCGCCGTTTGTGGGCAGCGAATCTGCCTATTTTCTGGGAGCAAACCGCAACAAGCGATCGGTTGCGTTGAATTACGATCATCCGCGGGGAACGGAAGCCCTGCGGAAATTAATCTCCGCTTCCGATATTTTAATATGCAATCAACCCTCCTTGGCTTCTTTGAAGATGCGTGGGATCGATGCGGAAACACTGTGTGAGAAAAATCCCCGCCTCATCTACTGCAGCATAACGGGCTACGGCTTTACCGGGCCGAAAGCGGGCCGGCCTGGCTATGACATTCTCGCGCAAGCTGAGGCTGGCGTGATGAGCTTTACGGGCGAGCCCGATGGTGGCCCGATGCGCTATCCGATTGCAATTGCGGACATGACCTGTGGCATGTACTCGGCCATGGGAATTTTGTCGGCCCTCTATGCGCGCGAAAAAACGGGCCGCGGCCAGTTTTTGGATATGGCGCTGCTCGATTCGCAATTGACATGGCTCGCGAATGTCGGCAGCAGCTACTTGAACGCGAAAGTCTCGCCAAAACGCTGGGGCAACGCCCATCCAAGCATCGTGCCGTACGAAGTGTTTCGCGGCTCGGATGGCCGTGGCTTTGTTGTAGGCGTGGGAACGGAAGCGCTGTGGAAGAAGTTTGTCCGCATGACGGGAATGGAGAACGGCGTCGGTCAGGATGAGAAATTCTGTACAAACGCGCTGCGGACGAGGAATCGCGCCGAACTGATTCCGCTTCTGCAAAAGATGTTTGATGGCCAGGCCGCGAGCGCGTGGCTCGAACAACTGGCAGCAGCGCAGATTCCTGCCGCTCCGATCAACTCAGTCGAAGAGGCTGTGAACGACGCGCAGACGCTAGCGCGCAACATGATTGTGCAACTCGAACATCCGGCATTGGGGATGGCACGCAGCATCGGGAATCCAATTAAATTCTCGGAAACGCCGGTCAGTTACCGCCTGCCACCACCGCTCCTTGGCGAACATACGAACGAAGTTCTGCGAGAGCTTGGCTATTCGCCAGAAGAAACACAGGAGATGTCGGCCCCGGCACACTGACGCCGGTCCTCTGCAAAGCGGCAAGGATCGCATAAGCGCAACAACGTCCGACTGCGCGTTTGATTAGAACAAGGAAGGCCGCGCAGAGCCGCCCAGCAACGAGTTGTTGACGTTCACGATGGTGTGCGTGCCCTCGCTGCCTCCCCACGAAAACAGTAGATACACCTGCGGGAAGCCTCCAGCGCGGAGGGTTAAACCCGTCGAAAAGCTGTGAAGCCACGGGCTGGATCCGAGGCCGCCACGGGTGAGCGCCACTTTTCCTTCGTCAACCATAAAGGTAAAGCCCAGCGGCAAGCTGCCGATGGAGTGCTCGAAGCTCTCGCGAATCAGCAGAACGTTCGGCGCGCGGAAGCGGTAATCCTGATAACTACTCAGCGACTGGTTTCCGTTGATATCGGAACCGCCGAGCGTTGGCTGAAAGTAAAACGGCACGATGTCGCCACCGGGCGTCATCGAGAGGGCCGAATAAACACGCACGCCAAAACTGCCCTGAAGATCCCTGCTAAGTTCCTTGCACTCCGAGCTTGACGCCTCCTGAGCGGTGAGACATTCGTGATGTTGCGCGAATTTGTCCACGGAGCATTCTGCATTTTCTGAGTCACTATCTATGGAGCACTCGTCAGGCCCGTTGGTGTCTCGCGGTACGATGAATCGGGTGGTCTTTCGGTAGATGGCGAACTGATGTGATAAATCCGTGGTCAAGCGCTGAAAGGAAAACGTCGAGTTTCCCGGCGCAGCGTATTGCTGGTAGTTCAAGTTATAGTCCAAGTGAATAAAATCATTCAACAGCACCGGGCGCATACGGACACCCTCGCCAAGTTGCAAAGTGCTGGCCTGGTTCGTGAGTCCTGGCGCGGTGGCTTCCGTGTAGAGCGCGCCAATGGTCGGGCTCGGCTGGCCGAGGCTCGGGAAAATATCCACGAATCGTCCGTTCAATTCGGCGTAGAAGGCTGCGCTCAGCTTCGCGTAAAACGGCTTGATTACGCTCGCGCCGACAATCGTCTCTCGCATGCCGTAAAACGAGCGGACCGCCTCGGTTGTGTTAGGCCCCAATCCAAAGTAGGTGAGCTTATTTAGCGTGATCGTCTGGGCGTAGATATTGATGACGGGCCGCTCAGGTAGAGCGGTGAGATTGGGCTTCAAGTTGCGGCCTTTGGTGCCAAACTCGACGGTGGGAGCCTTCTCGTGCGTATTCACAAGTTTCAGATAAACACCCGCGCGCCAGGATTCGTTATCGGATGCGACCGCGTCCGAATCCCATGTGATGCGCCAGTTTTCCGTAGTTTTGTGGCCCACGTAAGCGAGCCCGACCCCGAAACCATTCTGCGGAGCGATGCTGCCCACCGCAATGTGCACCGGTTGGCCGGTGAAGAGCTCCTGCCCGCAATCAATCAGTCCTTTGAAGTTGAAACAACTATGCTGCAGCTTGTAAAGCTCCGAAGGATTGTCTGGGCCGGTGTCCGCGGACGCCGCGGGCTGTTGCGCACTAATCACGGGCGCTGCAAGTGCAATCAGCAGAAGAATTGCGGCGGCGCGGGACATAAGGGCCTCCATCACTTTTTCGCAGGCTTTCCGGCGTGCGTGTGCAGAAGAGCGGTGGCCTTGTGGACGTAGGCGCTCACGTCGGCTTCCGTTTTTAGAGACTTCACCTCGATATTGAGCAACGTGGTCAGCTCATGCACATGCTTGATCAGCGCCTCGCGCATATGCAGCCCTTGGGATCGCAGCAAAGTCCCCGCCGGACGGTTCGGGTTGTACGCACCGGGATCTGTCTTCGGAACGTTGATTACTTTGGGCGCCATAATTCTCCTCTCCGCTATTGAAGATTGTTGAAAACTACGCAGTCATCGTCGGGGCGCATCTGGTCGGTCAGAAGCCCAAGAAAAGTCTTGGCCTGCTGTTCCCGAACGGTGCGCTTGGCGTCGCCTTTGAGAAAAAAGTTCGTCACGGTTCCCGGAATAGAGGCGTGCTCGAAAATCTGCGCATTCACGGGATCCTCGGTGCCGGTCACGACGGTGCCGCGAGGAATCCAAGGAGAAATTAGAACCGCGGGAACTCGGATTCCCAGACGGTCGAATTCAAACGGCTCCCCGGTGCCGGTGGCGTCGGCGGAAGCGGTGTATCCATCCGGAGTGCAGGCCGGCGGCGCCACGTGATCGTAGATACCGCCGTGCTCGTCATACACGACCAGCAGTGCTGTGCTCTCCCAAAGCGTTGGATTCGTTCGGATGGCGTTATAAACATCGCCTATGAAACGCTCGCCCTCGCGTACGTTGTGGTCCGGATGCTGGTCGGACGCGAGGATTTGGCCGCCGTCTGGGCCCGGGTGATCGTTGTAGCAAGGCTCGATAAAACTGTACTCCGGGAGCGTGTTCCCGGAGCAGTCGCCGATGAACTGATCAAACGTGGCGAAAATCTGCGGCTGATTCTTCAGCAGATTCACGATCTCCATCGTCGAGCTCGGCTGATCGTAATAATAAATCTTTGCGGTATGCCCGGCTTGAATCATGCGCTCGTAGATGCTTGCGATCGAAGTGTCCAAAATATAGAAAATATCCATCCCCACCTGGCCAAACGAAGTTCCGTAGTGCGCAAACGCGCGGTTGCAAATCGTCGGGCCCGGAATCGATGAAAACCAGCCATTAAACACAGCGAACTCCGTGGCAAGTGTCGTGAGTACGGGCAACTTGTCCGGCGCAAAGTAATACATGATGTTGTGCGAGCGATTGACGTCCTTCGTCTGCGAAAAATAGTCTTTAACGAATCCCTGCATATTCGCCACGCGCCCCGGCCCCGGCGGCGCCCCGCCAAAAATCTGCAGATCCACGCCAGGAAAATGGTGATCCGGATCCGGATCAAGCTGGCTCTGAAATTGCGCGTTTGGCTGAACCCTGACCATCGCCTCGTTCGTATCGGGATTCGACTCGTTTCCCGTGAGCCCATTGATCTTGGGATATTTTTGCTTGAGCGCGCCCAGCATGTGGTCAAACGACCGGTTCTCCATCATGAGCACAACAATATGCTTCAGGTTGTCCAACCCGGCTGACATACACACCCCCACGCATTTCAGAGTTTTGGCTGGTTCTCTGCAGGTAGTGACTTCGGACCCGCGAAACGTTTCATCGTCTCGAGCCACTATTTGTACAACAGCATAGTCGTCAAACGTCTCTAGTTTCTAGTTAAGGATGGGTCCCAAGCGGGGGTGGCGGAATGGAAACGTTCGAATCGTGGCGCGATTATTCCGGAAGGCTAACACCGGCAGACTAGCCGTGGCAGCCCAACCCCGGCAGACCAACCGTGGTTAATCCTCGCAGGCAAGGAGGCATACGTGTTCGGATCGCAAGTCCTCGAAGTCGTCGTGGGCCTAACTCTGATTTATCTGGTTCTCAGTATCGGTTGCTCGGGCGTTAAAGAAGTCATTGCCGCCATGTTTTCTCTTCGCGCCAAGACGCTCGAAAGCGGCGTCCGCAACATGCTCAAGAACGGGCCGACCGACTACACCGCAAAGCTTTTCGCCCATCCTTTAATTCAGGGCACCGCGCCCGAAGGGCAGAAGCCGTCCTACATCTCAGCACGCATGTTTGCCGCGGCTCTCTTCGACATCGTCGCTCCCGCGGACGCCACGCAGCCCCGCACGATCCAGTCTTTGCTCGCAGGCGTCGCGCAAATCCCCGACGCCAAGCTGCGCACCACTCTCCTTAACATGATCGATTCCGCTGGCGGCGATGTCGACGCCGCGCGCCTCAAGGTCGAACACTGGTTCGACGACACTATGGCCCGCGTAACCGGCTGGTACAAACGGATGGCCCAAAAAATTATCTTCGCTGCCGGACTCCTTCTCTGTGCCGCAGTAAACGCCGACACGCTGATGATCGTCAAGGAATTATGGAGCGATCAGGCCCTCAGCAGCGCGGTGGTTGCGCAGGCCGTGAAAAAGGTTCAATCTACAACTCCAGCCGATTACCTCAACCCAGAAGGTTCTTTACAACAAGTCGCCGGAGAAATTCGCGAAGCAAATACGCCGCCCATCGGATGGTCAAACGCCAAGAATGACCTCCGATCGCTGCCAAGCGGCTTCGGCGCGGGAGCTTTGAAAGTGCTCGGCATTCTGCTCACTTCCTTCGCCATTGTCCTGGGCGCGCCGTTCTGGTTTGACATGCTCAACAACCTCATCAATTTGCGTTTGTCCGGGAACCCGCCGCCAGTGCGCGCGGTGGAAGCTTCCAGCAAGTAACGGCAACTGGAGCTACAGATAGAAGTTTCAGGGATTCGAGAACAAGAAAGGAGCTTCAAATCATGAACGCAGGACAAAAACAAACCAAGTTAGCCGGCAGCACAAAACATCGCCTGCCCAATGCGGAAGTCGTCGGAGAAGTGCCCAGCGCGGAATTCCGCGTCACGGTCACCGTGCGCCGCCGCAACGAACTTCCCTCCATCGAAGCCCAGAGCAAACAGAAGCCCGCCGACCGCACCTACATGACCCACGAAGAACACGCCGCTAAACACGGCGCCGATCCGGCCGACATCGCGAAAGTCGAAGTCTTCGCCAAGGAAAACGGCTTGCGCGTCACAGACACAAACGCCAGCCAGCGCACTGTCACGCTTTCAGGCACGGCTCCTGCCTACAGCAAGGCCTTCGGCGTCGACCTCAAAATGTACAAATCCGGCGACATTGCTTATCGCGGCCGCGAGGGCGACATCCTCATCCCAGAAAACCTGCAAGGCATAGTGACCAGCGTCATCGGGCTCGACAATCGCCCTTTCGCTAAGCCGCACTTCCGCATCAGCCGCGGCACCGCTCGCGCGGCAGGTGTTGGCGCGGCCGCCGACAGGTCCACCGCGTCAGCTTCAATCCCCACCGGATTCACTCCGCCGCAGCTCGCTTCGCTCTACAATTTTCCAAAAAATCTCGACGGAACCGGCCAAACCATCGCCATCCTCGAACTCGGCGGCGGTTTTCATCCAGCCGAATTGACAACTTACTTTCAGAATCTCGGTATCGCCAAACCGCCGAGCGTTACCGCAGCCTCTTACCCAAATGGCGGAACAAACAGCCCCGGCACCAACGCGCTCGATCCCAACAATCCCGACGTCGAAGTCATGTTGGATATTGAAGTGTCCGGCTCCATCGCGCCCGGCGCAAAAATCGTCGTTTACTTTGCCCCGGATGCTAGCGACCAAAGTTTTCTCGGCGTGATGAACGCCATCATCAGCGACACCGTAAACAAACCAAACATCGTCTCCATCAGCTGGGGCGGCCCCGAAGACTCCGCCACCACGCAGTTCCAAAACGAATTCGACCAGCTTCTTCAATCCGCCGCAAGTCTTGGCTTAACCGTCTGCGTCGCAGCTGGCGACAGCGGCTCCGCCGATTTTGCCTCCAACGATCCCAACTGGGACGGCAAGGCCCACGTGGACTTCCCCGCCTCCGATCCCTTCGTGCTCGCCTGCGGCGGGACGCAATTGACCGCTTCCAGCACAGCCATCACGAAAGAAGTCGTCTGGGACGACGGAAAAAATGATGGCACCGGCGGCGGCGTAAGCCGTGTCTTCGCGCTGCCCAGCTATCAACAGAACGCCGGAGTCCCTCCTGCCGCCGATCCCGCTGGCCCGGTGATGCGTGGAGTACCAGACGTTGCCGGTGATGCCGCTCCCGCGTCGGGCTATCGCATCCTTTGCGATGGCACAAGCTTCCCCGATCCCTCGCAAGGACTTCCTCCAGTAGGCGGCACCAGCGCCGTAGCGCCTCTTTGGGCAGGCCTAATCGCCCGCATCAATCAAGGCCTCGGCAAGCCCGCCGGATTCATCAATCCCCTGCTCTACGCCGCACCAGCCAACGCCACGTTCCGCGACATCACGCAAGGCAACAATGGCGACTACAAAGCAGGCACAGGTTGGGACGCCTGCACAGGACTCGGCAGCCCCAACGGACAAAGCCTGCTTCAGGCTCTGACGTCTTGAACTCTGTCGCGTAGCGACGCGAAAACCCGGAGTTTCAGTCGACTGCGTAGAATTATTGCGCGGAATCGAAAAGAGGACGGCGAGCGGCGCGTACCTGATGCGCCGCTCGCGCCCTTTATGAGCGGATCAAACGGCCGAAGTCGATGCGGCAGTCTTTAGTTGCGCCTTGAGGTCGCGAGCGTTGAGGATTTCCATCGCACGTTGCAGCAGTTGTTCAAATTCGCAGCGTTCGATTCTCGGACCGTTATGACCGACATTCAGGCTTTGCGCAACCACGACTGAGTTTTGTTCCTCTGTAGGAAGACTGCAATGATCTAGATTCACCAAAACACCCCTTGCAAAAGAATTGCTCCACCCTAAGTAGTGCCCAACAGGGCGAAATCGTTTCACGCTCTTGCCATCTTCGGCTGGCGAACTATTCAATTCCGAACTAGTAGCACTTGGGGCGCTGGTATGTCAGGAACCGGCGTAGAGCTGAAACGGCGCCCAGTAGTACGGCTTCCTGAAGACGTTGTCCGAATGTAGAAGCGACAACTTCGCGGCTCGCAAAGCGGTGGCGGGGTCTTGTCCGTGACTCAGATCGTCGTAGAGTACGTCCATAAGCTGTGGCGCCGCGCTATCGCTCACCTCCCAAAGCGCGCCGATGACGTTGTGCGCCCCCGCGCGCAAGAACGCCCAGGAGAGGCCCACGAGTCCTTCCCCGGAAAACGCGCGTGTTCCCGCACCATTGCACGCGGATATGGTCACGAGATAAGCCGAGAGGCGGCGCTTGACGATGTCCCGCGCATAGAGCTTGTAAGAATCCTCGTCCTTCTCCTTGCTGAGCACTACGGCAGATTCAAGCGGTCGCGCCCGGCTTGCCGTTCCGTGTGTCACGAAATGCAGATACGCGTACTGCTCCGGCTTGCTGCTCAAATATGCGGCAGGAGTGGCCGCGCTGCCAGACAAGACTTCGCGGCGCGGCTCGGGAAAGTATTTCTCGATCTTCTGCATCTCTGCTGCGGCTTGCGGCAACGCAGGGAAATCGGCATTCGGCGAAACTGTGTCGCCCACAAGAAAGATGCTCTTCACTTTCGGGGCGGGCCGTGCCCCTGCGGCCGAAGCGAGAAGCGTGAGCGAACTGGCCGTGGTCACCGTCGCGTCTTCGATCCAGTAATGCGGCTTGGGGCCAGGCACGATCAACGTCTCGAAATTCAGGCCGTAGAGACTTCCGTCCGGAAGAAGAATCACTCGCGAGCCTTGAGGCAAGAGATTCTTCGCGGGCTCTATGAGCATTTCATATAGTTTTTGCCCGTCAGCGTTTGCGCTCTCCAATGGATCGCCCGAACCAAGCAACGCTTCGCGGTAGGATTTCACTGCCGAATCAATTTCGTCTGCCGATGGCAAGGTCAAACGGGTCGTCTTCATAGGTGTGACGACCCAAAGATACGATTGTTTTTCTCCCATCCAGTAAAAAAGCAGCGTCGCTTTCAGGCGCTGCGCGATCTTGTCAGGCTGGAAGCTGCGTAAGGTTACGCTCGTGGCCGGTCCATTGGCGGCGAGTCCTTCTCCCAGTGTTCGCGCCCGGCTGAGCTCTGCTTGCATCAAGGCATCGGCGGACCTCCCGTGCCGGATAAGAAAGTCGATATATTGACCGTACGCGGCAATTCCACTCGAAAGAAAACTCAACCGCAATTCATCGTGGTTTATGGATCGCCGGGCTCGCTCGATAGTATCGATAGCTTCGAGATACCGGCTCTCGGCTTGGGCCGCCTGACCTTGCTCATCTCGTAGATCTCCCAGCGCGGCGAAAACCTCCCACTTGAGCTCAGAATCAGTCTTGGAATCGCGGAGCACGTGGTCAAAAATACCGTCGGCTTTGGAATACTGCTTCCGCCGCGCAGCAATCCGTCCCGACATCATTAGGGCATCAAGTCGTCCGAAATGATCGGCGCCAGAGTTTTCCATACTCATCGCTTCTTGGTTATAGTGCTCCGCTTCGTCTAAATTGCCCCCCCGGAGCTCGAAACTCGAAAGATCGTTCAGGCATTCAGCGATGATTTCGGTGTTCTTAAGTGATCGGGCAAGATCGAGTGTGCTCTTCGAAAGTGTTTCCGCAGAGCTATAGTCGTGCAATGCATCATAAGAGTTCGCTACACCGGTGAGCCAGTACAGTCGGTAACCACGCAATCCAAGGCGATCCGAAGACTCTGCTGCCTTCTTGTAATACTCTAAGCCGTTGACGAAATCTCCCAATTGGGCGTAGCTCCAGCCCAGGTTTCCCAAGGCTGTCGCTACGAAACCTTGCATTCCCAGGGAGCGGGAGAGATCCAATGCCTCCAGTCCTCGCTGAACGGCTTCGTCGAAGCGTTCCCGTTTCGAGGAAATCCATGCCAGCCCGACGCGCGCCACGGCAACCTGATCCTGCCTTCCATACTGCCGGGCAAGGCTCAGAGCTTGCTGGTAGGTCGTTTCTGCCTTTACAAAGTCACCCTGTTGGCCTTCCAAAGATCCTTGGGCGTTCAGTACTTCGCACATGACATCCGGCTTATACCGAGCAGCGAGGTCTTGAGCTTCCAGCAGCTTCTTCTCAGACGCGTCGAAGTCCTGCGCGGCCCTATAAGCCATCCCCTGGAGCATGCTTCTTCGGACAGCGATATCCGTGGTAGAAAGCGAGGCCGGCAAATCGTCTCGGAGAAGATTAAGAGCAGGCTGATCGGCTGATTGAGCTATGTAAACTCGAGCTTTCAGAATACGGAACTTCCACAACCACAATGGATCGGTTCCGTATTTCGAGAGGGCGCGGTCGGCAGCGGAGGAGGCACTATCGTACTCGCCGTGCAGGATGCTTTCTGAAATCTGGTCGTAAACTGCTTGCGGATTGCTGCGAGCACGGCATCCGCCGGCCCCGATTTGCAAGCCCGTCAGAACGAGTACGCCTAGCGTCTTAACCCAACTCAAGGAGGAGGAGGTTGCCCGTTGGTGCGAGTTTGGCCGCCTGTGCCAGAACCACCGTCGGGAGAACCCAACTGGAGCCGGAGCATCGTCAGCGTGATGGTTCCCGGCTCTGCCAATACTTCTGCTAACGCGATTTCGCCAAAATGAGGAACTTTCAAGATATGTCCCCGGACCTCGAACCCGCGCAGCTTCTTCAGTCCCGGATCGACTTCGATTTTTTCTACGAGTGAACAGGTGGCCGCTCCGTCGCTAATCGATGTTACCTTTTCGGTTCCTTTGTCGCCCTTCAGATTATCCTTCAATTCCGCGAAGTTTTTCGAGTTCACTAAAAGATCGTGGCGCAGGGTCACTTTCACTTCGAACCCGCCAAGGCGCAAGTTATCGAAATGGCTGCCCAGAGCGATGATGTGGCTTTCTCTGTTTTTGGGGTCGTCGATGTACTCGCCCGTGAGCCTCGAAACGACCTTATCCACCGTCAAGAAATCTAAGACACTCAGACGTTTGAGGACGGCGGTTGCACTTGTCGTGACGATGTTGAATTCCTGCCAGCTCCCGGCAACGTGGGTCTCACCTAGCTCAAACGAGACCAAGCGAGGGACGTCGAACCGTTCTACGCGCGCATGTGCAAAGCCGCCGACCGTTGGCAACGAGGTGGCCGCCTGCGCGCCGATTGGGACATCCACGGGGCGAACAAAATGCGCGCTGAATGCGTGGCCCTCTGCATGAAAATTGAAGGGAATATCTTTCTCGCGAGCCATTGGGGACACCTCAATGAGCTAAAAGGGAGCCTAATACTCTTTCATCTATTGCAGAAATTCAACCGTAAATGTCAGCCGTTGAACATCCTTCTCGTTTGCCGTTTGGCCGTTGCCATCGGCACCGCCGAAGAAGACCAGATTGTACTTGCCGGCGCTTTCCACGCCACCGATAACCGGCAAGGAAACGGTCTGGTATTTCTTGTCGCCGCCGATCGTGCCATGTTTCACAGCCCTGCCAGCCTGATCCAGCAACTGCCAGCTATACTCGCTAAACGTGCGAGCCGGCGTGAAGTCAAAGTTAAGAAGAAAGCTCTCTCCAGACCGAACTTGTAGCTTCGTCGCAGATTCCTCCCCGCCGCGGACGCTGCCCGCCAGATGGAACGAGGAACTGATGATTTCTGTGGATTGCGAAGAGGAACTTCCCTTCAGTTGTGGGATCGTAACTCCATTCTGATAGCCAATGAAAAGCAGCAGCGCCGCAAACACGGGCACCGCAAACGCAGGCCGTAGCCATCCAAACCAGCCTCCGGTTCTTGGAACCACCGGAGCAAGTCTTTGTGCGCCAATATGTTCTGGCACTTCTTCGCGAACCACCTGCCGCGAACTCTCCATGAAAGCCACCGTGGCCTTCATTTCTTCTGCGCACGCCGAGCAATCAAAGTAATGCTCTTCAAACGCTGCATGCTGCTCCTTCGGAAGCTCCCCGAGGAGGTACTTCTCGGCGGCCTGTAGACGCACCGCCTCGTTATGATCCATGTTTGTCATTGTTTGTCATCCACCGATAGATAGTGCGGGAGGGTGCCACTTCGTTTCACGTCTCCTCCCCGGCCGAGAGCCGTCCGGGTAGCCCGTCCCTGTCTTTCTCATACAAAACCCTGAACTTATCCTTGGCGCGGTGGAGCAAAACGCGCAAATAATCTCGGTCCACCGCAAACTGCCTGCAGACCTCATCCTTATCCTTTTCCTCAAGAAAGAAGGCTCTAAGCAAGTCACGGTCTTTTTTGGGCAGCTCCTCGATGACCTGGCGAACCCGATCCTTCATCTGTCTTGTAACTAACAAACCCTCCACATTCACGGCGTGGTCGGGCATCTCCAGGTAAGAGTCGTCCCAGGGGCTGGTTCGGGAGGAGGCCCGGTAGAACTCTTGCAAGACAAAGTTACAAGTGGAGTTAACGAACGCACCGAAGCGCTCCGGCTGGCGAATCCCATCCTTACGCAGGGTAACCAACACTCTTATATAGGTCTCTTGGCGAAGGTCTTCGACGGTTTCCGAGGCGAGCATCCTCGCCCGCAATTTGATCCGCAGGAGTTGATCAAAATATGTCACGAAATGCTGCTCCGTCGAGGGGTCTCCCTCGCGGAGGCGCTCCACGTATTCCCTGGTGAATGCGAAGAGTTCCACGTAGCCCTCAGTTTTATTGCCGACGAGTATAGCCGCGCCATCTACCGGGAGCAATGGTTCCCATTTTGAATCGAAAGCGTGAAACGAACCGCCGCCCTCTTTCACTATTGGGTTGTAGGAACCCATCGAATATTTGGGCGTCCTGCTGCGAAGGGACGGTTCCCCTGTCCCCCGCGTGTCCCACCAGGGCGCATCCGAGTCGGACCTGGACCCACGAGGATGCGCCTCCCCCTTTGAAGGGGAGGACCACTGAACTTGGAGGCTCCGTGTCACGTTCGTTGCAAACCCACAGTATTTCCAATCCTGCATCGCGGCCACTCGATCCAAACGTGCTGAGTACTAATGCGCGGACACTCGGTATGTGCTACACCAGTTCGCGTATCACGGCACTGAGCATCGAGTTTGTTGCCAAGCCCGATGAAGCCCACAAGGTCCATGCGGCTTTGCCCGCGGCGATCGATGGTGCGCTCGGAGAAGTAGCCGGTTTCGCCGGAAGTTTCGTCATGATCGCAAACCACGAAGCACGGCTCGTAACGGTTGTCACGCTATGGAGTGGGGAAGATCGCCTGCGGCGTTGCAGCGAAAACGTGCGCTGGGTCCGGGCTCTGCTCGCGCCATATCTGGATCGCTGCCTGCGCGTCCAAACGCTGGCCGCTTTTGTGCCTGGAGCCACGCAAAGTTTGCAGCCGTTCGAACAGCCATGCGCCGAAGCCGCGTTCGAAACATGTTTGCAAGAGGAGCCTGCGTTGTGCGTAGCCTGAAAGCACACCCGGCCTCATTCGAAATGATTTGCTGTGGAAATCCGAAAAACGTTCCGGCAACAGTTGAGTGCCCTCGCGACATCCAACTTAATGGAGGTTTATATACAGAGGATGGGTGCGGGCGGTATGGGAGTTGAGGAACTTGAATTGGGGGCCATATCAAAGATGTTTGAGGACAAAATCTGCGCAGTGGATTTTTGTGAAGGGGCCGCTGTGGCTTCACTTGCTCAGCAGGATTTTTGCCTGAACCATTTCATAGAACTCTGCTACGAAAATTTGCAACGCATCGATCCCCGGGGCCAGAAGACCGGACGCATGCCGCTTGATCTCGCCTCGCTGCGGGCGTTCATCGAGGAGTGTTCGCGGAGGACGCTGGATGTAGCCTTGCACTGCGAAGATATCGACAATTTGCAGCGCGGCCGTCTGCTGGACATTCTTTTGTGGGCCGGCGAGCTTTTTCTTTTGCTGCGCGCGCCCACACGCGGTTTCGCGGATTCCCTTTTAGAAGAGCACGATTCCGTGCTTACCCGCTTGGCTGCGCGCCATTTCTAAAATTCCATGGCGTGCCTATTCTTATTTGTTCAATCCTTCTTACTCAACGGCGTTTAGGGCCTTCGCTTAGTCCTTGCCCTCGCCAGCTTTGAGTTGCTTCAGTTCCCTTTCGCGGTCCAGATAGCTTTCGCCGTTCGTGATCCACGCCGCAGCAGGCTCATCCTTTAAATAGTGGCCAAACCAGGCGAAGATGCGGCGCTGGTAGTCGATCTGGTTCGGTTTTTTGCGCAAGCCGTGATCCTCGCCTGCGTACTCCAAAAGCACGACATTCTTCTTTGCGCGGCGCGCGATGTTGTAGAGTTCGACGCCTTGGTGGAAGAAGACGGTGCCATCGCTGTCGCCGACTTCTATCAACAGGGGCGTGGTCATATTTTGCACGCCGAAGACGGCGGAGTTGCGAATGTACGCCTGCAAATCTTCGTAGAGCGGGACTTCCATACGCTGTTGGCCGGTTTCGATGTGATCCGTTTCCGCGATGCCGGAGCTCCAGTGGTGGTTTCCGTAGTTACTTACGAGATCGGTGATAGGAGCGCCTGCGACCGCCGCGGCGAAGAAATCCGTCGTGTGCGTGGCGAGATAAACTGAGTCAAAGCCTCCCCAAGAATGGCCCATCACGCCAACTTTCTTGGGATCGATCACGTTCATCTGAATGACGCGCTTGACCGCCGACGTGACGCAATCTACGACGGAAACTCCTGGGTCGCGAGGCCGAAAAACGATGTCCGGCTCGAGCATGAAATAGCCGTGGCTCGTAACCGCACCCACGTTGTAGTAATTACGCTCCGATGGCGCGCTGTATTGATGCAGGCCGTCGGATAGTTTTTCGTACATGTAGACGACCATGGGATATTTTTTCGCGGGATCGTAGCCCGCGGGATAGTAAAGCGCGCCTTGCAAACGTTCACCGTGGCTGTTTTTGTATTCGATGAGTTCTTCTTTGCCCCACGCGTAGTTGCTTTGGAAGGGGTTCGTCTTTGTGACTTGCTTGGGATCCTTTAGATCAGGCCCACCGACAATAGCATTGGGCGATTCCGTGAAGGTTTGTACGACGTATTCAAAAACGTCCGTGTCTTTGGCTTTTCCCAGCCGGTCGACGCTTTTGTCCTGCCAGACGAGATGCTCCTCGGTAAATTTGCCGGACGCCACCGGATTGAGCCGTGCATAGCCGGATTTTTTCGTCCAGATACCAAACATGCTTAGGTACATCGGCTTATCAGTGTCGATGAACTCGTCGCGCGGATTTAGCTTCACGTAGCGGTGCCGGACCTGGTCTTTGGCGCCATCTGTGAGCCTGGTGGATTGAGAACCGTCGGGCGAAACCTGCCATAGATCGAATTTGTCGTAGAGGATGATCGACGCGTCGTCTTTTGTCCAACCGGCAAAGCCGAAAGCGGGCTTTTGCTTGATGGTGTAATCGGCTTCGAGGTCCGCGAACGCCGTCGGGACAGTCTTCGTGATGTTGACGACGGCGCGCGTGGAAGTGTTCACCGTCCAATAGTTGTTGTCATGAAAGTAGAGCAGGTAGCGGCCGGCAGGGCTGGCCTCGAGATAGTAGTCATCATTAAGCCGGTCCTGAATTTTTGTGCGATTGCCTGTGGCGAGATCGACAAAATAGACATCCGCGGCGGGACGGCCGATGCTGCGTTCCATGGCGTACGCAGACCAGTTCGCGGCGTAAGCCGTTTGCTGGTGGTTGAACGGAACAATCTCTTCGTCAAGGTCTTTGCCGAGCGGGACAAACTGGCCATTCTGCAAATGCCAGGCGCAAAGGATGTTTTTCTCGCGATCCCGCTTGGCGCTGAGCTTTTGCTTGGGCATGACTTCGGTGTCGCGCGCATTCCAGATGGCTACAGTGGCGGGATCGTCGGCGTCTTTCTTCTTGTCTTTCTCCTTATCTTTATCTTTCGCTTCGGAGTCTGCCTTTGCTGAGTCGGTTTTTTTGGAGTCGCCGCCAGTCTCTTTCTCAGACTTTTTGGGTTCGGCGATTTTTTCTTCCCATTTGGCCATGCCTAGAAAAACCATCTCGCCATCTTCGGACCATGTTGGTTTGTGAAAGGAAACGATGCGCATGCCGACCGTAAACTTCGCGTCTCCCGTGGGATCGTAGGTGTGGCTGGCTTCGGAGGCGTCTCCCAGATGGGTCCACGAGAGCGCAACCTGTGTCGCGCCTTCTTTGTGGTCATCGGATTTCGAGCGCAGAACGGCCAGATCGAAGCCATCTTTCCGCCAAGACAGTCCGCTGTAAACAGCTGCTGAGGAATCGAGCACGCGAACGGACGCGTTTTCCGAATTGAAGAGCTGCACGCCGTTGCCGGTTTTGTCTTCCGAGTTGATGGTCATCGCGAGAAGCGTGCCCCGCTTCGGAAGATCTTGCCAGGCAAATTCAGAAACGTTGCCGAAGGAAGTGTCATGTCCCGAGGAGAGCTGGCGCAGGATCAGCGTGGCGCCGGGGGTGTCCTCAGTCTCCGTGTTTGCAGCAGCATCCGGTGCGTCTTTTTTCTCGGGCGCGTAGCGCCGCATGGCGAGGTACGATCCTGTGGGACTGAACGAGAAGGACTCAATGCCGTCGACAACGATTTGTCCGCCGGTCAAAAGATTGAGAAGGCCGAGCTTTCTTTGCACGGGCTTCTTGTCTTTCTTCATTTTTTCTTCTTGCGCTTCGGAGTAGCCGATGGCGTAGGCGACCCAGTGCGAGTCCGAAGAAAAGACCGGCTGCGTGCCGAACGCAGCGGTCTTGGTGGTGCCGTCGGCGACGTTGGTGACGCGCAGTTCGTTCTCGCGATTGGAGCGGTTGATGCCATATGCGAGCCATTTGCCGTCCGGCGACAACCCGCCGAACTCGCGCGGCACGGCGAGTGATTCCCACTGACCATAGTCGGGCGGCTGCACGGGAGATTTTGTTTGTTCGTCGATCGAGGTGCAGAAGCCAAATGCCAAAAGGAATGCTGGAACTAGTCGTCGCATCGCGCGCCTTCCTTGCTGATTGGATTGAGCAGGCGAATTGTGCATGGGATGGCGGCTTTGGCGCAAGCAGGGAGACGGCATGATCGGTCTCCCTTGACCGGTGACGCGGACGGAAAAAGGCTGAGGATTAGGTTTTTTGAGGGCATACCCATACCCCCGGTGTTTTCTGTAAGAGTGGCAAACAAAGGGCTTATGCTTGACGCGGCTCGTAAGAGTGGCAGATACGAGACTTAAAGTCGTTGTGCTTTCAGTCAGTTGCGAAGCGCCTGTAAGGAGTGGCAGCGAAAGGACTTAGGGAAACGCGGTTGACAGTCGTGATAGAGCCCACAGAGAGCAGGGGGAGACGGAGGCAGTTTGAGGATGATGGGAGATTTGTCTGTGTCGAGGGCGAGCGAAGCCCCTCGAGACTCAGGGTAAACCGGGTAAGCATGGAGTGTGGTAGCTGAGCGCTGCCTAATCGTCAATCAATTTATTTACGTACTTAGTATTCATTCGAACGCGGTGCGCTGGTTCGAGTGCAACTGGCGGAAGTTGCGCGATCGCAAGGAGTCGGCCGGGCGATTGCTGCTACGACCGGGGGCCCCTGGTACTCAGGGTAAACGAGCCCCTCCCATACAAGTTTTCTTGAGTTGGCGCGCTTAGTCAGCGGAGGAATCATTGCGCGTGCGTACGAGCGTCCAAAGCCTGTTTTGTTCATGTTAAACTGCTTTGAGTTGCGGTCTTGAGCTTCACGCATGCCATCGGAATTGAACCGAGACCGTGAGCAGCGAGAGACAAGGAGCGAGCGATGCATATCGAAATTCGCGATGCGGCTCTGCAGGCGAGAATCCAAAAACAGCTCGAAGCAACCGGGAGCCGTAGCGTCGAGGACGTGCTGCTCCGCTTGCTTGAAACACAGGAAGAGCAGGATCGCTGGCTACTAGAGAACCGCAAAATGATCCGTGCGAAGATTCGACGTGGTTTGGAACAACTCGACCGGGGCGAAGGCATTCCCGAAGATCGACTGGGTGCATATCTAGAGGAATTGAAAGCCAAGCCTGAATGAACAGGCGCTATGTCCTTGCGCCGGAAGCCGCTCTAGATCTTGTCCAGATTTGGCGCTACATCAAAGAAGAAGGCAGCCTCGAAATAGCCGACCACGTTGAGTCCGTTATTCTGGATAAGGTGGCCTTTCTCGCGGGACTCCCTGGCGCCGGGCCTATCTGATCGTCTATCGACCTGAGACGAATCCCTTGCGGGTCGTTTCCATCCTTCACGGGCGCCGCGATGTGGAACAAATCCTCAAAGTTCGTTTGTAGACTTTGCCCGAAGTACTTTCTCAATCAGCGTGAATGTTGAGGGTTCAATCGGCGGAGGAATCGCCGACGGGGTGGCGGGTGCGGGTGAAGAGGCGGCGAGCGGCGGTGGCCCAGGGCACGGTCTCGAATTCGGCGAGATACGAGTAGGCTACGGGGACGACGAGGAGAGTTAGGAGGAGACAGAGGGTTTGGCCGCCGATGATGGTTACGGCGATGGAGGCGCGTTGTTCGGAGCCGGCGCCGATGCCGATGGCAACGGGGATCAGGCCGGCGACGATGGAGAGCGTGGTCATGAGGATGGGGCGGAGGCGGACGCGGTTGGCCTCCAGGATGGCTTCGCGAGCGGGCATGCCGGTGGCGCGGAGGCGGTTGGTGTAGTCGACCTGCAGGATGCCGTTTTTCTTTACGATTCCCAACAACAGGAACATTCCGAGGGCGCTCCAGAGGCTTAGGGCGCGGCCTGTGATCCAGAGGGAGAGCAGCGCGAAGGGGATGCTCAGCGGGAGTGTGAGCATGATGATGAACGGATGCGAAAAGCTCTCGAACTGGGCGGCAAGAACCATGTACATAAAGATGGAGGCAAGCAACATCGCGAGGAGCAGATTCCAGGTGGTTTCTTCGAGGACTTTGACCTGGCCGGTGAAGCGGTAGGAATAGCCTGCGGGGAGGCCGATCTCTTTGATGGACTGGACGGTGTGGGCGGCGGCAAGGTCGAGCGGATAGCCGCTGGCGACGTTGGCGTAAACGGTGACTTCGAATTCGCGGTTGTAGCGCCACAGTGTGGCTGGCCCGGCGCCGCGCACTATGCTCGCGACATTTTCCAGGCGGACCTGGCCTAGCTTTGTAGAGGGGACCATCATTTGCGCGAGAACGTCGGGATTGTCGCGCTGCTGCTCGAGCAACTGCATGATGACCGGGTATTGCTCAGAGCCTTCCTTAAAGCGGGTGATTTCGTCTTCGCCGGAATAGAAAAGGCGGACGGCATCGCTGACGTCGGTCATGCGGACGCCGATGTCGGCTGCGCGCTGGCGGTCAACTTTGACCTGGAGCTCCGGAGTGTTGAGGTTGAGGCTGGGATTGACGTCGACGAGGTCGGGATATTGATGCATCAAGTCGGCGACCTGCTTGCTGATGTCGGCGAGTTTGTTGAGCTCGGGACCGCGGATGACCGCGCCTATGGGAAAGTAAGTTTCGCCGCCAAAGACGGACGGGAGGCGGACGTTCGAAACCATGTTGCGATAGCCAGCGAGGAAGCCGCGGATTTCGGTGGCGAGCTGCTCGTGGCTGCGTTTTCTTTCGCTGCGGGGGACTAAGCCGATGAAAAGATGCGCGTGGTTGGTGGGGCCGTGTGTGAAGGATTGCACGAAGGCGACTTCGGGGAGGGCAACGACGCGTTGCGCGATCTCAGCCGCGCGATCAGTGGTTTTGGAAAGAGCAGTGCCTTCAGGAAGCGTGAAAGAACTGATGAGTTCGGATTGATCATCGGAGGGGATCCAGTCGCGACCGACCAGATGATAGAGGCCGAAAGTCGAGAGGAAAGTTCCGACGCAGATGAGAATGATGACCCAGCGATGGGCCAGCGACCATTGCAAGAGCCTTAGATAGGATTGTTCGATCGTGTGCAGGATTCCGGTGGCGTGGGCTTTTTTCTCTTTTTCGCTGACCTTGAGGAGGCGCGAGGACATCATGGGTGTGAGCGTGAAGGCTACGAGGAGAGAGACCAGGATGGCCATGGCCATGGTCCAGCCGAAGGAGTTGACGTATTTGCGGGCATAGCCGTTCATGAAGGCGATGGGCAGAAAGATGATGACGAGCGAAAGCGTGGTGGCCATGACGGCGAGGCCGATTTCTTGCGTGGCTTTAATGGCGGCGTTTTTGCGGTCTTCGCCTTTCTCTTCCATGAAGCGGAAGATATTTTCGAGGACGATGATGGCGTCGTCGATGACGATGCCGACGGCGAGAGTGAGGGCCAGGAGGGTCATGTTGTTGAGGGAAAAGTCCATGCCGCGCATGAGCGTGAAGGTGGCGATGATGCTGGCAGGGATGGCGACAGCGGCGATCAAAACGGCGCGCCAATTGCGCATGAAGAGAAAGACGATGGCGCTGGCGAGGATGCTGCCGAGGATAAGGTGTTCGAGAAGAGAGTGGACCGACGCTTTGATGAAGTCGGAGATGTCGTGAATGACCAAGAGTTGGACGCCGGGAGGGAGTTGCGCGCGGAGCTCGTCGAGCTTGGCTTTCACGTTGTCGGCGACTTGGACGGTGTTGGTGCCGGACTGCCGCAGGACTTGAATGCTCACGACATCCTCGCCGGGAGCGCCTTTGCGATAGAGCGCGGACCAGGTGCGGAGTTCTTGCGCGCCGTCTTCGACTTGAGCAACGTCGCGCACGCGGACTTGCGCGCCGCCGCGTGTGCCGATGACGATTTCGCCGAACTGCTCCGCGGAAGTGACGCGGCCGAGAGTACGGAGGCCGAGCTCCTGCGGACCAGTGATCATGCGGCCGCCGGGAGCTTCGATATTTTCGCGCTGGAGGGCGTCGCGGACGTCGAGGACGGTGAAATTGTGGGCGGTGAGTTTTTGCGCGTCGAGGAGAACGCGGATTTGGCGGGCTTGGCCGCCATTGAGCTCGACGCTGCCAACACCATCGACCGTTTGGATGGCGCGGCGGATTTGTTTGTCGGCAATTTCGGTCAGTTCGCGGCGGCTGATGGAACCGCTGACTAGCAAAGTCAAGATTGGATCTGATTGCGGATCCTGCTTGGTAATGACCGGGGGCAGCGTGTCGCGCGGGAGGCGATTGACCGCGGCAGCGACCTTTTCGCGAATATCCTGCGCGGCGCCGTCGATGTCGCGTTCGAGGACGAAAGTGCAAGTGATGTCCGCAAAACCCTCGCTGGAGTAGACGGTGATTTCGTCAATGCCGCTGACGCTAGAGATGGCGTCTTCAAGCGGGAGAACGACGCCGGTGACGACTTCTTCGGGAGTGGCGCCGGGCAACTGGACTTCGACGTTAACGGTGGCGGGATCGGCTTTGGGAAAAAGATCTACAGCGAGGCCGCGATAGGAGAACGCGCCGAGCGTCACCAGAAAAGCGATTAGCATCACGGTGAAGACGGGATACTTTACGCAAGTTTCGGCTAGCTTCATCGGCGTGTGTGAGTGCGCTTCCGGCAGCGACTAGCGCAGCGTCGGAGTGTTCCCTTCGGGTTGTTCCTGGACGGTTGCACCGTCGCGCAAGTCACCGGAAATGGCGACGGCGACGCGGTCGCCGGGCTTTAAGCCTTCGGCGACTTCGAAACGCTTGCCGCGCTGGTCTTCTGTCTGGCCGGCAGGGCGGATTTCGTGCTCGGAAACGCGATTGCCGTTCAGAAGAAAAACTTTGTAGACGCCGTAGCGATAATTCACTGCGCCTTCCGGAAGAAAGATGGTCTTTTCTTCCTTGTCGCTGGGGATGGAAGCTTGCACGAAAAAGCCGGGCTTCAGGCGGCCGTCGCCGTTGGCGAGAAGCGCTTCCGCCTCGAAGGTGCGGGAATCCTGCGCAACCGCCGGATTGATGCGTGAGACGCGGCCGTGAAATGTTTCGCCAGGGAACGCCTCTACCTGCAAATCCACAGGCGCGCCATCTTTCACGGAGCCAGCCCAACGCTCGGGCACAGCGAGGCGGGCGCGAAGAGTGTCGGTTCGCACGAGGACCATCACCGGCCCCTGAACACGAAGATATTCGCCGGGATGAACGTCGCGGGTTTTGATGGAGCCGGGGAAGGGCGCGCGGATCGTTGCATCTCTCAACTTTTTCTCCGCTAAATTCTCGCTGGCCTCGCTGGAGACGAGCAGGGCTTTCAGGCGGTCGACTTCCTGCAAAGCGACCGTGTAGCCGGCTTGCGTGCTTTGAAAGCGGCTGGCGGCTTCATCTAGCTGCTGCTGCGAGATCAGCTTACCCTGGAACATTTCTTGCGCACGGCCATATTTGCGCTCGGCATCGAAGAGGTCGGCAGCGGCGCGTTGGACGGAGGCGATTTTTTTTGGATCGGAAGGCGGCGGGTCATTCGGACCGATGCCGAGCTGGGCACGGACTTGTGTTACGAGGCCGCGCTGGCGGTCGACTTCAAGCTGGAGTTCCTGGGGATCGATCAGAATAAGCGGCTGGCCTTCTTTTACGGTATCGCCGACATCGGCGAGAACCTGGGAGACGCGGCCTTCGACCTGCGCGCTCAAGATGCTCTCTTCCAGCGCGAAAAGCGAGCCGGCGGCCTGGACGCGGCGTTTGGCGGTTTCCTCCGCCACGGTGTAAACGTGAACGGGGGTGGGATGCGCAGCGTCGCCGAGCATGCTGCTGGAAACGGACTTCGAGCAGCCGCCGGCGAGATTTGCAGCGAAGGCAGCCACGGCCGCCCAAGGTAGACACATTTTCATAAAGTTGCGAATGGAATGGTGAGTCCGCGTTCGCCTGAAGATGATTCCGTGAACGCTCTTAGAACACACTATGGCCGTCATCTCCTACTTGCCTTTTGGACGCACGAAGTTACCACAATGTTTCGCCTCGCGGAGCTTTTTCTGAGAGAAACATTCGTTGCAATTATGACGCGGAGTTGCGCGCGAAACCAGGCTTGTTGCGTTGCTTAGCCGCGGCTCAGCAAAGTGCTAGCAGGCATACCCTCGGTTCCGCCAAATCCGTTGAATTTAGGTCTTAGCAAGTTTATTACTTTGGGAGTACACTTGCGGCCTCTCTCCTTCAGGAGGGGCCATGCCTAAGTTTTTCCGTCCATTGGGATTTCTTACCGCGCTTCTGCCCGTGTGTGGCGTTCTGCTTTCCGCGCAAGACTTGTCGGTGCGCGTCGAAGCGATCAAACTGATGGAGCACGCCAACGCAGTGAGCCGTCCGACTCACAGGACTCGCAATCACAAAGAAGAAATTACGTTTCGCGCCTACCGCCTGGACGGAACTACGATCGACGGGCGCGCCGATAACATCATTGCGGGCGATATCGAGCGGTACGAGACGACTTTCGGCGACTATCACAGCATCAGTATCCACTTCCCCGACAGAATCGTACAGAACAACTTTCCGCCCGAACCCGCGGAGGCTTTGGAGATGGAAAATCTAACGCCATTGCTAATTGGACATTTCGACAAATCGGACATCATTCATTCCATCACGCCGGCTACTCTCAACGGACGACCCGCCAAATGCGTTCAGTTCGAGACCGTGGACGGAAAAACGCGGCAACCCGCGAACGAAATCTGCTTCGATAATGAACTCGGCACACTCGTTCGCTGGAACGTTGCAGAGGATCTTATCGAAGACACCGACTATGTCTCGTTCGAAGGTGTTCTAATGCCTCGAACGATTCGGCATTTTATCAACGGCAAGCTGCGCATGGAAGTGAAACAGGAGTTCAGCGTGATCGAAGATCCGATCGATTGGGCAGCGCTTACACCGCCAGATGCGCACACGCTGAGAACGTGCTATGACTACAAGCCGCCGGCTATTCAATCCGCGCCGCAGCCGTCAGATGCGGGTCCCGGACCCTGGTACGACGTCCAGGTTCATGGGGGAATCGGCCCGGACGGGCGGGTGCAGCAGGCGACCGTGCTTCCCGCCGGAAGACCCGACCTGGAGAATCGCGCCATTGAGATTGTTTCCTCGTGGGTCTTTTCCGCGCCGTTATGCAATGGAAAGCCGACGATTATTGGCACCGACCTGGTCGTGCACTTCGCGCCGCAATAAGGGCCAGACGTAGTTTTCCTACAAAGAAGAATATGGTGCGCCGCGTAGGAATCGAACCTACAACCTATGGATTAAGAGTCCATTGCTCTACCAATTGAGCTAGCGGCGCGCAGAGGATCAAAGAATTTTACACGGGACGCGCAATTTTGTCGAACAGGGCGGATAGAAGGCCTGCAATTCAGACATTGGGAGGGGGAGAAAGCGATTGGGGGAGCCCAGTTTGAATGTTTCATGAAGCGGGGGAACAATTTTGGTCCGCGAGAGATGCGA
>Ga0209446_1000028_pt1 | contig 47454 bp, 43 predicted proteins | sample BogFormECP04_OM2_FD_188242 | JGI IMG/M metagenome (GOLD analysis project Ga0209446, IMG submission 188242) | Bog forest soil microbial communities from Calvert Island, British Columbia, Canada - ECP04_OM2 (SPAdes) (version 2) | ecosystem: Environmental > Aquatic > Freshwater > Wetlands > Bog ... | reverse complement strand
GGCGCCAAGGCATTCACCGTACGCCCTTAGTAGCTTAATCATAAAACTTACTCAATCCGTCTTTTGTCAGACTCCGCTCCGGACTTTCATCCGGGGCGATTCACACGGTGCTTAGTCCGTGCTTCTTAAATCCGTACTTCGACGCTCCGATTCCCGCAGCTCCATATATCCTCGCAACAAATCTTCTCGCAACCCGGGCAAGGGCACGAAAAAGTCTTTATGATTTTTTTGGAAAACCACTCAGGTATTCGTTGCAGGCTTTCGACTCTGAAGTCCTCGGAAACCAACTGTCAGCTGTTGGCTGTGAGCTTTTGAGTTCTCACTTTCAACCTCTGCCACCTGGCTTTGAATAAGCCGCCTTTTCTTCCACAGTATTGCTCGATTCTCGAGCAAAACTTGTAAATAATCCACACCATACCCCCAGCAGGGACCGTAATCCCGGCCAAGTTATCGGCGTGGACTTGCCAGCCTTTCTGTTGTCAAAGAGCAGTGACCCTGATCTTGTCAGAGTCCCCAACATTCCGTTGGGTTTTGGCTGAAGGGTCTTACTCGATCGCGTTTCGCGATCTTGCCTTCCAGCTCTTCTTTTGTTTCCGTGTTAGTTGAATTCGTGACCGCAGGAGGACTTACTTTTACGCCGCCCACTTCTCACTATCCACTACTCACTTCCACAAAATAAAAAACCCGGCGTCGAGCGCCGGGTACAGCCACCCACACTTAGGTGGCTCCACGCGATGCTCGACATATTTCTAGCCTGTGCTCGTAAAGAACCTCACTATAGGATCTACTTCTTGGCCTTCGCTTGGTATTACGCTGGGAAGACGCTTCTTCGACCCGACTGTGATGCCCCTGCTGGCTCAGCTACCCCCGAGCCATTTGTAAGTATACCCACTTTTCTGTTTTCGTCAAGTCCCCCGCAATAATTATTTTTAGTACCCCTGTGGTTTTCTGTGCAAAAGCTGGCCCACCCCAAAACTCGGCGTGGGCCGCCGCCGATCATGTCATTGGCGATCAACTCCAAAATAGCGCGAGCAAAGAGGACGCGCAGCTCCAGCCCTGCAAGGACCAACCAAGAAATCGACGGACAGACTTAGATTGAAATTTACTCAGGATGACTCTTGAGGTGCTTCTCTGCGCTAAATTTGGCAAGGTTCTCACCAAAGGAACCTCCCTCAGGGCGGGTGGCCCGGACGCCCTGTTCTCGAATCTGTCAATCTCCCATCGATACGAACGAGAAGGTTCTCTCCCACTCACAAATCAAGAGAACACGGAGGGTGCCCCAGGTTCGCTGTTTGAACCTGGGTCTTGGGGTTGCCTCGTGCCACAACCTATGCGAACTTGCACCTCGCAAAGGGTCCGCATGATCATCCTGAAAGGACACGTCTCTAGGGACGGAGAAGGAGCGGGCCTGAAGCACTTCTCGCGCCGCATGAGCCAATATTCCGAAGTGTTCGAGAGAGCCACTGGAGAGAAACTCTTTCCGGGCACACTGAACGTGAACGTTGGCGAGCCCATCCCCATCAAAGAACATTTCAGAATTCACGGCAAAGAACTAAACGAGCCAGAAGACTTCCTCTTCGAAGTCTGCCGCATCAACGGACTTTGGGCCTACCGCATCCGCCCCCTCGACGCCATAGGCAATGGCGGCCATGGTGACCACATCCTTGAAATAACCTGCCACCGCGAAATTTCAAATGTCCCGCCAGGGACCGCAGTAGAAATCGCGCTCTTCCGATAAAAGAACCTTCGCCGGCGCTAAACCCCAAACTGGCGCAGATGATGGTCCAGATGCTTGTACATCAATATCGCCCATTCGTCCGGCGTTAGCCGCCCAAAGAAGGCATGCGGATGCGAGGTGCATCCCGCGGGCCCGGCCGCGGCAAACCGGTCAATCAATGCGCACAACCGCGTGCGTTCTGTTCCCAAGTCACGTTCATCCTGCACCACAAGCCCCTTCGCCGTCGGCGAATTCTGGCGCAGTGGCTCGTCGTTTCCCATCACCTTCGGCTTCACAATCCATCCCAAGAGCCTCCCCACCAACACCCGAGGCAGAGTCTTGTCCCCCAACGCCATCTCCATCCCTCGTGAGCAATGCTCCAGCGCTTGCGCAGGATTCATCGTGCCCCACAGCCGCGCGCTATCCGGCCTCATCTGCACGATTCGCTGCTTCACTTCTTCCACCCGACCCGCTTCAAAAAGATTTTTCACGGGAATATTTCCTCCAATCAACTCCTCACAACCAAGAGGCGCGTGGCGCAATCTCCGCCGGATCGCCGCCTTACTTACTTCATTTCAGCGGGTGCCCCACACGCCGACTCTGCGTGTGGGATCTTTGACTTTGTCGTTCACTTCAGCAGCGCCACCCCAGCCTTCACCGCCGCCGCCCGCAATCCCTTATCCAACGTCGCTATTGGCAGGCTCTCGCGCTTGGCCAGTTCCAAGTACGCGGCGTCATAGACCGTCAATTGATACGCACGCACGACGTTCGCTAGTTCGCGCATCGATGCCGGCGTTGGATCGAGATCCGCAAGTGAAGCTAGGAATGTCTCCAAATCGAGAAGGCCTCGATCAGCTTCTGCTGATGTTAGAGTCTTTCGACGCTCGTTCATCAGCAAGCCATTGGCAACTTCCAGCTGCCACAAGGGAGGAACGATCGCGCGCCATCCGCTCGCCACATGCGACTGAACCGCAGCTCCATACGGATCAACTGTCGCACCCGTAACCCACGCTACCGCCACCGACGCATCGAGGACGAAACGGTTCACATCCGTCCTTCTTCAATCAGATCTTTAATCGTCACGCCGCGCGGAAGAGGCTTAGCACGCTTTCGAATTCTTTCCATCGAAGCGAAAAGCTCCGCAATGTCCACCTCGTCTTCCCGCGCCGGCACAATCTCCGCGGCAAGCTTGCCCCGCCGCGTAATCCTGATCCGCTCCCCGCGCGAGGCCCGCTCTACCAATTCCGAAAGCTTCTGCTTCGCCTCAAATATGCCGACAGTCCGCATCGCCAGACTCCTTTTGTCCAACAACCTAGATGATTAACCTAGATGATTAGTCTAGATGGTTCCTCTGGAATTTACAAATGCCCTCGCTCAGCAATCGGCGGCTTCGTCTGCGGCGATGCCGGGTTGCGATCCCTTCAGCGTTGGTCGCGCAAGGCGCGCCCGTTTTGACTCTTCCACACCTTTCCACAGCCGTATCAGACCCATCAACCCCCGCACAACTCTCTCAGTCCTCGCTACTTCCGCCACCCCATTCGAACCCGCCCCGCCGTTCGAATGACAATGCAGTACATGGCACAAAGATATTGACAATCGGTAACTATCGTGCTACCATGTCTTGTGAACGTAAGGCGCTTGTCCCTTTCCGACGACCTCGTCGTCTCGGGGCCACCTCTGCGTACCCGCGCCTCTGCGTTATCTTCTTCCTTGCTCTTTCTTTCCCCCTTCAACTTTGAACTTGCAACCTTGAACTGCTCTTTCGTGCCACACTTCACATCAATATCATTCCAAACGCCTTTACGCCTCCTTTGTTTTCATACTCTTACGCACTCTTTTGCACCGTCAAAAAACCTATCATCAATCTTCTCAATACTTTCCGCACTCTTTGCGCAAAACACCCGGGGTGGGGGCCTTGAGCACCTTGTCTCTGCGCCTCTATTCTCCTCATCATCCACTATCCGCTATTCTCTGTCCCCTACAATATCCGCGTCCCCCATTCGTCTACAGCAGTGGATGGGCCAGCCGGTGAGCATCGCCACGATGACCGAGCAAGACCGTCAAATCTCCGAAGTCGTCGCGGAACAGCGCGGGCGGCTGCGCAACTTCATCCGCAGTCGTGTTCCCGATCCCTCCGACGCCGAGGACATCGTGCAGGAGGTCTTCTACGAACTGGTGGAAGCCAATCGCCTCTTGATGCCGATCGAGCACGTGACCGGCTGGCTTTTTCGTGTCGCCCGAAATCGCATTACGGATCTTTTCCGCAAAAAGAAGCCGGTGGCCTTCAGCGGCGCAGCGGTCGAAGACGAAGACGGCGAATTGCTGCGAATCGAAGATCTGCTGCCATCGCCCGATGCCGGGCCGGAAGCGGTCTACTTCCGCAACGTGCTTCTGGATGAATTGGAATTTGCGCTCGGCGAACTGCCCAGCGAGCAGCGTGAAGTATTCGTCGCTCACGAACTCGAAGGGCGCAGCTTCAAGGAGTTGTCGACGGAAAGCGGGGTCAGCGTCAACACCCTGCTGTCGCGCAAGCGCTACGCCGTACTTCATCTGCGCGAACGATTGCAAAGCATTCACGACGAACTTGCCAAGGGATGACGCGAAGAAATGAAGCGAAGAAATGAAGCGAAGAAATGAAGCGAAGAAATGATACGAAGGGATGTTGCGAAGAAATAAGGAGCACAACATGAGTAAGAAGAAATGGATTTTTCTGGCCCCACTGGCAATACTGGCGATCCCGCTTTTCATCTGGATTGGCGGCGAGCTGGTCATGCATCTCTGGAACTGGCTAGCGCCGACGCTATTCGGATGGCGGCAAATCACCTTCTGGCAGGCTGTCGGACTGCTGGCTCTCTGCCGGATTCTGTTCGGTGGCTGGGGTGGTCATCATGGCTCTCGCTCCAATATGCGGGGCCGAATGGGTGAGCGCATGCGTGAACGAATGGACGAACGTTGGGAGAAGATGACTCCCGAGGAGCGCGAAAAGTTCCGCCAGAGCTGGCGCTCACGCTGTGGCGGCTTTGGCGCGCCCACCAGCGAAACCCCATCTGGTGGGACTAAAGAGTCGGCCTGATAGTCCCGCGTTGCTGTTCGCGGTGGCGGGGCGCCTTCTTGCTCTTGCCAATTTTTGCGGCCATTTCTCCACCTCAAGTCTTCCGGAGCATGCGCTCGGTGAAACGTGGTCTTATTTCGGAAATGCATTTGCATCGAGTCCCGGCACCAGCTTCAACGCATTCTTGTAATACACTTTTTTCAACACTTCGTCCGGCACTTCGAATCCATAGATTCTCCAAAACGCGTGCCGCTTGCGGTAATACTCGAAATATTCGTCGCGCGTTTCCAGACACCGGAAATACCATTTGTATTCGTTCACCTCGTAAATGTCTTTCCCCATCAAAATGCGGTCCTGATACTTGATCAGAAAATCGTGCGCCGAATACGGCTGCCGCCCAAGCTCCGCCAGCACCGCTGCGATGTCCACGTTCACGTTCGGATACGCGTCAAATAAATTTCCCAGTCGCTCCAAATCGTTTCCATAAAACGCAAGATGCGCCGCAATGAAATTCGTCCTCGCGTGCTTCGCGAACAAGTGATTCCGCTCGGTCATCAGAGTTTCAAACGGCGGATAGTCCGCAGCCGGCCGCGCTCGCCCCGGAAACTGTTTCAACTCCAGCCAGCGCTCATTCGAATAATCCCAAGGATCAAAAAATGCCGAGGGCTCTGCCACGTGAATCAACACGGGAATCTTCAGCTCCGCACATTTCTCAAACACCGGATCGAATTCGGGATCATCGACGTGCACGCGCTGGCCACTCGCATACTTCAACTCCATTCCAAAATCCTTAAAAATCTTCAATCCTTGTGCGCCGTTCTTCACATCCTGCTCCAGCCGCGCCGCAGCACGCTTTCCGAATCCAGGAGTATTCAAGTCGTCATAACGCATGTTCGCAAAGACCACGAATCTGTCCGGGTAGCGACCCTTCATGGTCACAACAGTTTTCCGCAATTCCTCTCCAGATCCACCGCTCAAGTTCACCAACACGCGCAGATTGATCGAATCCATTCCTTTGATCAGATCTTCGACATGCTCCGGTGTGGGATTCCAGTGATGGCTGTGGATGTCGATGAATGGAAATTTCGCCCGCTCGATTTTGTGCTCTTTGGTGACGAGCGTGGACTTCGGCTGGTATTCCTCAATCGTGGGCGTTCGCTGCTCTTGCGAAGTGCGCTGTTTTTGTAAACTCGGCTCAGCCGAAACCGCAGCCCGCGTTACTGCCGCGTGTGGCCGTTCGAATAGAAAAATCACCGCCGCAAGAATGAATGCAAGGGATACAAGAGCGCGCCAGGATTTCATCGTCCGCCTCTGGTATGAACTACCCGGCCTATCTTCCCACAGGACGATGCCGCACTGCTCTCTTAACCTGGCCCCGCCTATCGATTCTGTCTTTCGAATGGCCGACAAATCTCAAGGCAGCTGGTAGCCCTTGGAAACATCCTCGAGCAGCAAGATCCAGTCATTTCCGCGCCCGTTCGTTGGCGGAGTATACGTTTGAATCCCCCAGCAATCCGACTGGTGAAACTCATAGGAAACCTCATATCGTGGGTCGAACCAGATCTCCTTCAGCCGCTCGCCGTGGATCACGCTCTTATCCAGCGTAAAGCTCTCTCCTCGTGGCGAATAAATGATCGCAAACGATCCGTCCGCCGACCGCGCAGCTCGAATCTTCGTCCCGCCTGTCACCGGCCCGTTCAGAATTATTTTCTGGTCCGGGACGAGCTTTGTGAACGGCACGGACTCGAACAGTCTCCTGACGAAGCCCATTTGAAACGCGCCCGGATGATCCATCGCTTCATCCCAGGGAATATTCGCCCCCAGCAATCCACCTTGCCGTCCCATCCACGGATCGCCGAGCCGTCCAGCGGGGATCTGATCCTGTACAGGCGCATCCTGGCCGGTTCCTTTTTGCGCCGGCTTGTAAATCTGCCAAATGTTGTTGTTTCCGTAAGCGTGTCCGCATGCGCCAGCGAGAATCGACCAATAGGCGGACTGCCGCACGTCGTAGTCGTCAAAGCGGTCCAGCCCGCTCATGCCACGGAAATGAAAACCGACGGGAAGCTGCTCGTATCGGTTTTCGCCGTCAATCGTCGGCTTCTCCGGCTTCAGCGCGTAGTCGTGCTCCGCATAGAGCCCGTTGTCGTGGTCACGCGAAGAATGCGACGACTGGTACATGTTGAAATCAAGCCAACTCGCGTCATTCAATTTGATGGAAGAAAGCCCCGGCCCCACCGGATGAAAGGTCTTGAGGTGCGAGCCGCCATCTCCCTCGGTAAGCCCGGCAGCAAGCGCGTCCACAATGGTGCGCTCTCTTTCGTTGGTGATCGAATGATCGCCTCCAAGAATCCAGATGATTGGCTTGTCCCTGTACCTAGCTCCCAGGAAGCGACCGTACTGCTTCGCCGTTTCTGGCGTGAAAAACACGGTGCTCGAGGCCCAATAATTTCCCCAGCTCGACAGCATGCCAATGAATAAGCCCAGCTCCGCCGCCTTGTTCACAATGAAATCAACGTGCTTGAAATACGCCTCGTTCGGCCGAGTGGCATCCTTATCGACGAACGGCAAGTCGCCGTAAGCATTCGGGACCGTCAGCCCGTTTCCCGCGGCCAGGACAGTCGCCTGAATTACGGTAAAACCTTTTTGCGCGCGATTCGTCAGGTACTTTGCCGCTTCCTCGCGGTTCAATTTGTGAAACAATTCCCATGCCGTGTCTCCCAAATAGAAAAATGGCTTTCCACTTTCGCACTCCAAATAGCGGCGATTCCCAGTCACCTTCAGGCGCTCGACGGTGGCCGCGAAGACATTTCCGACGAAGAAAGACAGGCTCGCAACGAGAACTGCCGCGCGCTTGGCCGCACACGGAAACCTTCGCTTCATAATTGTGCTCCTCGCTGATTCGAACTCGCCGCCCGAAAATGACCGCGGAGATTCCAATCGCGCGGCAGGATTTCAGCATCCGCCTCGCGTAAAAACCGGGCGGGCCTATCTTCCCACAGGAGGGCGCGACGATGCTCGCTTAGCTATTTCTGTGCTAGAACGAAAGAAATGGAATTTCTATCAGGTTGTTTCGCAGGGCGGGACGCCCCACGGACTGGAGTTGTGCAAGCTGCGGAACACGAGGGGAGCACAACTCTCCCTGAAGCGCTCCCCCACGCGTCTCCCGACCAATTGCCCCCACGACTGGCACCTGGACTATGGTGCCCCCATTGGTTAGAACGGAGGCATTTGAATTGGGATTGGCCTAACTACCTGCATAGTGCGCAACTGAATGAAATCGTTTCATGCCAAACATAAGAACTTGGCTGGCCTTGCTATTTGCAGACAGCCGAATGTCGAATGTCACGACCGCAATCAATCTGCGTTTTGATAGAATGCCGCAGAATGCAGCAGAGTCTCTTCTTCCGTTGGGTTTTGCCCGCCATAGTTGGCCTGATGGTGGGATTTCTCGCGTTGGCCTGGGCGATCACAAGAGAATCCACGCTTCCCGTGTGGCTAGTTTCTCTTTTTTCGCCAGGCCTGAAGGTTGCGGAACTCGTGATGCCTGCTGCGCACGAATCGCTCGCCTGGACCTTCGGCTGGTTCTTGCGCATCGCCATCGGTGTCAACGCCATTTTCTACTTTGCGATTTTCGGTGCGCTCGCCTATCTCGTTGATCGCCGCCGCTCCCGAAGCAGGTAGCAAACCTACTTCGCTAGCAGGTTGGCGGCGCCGCTACACCGAGAGAATACGGCCAAAGAATGACCGGTAGCGCTGCAGTGCCAAGCGGAGATCCTCGGTCGAAACGTTATCGCCGCGATCCCATTGGCCCTCGAGTCTCGCTCGTTCCGCCGCGAACATTTCGGCTAATCGCTTCATCGCCACGGCAACAAGACCGTCTGCCTGCTCCACCACCTGCCGCGGCTCGTCAACAAAACTGACTTGGATCGCATCCCATCGACCGCGAAAATCTTTCGCTTCTTCGGCGGAAAAGAGCGGCACCACCTGTTTGTCCAGAGCGACAGCGGTTGCAGCTCCCGCTGATGAACTGCCGGCAGCCTTAAAGGTCGGAGCAGCCACCGCTCGCGCCTCAGGGCGTGCACTCGCGCCAGCCAGTGTCGCCGTCGTCAGCCCCACATCGGTATCTTCTTCTCTAAACTTTTTTGCTTCGTCCACTGGATTGCCTCCTCTATGTCTCGATCATTCCGAAAGACCTAAGATACCATTTCGCTTCTAATTCTAGATTTAGGACGCGGCAGCCTTCGCGCGAGCCATTTCCGGCTCACCGACTAGTTCATCAAAGAGCGTCCGGTAATGAATCATCGCCTGGCGTAAATCTTCCGTGGTGGCCTGGCCACTTGCGTGACGTACGGCGATTTCATGCGCGGCCCGGTAGTCTTCCACTACAAGTGGATGGTCCACAGAGATATCCGCCGAGCGCTGTTCGAAATCACTTACGGAATAACCGCGGGTGGACATTACGTCGCCGAGAAGTTGATCGGCCTGTGTGACCGATTTTTTGGGGTCGTCAACAAACTCTGCCTGAACGGCGCGCCAGGCCGCGATATAGCGCTCCCGGTCGCTTGCCGCGAGCGGCCGAATGGCGAATCCCTCAACGCGCTTTTCTCGTTGTTCGAGTCCGGCTTCCGCTTTCCGCCGACCTCCGCTTTCCTCGATCGCGCGCGCATATTCCGGTCCGAATCGAGTCTGGAGTCTTTCGGTTTTGCTCTTCCGGAGAAGCATCGCTGAAGCGATACCCACAATCCCGATGAGAATCACACCGATGATGATGACCAATGTTAATGTGCTCATTTCAAGCTCCTCTCATTTCTTCCCCCATCCCTTAGTTGAGTTAGGGATGGAGAAACTCCTCAGAATCGGCGAAGAAGTGGCCGAGCAACGAACACACAATTTCTTATCGCGAATCCGGAGTGCAATACCCGCTGTTATACGCTGACCCTTCTCCCGGATACGAAATGCAAAACCAGAAGAATGATGCCGACAACGAGCAAAATGTGGAATAAACCTGTGGACACGTGAAATGCGAAAAGCCCAAGCAACCAGCAAATGATTAAAACTGCTGCAATGAATCCCAACATGATTTCATCTCCTCACAGCGGCGCGCGAAACTGAGCCCTCTCTATATTCGCGCACAGCGCCCAAGCCCAAATGCAATGGAGTCTCTTGCAAATCTAACTTGCGCGTCTCAAAAAGAAATATCTGTACACTTAGGGACACTGCGAGTGCGACCGCTTCTTTTAATAGCGCGCATACCGGGACCTACCTGGATTCTCCGATTGAACTTGCTTACACGCAGGAACTGCACAGACGACTGACAATCAATAGAAGAGCTTGGGCGACCAATTCTCGCGCCCTTCGGGCAAGAGGTCGAAGAGATTCCAGACCGGCGTGAAGAGGTCTATGCCTCTATGGTTTGGGTTGCCGTCTGGGCCAGGGTGAAGGGACGCTTCGGTGGTATAAAAGTGATGGATTTTGCCGTCGGGTTCGCGGCTGAAGACGCTAAGGCCAGGATGTTGTCCTCCGTAACCCTCAACGTGGTAATCCGCGTTGAAACTCGACTGGCCGCTCGACAACAAGCGGATTTTGTCCCATCCACGCCGCCGGGCCCACTCCCGGAGTTCTCCGATTTCGACCTTGGCTATCAATACAAAATTTACTTTCTGGGTGATATGCGGAGCGATGGCATTGTATCCATCGGCCCACATCGTGCACATCGGACAAGCGGACATATCCGTCGCCCCCCACATCATGTGATTAACGATGAGCCGATTCTTGCCCGGGGCAAATAAATCAGACAGGCGAACATCCTTGAACTGGCCAGGGGATTCATAGAGGACATCAGCGGGGCCCTCGCGAAAAATGTAGTCGGTTGCAACCGCAGGTCCCATGGGGAGTTGTCTTCGAAGAGCCGCAACACTCTCCCGTTGATCCTTCAGGGCGATCTCTGCCTCAAGCAGTTCATCGCGCAACTTGCGATACTCGCTTTGTAATCTCGCAGCTATTGTCGTCATCAAGTTCCTCTCTCAAGCGGATTCCGTTGGAAAGCGCACCACGATCTCATACAGTAGCAGTGACCTGAGGGCGAGACTGTGCCGTTTAAAACAGCAAGGCGAATCGCGCCAGTACCAACTCGAACTTTCCGAATAGCCAGGAACTGCCTCAGATGAAATTTGAGGACGATTTATAAGGGCGGGAGCGGGGCGGAGCGCAGACCCGACACGTTTGTGGCACAAAGTTTCTTAGAGGAGTTATCGATCAACCGCGAGAAGGTCTATTCGTATCTCAACGCGATGATGGGATCGACGCGCATAGCGCGGCGCGCGGGAATGTAACACGCGACGAGCGCAACGAGAGCGAGCAAAATGGCGACCCCGGCAAACGTGGCGAAGTCATTTGGCGCGACGCCGTAGAGCAGGCCGGCGACCGCGCGTCCCATGCCGAGCGCGAGAGGCAAGCCCGCCAGCAAACCGATAAGAGCGAGAGTCATGCCCTGACCGACGACCAGTCGAAAAACTTCTTTTGGCTTGGCGCCCAGAGCCATGCGAATGCCGATCTCGCGCGTGCGTTCGCTTACGGCGTAGGCAATCACGCCGAAGAGACCGATCGCGGCGAGCACCAAGGCAAATCCGGCAAAGGCGGTCATGAGCGTCCCACTTATCCTCTGCGGAATCATAGAGGTCGAGCGCAATTCCTGCATCGTCGAAACGTTGAAGACCGGCAGGTCGCGATCCAGCGCCACGACTTGCGCGCGAACGCTTTCTGCCATGCGCGCCGCATCCGAGGACGTCCGTACGACAAGGGCTACGGTGTATTCGAACTGCTGGCGCAGCGGGAAATACATCTCAGGAGGCACGGGAACGTCGAGCCGGTTTTTTACATTGCCGACAACGGCCACCACGGTTCGCCACGGCTCTTTCTCCGGAGGACCACTGAGCTTCATGCGCTTCCCGAGCGCGTCTTCACCAGGCCAATATCGCGCCGCGAAAGCCTCGTTGACCGCAACGACCCGCTGGCCTTTCGCGGAGTCCTCGCTGGAGAACTCGCGTCCTTGCAGTATGGGTATCTGCATGGTGCGGAAATACGAATCAGTCACAACCCGGTAGCTGGCGTCCGGATCCTGCCCCGGCTTTGGTTCCGGCCTGCCTTCGATTCGAATGGACCACGTTTCGTTCATCCCGCCCAAGGGGATCAGGTTGGCAACCCCGGCGTTTAGGACTTCCGGCAAATTCCGCACGCGCTCGACAAGCTGCTCATCAAAATTCACCGCCTGCACATCGGAAGTATATTTCGCATCTGGCAGGGCAACGAACATCGTCAGCAGCTTATCGGGATTGAACCCGGGGGAAACGCGCTCGAGCCGGACAAAGGTTTTCATCATCAGTCCCGCGGTGGCTAGCAGCGCCAAGGACAGTGCAACTTCCGAGACGATCAGGACATTGCGCAACAATCCGCGGCGGCGACCGACTCCCGCCGAAGGCGCTCCTTCTTTCAAGATGTCGTTGATATTGAGGCGGGAAGCCGCGAGGGCCGGCAAAAACCCGAATATTAATCCGGTTCCTAGTGAAACCACAGCCGTAAACAACAGCACAGGAGTATTGATCGCGATCTTATCCCAGCCGGGTAGCATTCGCGAGAATTCGAGCGGAATGCGTATGACCCGCGCGTACAAGCAGAGATAGGCAAACAGAATGCCCAGGCCTCCTCCCAGCAATCCCAGAAGCATGCTTTCCACGAGCCACTGCCGGATCAGCCGCCGCCGCGTTGCACCCAACGCAGAGCGAATCGCCGTTTCCCGTTGGCGGCTGCTGGCGCGCGCCAGCAAGAGATTGGAAATGTTGGCGCACGCGATCAACAACACGAGCCCGACGGCCGCCAGCATCACAACCAGCGGGGCACGCGTCTGGCCGGCTTCACTTTCCATGAGCGGCATCACATGCACGTCGCGGCCAGTATTTGTTTGCGGGTACTGCTGCGCGAGGCGCGAGGCGATGGCGCTCATCTCCGCTTGCGCTTGCTCACGCGTGACTCCTGTTGCCAGATGCGCCACGCCATGTAAGTAGTGAGAACCGCGGTTCGTTATCAGTTGCGGAGTGAACGCCAACGTGGCCCACAGCTGAGCTCCCGACGGATAATTGAACTCCGGGCCCATCACGCCCACGACCGTGTAGTCGATTCCGTTCAGCAAAACGGTTTTGCCCAGAAGCGAGGGATCCGAAGCAAAGTGGTCACGCCAAAGCCCGTAACTCAAGATCGCGACATGATCTTTTCCGGGCGTGCCTTCCTCCTCGAGAAACGTGCGGCCCAACATCGGCTGGGCCTGTAGAGCCGCAAAGTAATCAGGAGTCACCAGAAATCCATGCAGGTGCTCCGGATGTTCGACGCCGCCGAGGTTGGCATCCCACCAACTGTGCACCGCGATGTGATCGAAGACGTGGTTCTGGGCTTTCCAATCGAGAAAATTCGAGGGAGAAACTTCGTTCCTGTCAACACTGACCGCGGGCAATCGCTCCCAAAGCGCGACAATCCGGCCGGGGTCCGAAAACTCCAGGGGCCGTAGCACCAAAGCATCGACGATGCTGAAAATGTAGGTGTTCGCGCCGATGCCGAGGGCGAGTGTCAGCACGGCGACGACAGTAAAGCCCGGACTCTTCCGCAACATACGCAGCCCGAAGCGGACGTCCTCAACGAGCTGCTCGAACCAAACAACGCTCCACACTTCACGCGTCTCTTCTTTTACCCGTGTTACGTTCCCGAATTTGCGCATGGCCGCGTAATGCGCATCTTCCGGCGTCATGCCGCGATCAATGTTGTTCTGTGTCTCCCGCCCGATGTGGTCGCGAATATCCTCGTCGAGATCTTCGAGCATGCGTTTCGGCTGTCTCATGATTCGCCTCCAAAGCGGTCATTACTCATGTCGAAGCGCAACCATTGGGTCGACGCGCGTGGCGCGGTGCGCGGGGATGTAGCACGCGGCAAACGCGACAAGCGTTAACAGAATCGCGACGCCCGCAATGTTGGCTGGATCACTCGCGCGCACGTTGTACAACATGCTGGCGAGATAGCGGGTAACACCGAGGGCGACAGCAATGCCGAAGGCTGCGCCGACAAACGCGAGTACAATTCCCTGCCGCAAGACCAGCTTCAGCACGTTACCCTGGTGCGCACCGAGCGTCATACGAATGCCGATTTCGCGGGTGCGCCGCGAAACCTCATACGAAAGCAGCCCGTACAATCCCACGCACGCCAGCACCAGCGCCAGCAAAGCAAAGAAGCTGGACAGACGCGCGACCAGCCGCTCCTGGAACAGCAACCGGTCAATTTGCTCGGATTCCGTTTTCACGTCGAAGAGCGGCAAATTCGTGCTTACTTGCGCCACGACTCCGCGTATCGCGGGAAGGATGGCCTGCGGGTCAGCCGCCGTGCGCAGCTCGAAGGACGCTCCACCAAATCTTTGCGGCATGTACATCATGGCGTGAATATCGCGGCGCAAGTCGTTGTATTTTGCGTCGCGCACCACGCCAACGATTTCGAAACCCGGGTTCGCAGGTTCGTCCGCGCTGGCCTCAGCCTGGCCGAACTGCTTGCCGAGCGGATTTTCCTTTCCGAGATATTTCTCGATGAACGCCTGATTCACGATCACAGGAGTCGGCGCCGAAGTGGGAGTCAGTCCGTCGTTCGAAATGGACAGCTTGAAATCCGAAGCGGTAAATCCGCGGCCGATAAGAAATGGAATGCGCATCGTCTCGAAGAAATTCGGACCGACGCCAAGCGCGTCCGCCTGGGATTCCTGATCTTGCGGGGTGCCAGGCCAGTGAAAGCCGGTGATCATCAGCCCACTGCTCAATAGCGGCATCATCGAGTAGCTCGCGGACTTCACTCCAGGCGTTTCCGAGAGCCGGCCCTGCAAATCGCGATAGAGGCTGTCTGCTTGAGGGCCTTTGTAGCCGATCAACGTCGGGTCGATTCCGAAAATCAGGATGTTGTGCGAATCGAATCCGACGTCAACGCTGCGCAGATTGGCGAGGGTGCGAACAAGAAGCCCGGCACCCACGAGCACTACGATCGCTAGCGCGACTTGCGCCACCACCAGCGCATTGCCGATGCTGAACCATTTTGCGGCGGCACGTGTTGAACTCGTAGAGCTTCCCTCGCCTTCCTTGAGCGCCGGAGTCAAATCAACGCGCGCGCTTCGAAAAGTCGGCGCAATGCCGAACAGAATTCCTGTGAGCAGCGAAACCGCGACGGTGAATCCGAGGACGCGCAGGTCTACACCCGTCGCGAATCCGAGGGGCCGCGGCTGATTGCTCGACACAAACGAAATGATTGCGTGCGCTCCCCAGTAGGCAAACAGAATCCCGAGCGCGCCGCCGAGCACCGACAGCATTAGGCTTTCCGTCAAAAGCTGGCGCACAATCCGCGCGCGCCCGGCGCCTAGCGCCAGCCGCACAGCCATTTCCTTTTGCCGCGCGGCGGCCCGGGAGAGCATCAGCCCCGCGACATTCGCGCAAGCAATCAGCAAAATGATTCCGACAACGAGCATCAGTACGTACAGCGGATTGGCGTAGCGCGTGCGGCTGCCGGTCAAACCACTCTGCGCGGGCACAAGCGTAATTTCGGGATTATCGGCGGCTGTGGATAACGTCTTTGGGCCGTCAACCGTTGCGGATCCTCGTGGGCCGCCCGCAGGCACTGCTCCCTGAGGAGCAGCCATGATGACCGGCTTATTGCCTGCGGATGGCGGCATCGCCGCGCCGGCGCCGGAGGTAATTTGCTCTGAGCTTGACGCCGGCGCGCGCTGGGGCACCGCGGACATACCTCTCGCGCCGTTGCCGCCAACTGGAGCGATCGGCGTAGGAGGTGTACCCGCCGCCCCACCTTCATGGAAAAGCGGGACGGCTCCGTGAAGCATTTCATTGCGGAAGAGGCCGCTCACTGGTGCTTGCACCTGCGCGAGCTGTGTCCCGGGTTTGAGCCGCCCGATAATCGTTAGCCACCAATAACTCACGTCGCTCTGACGGTTTCGCCAGCGCATGGTATCGGTAATCCGCTGGGCGCCGGAAAGCGGCAGCCAAACGTCGTAGTCGCTACCCGGCGTAATACCGGCGAATCGCTGCTCGGCCACGCCGATAATCGCGAAGGGGACGTTGTTCAATTCAATCGTGCGGCCGACAACGTCGCGAGAACCGCCGAAGGCGCTCTGCCAGTAACCGTAATTCAGCACGGCGACGGGTGCGGCGGACGGCATATCGTCGGTTGTGTCGATCAGCCGGCCTGCGGCGGCTTTGAGACCCATCGTGTGAAAGAAGTCTCCGGAAACCAGCTGACCATTGATGACGGTCGCAGCGCCGTTCCCTGTCAGATTCAACCTGCCGGAGTTGGCAAACGCAGCTATCCCCGAAAAAAAATTTGCTTTTGCGATTTCGCGAAACATGGGCTCAGAGAACGAGCAACCCCCGGGATTCTTAGCGCCGAGGCGCATATCGTTTGCACAATCGCCCGCCGACTGGTACCCATGCACGTTCGGCGAGTTGCGCGCGCCCCAATTAAGCAGGACCAATTGGGAAGGATTTTCGACCGCGAGCGACCGCAGCATCACGGCATCGATCAAACTGAAAATAGCCGTGTTGGCGCCAATGCCAAGAGCCAGAGTGAGGATCGCGACAGCGCTGAAGCCCGGTGACTTTCGCAGCATGCGAAACCCGTAGCGAATGTCCTGCCAGAGCTGCTCCAGCCAAACAACACTCCACACCTCTCGAGTCTCTTCCTTAACTAGCGTAACGTTTCCAAATTTTCGCATAGCTGCATACCTCGCTTCTTCCGGCGTCATCCCGCGCTCGATGTTGTCCTGCGTCTCCCTGGCAATGTGTTCGCGAATGTCCTGGTCGAGTTCTTCGAGCATGTGCTTGCGACGCCACATCATTCGCCCTCCTGCTCCCTTGGACGCAGAATCCGCGCGATCGCTCGAGCGAGTTTGTCCCACTTGCGGGTTTCCAGCGTGAGTTGGCGGCGGCCTTTCGGTGTCAGTTTGTAAAACTTGGCGCGGCGGTTGTTTTCCGAGGTTCCTTCCTCGACCGAAATCCATCCGCGCTTGATGAGCCGGTGCAACGCTGGGTACAGCGACCCCTGCTCGACTTGCAGCACTTCGTCTGAATTGAATTCGATGGCTTTGGCGATGGCGTGGCCGTGCGCAGGCCCGAGCAACAGCGTGCGGAGAATGAGCAAGTCCAGCGTCCCTTGCAGCAGCTCGACGCGTTGGCGTTCTTCTTTAGTAGACATTCTAGGTGAAGCTACAACGCTTCCCGTAGGAAGTCAACGTGAACAAACTTCTGTGGATGGAAAGCGCGAGTTATTGCGGCGCCGGCCCTCGGACTATCTGTACAAATTCATCGGGACGGATATGCTTTGCGAAGGCGGCCTTCACCTGTTCGGCGCTCATGGAAAAATAGAGAAGCGCTCCCCTGACGGGCTCGTCAAGCGGCAGGCTAAGGACAGCTCGCCCGAGCAAACCTCTGGCCACTCCGGTTTCGCTCGATTCGGCAAGCGGGATTTGACGCAACAGAAGAGCTTTGGCTTGCTGAAGTTCACCATCCGTCACATTTTCCTGCCGCATGGCAACGAGATCCCGCCGAATCAGCGCTCTTGCTTTCGAAACGTTTTTCGGATCACAGGCATACGTGACGGTGTAGATCGTTCTCGTTTTATCCGCACTCATGTGAACGTCTACGTTGTAAACGTAGCCGCTCACCTGCCGCAGGTCGTGATACAGGCGCGTCGCATAGAATCCGCCGCCGAGCACATGGTTTCCCAACTGAAGCGGGTAATAGTCGGAATCAAACCGCGTGATGCCAACCGTTTCGGCAAGATCAACCGAATCCTGGAGCTGGCTGGGATCAGGAATATTCGCTGCGGAGGCCTTGTTGGGAGGAACGGGCGGCAGGTCAATTTCAGGCTTGGGGTCGGAAGCTTTCCATCCTCCGAACCATTTTTCGATCGAGTTTCTGGCTTCCGCAGGAGTAATGTCGCCAATGACTACAATCGTGGTGAGATCGGGCCGAAAAGTCTTGGCGTAATATTGTTTTACGTCGTCGAGGGTGAGTGACGATACCGTCTGCGGCGTAGCTTCGCGGAGCGCCGGATCATTCGCCGGAAATAGCGCGGTATGCAAAGCCCGACTGGTTTGATAGCCGGGGCTCTTCATTCTGCCAGCGAGATACTGCGCTGTTTGCGGCTTGATAACCTGAAAAGCCTCGTCCGGAAGAGCGGGGTTCAATTCGTTGTCGGCCAGCAATTGCACTCCCCGCGAAAAATCCTGCTTTAAGACTTCCAACGAGAACTCGAAGCCGGCAGATTCTTCTGCGGCTATGTCATCAAGCGCTTTTTGAAATGCCAGGCGGTCCAAGCTCTTTGTGCCGTACGAAAACATCTCATCAAGCACATCGTTGATTCCTTCCTTTCCGGGTTCCGTTTGCATTTGGTGATTGTTCCGGACTTCTCCTTGAACCGTTATCGTTGGCGTTATTTTCTCCGTTCGGACGATCAGCCGCAGCCCATTGGGCAAGGTCACGTCCGAAGGCAGAGGCTCGGGACGCGGCTTCTCGAGGGACATAAGCTTCGACGCGGCCCATACAGGCAGTTCGACCGGCTTTTTGGGAGCGGCGGTCAACTGCTCTCCTCCTCCGAATCCCTGCGCGGACACCGGTCCGCCAGTCGGCTGCGGCTTCAGAACAGCCGTAATGGACTCCTGATCCACTAAATATTTTTTGGCCACTCGGTTTACATCTTCAAGCGTTACGCGCTTCATCGCTTCAACGTCATCGTCGGGCGACTTCCGCTCTTCGGCTGCCAGAGCTTGCGACCACGCTTCCGCAAGCCCTGGAATTGAGTTTCGGCGAAACTCGACTCTCGCGAGTTCCTTGCGTTTGGCGGCTTCGACGAGTTCCGCAGGCACGCCGTTTGCCGCGTAATCAGACATGATCTTGCGCATCTCCGCGATCACCGGAGCAGGATCTCCTTCCGCGGGCAAAACTGCAGCGCTGTAGACCACACTGGCTTTCGGAAATGTTTCCGCAATACCGAACCCTGTCTCGAGCGCTTTCCCTTGCGGCACAAGCGCATATAGATTTCCGCGCTGACTGCCTAAAACGTCGCTCAAAATCTGCACTGCTGGAAAATCAGGACTTTCCGTTCCAGCAGCACGATAGGAAACAAACGCCAAGAGGTAGGGAAGGTTGCTATCGAGCGTAAACGACTCCGACTTTACCGGCGGCAGCTTGATCTCCGGACGCGGCGGCAAGGTTTTCCTCTCAATTTTTCCGTACAACTCCTTGACAGTGGCGAGTACCGCAGTCGGGTCAACATTCCCCGTAATCACCAGAATGGCGTTGTTGGGCGCATACCACTTCTTATAAAAGTCTTTGAGCATGGCGCCGGTCGTTGCCTCGAAGGAGTCGTGGGTCCCAAGCGCGTCATGGCTATACACGGTTCCGGAGAACATGTCTTCGTTCAAACGCGTGATGAACTTGTAGGTGGGATTCGAGAGGTCGCGCGCCACTTCCTGCTCGATGGCACCTTTTTCACTCGCCCACTCCGACTGCGAGTCTTCTACGTCCTGCATGCAAGCCGCGTCGAGCCGCAACGCGATGTCCAGATCGGAAGCAGGGACAGTCTCGAAGTACTGCGTGATGTTCTGCTGCGTATCAGCGTTACCGGCGCCTCCGAGTTGTGCATAGATCGCTGCCATCTGATCGGCGCTTACGCCAGCGCACCCCCGGAAGGCCATGTGTTCCTGCGCATGAGCCATTCCCGGAAAGCCCGGAGGCGTTTCGTTGCCGCCCACCAGATAGTTCTGCTCAACGGTAGCCACCGGAGCGAGCGGATCCCGTATGATCACGACTCTCAGCCCATTTTCCAGGGTAGCTCTTGTGATGTCGGAGGTCGCCGCAGTTTTCTCCTGTCCAGAGATCAAAGACCCGCCGATCAAGACAGCTGCACAAATGCAAAGTGAACGGAGCAATGTGATTCCCCTTTTTCAGATGGATAGCTAGTGTACGCCAGAAACTGCGTGTGCCATCAGGCGCGAGAGCGGCCGACGGCGACAATTCCTTAGATGCACTGAGTCCCGAGAACGACTGCTGGCGCCCGCGTCGGGCGACGGAGACCGGAATTCCGGCGAGGGGCTTAACGAGAAGCCCATGGAGATCCCACGAATTGCCGCTTTGCCGTTTGCTTCGTCTGCTGCGCACGTGCTTCCACTTCCGCGCGGCAGTGGCGCAGCACTTCGTCCGTGTTTTGGACGGATTTGCCATCCAGATTGTCCGCATCTTCAGGGAGAAGATCGATGATGTGCCCAAACTCATGCAAGAGCGTGGTCACCTGAGCGGGCAGCGTGTCGCCGCGATAAGATCCAACTGTAAGCAGGCGCGTGCCATCCGTGTAGACTGGACCGCCCTCCGGCAGTATTTTTAGCACGTTCCCCTGCGGCCGGTAGAACGCGCCATTTGCATTGATCGTTATCGTCGTGTGAGCTCCCCCGTCCTGGATCGCCCGTGCCACGTAGGGCTGCCGCCTGACTACGAGCGATTCTCTGTTCATCGACTCGAAAATATCCTCCGGACCATGTAGGTCGAGCGCAAACCTGAGCGACTGGAAAGTAGCCGCGGGGATCGCTTCCTTTGCTTCAAACCAAGCGGTGCAAGCATTTTGGGAACGAAGTATCTCCAGAACTTCTTTCCGAGCCCGCGCAATTTTCAGACCGGCCTTACCAAGTGCCGATAGTTCCCCCGGGACAATATCATCGGGCTCGGCGCATGGAAATGCGTGTGGAGCACCTGAGTTCCTAGTGACATTCGGAAGGCAGAGATTGTCAGGCAAGGCCCGCGCCGGGGCGGAGAAAGTCGCGTCCAAACACACTCCCTCGTGCGGTCCAGTGATGTTCGAATCACCAGCGACTCCCTCGACTGTTGGCGGCGATTCGATCTTATCGGTATGCCGCCAGGCTGCCAGTGAATTCACGGAAGACGCCTCGCATTTCGCGAGCCATGCTCCCGAACCGATTCGATTGCTGGACATTCTGGAGGTACTGAAAAAAGCTGCGCTTTGCGGATAGGTGGGTGTGCTGCCAATCAGACCGATAACCAGAACGAGAAAACCAACCCTCAAAATAGTGCGAGCGGCCAACATTGCTTCCTCCCCTGCCCCGACTGAGCAACCACCACAGGCCGTTTGCAGGGGAGCTCCTCGGGTGGCCACCAACCCGATCGAGCTGAGCATACGGTTCAATCGTTCACCGGGGCTAACAGGAAGACGAGAACCTCCGGCCGAAGTCACCTCAAATGTTTCTGGAGTTTTTTTGGATTAGAAATAGGCGAGGACGAGTTTGTAATCTTTAGATAATTTTCTTTTGTTCGGCCGCCCTAGGGCAGAGTCTGCATGCGCCAGTCGCCGCAGGGATCAGACTTTTTTGCTTTCTTCAGCCTCTTGCCCTTTGGCCGACCATGCTTTTTCGGAGACGTAATAGGGCGAGGAAACCGTGAAAATGCGCGCGTTCCCCTTCACGAGCAACGTCCACTCGAGCAAACGGCCGCGCTGGTTGTGCAGAAAATACTCGTACCAATGATCCTCGACCAATTCGGGAATCACCACCACAATTCGGCGGTCCGGCTGTTTTTCCGAGAGCTCCAGAATGTATTGCACTACCGGCACAATGATGAAGCGGTAAGGCGAGGGCAGAATCACAAACTGCGGGGGATCGCCGCCCGCTTCACGGAAGGGGCGCTCGACGTAGCGCTGCCAGTCGTCACGCAACAATTCGGAATGCTCGCCAGGCTCGACGTGAAGGGCGATAATCTCCGGCGAAATTCGCGACGCGAATTCCAGTGCCTGTTTGCAAATGATACTCCAGCGATCGATTGGCACAACCACGATGGGAGGCCGTCCGTGGTTCGCGGGAGAGACCGGCTCGCTGATGGTGGTAGCAAGCAGGACCTGATGGTAGTGACGCCGCACTCTGCGAAAGAAAAATATCAGCAGAGGTATGAAGATCAGCGTGATCCAGGCTCCTTCGGCGAATTTCGCGACCAGCACGACAATAACGGTAATCGCTGTAACAGACCCACCCAGTCCATTGACCAGCGCGCTTTTGACCCAGTGCGGTCCGCGCTTTTTTCGCCAATGCATCACCATGCCAAACTGCGACAAGGTAAACGCCAGAAATGCCCCCACGGCATACAAAGGAATCAGATTGTCGGTAATTCCTCCAAAAGCAATCAGCAAAACTGCCGTCAAAACGGACAAAACCACAATCCCATAGGTGTAAACAAGACGACGTCCGCGATACCCGAAAGCATGTGGCAAATAATTGTTCGAAGCGATGGCCTTGCAAAGCCGGGGAAAATCGGCGAACGCGGTATTGGCCGAAAGCGAAAGCACCAATAAAATCGAAGCAATCGTCAGGTAATAAAAAATCCCTCTGCCAAACACTGCCCCAATCAGCATCGAAAGCAAGCTCTGATATCCAGGCTTCCCCGGGTCGGTAGCCGCAATGCCATAAACCTTTACAAGATAAGAGATTCCCGCCAACAGCAGGGCTAAAAGAAAAATAATGATTGTCAAAGTGCGCTGCGCATTTTTCACAGCAGGCTCGCGAAACGCTTTCACGCCATTGCTGACGGCCTCGACGCCGGTCAACGCCGTGCACCCACTCGAAAACACTTTCAAGAGCAGCCAGAGACTTACGGCTTGCGTCATAGGCGGAGGCGGCGGCAAAGGCGCCATCGGCAAAGGGTGCCCACCGCTGAGCAGCGCACGCACCAAGCCGCCACCGATGGTGATCAAGAGAGTCCCAACGAAGAAATACGTGGGGACCATGAATATGACTCCGGCCTCCCGCACTCCCCGCAGATTGATTACCGTAATAATGAAAAGAATTCCGACACAAATCGCCACAGTGTGCGGCAAAAACGAAGGAACCGCTGAAACCAACGCACCCACGCCGGCGGAAATGCCGACCGCGGCTGTGAGAATGTAATCCGTCAACAAAGCGGCCGCCGCCAGCAAGCTCGGAAACGCCCCAAGGTTGTAGCGCGCCACGGTATACGAACCGCCGCCCGAGGGGTAAGCCGCGATGGTCTGCCGGTAGGAAAAATAAACAATGATCAAAAGGGTAATAATGGCCGCGCTGATCGGCACAATGTATTGCACGCCCAAAAGCCCCAGCGGAATGAGCAAATAAAGCGCCGCTTCCGGGCCATACGCCGCGGAACTGAGTCCATCCAAACCAAAAATGGGAATCCCTTGCGCAGGGCCGATTTGTTCCGCGCGCTCGTCGGAGGTCTTGATGGGCTTACCAACAAGTAGGTCGAGGATATTCATGTGTGGCTCGGTGTAGTCCGCTGCGAATTTTCGGCCAGTCCATTTGCAATGAGAACGGGAGGAATGTCAACCGTTACGAGTGGCGTGGGGCCGGTGTAGAAGTAGTGTGCAAAGACTCCTTTCAACTGTCGGCCTCCTTGCAACTTGCCCAGAGAAGAGCCAATGAGCTTGCAAGGTCAGTTGTTCTCACACATGCTACAGCGGCCTTGTTTCAGAGGCATGACGAGAACAATCCCTCGAGGGCGGAAGCTTCGAGAGCAAGGACTGCGATCGACGGATGCCGGGAACAAAACCAACCGACAAACCACCGGCCTTGGGGCCGAAAGGTGGTGAGGGAGCCAGCCTTTTACGGCAAACCTTTGCGGTTTTGGGACCTGGCGTCATAACAGGAGCCGCGGATGATGATCCGTCGGGAATCTCGACGTATTCGGTGGCTGGGGCGGCTTATGGATATGCCACGCTGTGGATAGCGCTGCTCACGTTTCCGCTCATGTCTGCGGTGCAGCTCATGTGTGCGCGGCTGGGAATGGTTACGGGGCAGGGGCTGGCCGTTGCGGTGCGCGAGAACTATCCGAGGTGGGTGCTGTGGGGAGCTTGCGCGATCCTGGTGGTGGCGAACGTCATCAACATCGGAGCCGATCTCGGCGGGATGGCGGAAGCGACGCAACTCGTCACAGGGATTCGGCCGCTTCTCTGGATTCCCTCCTATGCCTTGCTGATTCTTGGGCTCCTGATATGGACTTCGTACAAGCTGATTGCGCGGGTTTTCAAGTGGATGACGCTGGTGCTGTTCGCGTATGTGCTGGCGTCGTTTTTTGCGCACGTGGATTGGAAACAGGCGCTGGTGGTGACGTTTGTGCCGCACCTGGAATGGTCCCGCGGATTTCTGGCGGTGCTTGTAGGAATTCTTGGGACGACGATTTCTCCTTATCTTTTTTTCTGGCAAGCGGCGGAAGAAGTCGAAGAAGAACGGGCTAAGGGCAAAAGGACGGTAGCGCAGCGCAAAGGTGCGACCGCGGAGGAATTACAAGATGCGCGCACCGACACAGTCATCGGGATGTTTTTCTCGAACTTCATCATGTATTTCATCATTTTGACCACTGGCGCCACTCTGCACGCGCATGGACAAACGAACATTACGACGGCGCGGGAGGCGGCCGAAGCGCTGCGCCCACTCGCAGGGGACGGCGCCTATCTGCTGTTCACGCTGGGGCTCATCGGCACAGGGATGCTGGGAGTGCCGGTGCTGGTGGGATCGAGCGCGTACGCAGTAGCGGAAGGCGCGAACTGGCGGGGCTCAATGTCCGACCGGCCAAAGAAGGCGCGAGCGTTTTACGGAGTGATGGCGGTGGCAATGGCATTAGGTTTCGGCCTGAATTATATCGGATTGAACGCGGTGAGAATGCTGTTCTGGTCGGCAGTGATCAACGGATTGTTGGCGCCGCCGTTGATCTTGCTGGTGATTCTCTTGACGAGCAGCCGCAAGGTGATGGGCGACCATGTGAATTCGCCGGTGCTGCGATATCTGGGCTGGGCGACGTTCGCGGTGATGACGGCGGCAGCTGCGGGGATGCTGATCACGTCGTAAAGCATGCGAGAATAGGCGCTGACAACCGAAGAGAATGCTCACTCGCCTGCTCATCGCTGCCGCGAAACCAACCCTGGAACACAGCATGAGGCGCTGGCTAGTCCATCTTGGCGCCTTGGGACTCATTCCGCTTGGGCTCATCGACAGCTCGATCATTCCGCTACCTGGCAGCATGGATGTTCTGACGATTATTTTGGCGGCGCGGAGCCCGGAGCTGTGGTTCTACTACGCGGTGATGGCGACTCTCGGGTCGGTGCTGGGGGGGGTCGTCACCTATCGACTGGCGCGCAAAGGGGGTGAGAAATCCCTTGAAAAGCGGCTATCGGCAAAATCGATGAAGAGAGTTATCAAACTTTTCGAACGCTGGGGATTTGCAGCCATCGCCATTCCGGCGTTGCTGCCGCCGCCGATGCCTTTAGTGCCGTTTCTTCTGGCGGCGGGGGCGATGCACTATTCTGTTAAAAAATTCCTGGCGGCAATGGCGTTGGGACGAATTGTGCGGTACATGATCCTGGCATATCTTTCGGCGAGGTACGGGCGCAAGATGCTGCCGTTCCTTTTGCAACATGGACATCCCATGTTGGCGGCTGTGGTGGGATTGGTTGTGACCTCTTTACTCGTTTACTTTGTGTTTCGCGAGATTAAAAGTAAAAAGCGCGTGAAGAGTTAGGAATACTCCGAACTGCCCCACAAAAGGACAATGGCACGCACTAAAGAAAACAGAGCGTGACGCCTGCTTGACAAGCGTGGATAGTAGGCCTACGCTCCACAACTTTCGAGAAGAAGAAGAGCGCTTCCGCGCGGGGTAGCTCAGAAAAGAAAAATGTATACACGAGGCAGAGCGATGAAAATGAATTTGCGGAACGGTTTCGGACGCAGATGGAAGAAGGCCACGTTGCATGTTGTCTGCGCGGTGACGCTCACGTTGGTGGCGGCGGCAGTTGCGCGGGCCGCGGAAAATTATGAAGTGATTGTCGAGCGAAATGTGGCAGCGAAGATGCGCGACGGCGTGACTCTGCGCGCAGACATTTACCGGCCGAAGGCAGATGGGAAATTTCCTGTGCTGTTGGTGCGCACGCCTTATGACAAAACGAACGAGACTTCTTTTGGAATGAAGGGCGCGGCACGAGGGTATGTCGTGGTCGAGCAAGACGTGCGAGGGAGATTTACGTCGGAGGGGGAGTTCTACACATTCAAGAATGAGTCGCAGGACGGGTACGACACGGTGGAGTGGGCGGCGGCGCTGCCTTATTCGAATGGAAAAGTGGGGATGTTTGGCGGGTCGTATGTAGGCGCGACGCAGTTTTTGGCGGCGATCGCAAAGCCTCCGCATTTGGCGGGGATTTGTCCAACGGTGACGGCGTCGAATTATCACGACGGATGGACATATCAGGGCGGAGCGTTCGAGCAATGGTTCAACGAATCGTGGAGCACAGGGCTGGCAATGAATACGATGCGGCGGCGCGTGGAAGAAAACGGCAACGCGATTGGCGGAACGAAGACTTTGCCGCTGATGGATTACGCCGTGTTGGATGCGCCTTCCGCAACGGGAATTGCGCCGTACTTTAAGGATTGGCTGGCGCATCCGAGTTTCGACGCGTATTGGAAACAGTGGTCGATCGAGGACCATTACGCGGATATTCAGGTGCCGGTTTTAAGTTTTGCGGCGTGGTACGACATTTTTCTAGGCGGATCTCTGAAGAACTATCAGCGATTGAAGACGGAAGGTGGGACAGAAGCGGCAAAACATGGGCAGAAGCTGGTGGTTTATGTTGGCGGACATGCGGGCGGGTCGTCGAGCCGATGGGTGGGCGGAGTGGATTTTGGCGAGAAGCTGCCGATCGATCAGGACGAGATCACGTTGCGATGGTACGACTCGATTTTTAAGGGGCAAGCGAACGGCGTGGAGCACGAGAAGCCGGTAAGGATTTTTGTGATGGGAAAGAATGAATGGCGCGATGAAGACGACTGGCCTTTGGCGCGCGCGAAGAGCACGCGATACTACTTGCACTCGGCGGGCGGAGTGAATGGGCTGACGGGGAACGGAACGCTGAGCACCGCGGCTCCAGGAGAAGAAAAGGGCGACCAGTATGTTTACGATCCGAGTGACGCAACGCCCACGATTGGCGGGCCGCTTTGCTGCGGAGCGCTGCCGACAGGGATCGGCCCGGAAGATCAGCGGCCAGCGGAGGGGCGTGCGGATGTGCTGGTGTTTACGACGCCGGCGTTTGAGAAGGATTTCGAGGTGACTGGACCGGTGACGTTGGATCTGTATGCGAGCAGTTCGGCGGTGGACACGGACTTCACGGGGATGTTGGTGGATGTCTGGCCAAACGGATTTGCACAAAATTTGACAAGTGGAATTTTGCGAATGCGTTACCGGAATTCGCAGGAGAAGCCGGAATTGGCGAACCCGGGTGAGATGTATCACGTGACCGTGGACTTATGGGCGACGAGCAACGTTTTTCTAGCGGGGCACAAATTGCGGTTGGAAGTTTCCAGCAGCAACTTCCCGCGGTTCGACAGGAATTTGAATACGGGAGAGATTCAGGCGCGTGGGACGCGGATGGTCAAAGCAACGAACGTGGTTTACCACGACAAGGCTCATCCATCGGCATTGATTGTGCCGGTTGTGCCATAGACAAAGCGAAGATAACTTTCAGCGGCTTGTTCGAGAGAACTCGATCATTTTTTCTGGAGCTTGCTTTGCGCTAGATTCTCGGCTACAGCGAGGGCATCGGCGGCTTTGACTCTTACATCCGGCTCGACGCCGGTTCCTTCCCAGTCGGGCGTTGCGTAGGGATTGATGGGTTTGGTTTCGGGAATGCCCATTCCGAAGTGATCATCAATGCGATGCCAGACGCCCGAGTGGGCGCCGCCGCCTGTTGTTTCGCCGACGAGCGTGACGCGCTTCAGCATTTTCAGGTCGTAGCAGAATTGTTCGGCGCCGGAAAAAGTGCGGGACGAGGTGAGAACGTAGACCGGCTTGTCGGCAAGCTTGTTTCCGGGAACGGGGGAGTGCGTCCAGGATTCCGTCGTGGTGTTTTCTCTGGGGTTGAAGAAGTATTCGGGATGGTCGAAGAAGTAGGAAGCCATCAGTGCGACCATGTCCGGCATGCCGCCTCGGTTGTCTCGCAGATCGACGATGAGGGCGTCGGTGTTGTTTAGAGAGGCCATGGCAGCGGTCGCCGTTTGCTCGCATACGGAACGATCCGGGAAGAAATTAAGTTTCAGATAGCCTATGTTGTGGGGCAAGATTTCGACTTTTTCGAACGTGCAATTTTCCTGCTTCATCGCGTCGCGATAACGAGCAAGGCCTTCCGCTGTTTGCCCTGCGGGCTGCGGCGGCAGAGGATCCTGGCTGTAGACCAGTTCGAGGTGCATATCGTGGCTCACATCTCGCATTTGTTTGGTCAGCTGATGCGCGAAGATATCGCCGTCGGTGATTGCGTCATATTCGCCGCGCTTCTCTTTGACCAGCAGGGCTTCGGCCATCTTTTGCGCCATGTCGGGATAAACATAGTGCTGCTTTAGATTGGCAATCGCGGCGTTCACTACGCGTTGACGCTCTGCAGCGTCCAGATTCCCGTGCCCGACAGCTGTTGCGACCGTTGTGGCGGCATCACCCGGCGTTGGTTGCATCGGGCTGCCGGTGTCTCGTTGGCCGGAACTCGATGATTGGCCAGTGTGAGATGGGTCGTACAGCAAGATCGCGTCGGATGATGATTTGCCTGGCTTACCTTCGGCAGGGGTGAAGGGGGTTGAAACCATTGTTGGGTGCCCGGACGTGGGTGCGAGGGTTTCGTTTTCGCCACCGCTTGTGGAGCTTGTATCGCCAGCGGCCTGCGGCGCTGGGCGCTTGTACGCGGAGGCAGAGGGAACGGTGCCACGCCGAAGTTGGCGGGCTGAGGAGTTCCGTGGTCTGTGGTTTCCGCCTTGGCTGAGCAGACTAGAAAACGTGAACAGGGCAACCAATGACAGCATGCCGCCCAGAAAAAGCGCTCCAGGACGAGGGGATTCATCGCCCAAGAAATAGAACGAAGGCGTACAGCCCAAGCGCTGGCCCGAAGCGGCAAGGAGCTGCGGATCGGCATAGAAATACTCGCGCGGCACGGAAATGGCCAAATCGGCCAGCAGGTCGAACCAGAGCCTGAACCTCGGGATAAATCCGTTTTCGTCGCGGTCACGATCGCGGAACAATTGCAGGGCTTCATCCCCGTATGCTTTGCGAAAATGAGAAGGAAAGAGGCGCAACAGCAAAGCGTATATCTTCTCAGACATAATTCCCTCTCAGAATCTTCCTGCTGCGGGCAACGCGCAAAAAGCCGGCGAGTTTTTCAGCCTCGGAGCGGGCGAGTTTGCGGCCAGAGGAGGTCAAGCGGTAATAGCGGCGGCGCTCCTGGCCGAGTTCTACGTCCTCACGTGGGTCAAGTTCTTCGATAAGCCTTTCTTCGAGCAGAGACTGGATGGAGCTGTAGAGCGTCCCAGGGCCCAGGCGCACACGGCCGTCGGTCTGCTCCGCGACTTGGCGCATGATGCCGTAACCGTGTAGATCCTCCTCAGCGAGGGAAAGCAGGATCTGGAACGCGGCCGAAGGCAATGGATCGAGTTTTCGTTTTGGCATGGGTAGTCGATAGTCGGTATATCGATAATCGACTATACTCCAGTCCAGTTTCGGGATGCAATATCCAATTGCAGAATCGCGCAAGAGAATTGAAACGACGCTGGCGCTTTTCGATCGCGCCCTAGACTGCGACCGATCGAGCTATCAAGGCATCTAAGCAACAGTATGGCCCCTCTAACTTGACACTCCGAAAGAGCAGGTCTACACTACGGAGTTTTTAGATGGCCCCGAAAGCAGACAGAGGGGCGGGACTTCCATGGACAAGAAAAGGCTCGAGTACTACAAGAAGAAGTTGGCGACACGACGCGAGGAGTTGATGAAGACGATCGCGCGTACGCAAGAAGAGGGACGAACCGCGGACGAAGATCCGACGGTGGACCTCGCGGACAAGGCAGCGAACTCTTATACGAAAGAGTTCCTCTTTGGCATGACCAATACGGACCGCACGATCTTGAACATGATCGACGCGGCGTTGAAGCGCATCAACACGGATGAATACGGCGTGTGCGCGAACTGCCAGGAAGAGTTGCAGCAGAAGCGGCTCGAGGCGGTACCGTGGGCCAAGCACTGCATCACCTGCCAGGAGAAGATGGAACAGGGGTTGTTGTAGGCCCTAACGGTACACGTGGGTTGAGCGGCCAGCCTAACGAGGCTGGCCGTATGCGTTTGAGGCTCCGTTCGTGTTTAAATTACCTTTGCGTATATTCTCTCTTTCAATAAAAAACTCAGCGGAGTAGATTTCTCCTGGGATTACGGGAGAAGGCTCTTCCACGGCTGTGGCTCGGACATCGCGGAGAGGTGTGCGCGGGTGGCTGGCGGAAGCGAGCGACGCGGTCGTCAGCATCTTTATCCCGTTGGGGTGCAGGTTTGCAACGGGCTGCTGGTAAGGGCTTGCCGCGTACCTTTTTGCGAAGAGTGTCTGGATTCGTTCGAGGGGCCTCCAGAAAAAAAGTGTGAGATCTGCGGGCAGGGGCTCGGGTAGATGACGATGGCGGAGGGAGAGCCGCTCGTCTGCCGGGTGTGCCAGCAGAAGACGTATGCGTTTGAGCGGGCGAGAAGCTATGGGATTTATGACGGGCCGCTGGTGCGAGCGTTCCTGCTACTAAAGTGGGAGCGAATAGAATTGCTGGGCGAATGGTTCGCTGGAAGATTGGCGGAGATGGTCCGGCGGGAGGCTGGGCGGCTGGCTGCGGACGTGGTCGTACCGGTTCCATTGCACCAGGATCGCGAGCGGCAGCGCGGGTACAACCAGGCAAGCCTTATTTCATAGCCATTGGCTGGGAGGCTGGGCCTGCCTCATAAGGCAGTCTTGCTGATGAGGGCGCGCCCACGGCCGGACAAGCAGGTGCTCAGTCTGGAGGAGCGCTGGGAGTTCGTTCGTGGCGCTTTTGCCACATGTCCGGGCAGCCAAGTTGACAATAAACGCGTCTTACTGGTAGATGATGTAATGACTACTGGAGCGACGCTCGATGCGTGTGCGAGGGCGCTGCTGGAGTCGCGTGCCAAGTGTGTACTAGGACTGACCGTAGCACGGGCGGCGAGAAATCCCCTGCCAGCCCCGGATAGTGGTAACCTGTAACCAAGGGTTAACGTAGGGAAGCTAACCTAGGGTAGCGCGATGAGCGCAAACCGGCCAAAGTCGGGCGATTTCCGAGGGCGGTATGCCCCCGAAGCGGGCAGCGTCGGTGCGCCTGGGTCCGCGGATCCCGCGGACAGTAGATCTCACAACCCAACCTTACCGAGGCGTGCATCGCTGATGCAAGAGCCTGTGCTCGTACTGAATGCGACGTACGAACCGATCAATGTTACGGCTGTTCGCCGGGCGATGGTTCTGCTGTTGAAGGGCGTGGCGCAGGCTGAGGAGATGCACAGCGCGGAGGTGCACTCGGCGGCACATGCGCACAAAGTGCCATCGGTGATTCGTTTGCTGGCCTACCGGCACATTCCACAGCAGAGCCGTGCGCTTTCGCGGAAAAACATTTTGCTGCGAGACCGGAATACCTGCCAATTCTGCGGACGGATCTTTCCTAGTTCGGAATTGACGCTGGACCATGTTGTGCCGAGATCTCGGGGCGGGCGTTCCTCGTGGGAAAACCTGGTGGCGTGCTGTTACCGTTGCAATAACAGCAAAGGCGACCGTACGCCAGAGGAGGCCGGGTTCAAACTGGCGCGGCGGCCCCGGCCGTTTACGCTGCATACCTCGCGGCAATTGATGCGGCTCATAGGGCACCGAGATGAGCGCTGGCGTAAGTATCTGTTTTATTAAGCGTTTTCCGCAAAAAAGAGGATGACGAATTTTTTTAAAGTAATGGAAACCTTTTTTGCTGGCATGCATCTAAATTAATAACTAACCACTTCGAGGACACACCCCGGGAAGCAGTTAAGGCTCAGCGCCTTAACTGCTTCTCTCCTTTTAGGCACTTATTTTCCCCCATAGTATTTTTCTACTACGTGATTCCAGCTTATTTATCATTTCGAGACGCGGGGAAACTCTGTAGCGCGGCCTCTTCATCGGGGAATTCCGGGAAGACCTGGTAGAGATGGGTGACCTTCAAAACTTCCTGAACGTTGCGGGATAGTCCAACAACCTTCATTTCGCCTCCGCCCTTAAGCACCATCACGTAGATGCGCGCCAGTTCACCGATGCCGGAACTGTCGAGGTATTGCAATCCGCTCAGGTTGAGGACGATATGTTTGTGGCCCTCGCCGAGAAGACGCGACACGTTTTCGCGGAGAACGCCAACTTCGAAAAAAGTTAGGCGGCCACGAAGATCGATGAGAGAAGCGTGTGGTGTGTGCCGGATGGTCGCGGAAAAGTCCAATATGAGCTCCTGATAGCTGGCGATGATGATTCTACTGTGCCTCAGCCATTCGGAACAGGACATTTCGTAGGCAAGAAAATATGATAAAAAGTTGAGCAAAGGGAAGGATTGTCGAGGGGAGATTCGTGCAGGGATAGGGCGTCGGCTCGTGGCGCCGCCAACTTATTGGCGCATGACCACGTGCAATGCGCGCCGCCAGTTTTCCGCCAAACCGACTCGCGTGCTTTCCAGATCGGGCGAGAGAAACCGCAGAAGAGTGTCTGTGGAGGGATGGAAGCGAAGCGCAGGGGCCAGCAGATAGACGAGGGGCGGAGCGATCTGCAATTCGATTCCCGGGAAATATCCGTAGCGAGCAAAATCGCGCTGTTCCAAATGACGGCGGATGCGAAGCCAATAACCGGCGGCCTGTAGCGGAAGATGAATGTGCTCGCTAGCTTTTAGTTCGAGAATCGCGAGACGTCCGGAGCGAGTCACTGTGAGGAGATCGAGAATGCCATGTTCGCCGCCTGCGTGCGCGAAAACCTGCGCATAAACAAAGCGTGAGTCCAGCGCAGCGTCGACACGGGTGACGTCCTCGCGAACGAGCGCCTCAAGCCAGCGTTCCAGTTGCGCGCGATAGAGAGCGTGGCGCGTTTCGGTGGCGAGCGGATGATGATATTTTTCGAGTTGTTAGAGCAAATTCTTCAAGATGGGCAGGGACGAGTCCTTGAGTTCTTCGCGCGTATCGGGGCCGCCGAAATAAACGCGTCCATCGTCCCATCGGGCAAATGCCAGACCGCTAAAGCGCAGCAAGACTTCGCGAGACTGGGTGACAGGATGAACGGTGACAGCTCGGGGCGAAAGGGCAACGATGGAATCAAGCGCTGAGCGCGAATGATCGAGAAGAGCTTGCGACTCGCGATGGGGAACAAGCCAGATATCTTGATTTCCGGCACGAAGCGGATCGATCTTTTCGAGCGTTTCGCGAATGGGATCGCGCTCGTAGAGTTCGATGGATAAATCCGGAGCTAGAGCCGCGGCACGATGAGTCACGTGGCGCGCTGCTCCTTTCGGGAGAACCAGGCGAACCGCGTTGATCGTGCCCCGGCGGTTAGAATTGCGCTCGCGGTCCAGCCACAGCAGCGCAAAGGTGAGGCTGTTTTCCACAGTCTCCGCGGACTCTCCATCAGGAACGACAAGGACGGCGAAATTGTAGTTTTCCGACCACAGGTGAAGGAGAGGCTTCTCCGTGGCACAGCGTACTTCCCAGGAAAGTCCGGAGAAGGGAGCTCCGCGGTGAATTCCTTGAGGCAAGCAGCTCGGCGGAGAGGTCCACGCCAAAGAGTATAAAGGAAATAATTGGCTTTTAACTATTCTTTATTGGACGTAAACAGCATGCCGGAGACGCGGACTAGGGGACGCTGAATATTCCAGGAGGAGGGAATGTGTTCGAACGAGAATTCAAAGTCACGGCCTTCGCCCGGAGCAAACGGAGGTGCCTGAGGCGCGAACACGGCGCGGGATTCTCGCAGAACTACCTGACCAAGTTCGTCGGAGAATTCAACGGTGAGCTCGACGTTGGAGAGCGGAAGATTACCCGTATTCGTTAGGCGGCCCCCAAGTGTGGTGACTTCCTGATTCAGAAAATTCTCGGCGCGACTGAGAGCCAGGTTTTCAATTTGAAGGTTTGGCGCGTAGGACTGTTCGGCGTCACCAAAAGGAAGATGAGATTCACGCGTGCTGGAAGCGGGACGGCGGTCTGCGCCGGGCCACATCACGATGACGAGGGCGATGGCGATCGTGGCGGCGCCCATCCATGCGATCCAGGAGCGGCCGGTCTTTGGCAGCGGTTGGTCGGGAGCTTCGAATTGCAAAGTGTCAGGCATGGATCGCGCTCTGAGAATGATGCTGGCCTGAATGCGGCGCGACGTCAAGCAGGTGTGCAAAACGGCGGTGCGGAAAGAGAGCTGGCATGCGTAACGGCCAATGTTTAGCTGCTCATGTTTAACGGCCAACGATGAGGCGCTGAACCAGCGGTTCGGGAAGGCTGGCGGCACGCATGCGTTCCTGGACGGAGGAAATGTCGTAGGGAACGCGCCAAAATTCCACGGTTTGATGTTCGAGATCGGCGATGGCAAAACCTGCGCGCGGGTCGCCATCGCGCGGCTGACCGACGGAGCCGGGGTTAAGAAGATAGCGGCGCGGCTGTTCGATGCGCAGCGCGGAAAAAGATTCCGATGCGCGAGGACGAATCTGTAGCACTTCAAGATTGGAATCCTGGTAGGAGAAGCCGCCTTGATGATGGGTGTGCCCGAAAAAGGTAACTTCGGCTGTGGAATCAAGAAGGCCGTCTAGAGCTTGCGCGGGCGTGAATACATATTCATCTTCATCTTGAAACGCGCCGTGTACCAAGACAATTCCGTCGGTGGCGAGAGGTCCATGAGGAAGCGCGGAAAGCCAGGCAAGGTCCTCCGCGTTCAACTGCGAGCGAGTCCAATCCACAGCAGCTTTCGCGACCGGATTAAAATCGGTGGTGTCCATCAGGCCAGCAACAGCTTTGTCGTGATTGCCGCGAATGGTTTGCGTGCCGAGTTCGCGAAGGCGGGTGACCACCTCGTGCGGATCGGGGCCGTAGCCGACGACATCACCGAGGCACACGGAAACGTCCCAGCGGCCCTCTGCAGAATCGAGAGCAGCGGCCAAGGCTGTGGCGTTTGCGTGAAGATCGCTAAGTATGAGAATGCGCATTCATGCCATCCGCAAAATGCCCTTGAGTATAGATGAAGCGGGGAGCCGATGCACGTTACGCGCGGAAAGTTGCGGAAAGTTGCGCAAAGAGACAAAGAGCGACGGAGGAGCAGATAAAAGGTCTCGCGGGAATTCCAGATATTTATGGAACTTTTACAAAAACGAATGGGAAATTAGAGTGGAAGAAAATCAGCAACGCAAAACAAAACAAAAAATCAGCAGGATTAAAGAAGAAAATCCGATAGCCGACGAAACATTCGCGGGGCCCGGCTCGTCTATACATGTGCAGCCCGGATAAGCTGCTCAGGCAAATCAGAGGATTAAAAGAAAAACCCCGCGGTGGCAGCCGCGGGGCGATGACACGCAGTCTTTCCGGCCGTTAGTCCAGGAAGAACGAGGTGTCTTGCGGGTGAGACTACTCGCCCTAAGCACGCGTGTCAACACTCTGTTCAGCTTGCGGCAGCTAGAAATTTCGGCTGACTCGATCCTGACGGAAAGGAAGTTGACACGCATGAAATTCAATTCGATTCTCCGCAGTGTAGCGCTGGCAGCCGCTTTGGCGTCGACAGTGCCACTCCTCGCAAAACCGTTCAGCAAGACCATTAACATCGCCCAGTCGGCAAAGATCGGCAAAGCTGATCTGCAAGCAGGTGAATATCGCCTGATGATCGACGGAAACAGGGCGACCGTCCAGAAGGGGAAGCAGACGATTGCGGAAAGCGAAGGGCGTTGGGAAGACCGCGCCACGAAATCCTCGAATGATTCCGTGCTGATTAGCCAGGACGGGCAGGTGAAAGAAGTCCGTTTTGCGGGGCAGAGTCGCGTTTTTGTATTCAACGAGTAAGCGAGGAGTTCGTGTGAACTCCTTTCGTATGGACGAGAGGGAGGCTGCGCGCGACGATGGCCTCCCTGCTCGTTAGTTTCTCGGGACACATTCTGAAATGGCAGGAGCTGGCTTCTGCCGGAGTAGAAAGCAATCCACCGCTTGTTCAATTTTTTCAGGCGGCCTCAAAAGATTTTTTCTTCTTTCTGAAACACTCTTTAAAGAACTTCAGCGAATCAACATGCAGTCTCCATAGCTGTAGAAGCGGTAGCCTGCTTGAACGGCATGGTTGTAAGCCGCAAGAACCTTCTCGCGGCCAGCGAACGCGCAGACGAGAGCGAGCAGGGTAGAGCGAGGCAGGTGGAAATTCGTTAGCAGGGCATCAACCACGCGGAAATGAAATCCAGGATAGATGAACAGGCGGGCACTGGCTTTGCCGGCGACTAGCAATTCTGAGGAGCCGGATTCTGCTGCGCGAAGGGCTGCGGCCTCGAGGGCGCGGATGACGGTGGTGCCAACAGCAAGAATTGGGCGTCGTGCGGATCGCGCTTGCTGAATGCTTTGCACTGTTTGGTTGGGAATCTCGTAGGATTCGGCGTGCATCACGTGGTCTTCCAGCGTTTCGGCGTGGACCGGTTGGAACGTGCCAAGGCCCACGTCGAGTGTCAGCTCGCAGATTCCCACGCCGCGAGCACGGATTTTGTCTAAAACTTCCAGGGTGAAGTGCAGGCCTGCGGTGGGAGCAGCAATGGCGCCGGGCTGCTTGGCGAAAACCGTTTGATAGCGCTCGCGGTCGGAGTCTTCATCGGTGCGATGGATGTAAGGCGGCAGGGGGATATGGCCTAGGCGCTCAAGATGTTCGCGGACGCCGCTTGTGTCACGTGAAACAAAGCTCAGGGTGCGCAGCCCCAGTTCCCCGCGGCAAATCACCTCGGCTTCGAGCTCCCCCTCTCCAAATAGGACGCGTTCTCCGGTTTGCATCTTGCGGCCAGGGCGGACCAGGGCTTCCCACGTTCGAGAATCCACCTGACGGGTCAGAAAAACCTCTACCTTGCCGGTGAAATGCTCGTGGCGCGTGGTCCGCGGGGGGGGCTGAGAGTGGACACCCTCGCGGCGGCCGAAGAGCCGGGCAGGGATCACACGTGCGTTATTCAGGACGATGAGTTCGTCGCCGCGAAGGCGGTTCGGGAGATCCGCAAAGAGATGATCGCTCGGGTTGCCTTCTGAGCGGGGGAGTTCGAGTAGGCGGGAAGCGTCGCGTCGGTCAAGAGGGCGCTGGGCAATTTGGCTGTCAGGCAAGTAGTAATCGAGGTCGTCGAGGCGCATCAATTGGAGTCTATCAGTATCTCAAGCTGAGAGAAAAAAGGAAAGGTTGCTAGTGAAAATGAGCGAGTTATCCACTTCTTAGCCTCTGGGAAGGAAGGATCGGTATTTCCATATATTACTGTAAATAAATAACTTATCTTGACTCGACAGAAATCGGAAATATACTTGACAGTGGTAGACTCATATAATATTATTCTATTGCAGTAAGTAAATCAGGAGAACGAACCATGAGAATGACATTAAACCGATGGGAACCTTTTCGAGGGGCTGTTACCCTGCAGGAGCAAGTGAATCGTTTATTTGGTAATGTACTGGAGCATTCTGGTGAGGAGTCTAACCTCACAAGCTGGGCGCCGGCAGTCGACATTTACGAGACCGAGCATGAACTGGTCGTAAAGGCCGATCTGCCCGACATTGATCCAAAGGACTTGGATATTCGGGTCGAGAACAACATTTTGACGATTCGCGGCGAGCGCAAGTTTGAGAAGAAAGTGAACCAAGACAATTATCTGCGCGTGGAGCGCGCGTATGGCTCGTTCAGCCGCACCTTCGCGCTGGCCAACACCGTGAACGCCGAAGCCATCAATGCCGATTATCAGAATGGTGTGCTGACGCTAACGATTCCGAAGCGCGAGGAAGCGAAGCCGAAGCAGATCAAGGTGAACGTCGCGACGTCTGCCCCCGCACCCGCGGCCGCGGCAGCCACTGCTGGGGCGAAGTAAGCCAGCAAGAGCAATGGTGGTATGGAGGGGCTGGCCAGCGCGCCGGCCCCTTTTTCTTAAGAGGGAGGTAGAACATGCTGAGATTTGAAAAAATGACGGTGAAGGCGCAGGAAGCGCTGCAACAAGCGAACGACGTGGCGGCACGCCACGAAAACCAACAGATTGAGCCGGTGCATTTGCTGGAGGCACTGGTGTCCCAGACGGATGGTGTAGTACCGCCGTTGCTGGCGCGGCTTGGGATTCGCACCGAAGCACTGACACAAGAGATTGAGCACGAGATCGCGCGGCTGCCGAAAGTGCAGGGCTTTGCGCAGCAACACATGGGAAAAGCGCTGAACAGTGTTCTGGAGCGGGCGTTTGATGAGGCGGAGAGATTCAAGGACGAGTACGTTTCGACGGAGCATCTTTTTCTGGCGCTTGCAGGGGAGGAACGCGATCCGGCAGGGCAGTTGTTGAAGCGGCAAGGCGCCACACATGAAGCGATTTTGCAGGCGCTGACGAGCGTGCGTGGAAACCAGCGCGTGACGTCGCAAAATCCAGAGGCGACGTACGCTTCGCTGGAGAAATACGCGCGCGACCTGACGGACCTGGCGCGGCGCGGGAAGCTCGATCCGGTGATTGGGCGCGATGAAGAAATCCGGCGGGTGATGCAGATTTTGGCGCGGCGGACAAAGAACAATCCAGTTCTAATTGGTGAGCCCGGTGTCGGAAAAACGGCCATCGTGGAAGGCCTGGCGCAGAGGATAGTTTCTGGCGATGTGCCGGACGTGCTGAAGACCAAGCGCATCGTGGCATTGGACTTGGCGGCGCTAGTGGCCGGCGCTAAATTTCGCGGCGAATTTGAAGACCGCCTGAAGGCGGTGTTGAAGGAAATTACGGAGGCGGAAGGACAGATCATTCTGTTCATCGACGAACTGCACACGTTGGTTGGCGCGGGTGCGGCGGAAGGCGCGATGGACGCTTCGAACATGCTGAAGCCGGCGCTCGCGCGAGGCGAGTTGCGCGCGATTGGTGCAACCACTCTGAACGAGTACAAGAAACATATCGAGAAGGATCCGGCACTGGAGAGGCGCTTCCAGCCGGTGCTGGTGAGCGAGCCAACGGTCGAAGACACGATTGCGATTCTGCGAGGCTTGAAAGAACGCTATGAAGTTCATCATGGCGTGCGAATTAAAGATGCAGCGATTATTGCGGCGGCGACGCTGTCGCATCGCTACATTTCCGACCGTTTCCTGCCGGACAAGGCGATTGACTTGATCGACGAGGCGGCGGCGAGCCTGCGGATGCAGATCGATTCTCTGCCGGTGGAGATCGACGAGATCGAACGACGGATTTTGCAAATGGAAATCGAGCGGCAGTCGCTACTGAAGGAAAAAGATGCGCATTCCAAGGAACGGCGCAACCAAATCGAAAGAGAGCTGGCGAAGCTGAAAGAGGACTCGAGCGGCCGAAAGGCGCGGTGGCAAGCGGAAAAAGATGCGATCATGAAAATCCACAAGCTGAAAGAGCAAATCGATCAACTCAAGACGGAGGAACAAAAATTCGAGCGTGCCGGCGAGCTGGCCAAAGTCGCGGAAATTCGCTACGGCAAGATTGCCGCGGCAGAGCAGGACCTGAAGAAAGCGGAGGAGCGGTTTGCCTCGGTGCAAAAAGATTCGCCGATGCTGAAGGAAGAGGTCGACGAAGAAGACATCGCGAAACTGGTGAGCAAATGGACGGGAATTCCAGCGGGGCGTTTGCTCGAAGGTGAAGCGCAAAAGCTCGTGCACATGGAAGAACGGCTGCGGCAGCGCGTGGTTGGACAAGACGAAGCGTTGGCGCGTGTCGCGAACGCCGTGCGCCGGAGCCGCGCCGGATTGTCCGATGCGAAGCGTCCAATCGGGTCGTTTATTTTCCTTGGTCCGACTGGCGTGGGGAAAACGGAGCTGGCGCGGGCGCTTGCGGAATTTCTCTTCGACGACGAAAAGCTGATGATTCGCATCGATATGAGCGAGTATATGGAGAAGCACAGCGTGTCGCGGCTGATCGGCGCGCCTCCCGGCTACGTCGGCTACGAAGAAGGCGGGCAGCTCACGGAGCAGGTTCGCAGGCACCCCTACTCGGTGATCTTGTTCGACGAAATTGAAAAAGCGAACCCGGATGTATTCAACATCCTGTTGCAGATTCTCGAGGACGGCCGGCTAACAGATGGCAAGGGCCGGACAGTGGACTTCCGCAACACGGTGATGGTGATGACCAGCAACGTTGGGTCGATGGCGATCTTCGAGCTTTCTAACAAAGATCCCGAGCGTGCGAGAAAAGAGGCGATGGAAGCTTTGCGTGCGGCGTTTCGTCCCGAGTTCATCAACCGCATCGACGAAATTGTGATTTTCAATCCGCTAGGCAAGGATCAACTTGCGCGGATCGTCGGCCTGATGCTGAAGAATGTCGACAATCTGCTCGCGGAGCGGCAAATCACTCTGGAGCTCACACCGGCGGCAGAAGAGCTGCTGTTGCGGGAAGGCTATGACCCGGCGTACGGGGCGCGGCCGCTGCGTCGAACGATTCAGCGGTTGATTCAGGACCCGCTGGCGCTGCAAATTCTGGAAGGCAAAGTGCTACCCGGCGATCATATTCGAGTGGATCGAGACGGGCAGAAAGACGCCATGCGCTTCGAGCGCAAGAAGGCGAAACAACCGGCGGCCGCGGCTCGAATCTAAGGAGGAGCGAGAGGGAGCCTTGCAAGCGGCTTCCTCCCTCCTACTGAAATTTTGTGTGTCGGCTCGGCAAATCTTGGACTTTTCTACGTATATAGTATTGAGGGAACACGATGAGAGTTCTACGAACAACATTTCTGCTGGTTGTGCTGACGCTCTTCCTGATGATGGTGGGCTCGTACTTCGGCGGGCGAAATGGCATGACCATTGGACTGGGAATTGCGATTTGCACCAATGCATTCGCCTATTTCTTTTCGGACAAAATTGCGCTGATGTCGAGCGGTGCGCAACCGGTTACACGGGAGCAGTTACCGCGGCTGTATGCAGTGATGGAACGGCTGGCGGGTAAAGCCAACATTCCAGTGCCAAGGCTGTACGTCGTGCCTGACGCCGCGCCGAATGCGTTTGCTACAGGAAGAAATCCACGCCACGCGTCGGTGGCAGTGACACAGGGCCTGCTGGAATTGATGAATGATGAGGAACTGGAAGGCGTGATCGCGCACGAGCTGTCACACGTGCGCAACTACGATATTTTGATCAGTTCCGTCGCGGCTACGCTCGCGGGCGCCATCACATGGATCGCTCATTGGGGCATGTGGTTCGGCGGAGGCGATGATGATGAGCGGGGCCGAGGCGGTGCAGTAGCCGGCCTCTTGCTCATGTTCCTTGCGCCGCTTGCGGCGATGCTTTTGCAGCTGGGACTTTCGCGCCAGCGGGAATATGCGGCAGACGCCACCGGTGCGCAAATGGTTGGTGACCCGTATGGTCTGATCAGCGCCTTGCAAAAGCTTGGAGCTTACAATCAGCGAATCCCGACAACCGCGATTCCACCCGCTACGGCAGCCTTGTGCATCGTAAAACCGATGTTCGGCCGGGGAAGCCTGTCCGCCCTTTTCAGCACCCACCCACCACTTGAAAAGCGAATAGAGGTTTTGCGAGAAATGACCGTAGTTCCAAAGCGCTGAGAACGCAAGAGGTGGTTTCGCTTAAATCTTGCACGTTGGCTGGTAAACTTTCCCCGCAGCGTTTAAACCGTTTCAATCCGAGGCATTCTCTAATCCTCTAAACCATTGATATTTCTGCAATTAGATTTTCTGCGCCTATGCGAAGATTTGGTGAATCAAATGCACTGGGTATAGGGATGCCGGATATCCGGCGCGGGGCCACGGGGGGACCGCAGTTATGAGCTGTCGAGATACTATCCATTTGATTTGTTGGTACTTAGAGGGAAGACTCTCGCCGCAAGTGGCGACTGAGATCAAGCGGCACTTGGATTCCTGCTCGGATTGCCACATGGTTTTGGACGCGGCAATGAGCACTTTGGACCGATATTTTACCCCTATCAAAGGCTCTGACGAAGAACCTGCCCCCCAAGCAGCTTGATTATATTCCTGTAAACATTTATTTGAGAATGACTTAGGGCCAGGTAGGTTGTGCCTGTCTGGCATCATCCCTTTTCAGGACCTGTCAGCTAATTGAGTGCGGCCTTTGATTCCAGTAACAGCAAAATTTACAGAAGCGGGACCAATCACGTAATCTTTACTAGTACTAGTACGTATAAGTCTACGCTCATGAGGCCCCTACACCAACGACAACTTCATGCATCCACTTGAGTTAGGGTAAGGCGCCGTAGAAACAGGCATTTGGCGAGGCGTATGCACCCTCCCTAGGCGCCGGGGGAAAACCCCAAAGGAGAAGAAGTTTATGAGCGAGTTTCAGGATCCCATTAGCCACACCACGAGCGGAACCCCACGCTGGGTGGGATTGGCAGTTGCCGTGTTGGGCGGAGTTTCATTGCTCGGTCTTGGAATCGGCTGGAGCGCGTTGAACCACGCCAACAGCATCGAGCAGACAACGCAAGCCTCAGTGAAGCAGGCAAACGATGCGCTAGCCCAGCGGCTGGCAAAAGAAGATGAAGTCAATCAGGCATTGCAGAGCGACCTGAAAGTAGTGACGAACAAGCTGAATCTGACGCAAGGCGAGTTGATCGCAGCGCGTAAGCAGAACAAGAATGCGACTGCTGCCGTGGACCAGAAAGTCGATGGGTTGGCGACTTCCGTTAAGGCGGAACTTGCGACCAAGGCCAACTCAGGCGACGTGGACAAACTGAACGGGGACGTCAACGGCGTGAAGAGCGACTTGGACGCCCAGAAGAATAATCTTCAAATGGCCCGCAGCGAGATGGGCACGCTAATCGCGCGGAATCATGACGAAATCGATCAGCTTCGCCGGATGGGACAGCGCGACTACTTTGAGTTCACAGTAAGGCGCAAAGGCGGAAACCAGAAGGTGGGATCCATCCAGGTCGAGCTGAAAGACACGAACACCAAGAAGAACCAGTACACGATCAACGTGCTGGCGGATGACAAGAACTTCGAGAAGAGGAACCGCTCCGTAAACGAACCGATTTTCTTCTATACGGGCGGAACTCGCGCAGCACTCGAGCTGGTCGTCAACAAAGTTTCCAAGACGACGGCGTCTGGCTACCTGAGCGTCCCGAAAGCACCCGAGACGACGGCCGCCAGCACTTCCGGGTCGGGGCAATAAGAGGGTTCGCAACTTAATAGAGTTGCAAATTCTTGAGAGTAGAGCCACAGGGAGGGTTCCAGAGAACCCTCCTTTTTTTTTCGCAACGACATCCAGCAATCTCTTTCGCGCGTATAGTGAGAGATAGTGAGAGGGTATGTCTGGACAGGTAACGGCAATTGTGCCAAGCTGAAGTCGACCCGGCCAATCATCCATGCAGTGCAATTTTCTTGAGGGGGAAAGCAATGAAGATACGATTTGCCACAGTCATGGCGACAACACTCTTCGCAGCGGCATTAACAATGGCTGCGGACGGGACGTGGACTGGCTATATTTCCGACAGCAATTGCGGCGTAAAAGGAGCGAACGACAAAGCGCGAGAGTGCACCATAAAATGCGTGAAGGGCGGCGCGAAATACGTGTTCGTCAATGACGCGGACAAGAAAGTTTACGTTGTGGACGCACAGGACAAAGTGGCGGACCACGCCGGGCATCACGTCACCGTGAAGGGCACGGTGGATGGCGACACGCTTAAGCTGGAAAGCATCGACATGGCGCCGGCAAACGGCAAGTAAGAGTCTTTACTACGGCATTTTCTAGACGGGCGGGGCTTCGGCTTCGCCCGTTTTGTCTTTTGCCTCTTTTGATTTTTCCCCATTTTGATTTTTGAAAGATCGCAGGATTCCGCTACGATACAACCCGAACTATGACGACAACCTTATTGCACGCCGCCAAGGCGTTGACTCCGACGGCGGAGATTACCGACGCAGGCATCCTTGTCCGCGATGGAGTCATCGAGGAACTCGGACTCCGGGAGGGCATGAGGCTGCCTGACGGCGCTCAGGAGATTTCCGCAACCGACCAGACTGCGATTCCCGGGTTTGTGGATGTGCACATCCACGGCGCTGGTGGGCGAGACGTCATGGAGGGCAGTCAGGAAGCACTTGCGGGAGTAACAAAAACAGTTGCGCGGCACGGGACAACCTCGTTCATGGCCACGACGGTCACGGCGAGCCCCGAGGACACGATTCGCAGCGTCGAAGGAATCGCGCGTTACATTTCGCAACAGCACGAAACGGACGACACGCGGGCGGAAGTTCTCGGGATTCATTTTGAGGGCCCGTTTCTGAGCCCGGCTAGGCGGGGAGTGCATCCGACGGAATGGCTGAAGCTGCCTTCGGCGGAACTTCTCGAGAAATTTCTACAGGCAGCGGCGGGAAACGCGCAGATTTTGACGATTGCGCCTGAATTGCTCGGTGCCATGCCGTGCATCGACGCGGCGCGGAATGCGGGAATGGTGGTGGCCATGGGCCACACGGATGCGACTTACGAACAAGCTCGCGCGGCGATTGCGCATGGGGTTCGGCATGCGGTGCACGTTTACAACGCCATGCGGCCCTTTTCTCATCGCGACAGCGGCGTGATTGGCGCGGTGTTCACTTCACCCGAGGTGAGTGCGGAGCTGATCGCCGACGGCGTGCACGTGGACGAAACCGCCATGAAAGTGCTACTACAAGCGAAAGGGCCCGAGCGCATGATCCTGGTGAGCGACGGTACTTCGGCAACGGGGATGCCGGATGGAAAGTACATGCTTGGACAATTGGAAGTTACCGTGAGCGGAGGAGTCTGCCGCAACTCGGAAGGAAAGCTTGCGGGCAGCACGCTGACGCTGGACAGAGCGTTAAGAAATATTGTTGGGCTAGGGATTCCGCTTGCGGAAGCGGTGCGCATGTTGACGCTAAACCCTGCCGCGCTGCTCGGAATTGAATTCAAGAAAGGCGCGCTGCGGGTCGGCGCAGACGCGGACATAGTTCTGCTGGATGAAGGATTGCGACTGACGAATGTTTGGGTGCGTGGGGCGGCTGTGGAATAGACCTAGCCAACGACGGCACGCCGACCTGGCCGGGTGCCTTTACGAAGAAAAAAGACGTCTGGAGATCACGGATTTAGCGGAATGTTGAGATTCTCGGCCAATTGTTCCGCATCGAAGGGGCTGCACGCAAAATAGCGTCCGCCGATTTCCAGCGTTGGAATCTTTCGCTTTCCGTCGTTGGCTTTGATGACGATTTCCTCCGCTGACGAGTCTTCTTCGATATTCACTTCGTGAAATTCCACGCCGCGCTCTTTCAAGAATAACTTTGCGCGCCTACAGTCCGGACACCAGGGGGCGCTGTACATCGTCAGCGTTTCCATCGAAGACTCCAAACAGATTAGATGCGAGACAGCGGAGAGCGTCGCAAAAAACGCGGGAAGATGTGCTGTATTCGGCAATTTCACCGGGCTCAGCGAATTTCGACAGCAGCGCCGCGATACTTGCGCGCGACCTGGATTCGAATGACGGCGCGCTGAAGCGCGATAAAAGCGCGGTCCCAATCGATATTCGGATCGTTCGTGGCCAACCGCTGTTCTGCGCGGGCTTTTGCTGCTTCCGCTCGAGCTAGATCAATCTCCGCGGCGCGTTCGGCTGTTTCCGCCAGCACGGTGACGCGGTCGCCTAAGACTTCGGCAAAGCCCTGGATGATGGCGAGAACTCCGCTGGGATTTGTGCCAGCTCCGCGATAGGCCAGCTCCCCGATACCGAGCTCGGTCATCAGCGGCGCGTGTCCCGGCAAAATGCCGAGCTCGCCTGCCGCCCCGGGCATCACGACCTCGACGATGCTTTCGCGCAGAAATTGCCGCTCAGGCGTGACGATGATCAGCTCGATGGAATCAGGAAGCATTTGCGCTTAGACGCCTGCCTTCATTTTTTCAGCCTTCGCTATGGCTTCATCAATCGTGCCCACCATGTAGAACGCCTGCTCAGGAATGTCGTCGTACTTTCCTTCGACGATTTCCTTGAAACTCCGGACCGTATCCGCAATCTTGACGTATTTGCCTTCGAGGCCGGTGAACTGCGCCGCCACGAACATGGGCTGCGAAAGGAAGTTTTCGATTTTGCGCGCGCGCGCCACGGTGCGCTTGTCTTCGTCGGAAAGTTCTTCGATACCGAGAATGGCGATGATGTCCTGCAGATCCTTGTAGCGCTGGAGAATCGATTTCACCCCGCGGGCAACGGCATAGTGCTCCGCGCCCACGATGCGCGGGTCGAGAATGCGCGAGTAACTGGCTAGCGGATCGACAGCAGGATAAATGCCGCGCTCGACGATCTGGCGGCTGAGGTTTGTGGTGGCGTCCAAGTGCGTAAACGTCGCGGCCGGAGCGGGATCCGTGTAGTCGTCCGCAGGGACGTAAATTGCTTGCACGGACGTAATGGATCCGGACTTTGTCGAAGTGATGCGTTCCTGCAATTCGCCAATTTCTGTGTTGAGGTTCGGCTGGTAGCCAACGGCGGAAGGCATGCGGCCGAGAAGCGCGGAAACTTCCGAGCCTGCTTGCACGAAACGGAAAATGTTATCGATGAAAAGGAGAACGTCGAGATGCTCTTCGTCGCGGAAATATTCCGCGACCGTCAGTCCGGTGAGGCCGACGCGGAGACGCGCGCCAGGCGGTTCGGTCATCTGCCCGTAGATAAGTGCGGCGCGAGATTTTTCCGAATTGCCGGGAACGACGACGCCAGCTTCCTGGAATTCCAGCCAAAGATCGTTTCCTTCACGCGTGCGCTCTCCGACGCCCGCGAAGACCGACACGCCACCGTGCTGCATCGCAACGTTGTTGATCAATTCCTGAATGAGAACAGTCTTGCCGACACCAGCGCCGCCGAACAATCCGATCTTTCCGCCTTTCAAAAACGGCTGAATCAAATCGATAACTTTAATGCCGGTCTCAAACATTTCGAGAGTGGTTGACTGGTCGGAGAGCAACGGCGCGGGGCGATGAATGGGATAGTTCGTCTCGCTCGTTAGTGGGCCGAGCTGGTCGACGGGTTTGCCGAGAACGTTCATCACACGGCCAAGCGTTGGGCGTCCGACAGGAACAGTTATACCCGCTCCAGTGTCGACTGCTTTCATGCCGCGGACCAGCCCCTCAGTGGGCTCCATAGCAACGCAGCGCACGCGGCCCTCGCCCAGATGCTGCTGCACTTCGGCGGTGACGTCGCGCAGGGGCAGCAACCCACGCCGGACGATCCACGCGACGAATATGATCATGATGGGCAACAAGAGCATGAGTGGGATGACCACCCGCAGCGCCGCTGCCCGCGCCAGGCGCTCCCGGACCTGAATCGGCTGCGCGATCTGAATGACTCCGTCCGCCGTTTGTAGGCCGTAGGCCCGCCACGCTTGGCCTTGCAGTGACAGGTTCGCGTAGCCCAGCACGGTCTGGTTGATGAGGGGCAGGCCGGGTCTCGACAAATACACTCGCGTACCGAAAAGATCCCAGATTTGAATGACAAAATCGGTATCGCCTTGATCCGGTGGAACCTCGACTCGAGGGGCCAGAGAAATTTGACTGCGCAGCGAAAGGGCCATCTGGCGTAGCTGATAATCAAAAAGCGACGACGTTTCGTTCAAGACCCGGCGATACG
>Ga0209446_1000027_pt1 | contig 47911 bp, 45 predicted proteins | sample BogFormECP04_OM2_FD_188242 | JGI IMG/M metagenome (GOLD analysis project Ga0209446, IMG submission 188242) | Bog forest soil microbial communities from Calvert Island, British Columbia, Canada - ECP04_OM2 (SPAdes) (version 2) | ecosystem: Environmental > Aquatic > Freshwater > Wetlands > Bog ... | reverse complement strand
TGTGAAAAAGCCGAGCGTCTTTTGCGAGGCTCTTTTCAAGCTGCTGTGGGAATCCGCGCTCTTTGCGGATTTCCATCAGCAGCGTCAGTTTCCACAGGCCCTCTTTTCTTTCTTTTTGCTACTTTTTTCTTCCTTCGTGCCTCGCTCTCGTTTTCCACAGAGAAATTTCGCGCCCGCATCGCCCAGGAACGACGATCGCCAACTCGCTCGACCCATAGCATCTCCTGCTTTGTCCCTCCTCAAGCGCATTTCACTTTCCCAAAGTAGATCGCCGCTGGCGTCTGATAGCCCAACGACTGATGCGGGCGTTCGTGATTGTAAAAAATGAAATAACTTTTGAGATTGGAGACCGCTTCCAGCACGTCGACGTAATCCTTCAGATAAACCTCTTCGTATTTCACCGTCCGCCATAACCATTCGATGAAAATGTTGTCGATCGCTCGTCCACGTCCGTCCATGCTGATCGTGATGTCCTGCTTCTCGAGACGGTTCGTAAATACCTCGCTGGTGAACTGCGCCCCCTGGTCGGTATTGAAAATCTCCGGCCGCGTTGTCGTCAATGCCCAGTCCAGTGCCGCCACGCAAAAGGCGCTCTCCAACGATATCGATACTTCCCACGCCAGCACATAGCGGCTGAACCAATCCATGATCGCCACCAGATAAACAAAGCCCTGCCGCAGTCGAATGTAGGTGATATCGCCGGCCCAAACGTGGTCGGGTCGATCGATCTTGAGACTGCGCAGCCGATACGGATAGATCTTGTGTCCAAACCCGGGATCCGACAGCCGTGGCTTTGGATAGATCGCTTCCAACCCCATTTGCTGCATCAGCCGGCGTACCCGTTTCGCGTTGACCGCGTATCCTTGCTCGCCCAGCCACCAACCCATCCTCCGGATTCCGTAAAATGGCGTCCGTGTGTATTGCTCGTCGATCAACCGCATCAATCGCAAATTCTCGGCCGCTTCCGGTTCCACCTCGTAATACCACCCCGACCGCGAAACACCCGCCAAGCGGCACTGCTGCCGTATGCTCAGTTCTCTGTACGCTGAAATCCATCCCTGCCTCTGCTCTAACGCGATAAACCGGACTTTTTTTTAAGCCAGTCCAGCTCCACCTGCAACTGTCCAATCTGCTGGTACAACTCCGCCTTCAGCGCTTCCTCGCTCGTGTCCGGCTGCGACCGCCGATCCGCGAACAGTTCCGGCGCTCCCTGGATCGCTTGCCGCTTCCAGTTCGTCACCTGGCTGGGATGCACTCCGTAATGCGAAGCGATTTCCTGAATGGTCTTCTGTTCCTTGATCGCCTCCAGCGCGATTCGTGCTTTCATTTCCGCGCTGAAGTTCCGCCGTTGCCTCGATTTCATTTCTGCTCGCTTTCCGAGGCAGCGATTTTACACCTTAATGAGTGGTCCGAATTTTGGGGAGCACTTCACAGAGCGGGCAAGCACAGCCCCTATAGCGTCTTGCGGGCGTGGAATTGTTTGGCAGGACGGCATGGGCAAATCGATCATCGGCAAAGCACGGTTAAAATCAGCGAGCCAGGTGGTCGAGGATGCGGCGGGCGCGGGCGAAATCGGTGAAACGTTTTTCTTCGGCGCGGAATTCGGGGGAATGGGAGACGAGACTGCAGCCGGAGCGGCGCGTGGGGTGTTTGACGTGGAGCATTTCGTGGTAGAGGACGTATTCGACCGCGACTTGCGGGACGCCAGGATGATCCATGCGGCGATTTAGCAAGATTTGATTGGGGCCGGGATCGTAGCAGCCGAATTGGCGTCGCCAGCTTCGGCTGCTCCAGCCGATGTGCGGATGCCGCAGAGTGCCGGCGAAATACGTTTCGTTTAACTCGTCGAACATTTTTTCGAGATCGAAGTGCCGCCCGCGCGGGCCAGTGGAGGCAAGACGAACGCGGCCGCGGCGCATGCGGCCGATGCGGCCGCGGGTGCGGTTGGAGCGCGCATAGCTCAAGTAGGGCTCCACCAATGCGCGAGGCGCTTTACGGCGATAGACGCGCGCGAGCAGCAAGGCGGCGGCGCCTTCGAGCACGGGTAGTGGAGCGCGCTGAAGCAGGTCCGAGAAGCGGACGAAAACTACATCTTCGCGGCGCCTGATGGTCAATACGAGGCTTGCATAGGGGTAATACTCAACACGAAAGCGCGGCGGGCGACCGTCGCAGCCGAGCCGCGTGAAGACGCGCTGAAAAAGCGCTGCCCCACCGGGGACTGGAGAACTCGCGCGGCGCGGCGCCCGGTGCTTCTTTTTTGAGGCAGATTTCTTCGCGCGGGTTAATTTGACGGGCGGAGCTGCGTCCATCGCCGAACTCAATTGCTGCGCTGGAGGTGTTTGCGTAGCCGCCGTCATTTCTTTCGCCGAACGGGTGGTGGAGCGACATTTTTCTTGGCGGCTTCCGCTTCCTTGGAAGCGTCGCGGGTGCCCTCCAAGGCGTCGTCCAGATTGTCCTTATAGAATTCGGAGTCAGGCGCATCCGTTGGAATCCTTTGCAGGATGGCGAGGAAGTCTTTCGTCCGCAATGCCATCAGGTCGATGCCTTTGCGAATGTTTTGCTGCTTCTCGATGCCGAGCTGGATGAGGTCCGCGGCATCATCGACGCAGCCAACGTAAGCGTTCAAAAGAGAATTCACCATCTCCACATGCCTATTGTCGGATGGATGTTCCAATTCGTACTGCAGCTTCTTGATGCGGTCATCCGCGAAAGAAAGAAAAAGTGTGATCCGCTCGTTGGGCGTTTCGGCTTCGCGGATTTTGTCGGCCTCGAGAGAGGAAAGATAGTCCTTCTGTGTCTGAGAGGCAGTGCGAGCAGCCGTGGCGCAGTAAAAAAATCCAACTGACAGAAACAAAATGCTGAGACGAAGCTTCATGAGTGCACTTCCGCATTGGGAGGAGCGCCTGTTGGAGCCGCGGGCGCTGCCGGCTTGTTCTCGTGCTTCCTCGGAAAGAGAGACCTAAGCAATTCATCGTCTAACGTCAGGAGATCGCTTCGAACAAGCTGCAGAGGAGGTTTATATTCCCCGGGCGCAAGGAGCAGAATCTCGTCGACTTGGCGCAATCCCTTTTGGACGTGCATCTCGAGCTGTTTGTAGCCATTAGGATGGCGTTCGCCATCCGGATTTTCCTTTTTCAACATCTGCGATGCGGCGCGCACGTTGTCTCTGTATTTCTCCATGAGCAGATCGACCGTGGTATAGTCACTAGCCTTTTCCGCGCGGCTGGCTTCCTCGAATTCCGCGTCGCCAAGCTTTTGCAGCATTTTCGCCTTGTGCACTCCATTCGTTTCGCTGTCGAAGCGCGCCTGAAGTTCGCTCAGCTTGTCCGCAGCGCCGGCGACGCCGCATAACGCGGCCAACAGCATCGATAATGCTAGGCGTCGCGCCTCGCGGGGCCCCATGCAATTACCTTTTCTGATCCAGCATGCGGCGCAAAACCTTGCTACGCTGCTGCGCTTGCCAGACCTGGTCGGGATTCCTGTCCTGGTCGAGCTCGAGAAACTTTTCGTAGGCTTCGAGCGCAGGCTTCGGCTGGTTCAGTTTATCGTAGCAGAGAGCGCGGATAAACCACTCGCCGGCTCCAGGAGTTTCTACCTTAGCGATCAAGTCCTGCATGGCGAGCGTAGCTGAGAAGTTTCCCCCAAGGTAGTACGTGGTTCTGAGGTCTTTCCAATAGACGAGATTATTTTTGTCGAGCTGCAGCGCGGCCTTTAGTTCCTTTTCCGCAGAGGTGAAATCGCGCTTTTGAAGATAGACGCGGCCGAGCCCACCGTGAAGTTCGGCGTCGCTGGGAGTGAGCGCGATGGCTTTGCGAAGGGTGACGATGGAATCGTCCCATTTTTTCTGGGCGATTTGAATGTCGGCGCGGGAGCGCAGCGAATCGAGCGTGGGAGCTTTGCCGGCATCGGCGCGATCGAGCTCGGCGAGGGCGGCATCATACTGCTTTTGCTCGATGAGAAGATGGATCGCTCGAGATTCCGCACCCGGAGCGTCTGGCTGGGCGGCGAGATAGTCGCGATAAGCGGCGGCAGCTTCGGGCTTTTTTTGCGCGTCGAGCGATTGCGCGAGACCGAGGAGCGCCTGCGGAGATTTCGGCTCGATTTCCAGCGCAGCCCGGAATTTTGTTTCGGCGTCGGGATAGCGTTTTAGGCCGATGTAGAGATTGCCGAGGTGAATGACCGTTTCTGCGTCGCGAGGGTCGAGGCGTAACGCGGCTTCATAGGATTCGACAGCGGCGGGAATATCGCCGGAACGCTCGAGCGCGTGGCCGAGAAGGAAGCGCGGGCGGCTTTGGGCAGGGAGAAGATCGACGGCTCTGCGGAGAGGCGCGATGGCGGCGGCAGGATCTTTTTCGGATAGGAGAATGCCTAAATTCAGGAACGCTTCGGACATTTTTGGGTCTAGCGTGGTGGCGCGTTCGTATTCGGTGCGGGCTTCGTCGGGGCGTTTTAGAGCTGTGTATGCGTAGCCAAGCTGAAAGTGCGCCCAGGCAATGTCCGGTTTTTCGGCCAGGAATTTTTGCAGGGGGATGAGTGCGGCTTCGAATTGGTTGGTGTCGATGTCATGTTGAGCTTCGTCGAGAAGATCGTTCAAAGGGTTGGCTAGTCTCTGGGTCCGAGTTTGGGATGGGGAGGTTTTTTGCTGGCTGGAGGATTTGAGCGAGAGAGTTGAGGCGGCGCAAAAGACGGGCACGGCGTGCCGTGCCCCTACGATTAGGATCGCAATTGCTATACGACTAGCGATACTTTGAAGATTCATTGTTCGGGCGGAGGATTCCCTGCGCCATTGGCGATTGTACCTGAAGGCATCGTGGACTTGGATGCACCGTTGGCCAAGCGCTTTGCCTGCCCATTTCCATTGAGGACGCGGGCCAGGAATCGGCCAGTGTGAGAACTTTGATTGCGGGCAACTTGTTCAGGCGTGCCGGTGGCTATGATTTTGCCGCCTTGGTCGCCTCCTTCGGGGCCCAAATCGATCAGCCAGTCGGCGGACTTGATAACGTCCAGATTGTGCTCGATGACTAGGAGAGAAGCGCCGGATTCGAGGAGTTTGCGGAAGGCGGAGAGAAGTTTGGCGATGTCATCGAAATGGAGCCCGGTAGTGGGCTCGTCAAGGATATAGAGGATGCCTTGGTTTTCGGTGCGGGCAAGATGTGCGGCGAGTTTCAGGCGCTGGGCTTCGCCGCCGGAAAGCGTGGTGGCGGATTGGCCGAGGCGCAGGTAGCCGAGCCCGATTTCATTCAAGATGCGAAGCTTGGAGACGACTTTGGGAACGCCGGTGAAAAACGCGAGGGCTTCGCGAGCGGTGAGTTGCAAGACTTCGTGAACATTTTTGCCGCGATAGCGGACGTCGAGGACGCTGGTTTTGAAACGCGTGCCGCGGCATTCTTCGCAGACCAGCTCGACGTCAGCCAGAAATTGCATTTCTACTGTAACCGTGCCATCGCCCTGGCAGGTTTCGCAGCGCCCGCCGGGTACGTTGAAGGAAAAGTGGCCGGCCGTGAAGCCGCGACGCTTGGCGTCAGGCGTGGCCGCGAAGACTTCCCGAATGGCGTCGAATCCTTTGAGATACGTGGCGGGATTCGAACGCGGCGTGCGGCCGATGGGCGACTGGTCGACGATGACTACCTCGCGAATGTTCGCGTCGCCTTCCAGACGGTCGCAAAATTCTTTGACGCTGCCACCGATGCGTTTTGCGGCGAGGGCGCGGTACAACACGTCGTGAACCAGCGTGGATTTGCCGGAACCGCTGACACCGGTGACGACGGTAAGAGTGCCGAGGGGGATCATCAGGTCAATATTTTGCAAATTGTGGAGCGTTGCGCCGTAGAGGCGAAGAAATTTGCCGTTGGGTTTGTGGCGATTATTGGGGACGGGAATGGCGAGTTCACCGCTGAGGTAGCGGCCCGTTAGAGACTTCTGGTCGGCAAGCATGCCCTCGTAGTTGCCCGCGAAAAGGAGTTTGCCGCCGAGTTCTCCTGCGCCGGGACCTAGATCGATAACGTGATCGGCGGCGCGGATTGTGTCGGGGTCGTGTTCGACGACGAGAACAGTGTTGCCGAGATCTCGGAGAGATTTGAGGATGTCGATCAGGCGCTGCGTATCGCGCGGGTGCAGACCGATAGAGGGTTCATCGAGAACGTAGAGCGCGCCAACGAGATGCGAGCCGAGCGATGTGGCGAGCTGGATGCGCTGCGATTCGCCGCCGGAGAGAGTGGAAGTGAGGCGATCCAGCGTGAGGTAATCGAGGCCCACCTCATCCAGGAATTGCAGGCGGCTGCGGATTTCTTCGAGGATTTTTTCCGCAACTTTTGCTTGCAGCTCGGAAAGAACCAGAGTGGAAAAGAAAGTACGAGCTTCTTTTACGGTGAGCTTGGTGATTTCGGTGATCGAGCGGCCCGCGACGCGCACGGCGCGGGCTTCCGGGCGGAGGCGCGTTCCGTTGCACTCCGGGCACGTGGCGTAGCCGCGGTAACGACTGAGAAAAACGCGGACGTGGAGTTTGTATTTCTTGCGTTCGAGCCAATTGAAAAAACCCTTTACGCCTTCGAAATCGTTTTCAGGGTCGCCTTCGAGGACCAGGCGGCGCTGTTCGGCGGTAAGTTGACGCCAGGGGATGTTTAGCGGAATGCCGCGGCCGCGGGCCCATTTTTTTACGTCTTGGAGCAGCGCGCGGAAACGCGGCTTGGTCCAGGGCTCGATAGCGCCTTCATCCAGCGACTTGCTCGAATCGGGAACGACGAGATTCAAATCGAAATCGATCGTGTTGCCGAAACCCTGGCAGCGCGGGCATGCGCCGTAAGGATTGTTGAAAGAAAAAAGCCGGGGTTCGGGCTCCTGATAGAGAGTGCCGTCGTTTTTACATTCGAAGCGTTCGTTGAAAGCGAGGCGCTCGGCGCGATTGCCCGCGGAATCGGCGATGAATTCGAGGATGGCTTCTCCGCCGCCTTCGCGATAGCAAATTTCGATAGAGTCCGTAAGTCGCGAGCGCGATTCGGGATTTACGGAGAGGCGATCGACTAGAACGTAGACCGGCTTTGAGAACTCCACATCGAGAAGTGTTTCCGGCGACGAAAATTCGTGCACGCGGCCGTCTTGATAGAGGCGATTGAAGCCGCGCTTTTGGATATCGCCGAGGGCCTGCTTGAGCGACTCTTGCGGAGGCGCGGGAGATTTTTTCCTGGGAACGCGGCGTGCTCCGCCCGTCGCGGCCAGCGCCTGAGCAATACGAAGGGGATACATGACGTAGAAGCGCCGGCCGGGGGCGAAAGACAAGACGCGTGAAGCAATTTCCTCGGGGCTGTCGCGGCGGACTTCCGCGCCGCACTTTATGCAGAAAGTTTGGCCGCAGCGCGCAAAGAGGAGCCGGAGATAGTCGTAGATTTCCGTCGACGTAGCCACGGTGGAACGCGGGTTGCGCGTGGAGTTTTTCTGGCGAATGGCAACCGCGGGGGCGATGCCAGAGATTTCATCGACGTCGGGCTTTTCCATGCGCTCGAGGAACTGGCGGGCGTACGACGAGAGCGATTCCACGTAGCGGCGCTGACCTTCCGCGTAAACGGTGTCAAAAGCGAGCGAAGACTTCCCGGAGCCGCTAACGCCGGTGACCACAGTGATGGCGTTGTGGGGAATCTCGACGGTGATGTTGCGAAGATTGTGAACGCGGGCCCCGCGGACGCGGATAGCCTCTTGTTCGCTAAGCACCGGTGTGAGTTCTTTAGTGGCCAAGGAGAAGCTCAGACAGCGCGCTCCGAGCGTGCTGCCTAAACTTTTAATTATACGACCATGGGAAAAGAGGAGCAAACGCGGCGTTTGCCAGGTCACCCCGAGTTGCGCTGGGGTCTTTGCAGAAAACCTCGCAGGGCCTATGGCTCTTGCGTGAGGGTGATGGTGCCGACGCCACCTGCGACCTTGAGGTGAATAGTTACGGGAGATTTGCCGTAGAGGTCGTTGGTGTACTCATCGCCATCGTGCTTGAGGCCGTGCGCGCTAATGGTGCCGATGCCGCCGCTGGCGTTGACGATGACGCCTACGTTTTTGGGCAGACGGATGTTGGCTTGGCCCACGCCGCCTTCGAGGTCGGCGGTGAGGTCGGACTTGCGGTCGCCCGTGAGATCGACGTCCACTTGTCCGGCACCCATGTCCAGATTGAGGCGGGTCACGTCAATGTCGCGCAGGCGCAGATTCCCCCGGCCGGCGCCCATGTCGATCTTGATTTCGAGCGGAATGTCATTAGCGAAATGCAGCGTCCAGTGATTGTCGGAAGTTGTGCGGATATGGCTGTCAGAATCGTCTTGAGAAATGCGCAGGTCGCCGACGGTTCCGGAGACAGAATAATCAACCCTGGGCGTGCCGGAGGAAGAGCGATAATCAAAATCTGATTCGAGTAGATGGCTGGAGCCTCCGCTCAAGTTAAGCTCGCCTGCGCCCATCTCCAGCGTAGCGCGGACGCTCTTGGCGTTGAGGCGGTCAACAGTATGCGATTGATGTTGCATGGCGTAGACGGTTCCGCCACGCCAGTGATTAAACCTTTTCCCGTGCCACAGAAGAGCGACCAAGACAACTACGAAGAGGCATGCGCCCAAGGTCGCGCCGAGGGAGCCGCCGCTTGATGGCGCGTCAGGATGCTGGCGACGTTGCCAGCTGTCCCAGATTTTTCCCGCGCCGATGAAAATGAGAATGAGCGGCCAATACGTCCAGATGATTGGCCAGGGATCAAACGAGGGACGCCAGTTGCTGTAGAGGATAATCGCGCCAGCCGCGATCAACAGGATCGGGAAAACCAGAGAAGGGCGCCGGGGAGAGCCGTCTTGAGCCATCACACACCTCTTCACTCTCTACTACGCAGGAATTGAGAAAAAAGTTCAGCAATTGAGAAATAATCCGTCGGTTCTGAAGAATACTGGCCCCGCTTGAGATGGTCAACAAGGCCAAGTCCCACGCCAGTGATGCGAGGACGTCTTGCGTTTGTGCTAGAGTGCGGCGAAAGGCAAAGAGTTGGAACGAAGCAGTTGCACGAGGTCTAGCAATGGCGAATTTTGATCGGGTCATTTGGATTGTCCTGGATAGCGTAGGCATAGGTGAATTGCCTGACGCGGCGGATTATGGCGACGTGAGCCGAACGACCTTGGGGCACATTGCTGAATCGCGGCCGCTGGCTTTGCCGAATCTGGTGCGACTTGGCCTCGCCAATATTGCGCCGCTTGCGCACCTTCCTCCCGAAGCATCGCCGATCGGCGCGTATGGGAGAGGCGCAACGCACTCGCCAGGAAAGGATACGACCACAGGTCATTGGGAAATGGCTGGCGTTTGGCTAGACCAAGCATTCCCTACGTATCCGCACGGATTTCCGCAAGAAGTGATCGCGAAATTTGAAAAGGAGATCGGGCGAGGAACGCTGGGTAACAAGCCTGCATCAGGCACAGAGATTATTAAGGAACTCGGCGAAGAACACGTAAGAACTGGCAAGCCAATTGTCTACACCTCAGGAGACAGTGTTTTTCAGATTGCCGCGCATGAAGACGTGATTCCGATCACGGAGCTTTATCGCATGTGCGAGATTGCGCGAAAATTGCTTGCTGGACCGCACCGCGTCGGGCGCGTGATTGCGCGACCGTTTGCGGGAACGCCGGGACATTTCGCGAGGACAACTCGCCGGCACGACTACGCCGTCGATCCACCTAAGCCGATGCTGCTGGACGTACTTGCACAGCGCGGCGTGCCGGTGTTTGGTATCGGGAAGATTCATGATATTTACAACGGGCGCGGCGTGGAGAAGTATGTCACCACTACAGGCAACGCGGACGGGATGGCGAAGCTCACCGCTGCGGTCCAAGAACGACTGAGCGGACTTATTTTTTGCAACCTCGTCGATTTCGACATGTTGTATGGACACCGCAAGGATGTGGAAGGCTTCGCTGAATCGCTCGAAGAGTTCGACCGACTGCTGGGGCCGTTTATGATGCTACTGAGCGCTCCGGATTTGCTGATCATCACGGCGGATCATGGCTGTGACCCGGACACGCGCTGGCCTACAACGGACCACTCGCGGGAGTACGTGCCCATCCTGGCGTATTCGCCAGGGTGCGGCGCTGGCGTAAACCTTGGCATTCGTCAAACTTTGGCCGACATGGGTCAGACTGTCGCGCAAAACTTCGCTGGCGAAATACCCCACGGTAAAAGCTTCCTTAACGAGATCTGCTTAAAGTAAGGTTAGGGGCCGAAATAGCATCACTGCCACGATTGACGGCTGAGGCTTGGAGCCGGAACAGCTCGAAAGCTGTCTATTCTCTGCAAGTTAGCGCATCATGACTTCCTAACGTGGTAGATGGCAAACTAACCGCGCAGAGTGAAAGTGGTCCTTCGCGGAGGGAGCAACGGTATGGATATGTTCAGAGGGGGTGGGCGGGGCGACGCCGAGTTCGAGATGAAGAGGGCCGCTCCGTTTTTGAAGCTAGGCATTATTGGCATTGGAGTCCTGCTGGTGTTGTTGGTGATGGGGCTATTTCTGATCCGCGTGACGCGGATTGAACCGGGACACGTGGGTGTGCAGATCAATTTGGCGGGAAACCAGCGCGGAGCGTCCGAGATACCGGTGCGCACGGGTTGGGTGGTGTATTCCCCGCTGAGCACGGAGATCATCGAATTCCCTACTTACGTGCAAACCGTGAAGTGGACGAAAGATGTCAACGAAGGACATCCCATCAATGAAGAGATGGGCTTCAATTCGAAAGAAGGCATGGAAATATATGTGGACGTTTCGCTGTCTTACGCCATCGAGCCGTCGAAGGTGCCGGATTTTTACGTGAAGTACCGCGTTTCGGACATGGATACTTTCACGCACGGCATCCTGCGCGACGTAGTGCGCAATTCGCTCAACGAGGTGGCCTCCACCTACGCGGTGGAAGACATCTATGGAGAGAAAAAAGCCGAGTTTCTAAGGAAGGTGCAGTCGCAGATCGAGCAAAAAATGACGCCCGTGGGTGTGAGCGTGCAGCAGTTCGGGTTCATCGGTGCGCCGCGGGTGCCTTCGGTGATTGCGGCGGCAATCACGGCAAAGGCGCAGGCCATTCAAAAGTCGGAGCAAGCAAGAAACGAACTGGCGACGACACAAGCCGAAGCCGCGAAGAAAATCGCAGAGGCGGAAGGCGACGCCAAATCTCTGGTGACGCGCGCGCAAGGAGAGGCGGATGCCAACCGCATCCGGCAGAATTCGCTGACGCCACAACTCCTGGAATTGCGCCGCATCGAAAACAACCGAGCATTGATCGATAAGTGGAACGGCCAGTTACCGACAGTCGAGGCGGGACAAGGCAGCGGGATGATCTTGCAGCTTCCCAAGCCACAATAGTTCGCGAATCGGAGTCACCTAGACTGGCAGAATTATGCGAAACGATCTTTCCTTGTGCTCGTAAGTTCTTTATGCGGGGATTTTCTTTGAGGGCGTTGTACTGTAGGCGCTCTCATCAAAATTCTCTCGCTCCACAACACACCCCCAACGAACCGTCGCCAATGGCAACAGTTGGGGCCAAATTCTCTATGCTCTCGCAGCGTTGCTCAACTAATTCGTCTGTCGAGAGAGCAACGTCTGGTCACCAGACCGGGCAGCGCCTGTCAGCTCGGATGTCTTTCGCCAATCCACTTCATTGACGTCAACTCCGCCCTTCCGGCCTTGCGTGTCCACGAACATCAACAAGTCGCCGTCCCTCTGGTACTTGGTCACTTCATAGCTCTCGCTGGACTTCAGCACCAGGATCGTAAGCCTTTCAATCGTTTGGCGTTCGCCGGGCTGCGGCACTATGATCTGCATGTTTTCCGAGGCTAGGCTCGAGGCAGTATGCTCAATTGCGGTCGATTCGCTCGTGGTGCTCACGCTCTTCGCCACAGTCAACTGCATCGCGTTTGTTTGCGGCTTTGCTTTGTAAGAGGCTGGCCGTGAGGAAGACGCGTACGGCGGGCGGTCTGGATGCATCAGGCTTTGGGGCAGGACGATGTCGTCCATCAACCGCAGTTCCAGCGGTTCCTCCCCTTTCAGAGTCGGTCTCGGTCCGCGGAACGGCAAGCTAATCACCTTCCACGGCCACATTGGCGGAAGCATCCACTCCACGACATCACGCGTGGCGTGTCCGTTCCCGTCGATGGCGCCTTGTTTGTCTACCTTGTACCCGCGAGCCAAGATCACCTTTGCCGGCAAGGGGAGATCTCCGTTCGGCAGAACCACCCTGTCAAACGTAATCTTCAGGTAGCCCTTTCCGACGAAGTGTCCCGGATCCTTCTCTGCCTCCAGGTGTCCGCCCAACATGCTGCCTCTGGGAAACATCGGTTTGCCAAACTCCTGCATGGTTCTCAGGTGGCACAGCACCGGATCACCTACTGCGGCTGTGGCCGAAGAAAAATTCGGCTCGTCCAAAGTACATTGCAAGAGCGTACCGGCCGGCACCAGTTGATCCTGAGCACGGATCACCGTTGCCGACACCAGTAGTGCCGTCGCACTCAACAAAATGCCGATGAGTCGTTTCATGTCATCCTCCAGGTTTTGGTTTTCTACAAGCGGCCAGGCGAGCTAGCCGCTTCCGCCGACGGAAACGCCCAGAAGCTTCCAAGTGGACACACCTAGGCAACTCCCCCGGTTGCCGGACCCAAACCCAAGGGACACTGAAAAGTCTCTTACAAAATGACGAATTCTCTCGGCAGATAAAGAGTGTCGGGTAAACCCGCCACCGCTACAAAAAAAAGGGGAGGAGACGAGTGGTCCGGAGCATGTATGGCCTTGTAAGGCTCGCCCAGGGCCGCGACTAGCGCGGCTTCCTCGACGTACATGCGATAGGCATAGCCGGTTCCGGCGCACGCAAGAAGCGCGAGAAGAGCCGCCCAATTTCCAAGCGCAAGACCAATTCCGGCGAGAGTCGTGAGGCCGCCAGTATAAGAAGGGTGGCGGATGTAGCGATATGGTCCCGCCTCAATGACGGTTTGACCTGCATGAATGGCGACGTCGTAGGTGAAGAACCGTCCCAAAAGCGACATGGCGTAGAAGCGAAAAGCCATTCCTCCGAGCATGAGCGCGATTCCGATGAAGAAAGCCGCTTTTCGATTCCACAGAACGTTGGCTTGTGGAAGGACAAAGCAGAGCGCAAAGGCCATTGTCAACGCAACCCAAAGAAGAATCATGAGGAGCCTGTAAGAGCCTCGGTCACGGACCTTGGAGCGATCACTTGATCTTTTGGCCGTGGACGCTATGGTCTCCAGGACAAACCACGAGAGGTAGGTCGTCCAGAAAATAATGGTGTAGGGTAGTGCTCCGGAAAAGGGTAAAGGCTGCAAGGTTGGGTCTGCTTAATCCCAAGCGAAGCAATTCTACTCTATCCTTCATGGAATAGCTGTGGAAATTCGCTGTTTGTTCGCCTGGCGGAGTTGGACAGCGGACGGATTAGAGGCTAAGATGCCCTTGTCCGTCGTTCCCCCAACCCTGAGGAGTGTTATGAAACGCTTAGTTCCAATACCTAGTGGGCTTGTCGACCACCTCAAGCACGCCGGAGAGACCGGAATAGGTTATCAAGTCGTTTCGGTGGAACTCCGAGACGGTAGATCGTACGATCAGGTCGTCACCAGCGAGGGCTGCATTATCGAGGTCCGCGGGTTCAAGGAAATTCCGTTTGCGGCGGATGAGGTGGCATCGGTGAACGTAAATCATAAACGCTGGAATTTCCGAGGCGGATCAGGAGTGCGCGCCAAGGCTCGAGCAGCGACCGCCTGAGCTTTTCGTTTTGCTATTGCCTTTTAATCAAAAATCCCCTGCGCTAACATCGCTGCGTTTTGCAAATCCATCACTAGATTCGAGGACGCAATCGTGCCCAAAAGTGTGTCAATGCGTTGGTTCGGCGGCGTAGCTGTGCTGGCGTTTTTGCTGCAGCCTGTAAAGAGCGGCGCTGGCGCGGCGTACCAGGAACCCAATGCCGCAACTCCCCCCGTACATCTAACCGCGGAACAAGATCACCAGCGAATCATGGATTCGCTGCATACCACTTCGCTGCGCCGAGGCGCGGACGGCGATCCCAAGTCGCCCAATGCCGCCAACTACGATGAGGAGAAGGCCAAGCCGGATCCCAAGCTTCCCGACCCGCTGACTTTGAACAACGGAAAAAAGGTGACCACAGCGAAAGTGTGGTGGGACATGCGCAGGCCGGAGATTGTCAAGGATTTTGACCGCGAAATTTATGGCCGCGCACCCAAGGTAACGCCGAAAGTCACTTGGGAAGTGACGAGCACGCTCCGCGAAATGAACGGGGATGTGCCAGTCGTCACGAAAAAACTGGTCGGACACGTCGACAATTCCGCCCATCCCGCCATCAGCGTGGATATTCAACTCACCTTATCCACACCAGCCAATGCGCTAGGCCCTGTGCCCGTGATGATGGAGCTAAGTTTCAGTCCGGAATTTATGGCCGCGATCGCGAAGCGCTTTCCAGAAATGACCGCTGCGGGAAACAAAGGTCCGACATGGCAGCAGCAAGTCTTGGCAAAAGGTTGGGGCTATTCCGTCCTGATTCCCACCAGCGTGCAAGCCGATAAGGGCGATGGACTAACGGAAGGAATCATTGGCCTAGTGAACGAAGGACAGCCGCGTAAATTGGACGATTGGGGCGCGCTCCGCGCATGGGCTTGGGGCGCGAGCCGCGCAATGGACTATTTCGAGACGGACAAAGCGGTGGACGCCCGCCAGGTCGGGATTGAGGGCCATTCTCGTTACGGCAAAGCGGCGCTGGTGACGATGGCATACGATCCGCGCTATGCGATTGCTTACGTGAGTTCTTCCGGTGCAGGCGGTGCCGCTCTCTGGCGCCGGAATTTCGGCGAACAAATCGGCAACGTCGCGGGCACTGGTGAATATCACTGGATGGCCGGAAATTTCTTGAAATATGCCGGGCCGCTGACGCCGAACGATTTGCCGATCGATTCGCATGAACTCATCGCGCTCGCCGCGCCGCGTCCTGTATTTATCGGCGCTGGCGCAACGCAAGGCGACGGCTGGGTGGATGGCCGCGGAATGTTTATGGCCACGGTTGCCGCAGGACCGGTCTACGTGCTTCTTGGGAAAAAAGATTTGGGCACAGCAGAATTCCCTCCTATTGAGACTCCACTCATCAACGGCGACCTTGCTTACCGGCAGCACAGCGGCGGCCACACACCCGCCCCCAATTGGGCCACATTCCTGACATTTGCCAGCCGTTATATCAAGGGACCAGGAGTCTCAGCGAGCGACAAGCCAAATTCCACCAGACCGCGCACAGAAGTTCCCTAAACATCCCGGACAGCCCATCACAATTCGAGTCGCCCTGAGAATCAAGGCGAGCCGGACCAACGATTTTTCAAAGGGATGATTTAGTTCCCAGATGCGGACGAAGGACTGCCCGGCGCGTAATAGCCGTTGCGCGTGCGAGCGACAAGCTTGCCACGGCCGCGAGGCGGGATCACTTGCACGCTCACCGAGCGGAAAGTGCCGTCTTTTCTTGTGTTCGAGGGATAGTAGGCCAGCGTGTACTGGTTGCGGATATCGTGAGCGACCTGCTCGCAGATGGTGTGCACGTCGTCGACGCTTTCCGGAAAGAACGCCAGGCCTCCCGAGGCCTCGGCGATCTGCTTCAACGCTTTCATAGCGTGATTCTTGTCTTTTCTTTTTTCGTCGCCGAGAAGGCCGATGGTGTAAATCACCGTGTCGGTCTTCTGGATTTCGCGAAGCGTTTTTTCGAGTGAATTATGGCTGGCGTTGTCTTCACCGTCGGTGACCACGAGGAGCACGCGCTTATCCTTGCCGGCTTTTTTAAGATGATCGAGCGAGCCGATAATGGCGTCAAAGAGCGCTGTGCTGCCGCGCGAATCGATGCGCTCGAGCGCTTCTTTCAGCTCTGGAATGCTATTGGTGAAGTCCTTATCGAGGTCGAGATAAAAATCGTCGTTGAAGTTGACCACGAAGGCTTCGTCCTGCTTGTTGCTGGACTCAACGAGCGTGAGGGCCGCCTCGTTCACGCGAGGCCGCTTGTCGCGCATGCTGCCGCTATTGTCAATCACCAAGCCCATGCTGACGGGAACATCCTCGCGCTTAAAGGTAGCGAGTTTCTGTTCCACTTTATCTTCGAATACCCGGAAGCTATCAGCGGTCAGACCGTCGGCAAACTTGCCGCGATCGTCAAGCACGCTGGTGTGAAGCACCACCAGGCCGACGTCGATCTTGATCGTCGAGCCCTGTTTTCCTGCATTGGGGTCTTGCCCTGGAGGAAGGGGCTGCGGGTTTGGAACAGGAATCTGCGCAAGGCACGGCGAGACGAAAAGAGCCATCACGCGGAAAAGCAGCAGCAAACGAGAGAAGGGCGAAATTCTCAAGAACGCAAACTCAGTGGCTGGGCGCGTAATATCCCGACTTCGCGAAGACATTGAGCGGCGGAAGCCCCTTCGGAGCTCGCAGCCTGATCTTGATTTTTCGCCAGCGTGCGTCGTGTGCTTTATTGCTCGGCCGATATCCCAGGACATATTGATTTCGCAGCTCCATGCCAATTTTTGAGGCGATGTCAGGAAGGTCCTCTAACTTCTCGACGGAAAATACCCGGCCCCCCGTCATCTCCGTAATTTCCGAAAGCAACGACGGACCGTTCAGTTCTTCCGGCGTGCGGTTACGATATCCTAGCGCGTCAAAGATGCCGATTGCATAGAGCTGGGTGTCTGCTTCCTTCACCAACCGCTTGATATCGCTCTCATTGTAGCGACTATGATTATCTCCTCCATCCGATAAGATGAGCAAGGCACGTTTGCCGTTGTGTGCACCCCGCATCTGGCTCAGGCCCAGGTAGATGGCATCGAGCAAGGCTGTACGCCCCTTTGCCGAGGTCAGCATCAAGCTGCTTTGCAGATCTTCGACGCTATTTGTAAAGGCACTCGTCAGTTCCGCCCGCTCGTTGAAGCTTACCAAAAAGAATTCGTCAGAGGGGTTGGCGGTCTTGAAGAATTGAACGGCGGCTTCACGCGCCTTGCCGACTTTGTTGGACATGCTGCCGCTGAAATCAAAAACCACCCCGATCGAGATGGGTACATCTTCTGCAGAGAACGTCACCACTTCCTGCTCGGTGTTGTCCTCAAAGACGCGAAAGTTTTCCATTTCCAGGCCGGTGACCAATCGATTGTAAGGATCCGTGACGGTGACGTTGACCAGCGCGAGGTCCACATCCATTTTCAACGTTCGTCCGGGCCTGAGCACTTGCCCGGGCGTGTCCTTCTTTACGTCATCCTTATGCTTGTTTTCATTTTGCTTGGTGTCTTCGGCGGGAGATTGGGTCTGCGGCGCAGCAAGGATTGCCGTGCGGGACACGACAAGGCAGGCAAGTACCAGCACAGCAACGGAAAAGACAAAAACGCGAAACCTAGCTCCATCGCGTTTCACGGCACCCCCAACGCTCCGGTTACCCAGAACGGCCGCGCGGCTCGGACTGTGTGTGATTCTACCACTCGGCTAAGCGAAGACAAGGCAAATCCTATTTCGGCTCTCACCTGGTACCCGGAGGTCCGCGCGAATCCATGCCAATTTTCCGTCATGTCGGATCCCCTCAATATGCGAAATTGCACATTGCTCGGTCTCCATCCACAGATAGGATTGAAGATATACATAGAAGGACTGCAAGCAGTCCCCAAATATTCCCGAATGTGCGAGACTCTGTGCCTAAGGAATCGTCCTAAGGAATCGTGATGATAGGAGACTCGGGAGCATGAGTTCGGCCAAGCCAGAAGTCGTCATCGTCATTCCCGCCCGTTTCGGTTCCACTCGCCTCCCGGGCAAGCCCCTCGTTTCGCTGGCTGGCAAGCCAATGATCCAACACGTCTATGAGCGTGCCAAGCTGGCTGGTCGGGCCAACCGCGTGATTGTCGCGACGGACGATGAACGCATCGTGAAAGCCGTGGAGAGCTTCGGCGGCGCCGCCCGCATGACGCGTCCGGACCACCGCACCGGCACCGAACGCGTCGCCGAAGTTGCCGCGCACGAAAAAGGCGACGTCTTCGTGAATGTTCAGGGAGATGAGCCCCTGCTGGATCCGGTAGCCGTCGACACTGCGATCGATGCCCTGCTCGAAGAGCCCGCCGCGTCGATTGCTTCGGTGGCCACGCCGATCAAGATTCCGGCGGACATCATGGATCCTAACGTCGTGAAGACAGTTCTCGATTTCGACAACAATGGTCTCTACTTTTCGCGCGCGCCGATTCCCTGGGTGCGCGACACCGCCAGCAAAATCCAGGTGCGCCATCTGAAGCACCTCGGCCTGTACGTCTTCCAACGCGACGCGCTGCTCGAATATCCCACCCTGCCCCAAGGTGAACTCGAGCGCATCGAACAGCTCGAGCAGCTTCGCTGGCTGGAAAATGGTTGGAAGATTCGCGTTGCCGAGGTCGAACACGACGCCGTGAGCGTCGACGTGCCGGAAGACGTCGCACGCGTCGAAAAACTTCTCCATAAATAACACCGCCCGGCAAGTTTCGCCGGGCGGCATGGTTAATTGTAAACTTCTGAACTTCGGTTATGGAGTTTGCGCGGTTAGCACTCCAGCGATGATCCTTTTACCACTATTCTGGGTCCCCATCACCAGGATTGTGCTCGGGTTGGCAATGTAGGCCCAGTAGTTTATCGTGGTAGATGGCGTGCCACTGATGCCGGCGACGAATGTGCTGTGCTGGCCCGTGCTGCCCGTACCGTCCCCGCCCACAGTAATCACGCCATTCAGGGGATTGTTGAAAAACAGCAACCCCTGACCGAACTCGTTGAAGTCGACCTGACCGTTAGGGCTCACATGGGCAGGCGCGAACTGGCCCACGAAATCCTCCTGCGACGTACTGACACCGCTCCAATTGAAGGCGTAGTTCGTCGCCAAACTGCTGGAAGAAAACGGAGCCCCGGTTTGCGCCAGGAGCGTGCCGTCCGCGACTTCGATGGTCGTGGTAAGCCCGCCGTTTGTGACGCTACTGACATCCTGAATAACGCCCTCGGTCGCTGAGCTCAGATAGAAAATGAAAGTAAAAGTATTCGAGGCGTTCTGGGTAAAGGTAAACGTTCCGCGTCCTGAGCCGTCACCATCCAGCGTGACAGTTCCCGTATTAAGAACGCCAGTCGCCGGCACCGAAGTCACGCTCCCTTCATTGTTGTCGTCCAGTAGGATCGCCGAAAGGGCTCCGCCGGTGGCCGTGAGCCGTGCCGCGCGCGTATGTGGTCCGCCATCAGTGACGTTAGAGCCGCCCATAACGAAAACGAAGCTGCTGTTATTGAACGAACTGACGTCGTTTGGCGTGCCCGCAAGCTGCGCCGTGGCCTCGCCCAGGATCGTTCCTGGGGCCGCCGTATCTGTATCGATGCCCATGAATTCCACATGCCCGCTATCGATTACATAATAGACGAAGTCTAGACCGCCGATGTTTGCTAAACCTCTTCCAGTCCCCGGGTTGGCATTATCCGTTGCATAGGCCCCACCCGAGATCGATGTCTTGCCAGAAAGTGCACCTGCGTCATTGACGTCCCAGAAGCTGCCTCCGGCGAAACTGCCGGCGCCAGCGGCGTTGGGGATAATGTCGCCTATGATCGAAATGGGGTTACCCGTGTTATCCGGGACAATTCCCGAAAAATCGAAAGCGTAAGTGCCAGTAGCCATAGTCGTCGATGTTTGAAGACTGAAGCTGCCGCTCGCAGTCTCGCTGTCACCGGAGATCATGTCCACCAGATAGCCATTTGAGGGAGATACCAGCGCGATGCTGTACTGAACTGTGCCAATGGAGTCAGTAAGGCTAAGAGTTCCGCGGCCATCGGAGTTGACGACATAGCTCCCACCGGTAAGGTTAAAAATATTGTGTCCGCCTAAAATTTGAACGTCTTCGACGCCGCCTGTCGCCGCAATCCCGCCTCCGCCATCGGCGATGAATACCCCGACCCGGGAAAAGCTGCTCGTTCCAAACGTTTTGTCGATCGTCGTGCCAGTCATGGAATAGACGTAGGCGCCCTTGAGACTGGCGTTGTTGAAACCCGTTGCGGGAGGAGGAGGAACGACCGTGCTCGAACCACCGCTGCAAGAGGAAGTCCAAGCAACCGCGATGATCGTCAGAACAAGCAGAAGGCGATTCATCGCGCACCTCTCGGCGCATGCACGGCAGGCATTTGTAGAATCTGGCCCTTGGTGTTGCGAACGGTGACGGATTGTGTGCCATTTTCAATGATGCGGGCGGCAAAGCTGTTGCTCTGCCCGAAGGAGATCACTTCACCGGTGATGCGGACGGAATCTCCAGCCGCAAGCGTGAAGTGGTTTTGCTCGAGAAGTTTCGCACTGCCGATATGCACGTCGACAGGGCCGTAGGCAGTCTGAATGGTTACGTGCGCGCCGATGGGCGGAACGTTGGATTCTGCGGTGTATGAAAGAACCTTGCCAACTAAGGTCGTCTCCCGGCTCGCATCGTAAGTTGCGTTGGCCTGCGCAACCGCCGTTTGTTGTTGCTGAGCTCCTGCGAAGGATACGGAGATTAAAGCGCCTACCAATGCTGCACTGCCCAAGGACAGCCGAATTTTCAATTTCATTACCCCTTCCCCACGTTCGAGAGATTCGCGAGGAATCCCTCTGGATAGCGTAACCGCGCTTAGATTGCGGCTTTACGCAGATGTACCACTCTTTGGATGTTCATTGACCGCAAACAGTTCCCCCTGGAGAACATTTTGTTCAAATCGACAACACTTTCGCCCGCAACAATCTCACCACAATCTTGCGCGCAGACATTCCCCTCGCAAAAAGCAAACCCGCTTTGCCCAAAAAAGTTTCGCGGCATACATAATTCTTGCAGCCCTGCTTCCCACTGCCTTTTTGTTCTAGTTCCCCTATTTGAATTTACAAGTTCCCCTAATTTATTGGATTCGTTCTTCGATTTGACAGCCGTGCGCATTCCGATGATAATTATGCGTACGTCACTCCTGTGGAGGGCTGATAAGCTAGGCGAACTGGGGAATCCCGGACGCGAGCTGCATGGATGGCGCCAAAATATATTTTTGTTACCGGCGGTGTTGTTTCCTCACTTGGAAAGGGAGTTGCAGCTTCCTCTATCGGTTGTCTCCTCGAAAGTCGCGGTTTCAAAGTCACCCTTCAGAAATGCGATCCGTACCTGAACGTCGATCCCGGTACGATGAGCCCATTTCAGCACGGTGAAGTCTTCGTGACCGAAGACGGCGCGGAGACGGACCTCGACCTCGGCCATTACGAGCGCTTCACCCACGCCAAACTATCCCGCGACAATAATTGGACCACCGGCCGCATCTACGAAACGATTCTGACCAAGGAACGTCGCGGCGACTATCTCGGCAAAACGGTCCAGGTCATCCCGCACGTCACCGACGAAATCAAAGCTACCATTAAAAAAGTTTCCGATGAAGTGGACGTAGTCATCGTCGAGATCGGCGGGACGGTCGGCGACATCGAATCGCTTCCCTTCCTCGAAGCTATCCGCCAAATGCGCCTCGATCTCGGCGCGGAGAACACGCTCTTCGTCCACGTCACGCTGGTCCCTTTCATCGCCGCCGCGGGCGAGCTGAAAACCAAGCCCACGCAGCACAGCGTAAAAGAAATGCTCGGCATTGGAATTCAACCTGACATTTTGCTTTGCCGCAGCGACCGGCACATCCCCGGCGACCTCAAGAAAAAAATCGCCCTCTTCTGCAACGTCGCCGAAGCCTGCGTCATTTCCATGGAAGACGTTGACACGATTTATGCCGTCCCGGTAGAACTCAGCCGCGAGGGTCTCGACGCCCAGATTCTTCGCCATTTGAAGCTGGAAGAGCGCCCTTCCGACATGCGCCCCTGGCTCGACCTTGTCTACCGCATGCACAATCCCGCTGGCGAAATTCGCATCGCCGTCGTCGGGAAATATGTCCAACTCGAAGACGCCTACAAAAGCCTCCGCGAAGCTCTCCTCCACGGCGGCCTCGCTCACAATCACAAAACCGTTCTCGAGTGGATTGAAGCCGAAGAAATTGATTCGCCGGAAACCGCCGCTGCGCGACTGCGCGGCTACGATGGCATCCTGGTCCCCGGAGGCTTCGGCAAGCGCGGCATCGCCGGAATGGTCCACACCATTCAATATGCCCGCGAAAATAAAATTCCGTTCTTCGGCATCTGCCTCGGCATGCAGTGCGCGACAATCGAATACGCTAGAGACGCCGCTGGACTAAAACAAGCCGACAGCACAGAATTCGACCCGCAAACGCCGCATCGCGTCATTTACAAATTGCGCGAACTCCTCGGCGTTGACGAAATGGGTGGCACCATGCGCCTCGGCGCCTGGCCGTGCAAGCTCGAACCCGGCTCCCTAGCCAATCGCGCTTACGGCAAAACCGAAATCAGCGAACGCCACCGCCACCGCTACGAATTCAATCGCGACTACGAGAAAATTCTGACGAACGCCGGCCTCCGCATCACCGGCCGCACTCCCGACGAAAACTACGTCGAGATCATCGAAGCCCCAGAGCACCCGTGGTTCCTCGGCTGCCAATTCCATCCGGAATTCAAGTCTAAACCGCTCGAGCCGCATCCGCTCTTCGCCGCCTTCATCGGCGCCGCTCTCGAGCACAAAAAAATTCTGTCGCGCCCCGCAACGGGTCCCCAGCGCCCTCAGGCCCTCGGCGTTGCGCCACACGCCAACGCCTAGTCAAAGCCTTTGTAGCGGCGCAGCACGTTTACGCTGCTTGCGCAGAGGAACAAAGGGAGCTTCGAACGGCTGCGCCCCTTTTAAAGCACCCTCCGCATTCCGCGACTGTCTCGCCCCCTTCCGTCATTCCCGCAAGCGAACCACGAATCAACGAAGTGGGCCCGGACATCTGCCCTGGCGTTCTCGAAGGCGAGTCCAATTGTCCGGTTTCCGCAGCGTTAATCAGGGTGCGCCGGGATAAACCGGCATGTTGGTGTGTCCAAGGAAGGCTGGCGTATTCAGTGAGGAAAAGTCTCAGCTGGGCGAAAGCCAGAGCCCTGTAGCTTGCTGACCTCGGGCCTCAGTGCAAGGAATATCACTCGTCCGCTCGCCTCTTCCGAATATTCAAAATTGTTTCTTTCTAACCTAATGCGAATCCCTTCCACAGAACGTTCGCGGGGCACATCTCCCAGTGCGCAGTTCACTTGCAGCACTGCTGTTTTTGTTGTTCCCGACACCGGCACAAGGAGGATACGGAATATTCCAAGTCCGCCAGTTGGCAAGGGGCCTGAGCGCATAGGCAGACGTTTATAGCCAATTTGTGGACCGCCGAGCGCCGGTCCCCTCTTCATCAACGCGGCTGGTGCAATGCCGTAGGAGTCAAAGGAAATCAAAGCACTCGCGGTCCACACACCCGTCTCGAGGACATTTCCATTCGTCGACTTGTGATTGAATGTTCCGGCTGCCTTTACCGACTTGTTCTGCGGGTCGAAAGTCCCCGCTCCGCTGATTTCGTAGCTGTCGCCATTTGCTGACTTTGCAACAGCCGGGCAGCTACCAGAGTCGCCTGGATCACAAAGAAACCCCGAAGCCACCACGAAGGTGTAGTTAGCGGAGCTGATTTGTGCTCTGGCCAAACCAGCGCACAAAAACAGGATTAGACTCGGCACGGTAACCCACAACGTAATTGCCGTAATTGTAGTTAATGTCGAAAATGCGCTTTTGTTTGACGTCGACTTCCTCCCGTGCCAGGACCGTCGTTGGCAACTGCCAACCCACAGCCGGCCTATCGAGACGGAATCGTTAAGAAGCCGTGGTACACGCCGTTGGCGTCAAGATAATAGCCCGTAATCGACCCCAAGTCGTTGATGCCGTCTGAAAAAGTATCGGTTGACCCGACAGGATCCACTGTCACAATCTTGCCCTGGGCACTGCGTAGATAGCCATGCAACGCATTATTCGCGTCTATGTAGTTTCCCGTGATAGCCCCCCAATCGTTAATGCTTACGGGACAATCGGAGGGACAGCCCGTTCCTTGGTAGCTGCCGGTGCCTGCGCCGGGAGCATCGAAAGTCGTAAACTTTCCGTCGGGACTCCGCAGGAAGCCGTGATTCACACTGTTCACGTCACTGTAGATCCCCGCGATTTCCCCCAACTGATTGAGGCCTACGTCACAACCGGGACAACCTGTGCCTTGGTAGCTGCCTGTGCCCGCGCCGGGAACGTCAAACGCTTTCAATTTGCCCTCGGCATTGCGCACCAAGCCGTGGTGAACAAAGTTACCGCTGTTGTCCTCGAAGCCTCCCGCAATTGTTCCAAATGCATTTATGTTGGAAGCTCCCGATCCAAAACACCCTTCCGAACCGTTGCCTGTGCACGCGTCTGGACCAATCCACGTCGTAAACTTCCCGTCGGGACTGCGCAGGAAAGCGTGGAACGAATAGTTCGAGTCGGTGTAGATACCTACGACGGCTCCCTCAAGATTAAGCGCCTTTGGAGTGGTGCCGTAGCCGCCCACGCCTGGAACGTCGAAGGTCGTAAAATTTCCATCGGGACTCCGCAGAAACCCGTGGCTAAAGCCGTTCGCGTCCCAGTAGTATCCCGTGATCGCCCCCAGGTCGTTGATGCTACTAGGATAGGTTCCATTGTAGGAACCCGGGGTCGTATCCGCGCCGGGAGCCTGGAACGTGATGAACTCGCCCTCAGGGCTTCGTAGGAACCCGTGGAACACGGTGTCAGCGCTTTGATAGGACCCCGCGATAAATCCCAAAGCGTTGATGTCGCTTGGGTAGGTTCCGTTGTAATCCCCTGGCGTCGTGTCCGCGCCGGGGGCATCAAACGAAACGATCTGGGGCTTCTGTGCGCTCGCAGTAGAGCCCAGCCCCAACATGCATAGGGCCAGACAAAGGACGAACACTCCTTTCCGGTGGGCCTCTGCCAAAAATGGGGCAAGGGCATAGGGGTTCGTCAACATTGGTAAGCCTCCTTTGGTTTTCTCTTCTTAGCGGTCGGCGGTGCGGGTAGGCCGCGACAAAGTGGGTGGAAGATAGAAAAAAGAATGTAGGCAGTCAAGTAATTTTTCATTAATGCCGCGATAGGACCTAATTTGTCGCGTTACCGGAAACTGGCCTACTCCGGCAATCGAGCAATTCTCCAAATCAGTCCCGCGTGTATGCTATCTTCGTTAACTTCCATGGACCCTGCTCGCGACATAGCTCTCGGCTCGCTCCGCCTCGGACTCGGCAACCCGCTGTTTCTTATTGCCGGTCCTTGCGTCATTGAAAACGAAGCCCACGCCCGCAAAATGGCGGAAAAAGTTGCCAAGATAGCCTCTGATTGCGGCGTCCCCTACATTTTCAAAGCCTCCTACGACAAGGCCAACCGCTCGTCTGTGAAAGCCTTCCGAGGACCAGGCCTCACCGAAGGTCTGCGCATTCTGGCCAAAATCAAAGCCGACTTGAAGCTCCCTATCCTGACGGACATTCACGAACCTTCCCACGCGCAACTGGCCGCCGAAGTTTGCGACGTGCTGCAAATCCCGGCCTTCCTCGCGCGGCAAACCGATCTTTTGCTCGCGGCGGGCAAAACAGGCCGCGTCGTTAACGTCAAGAAAGCGCAATTTCTTTCGCCCTGGGACATGGCCAACGTCGTCGAAAAAATCGCCAGCACCGGCAACACTGATATCATCATTACGGAACGCGGCGCATCCTTCGGCTACCAGAATCTCGTCGTCGATATGCGATCTTTTCCGACACTTCAGAAGTTCGGCTATCCGGTAGTCTTCGACGTCACGCACTCCATCCAACTCCCCGGCGGCCAGGGCCACGCCAGCGGGGGCCAACCAGAATTCATCGAGCCGCTAGCCCGCGCTGGCGTCGCCGCAGGCGTCGACGGCATCTTCCTCGAAACTCACGACAACCCCGCCGAAGCCCTCTCCGACGGCGCCAATGCCCTCCCGCTCTCGCAACTCCCCGCCCTGCTCAAGCGCCTGAAAGAACTCTCCACGGTCGTCCGCCGTTGGAGCGTCCAATGACCTCAGCTCCGCGCAGCTCCGCCTTGCCTTTGCTCGTAGGGGCAAGGCATGCCGTGCCCATCTTACGAATTTCGCGCGGGAGAATCCGTCCTCCGCTGGAAGATCTCCTGGGCGACCCGCGCCACAAGCTCACCCCCACAGCTAGCTTAACCCCTTTAGAAACAACACTTACGCCCTTTGCCGCAGCCGTTGCAAATAAAGGACTTAGAGGAATGGTAAGTTCTTTAGATGCAATGCTTAGAGAATACGCGGGGGTGTCTCTTGAGTCTTGACACCGCCCGCCGCGTCCTCAAAATCGAAGCCCAAGCCATCCAAGACGTCTTCGCGCGCCTCGATGCCTCCTTCGAGAAAGCCGTAGACATCCTCTTCGCCTGCAAAGGCCGCGTCGTCGTCACAGGCATGGGTAAATCCGGCCTCGTCGGCCGCAAAATCTCCGCTACCCTCTCCAGTACCGGCACCCCATCGTTCTTCCTCCATCCCGCCGACGCCCTCCACGGCGATCTAGGCATGCTCGCTCGCGGCGACTCCGTACTGGCCGTTTCCTACGGTGGCGAAACAGAAGAAATCATCCACCTCCTCGAAGCCTTAAAGCGCCTCGAAGCCCCGATCGTCACGCTGACCGGAAAGACTCAATCGACTCTCGCAAAAGCGAGCGACGTTACCCTCGACGTCAGCGTCCGCGAAGAAGCCTGCTCGCTAAACCTCGCTCCAACCGCAAGCACCACAGTCGCTATGGCTGTCGGTGACGCGTTGGCCGTGTCGTTACTCGAACGACGCGGCTTCCAACCTCAGGATTTCGCCGACCTTCACCCCGCCGGGCGTCTCGGCACAAAACTTCTGCGCGTCGAGCACACCATGCATGCAGGCAACGCCCTGCCCCGCGTTGCGCTGCACGCTCCGATGCATGACGTCATCCACGAAATGAGCAGCAAGGGTCTCGGCATGACCACGGTCCTCGAATCAGACGGCCGTCTGGCAGGCATCGTCACCGACGGCGACCTTCGCCGCTTGATGGAAAAACACCGCGGCGCAACGCTCGAAATGTTGGCAGGCGCCGCGATGACGCGCAACCCGCAAACGATCGGCCCCCACGTTCTTGCGAGTGAAGCGCTGAATCAAATGGAAAAACGCAAAATCACGAGTGTGGTTGTAGTCGACGAAGGAAATAAAGTCCTCGGCGTCGTTCATCTCCACGATCTCTGGACACTAGAGCTTATGTAGTTGCGGATCTTTAGTTCCGCTCCCTTGTTCGACTTAGGCAGGAACGGATATCTCGGTCCGCGATTTTCCATCTCTCTAACAGGAGCAAACCTTGGCAAAAGGCATGATCAAAATCCCCGCAAGCCTTGCGAAACGTGCAAAGCAAATCCAAGTCCTCCTAATGGACGTGGACGGCACGATGACAGATGGTTCCGTCATTTTACTTTCCCAGCCGGATGGCTCCGCCCTCGAAATCAAAAACTTCGATGCTCACGACGGCCAGGGCCTGACGCTCGCGCACACCGCAGGCATCCGCACAGGAGTCATCACGGGACGGGAAAGCCCCGCCCTCGTCCGCCGCGCCAACGAAATGAAAATGGAATTCATCTACCAAAAGCAGCCGACGAAAATTCCCGCGTTGGAGGAAATCCTAAAAAAAACGGGCGTTCCTGAGTCCGCAGTTGCATACGTCGGCGACGATCTCCCAGACTTGCCCGTCATGCGCCGCGTCGGCCTTGCTGTCGCTGTCGGCGACGCCGTCCTCGAAGTGAAACTCGCGGCGCACTACGTCACAAGGGCCGTTGCCGGAAAAGGAGCCATCCGCGAAGCCGTCGAGCTCATACTGAAATCGAAAGGCATCTGGGACGACATGATTGAGAAAGCAAGAGCCTAGCCCCGTACCGCACTTGTATCGAGACTCCTCCCGTTGTATGGTCCAGCCTCAAACCGGAGGCGCTCATGGCCCAACCCGCGCGTTCTCGCATTCAGGTACTCACCTATCTCGTCATTGTTTTTGCGTTCAGTTCGTTTTTCTATTTCCTCATTATTCATTCCGGGAGTCTCGGATACGGCCGCGGCATGTATGTCTTCGGTCTCATGTGGTGTCCGGCGCTAGCGGGGATGCTGACGCTGCGCCTGAATGGCCGCAGCATCTCGGAGCTAGGCTGGAAATGGGCCGAAACCAAATATCAGCTCCGCAGTTGGTATATTCCAATTCTGTATGCCTCCATCGCCTACGCCATTATCTGGATTTTTCACTCGGCGCGTTCGGCAATCCGGAGTATTTCGATTCGCTTACGAAGTCGATGCACTTGGGCGGACCTCCGTGGATTTCCATTGTCCTGGGAATTGCGCTGATCGGCACATTCGGTATGGTTCGCAGCGTTTCCAGCGCACTCGGCGAAGAAATCGGCTGGCGCGGTTTTCTGGTCCCAGAACTTTCAAAGACGACTTCCTTCACCGCGACGTCGCTCATCAGCGGCATCGTGTGGTCGCTCTGGCACTATCCCATTCTGATTTTCGCCGACTACAACGCCGGCACTCCCATGTGGTATGGCCTCACCTGCTTCACTGTGCTGGTTATTTCCATGAGTTTTGTTTTTCCCTGGATGCGCCTCAAATCAGGCAGCCTTTGGACCGGCGCGATCCTCCATGCCAGCCACAATCTCTATATCCAAGGCATTTTCACTCCCATAACGCGCGAGACTGGGAAAACGAAGTGGTTCATCGATGAATTCGGCTGCGTCCTTCCCGTAGTCGCCATCGCCTTCGCCATCTACTTCTGGACCAGACGCCGCGAATTGCCCTCAGCGTAGCCTCAAACCTAACCGTCGATTCGCACGCCTCAAGTAATGGTGAACATCTGGCAGTCATTTTGAGACTTTTCGTGCCCGTGTTTCGTCGTAACTATGACAATTGCTCGCGCCAACTGATCTAGGAAGTTTGGCCACGCGGCACCGGGGAGAGACTGCATGGCGGTCTCGTCGAAAGAAGGTCAGGCTCCAGCATGGATGAACGCCTTTGCGTTGGTGGTCTGTCTGTTAGCTGGGGCTGTTGTGTTTCTTCCTTTTGCATTGGACACCTCACCTTGGGACGCCGTGACACTAAGGGTTCTAGACAATCAGGGTAACTGGTGGCATGCACTTGTCGGTGCGCCATTCTTTCTGGCTTTTCCGATGATATGGCTTCGCCTGCGTTCCCTCTTTTCAGAGCGGCTTTCCACTTCAACGGGACGACGCGTAATCTGCATCGCTGCGGGTCTTTCGGCTTGCGCGACGATCTTGGTGGAGTTGCCCTTCCTGCTGCACCTTGCCGGTACCAGCGAATGGCAACGCCTTGCGGTCCTGGGCCTGGGATTCGGCATCGTAGTCACCAGCGCGATATTACTTTTCCTGCGCCGCCGCGATATGTTTCCAACTCGAGCGTGCCTTGCCGCTCTGAACGCCGCTTATCTTGCCAACGCCGCCCTCTGTCTGGTTGTGTACAGCGCGGCAGTGGGAACCGTCTGGTCGAGATCGGGCTGGCTGGTTACGATGCTGATCGTGTGGCCAATGGTCCTTGAACTTTTTTGGATATTCATCCAGTCGTTCAAAACACAAACTTCGCAAGACAATTCTCGCGTCGCCTAACCGACTTTTTCCAATAAATTGCACGTAGTTAGGACATTGGCCGCCGTTTACCCTTTTGGCCCACAGACACTTTCCAGCGATAATGGAATCTAGCAATCCATAACGCCCGAATTGAAGGATGTGCCCTGATGCTCCACGCCTGGCATGATGTTTCACCAGGAGACGAACTTCCGCGCGATTTTCAAGCAGTGATCGAAATCCCGCTCGGCTCCAATGTGAAGTACGAACTGGACAAGCCCAGCGGCTTGCTAAAGGTCGATCGCATTATCCACTCCGCCGTTTTTTATCCCGCGAACTACGGCTTCATTCCCCAGACCTACGCCGAGGACAACGATCCGCTCGACGTGCTGGTTCTCTGCCAGGAGCCCGTTCAGCCGCTCGCCCTCATCAAAGCCCGCGCCATCGGCCTGATGTCCATGATCGACTCCGGAGCCAGCGACGACAAAATCATCGCCGTTGCCACCGGCGACCCCGAATTCAGCAGCTACATCGAGGCTCGCGACCTCCCTCCGCATCGGCTGCTGGTTCTCCGCCGTTTCTTTCAGGATTACAAACTACTGGAAGGCAAAAAGGTGGAGGTCGAGGAAATCCGCCCCGCGTACGCAGCGCTCACGGTTATCGAGCGCTCTCTGGCTCGGTATAAAGCCGAGCGCGAGCATCTTCTAGCCAAGGATGTCCGGAAATGAAAGCAAAAGGTGCTCGCTAATGCAAAAATACTATTCATCCGTCGAGACCAGGGTGTTACATTTCGCCACCATGCCCGGCGAGCATCACATGGATGCGTCGAGAAAGCCTGTCATGCACGCCAATTCCTGCGTCCGCGTACGGTTGAACGGCCGGAACGACCAACTATGACTCTCTTTTGGAAGTGGGCAATTGCCGTTTTCCTGGTGCTGCTGCTCGCCGGATTTCTCCTGCTATGCAAAATGGCCGGCAGCCCCAAAGACGCTTACGGCATGCTCCGCTATGCCCTGCCCCACATGCACCGCGGCACGCTCAAAGTCGGCGACGACGCCCCCGACGCGCGCCTTCTCGCTCTCGACGGTTCCGACCACTTCCACATACGCGAACGCAGCGGCGGCCGCCCTCTCGTCATCATCTTCGGCAGCTTCACTTGACCGCCCTTCCGCCGCCACGTCGGTGACGTGGTGCAGATTTACAACGACTACAAAGACCACGCCGACTTCCTGACAGTCTACGTGCGCGAAGCCCATCCCACCGACGAGTGGCAAATGAAGTCCAACGTGAAAGACGACGTTTGCTACGCCCAGCCCAAAACACTTGCTCAACGCGTAGCCATCGCCAACGACTTCACCAAACGCTTCCACTATCCCATCGCATTCGGCATCGACGACATCGACAACGCGGCCAATGACGCCTACTCTGCTTGGCCCGAACGGCTCTACGTCATCGACGAATCCGGCCGCATCGCCTATCGCGGCGGAATGGGCCCATTCAACTACAATCCCGACGAAGTCCGCGCCTGGCTCGCCTCCCGATACGGCGCGGTAAAACACGATCTGCCAGCGCCTCAGGTTGGTGATAAACACTCCTAAAGAATCATCCCCGGTTGGAAATGCGGTGAGTCTTCGCGTATTCCAGAACAGCCGCGACATCTTCCTCGGATACTCCGAACTGTTCCACGATTTCCGCTACACTGAGACCGTCATCGAAGTTGTCGACAATCGCATTGACGGGCATCCGAGTGCCGCTTAGAACCGGAGCACCGCTTTGGATCTGCGGGATAATTTCCACAAAGGAACATTGTGACCAGTCGATTTCTTCATCTGCAGCCATGGCAAGCTCGTGAACATCATATTTGCATAGCGATGCTCAAATCGCCAGACGAGGATATTGCGAGGTTTGACTCGCGACCAAAATGCCTGGGCTAGCGCGTGCGCTTTCCAAACTGGGTTTCTGTTCCCGTGCGCAAGCCGCTCAGCTCATTCGCGCCGGGAAAGTGAGCATCGATGGCGCGGTGCGACGCGACCCGGAGACGCCGGTTAGACTTGGCAAAGATCGCATCGAGATCGACGGACACCAACTCAAGGCCGCCGCCAAAATCTATCTGGTGCTGAACAAGCCGCGCGGGATTGTCACTAGCGCCTCAGATGAAAAGGGCCGCGACACCATCTACTCGCTTCTCGATGCAGACCTGCCATGGGTCGCGCCAGCCGGCCGGCTAGATAAGGCAAGTGAAGGATTGCTATTGCTCACAAACGACTCGGAGTGGGCTGCTCGCGTCACCGCGCCCGAAACGCATCTCGACAAAACGTACCACGTGCAAATTGGGAAAATCGTGGATGCACCGCTGCTCGAAACTCTAAAGAGTGGGGTTCGCGCGAGCGAAGGAGACACGCTTCGCGTGAAGAGCGCTTCGCTGCTACGTCAAGGGGAGCGCAATTCCTGGCTGGAGATTATTCTCGACGAGGGCAAGAACCGGCATATCCGGCGCATGTTTGAGACCATGGGTATTGAAGTTTTACGACTAATCCGCGTGGCAATTGGTCCGCTCCCACTGGGAGACTTACCCAAAGGCGCCGTTCGTCCTATGACTCCAGATGAAAAGCTGGCGCTCGGTCGCGCCATGTATCGGTAGTCTCGCTTGTCTTCCTAAGCGGGAATGAAAACCTGAAGGTAGCCGCTCGAAATCGATATCTCAGTGCTACGAGCGGAAGCATTAGCCAATCGTCTACTTCTTTTTCGGTGCTGCTTCCGGTTTCGGCTCAACCGCGGGCTTCATATCTTCGGCGGCTTTCTCCAGACCTGTCACGACAACCGGATCCAACTGATACAACGCCGGTTCGCCATCGCGCTTGGCAACATAATGGTCGCCGTCTTTGGCAATCAAGACCTTCTCGACGGTCTTCCCGCCGTTCGATGTCGCCGTCACTTCGAGTTCGGCCGTGCCGAATCCCGAATCCACAAACTTGCTCGCTGCGAAGTCGCGCACTTTCTCGACAAGCGACTCAGCGCCGATAGCATCCACTTTCTTTCCATCGGCCGAGAACCAATCCGAGCCGCCTTTTGTCAAATAATATGCTTTGGCTCCTTCGTGCAATTCGATCTTTTCGGGATCGTTGAATCCCATATCAAATAGTTTCTTGTTGCGAAAATCGTCAACTGTCTTGTCCAAGGCAGTTCCCAAATCGTTCCCGACTTTGTAGTCGCCCTCAACCGCGCTCGATTTCGCGTAGTAGTCTTCTTTATTCTTGCGGACTTGCAACTCTTCCGTCCCGGAGGCATCTGTCACTTTAGCTGTCGCGAGTGCTGTTCCCGAACTAAAGGCTGCCGCTGCCTTCTTTTGGTCCTCGTCTGTCGCGCTCAAATCCATCTTCGCGTCGGCCAATTTGCGAATTAGCTCTTCCACTTTGGAATCATCGGCGCGAAACGGCTTCGGCTTCACAATTTGCCATTGCTCCTTGTTACGTCCAAATTCGATGTCCTGTTTTTTCGCGGTCAGTTCCACGCGACTGAGTTTGTCTTGCTCGAACACCAGCAACCGCTTATCACGTAGATCGTTAAGCGACTTTACCAGGCTGGTCTTGTTGTAGCTTCCGAGCATGAACACGCGCGGGTCGCCACCGAGCGCCGCATAGGAACTGCTTCCCGCAGGAGCTTCGTCCCCGATCAACAATTTGTGGGCTGCGCCGTCCTTCTCGATTACATCGACCTCGTAGCCGGCATCCGCAAGCCCATACTGCGCAGGATTACTGACATTCGCGTCCAAGAGCCGCTCTGAGGCTAGCGAAGCCAGTGCGGTAGCGAAGCTGGAAACGGTATTCTGATCGGCGCGGTACTGCTTTGGTGAAACGATTTGCCAGGCTCCCGAACCGTCTTTCGCGAGTTCGACCGGATCGCTTCCCTTTTTCTTTATGTCAATTTTGGAGATATTAGCTTGCTTGAGGTCGAGAATCTTCGGAGGAGCGTCGGCAGAAATCTTCACGTCGCTTTCCGCGGCCTTGTGGCGATTGGACCAGTACAGAACTCCACTCAGTGCAGCCAGCAACACCGCGGCAAACAGCAGTCCATGACCCTTCATAGGAATATTCCTGATAAATCTAAATGTGAAATACGCAGTCCCACGAGGCGAAAATTACCTTCTTCGCCACCAAACCGAAACTCCCGTCACAATCACGGCAAGCGGAAGCAAGAGCACACTCGTAATCCCGACCCACCGAATCTGTCCGTTCGTCATGGTGATGCGGCGATCTTCGCGCTCTTTGGGGCGAATGGAGATCAAATCCTCGTCCGAAGACAGCCAATTCACGGTGTTCATAGCGAGGTCGCGATTCCCTTGGAACCCCAGAAACGCATTAGCAGCCCACTCGGAACTTCCGACCACGACAAAGCGGCCTTGCGAGTTATCTCTTCCGGTGGTGTAGACTCCTGCGGCAGCCAGCGTCAGAGGCCCCCGCTTGTTCTTCGGATCATTGGGATCGATGCTTGGCGAATTCAGTTTCGTCGTGGCAACACTGCTCTCCGAAGATTCGAACAATTTATCGACCGTCGTCTTGTCTGCGTTCTTCGTTTCGAGCGACCTCGAAATGGGGAATCCTGTTGCCGTTCCTTTCATGTCGTTGACGATCGCGTGCGAGTCGTAGTGCATGACCAGCGCCACTTCCGGCCCTGTTCCCAAGACGCGGCTGATGGGGTTCATGTCCAGGACCAAATCTTTGGACGGGGTTACTCCCCAACTCGAAAGCAAGCTTGTCAAAGGCTCGTTGTCCGTAATTTGCTCCTTGCCCAAATTCAGCGCCGGGTTCAAGAGAAACAGCGCGCGTCCGCCGTCCTCGACATATTTCTTCAGCGCATCAATCTGCGGCTGCACATAGTCGGTCTTCGGCCCGCCTACGACTACCACCGTGCAGTCCGCCGGAACTTCAGCCTTCTCCAGAAGATTGATCGATTTAGCCTGATATTCATCTCTGCCCAGGAGATCTTTCAACCGCGAAAAGCCGTTGCCTGCCGTATCCTCAATCTGGTGTTCGCCGCTTCCCGTCACAAAACAAACTGTGCGCGTCGTATTCTTCAAATCGCGAATGAACGCCCCAGTGATGCCTTCCTCGGTAAGACCTTTCGCCTCTTCCTTACGCGCCCCGATTTGCACGATAGCAGTTCCTATGCTCTTCGCACCGGCCTGGCGAGCAAGCAAATTGTCCTTTTCGGCGTCTACATACTGGACATGGACTTTGGGAGAGAGATTGGCGTACTGATCTAATGTATCCTTCGCCGCCTTGAATCCTGACGGCCGATCGAAGTAATAAATCGTTGCGGGTTCTTTCAAGCCTTTGACGATTTTTGCGGTCTGTTCCGAAAGGGTGTATTTCTTGTTGGAAGTTGTATCGTAGGTTTTGTTGTAGCGGTTGGCGAGCATGTTCGCCACCGTTAGCACGGCGACCGTCACAAGAATGTACAGCGTGGCATAGGCCACATACTTCGTCTGTCTAGCCTTCAACAATTCCGTATTCACTTACGACCTCCAGCGCAGAGATTCGATCGAACGTGCCGTAAGAAAAAGTCCCAAGATAGTCAGCGTGACATAGTAGACGGCGTCCTTCAGATCCAGCACACCGCGACCAAACGATTCCATGTGCGTGTTCACTGAAATGTACGAGCAGACTTGCGCCCATGTTGCGCTGTTGAACCCTGTCACCCAGCCGAGCACGAAAATCAGCAGGCATACGCCGAACGTGGCGGCACCGGCAATAATCTGATTCTTCGTCAACGTGGAGATAAATGTTCCAATTGCAAGCAAGGCAGCCGCCTGCAGCAGCAATCCAAGATAATTAATCGCCAGCGGTTTCCAATCCGGATTTCCGTATTTGAAGAGAAAAATAAAGTTCAGCCCGGTGACCAGCAAGATGCAAACATAGAGCGTCAGAGCCGCCAGCCACTTTCCGAGAATCACTTCTCCATCCCGGATGGGAGACGTCGTGAGCAGCTCGATCGTGCCAGTGCGCTTTTCTTCCGCAAACAGCCGCATAGTGATCAGCGGCACAAAAAACAGCCCCAGAATCGTAATATTCCCGAGCAGCGGCCGAATGATTTGCTCATTGATGTTCATCGGGAACGACTCGCCTTGCATCATCGACTGCATGCTGTAGTAGGAAAACTCACCCACGGCGTTCCAGAAAAAAAAGCCAAACAGAAGCGCGAACATCAGGAGCAGAAGATAGGCTACGGGCGATACGAAATAACTACGCATTTCCTTGCGCCAGATGGTCCAAATGTTTCTCACTTGCTCGCCCCCTTCGCCGCCGCATCCTCCGCCGGAACGGCTGCATGATCGCCGGTGAGCTGCAAGAAAACCTCCTCAAGACTCATCGCCGAGGATCTCAATTCATTCAAGTCCCAACCCGCTTCCACCACCGCGCGCGCCAGATCGCCTCGCACCAACTTGTCCTTCACGCTCTCGATCTCGAAAATATTGCGCGTCTGGCGTTTCTCCTTGAAGTGCACCTTGCTGACGCCGGTAATTTTCTCGAGCCGTGCCTGCACTGCAGCAGGATCGACCTCTCCATTCCGCCCGGCGACCTCCAGCAGCACTGATTCCACGCCTCGGGCCCGGTTCTGCAAATTGCTGACGGAGTCTGTGGCGATCACCTTGCCTTTGGCGATGATGATCACCTGCTCGCACGTCTGTTCCACTTCCGGCAGGATGTGGGTACTCAAAATGATGGTGTGATCGCCTGCGAGGCTCTTGATCAAATCGCGCGTCTCATTGATTTGCTTGGGATCTAGGCCCGCTGTTGGCTCGTCTAAAATAAGAACGTCCGGATTATGGATGATGGCCTGCGCCAGTCCGACGCGTTGCCGGTAGCCCTTGGAGAGCTTGCTAATCAACTTGTCTCGCACGTCGGCAACCGAGCAGCGCTCGCAAACGTAATCGACTCGCTTGCCCAGCTCGGACTTCGACAAGCCCTTTAATCTGCCGACAAACTCGAGATATTCGCCGGTACGCATTTCCGGATACAACGGCGGCGTTTCCGGCAGATAGCCGATGCGCTTCTTCACTTCCATCGGCTCTTCGAGCACGTCGAATCCGGCCACGGTAGCGGTGCCGGCCGTGGGCGGCATAAAACACGTAAGCATACGCATCGTGGTGGTTTTGCCCGCTCCATTGGGCCCCAAAAAGCCGACAATCTGGCCTTTCTGGATCTCAAAGGAGATGTGGTCGACAGCCGTGTTGCGCGCGTACCTCTTCGTAAGCTCTTTAACAGTGATCATGTATTTTTATTTCTTGCAGCGAGATGCACAACGTTTCGAATCGCCCCAAGCAGATTCAATTCATCAAGCGCGAAGCCTCATGTTATGAACTCAGACGGGCTCGTGTCAACCCTTCCCGCAAAAAAATAACTGCTACCACTCTGGGTTGTTCGGCGGTTCCGCCGGGGTGGTCGTGGGCCCTGACGCTAGCACCGCTATCGTCCGATACCACCCTTCTCACTCAAACTGCTTCCGAAACTCCGCGAACTGGCTCTTCAAATCCGCAATTTCTTTCCGCAAAGTCGATACTTCGGTTTCCAGCTCTGTCATGCGTGCGTTCTCCGCGGAGCCGCTGGATACCGACATAGCCTTCAAGGGAGGCTCTTCGCGCACTTCCACGTCACCAGATAATAGATGCGCATAGCGGGCTTCTTTGTTGCCTGGCTGACGCGGCAGCAACTTTACGAGCGGCGGATTGCGCTCCATCAAATGCTTTAAAGTTGACTGCACCACGCTCAAATCTTCAAAAGGATGCATGCGTTCGGCCCGGCTGCGCAATTCTCCAGGCGTCTGCGGGCCCCGCAACAACAGCTCGCACAGAATTGCTGTCTCCGGCCGAGTGAAATTGAAAGTATCCGCGAGACGATGTTCGTATTTCGCTACGCGGCTGTCCCCGCTTGCCGACCTAGTGAGCGCCTGTTCGCTCAAGATGCGCAAGGCCTGCCGCACGGTGTCTTCCTCAAGATTCATGAGCGGCTCGCGATTGGATTTCTGGTTGCAGGCATGAACCAAGGCGTTCAGCGAAAGCGGATAGTATTCCGGCGTGGTGATTTCTTTCTCCACCAAACAGCCCAGGACTCGCGCCTCAGCATCGCTCACGAAAATGTTCACGGGATAAAATCATACAGAAACGCCGACAAGTTCCCAAATCTGCCCGGTGGCACTCCACCGCCGGTTTTGAGGTACCATCCTCCTTCCCTGCGTGCTGGCAGATTCGAAGCCCCTCCAAGCGACTGCGAGGGACGAGGAGAAGGAAGGATGAAGATTTCGCAACGACGGTTTTTTCTGGCGATGATTGTGATCGGTTTCAGCGCGAGCTTTTCCCCAAGGCTTTCAGCCCAGGATGAGGGCGACGCTTGGGGAAAGAAAAAATCTTCGTGGCTTCTGCTCACGCCCGTAGATCGCAAGCAAGTTCAGGAATTTTCCGAGGATTACAAGAACTATCTGAACATAGCTAGATCGGCGCTCGGTTCGACGCGCGAAGTAATTCGCCGCGCGCGCGCTGCCGGCTTCGCGGAATTCAGCAAACCCGATCAAGTGAAACCTGGCGCGCGGCTGATTATTCCGAATCGCGATCGTAGCCTCATTCTCGCCGTGATTGGCACCGATCCTATCGTGGATGGTTCGCGTGTCGTCGGCACGCATCAGGACAGCCCGCATATCGAATTGAAGGGACGCCCGATTTATCCCGCCGGGGGCTTTGCGCTTTTCAAAACGAAATACTATGGCGGAATAAAAAAATATCAGTGGTCGAACCTTCCGCTCGCGCTGGTCGGCCGCATCGACACAAGCGATGGACGAACCATCGATGTATCCATCGGCCTGAATCCCGGCGAACCTGTTTTTGTCATTCCTGACGCCGCGCCCCACTCGGATGCGGATTTGCGAACGCGCACGTACACCAACGTGCTGCAGGGCGAAGAGCTGGATCCCGTTATCGGCAGCATTCCCGGAGAGAAAGAATCGGTCGCGGTGGAAGTCACGCAACTTTTGACGTCGACCTACAAAATCAAAGAGGAAGACCTTGTGAGCGCGGAGCTTGCTTTGGTCCCCGCATCGCATCCTTCAGATGTTGGCTTTGACCGCGGATTGATCGGCGCGTATGGACAAGACGACCGCGTTTCCTCCTATTGCGCTGCGCGCGCCATCATCGATCTCCAAGGCACGCCGAAATTCACGGCGCTCGCGTACCTTTCCAATTTTGAAGAGGTCGGCTCGGTGAATAACACAGGAGCAGGCTCGCAATTTTTGAACTCGACGATTGCGCGGATGATCGGCGCGCAGCGCGGTTCGGCGTATAACGATCTGGACTTGCGGCGCGCCTTGCATAACTCCCTGGTGATTTCAGCCGACGCCAATGACAGCTTGAATCCCATTTTTCCGGGCACCTCGGAGGCTACAAACGCGGCGCGGCTCGGCTACGGCGTGACCATTAAGCTTTACGGAGAAGGGTTTGATCCCCCATCCGAATTCACGGCCAAGATACGGGGCCTCTTGGACCGTAACGGTATTCCGTGGCAGACCCACACATATAAGGTGGATGTCGGCGGTGGTGGCACCATCGGCGGATTCATGTCTCGCGAAGACATGGAGGTGATTGATTTTGGCGTTCCGCTGCTATCGATGCATTCTCCTTTCGAAATGTCCTCAAAAGTGGACGTCTGGAATTTTTATCGGACGATGGGCGTGTTCTACGTGCAGCCGTAGCGGAGGATACTTGAGGAAAACGCGAATGACATTTTCTTTGGCGAGCCAGCGGCTATGAACGCAAATCTCGCCAAAGCAACGGCCGTCGGCGCGCTCGGCGGATTGTTGTTTGGGTTCGATACCGCCGTGATCTCCGGCACGACGCACGCCCTGACCATCGCTTATGGATTGTCGCCTAAAGCCCTAGGCATCACGGTGGCGATGGCGCTGGTGGGGACCATTATCGGCGCAATGACCGCCGGGATTCCCGGCCAAAAGTGGGGCGGGCGCGAGACGTTGCGTGTACTGGCCGTTTTTTATGTGATTTCGGCGTTGGGCTGCGCGTTTGCGTGGAACTGGCACGCGCTCCTTGTCGCTCGGCTCATCGGCGGACTTGGTATCGGCGGATCTTCCGTGCTTGGGCCAGTCTACATTGCGGAACTAGCTCCTGCAAAAATGCGCGGAAGGCTCGTCGGCACTTTCCAGATCAATATTGTGATCGGCATTCTGCTCGCATATTTGTCCAATTACGTCATCGGACGAATGGGACTCGGCTCCGCGGAATGGCGCTGGCAGCTCGGTATTGCGGCCATTCCGGCCGTGCTTTTTCTCGTATTGCTCTTTGGCATCCCGCCAAGTTCGCGCTGGCTGGTTACGCAGAAACGCGTGGACGAAGCGCGCGCCGTTCTGCAGATGATGGGCGCGGAAAACCCCGAAGGCGAACTCCACGAGATCATCGACTCGATTCATCTCGAGCGCTTGCAAACTTCTGAACGGCTTTTTTCCTGGAAATACCGCTTCCCTCTTTTTCTTGCGATTACCATCGGCATGTTCAACCAGCTTTCGGGCATCAACGCCATTCTTTACTACCTGAATGACATTTTTGCCGCCGCGGGTTACAGCAAAATGTCCGGCGATTTGCAGGCGGTAGCTGTTGGCGGGATGAATCTCGCGGCGACGCTGCTGGGCATGTCCGTGATCGACAAGCTGGGGCGAAAGACTCTTCTGCTCATTGGTTCCGTCGGAACGGCCGCGTGCCTTTTCGGTGTTTCCTGGGTGTTCTTTACGAATAGCCACCAGAGTTATCTTCTCGTGTTTCTCGTCGCCTACATTGCTTTCTTCGCGATTTCGCAAGGTGCGGTGATCTGGGTGTACATCAGCGAAGTGTTTCCCAACCGTGTGCGCGCAAAGGGACAAAGCGTGGGAAGCTCCTCGCACTGGATCATGAACGCCATCATTGCATTTACATTCCCGCAGCTTGCAAAATCCTCGGGCGCGTATCCTTTTGTGTTTTTCGGAGCGATGATGGTGCTGCAATTTTTTGTCGTGCTTTTCTTCTATCCTGAGACGAAGGGATTCACGCTCGAAGAGATGCAGCATCGCTTGGGCATCGAGTGATTCGCCTGCCAAAACCTTAGGATCTAAAACATTGGACGCGGCTCGCACATTTGCACTTGGCGTGGACATCGGCGGAACGAAAGTGGCTGCGGGCCTTGTCGATCCCCAAGGCACTATCCTCTTTCAGACGCGCGCGGCGATGCCCGCACACGGGAGTGCGGCCGAAGGATTTGGTGCGGTGCAATCCGCTATCGAAGCCGTTTTCGCAGAGCGACCAGAAGCGCGATCAAACCTGACAGGAATTGGAATTTGCGCGCCGGGTCCGCTCGATCCGGCGACTGGAGTGATCCTCAATCCTCCCAACGTACCGTGTTGGCGGAATTTTCCACTGGCCGCGGAAGTACAGCGTGTTTTTGGATTTTCCGCGCGAGTGGACAATGACGGCAACGCGGCAGGGCTGGCTGAGGCTATCTGGGGCGCCGGAGTTGGATATCGGAACGTTTTTTACGCAACCCTCGGTACCGGCATTGGAACCGGAATCGTATTTGATCGGAAGATTTATCACGGGCGAACGGGGAGCGCTGCCGAGGGCGGGCACGTGACGATCGATTATCGCGGACCACAATGTGGTTGCGGCAAGCGCGGATGTGTGGAGGCATTGTGCTCCGGCCCAGCGATCGCGCGGCGAGCAAGGGAACGGCTTGCGGGATTGCATCAGGCCGGATCGCGTAGCTCTGAGTCCCTTCGAGCAGAATCGAGAATGCTTGACCTGGCTGGCGGCAATCTCGATGCCGTGAATGCCGAGATTGTAGCGGAAGCGTATAGACAAGGTGACCCGCTTGCCGCCGAGGTGCTGCGAGAGACCGCGGACTTTCTGGCGATTTGGGCTGGGAACGTTATTGATCTGCTCGAGCCGGATATCTTTGTTTTTGGCGGAGGCCTTGCCCAGCTGATGAGTGGATTTTTTGGACGCATCCGCGAGCAGTTGCCGCGGTGGTGCGTGAATCAACGCTGCGCGGAGATGCCTATGGTCCTGGCAAAGTATGGGCCGGACGCTGGTATAGCCGGTGCCGCAGCTCTGTGCCGCATTTGAGAGACTCACCCAAAGAAATCGGAGCGTTGCCCCGGCAACTTTTGCCGGAAGCATCTTTACGCCTTCTCGAATAGCTCGTGCATCCAATAATTGCGGTATTGATACGTATCGTTCAAACGTAAACGAGCGCGGAAATCTTTGAAATTGAAAAACAAGGGGAAGAACGATGAGCAACAAAACAACGACAGCGGGCGGGACGGGAATTTCGGGCAACGATTTGCCGGCTGCCAAAAGCGGCGAGTTCCGGATAGGCGGGGATTTGCCTGTGTGGCGGCTGGGATTCGGGGCCATGCGAATCACCGGCAAGGGAATCTGGGGCGAGCCAAAGGACCACGACGAGGCGATTCGGGTGCTTCGCCGGGCGGTCGAACTCGGAATCAATTTTATAGACACGGCGGATTCGTACGGGCCTCATGTGAGCGAACGGCTGATAGCGGAAGCGCTGCATCCATATCCGGCGGGATTGGTGATCGCGACGAAGGCGGGGTTTGACCGCACGGGGCCGGATCAGTGGAGGATGAACGGGAAGCCCGAGCATTTACGGAAAGCTTGCGAAGGAAGTTTGCGGCGATTGAAGCTGGAACGGATTGATTTGCATCAATTGCACCGGATCGATCCGGCCTATCCGGCGGAAGATCAGCTCGGAACGCTGAAGGATTTGCAGACGCAGGGGAAAATCAAACACATAGGGCTTTCGGAAGTTAGCGTTGCACGGATCAAGCACGCGAGAACCATCGTGCCGATCGTCTCCGTGCAGAACCGCTACAGCCTGGCGGACCGGGCGGCGGAGGACGTCCTGGAATATTGCGAACGCGAGAGTATTGGATTCATTCCCTGGTTCCCGCTGGGAGCCGGCGAATTGGCGGCTCCGGGCGGCAAACTGGCGCGAACGGCGGAGGAGCTTAAGATTACGACTTCTCAGTTGGCGCTGGCGTGGCTGTTGTGGCGTTCGCCGCTGATGCTGCCCATTCCAGGGACGTCGAGTGTGAACCACCTGGAAGAAAACGTCGCGGCGGCGGTAAAGGTGGATGACCGAAAGATGCGTGAATTGGGCCAGTTGGCGAAATCAGCGTAACAGTGGGCTTGCCTGCGGCGAACGTCTTTGAGGCGCTCGCTTACGGCTAGGTCTTCTGGTGCTTGAAGAATTCTACTTACTTCAAGTGCGACCCGACGCGGACTGGGCGGATTGTTGTGATTATTAATGTGGATTACTTGCGCGTTTGGATGTGCAGGCCTACGGATTCCCCTGAAGTGTAAATGCAAATTTCCTGTTTGTTGTCTGCGGCAACGGCACACCAGGCCTTGACCTTGGCGCCAGTGAGCTCCTCCGCTTGATCATCCTGTTGGGTAACCCAATTTGAGGGTGCCAAGACCTGGAGACGCGCAACGAGATCGCGGAATCTTGCATCGGCGGCGGAAGCAGAAGATTCTGTCCAATAGCAAACGTATTGCACGACGGGCTCGTTGGAGTGAAGCCTTAATGCCGTGTTGACAGCACACTCTGCAGCCCCCGTGAGTTTGATTGTGGCCTCCGACACTCCGCCGCTTGGATTCGCAGCACGTATCCCTTCAAAGGCGCTCGCACGAGCCTCGAACGCCTTCTTAAGGTCAAGGCACAGTTCGTCGCAGCCAGTAGCAATGGGGGCTAGGGCAGCTTTTGGCGGAGGACCCGGAGGTCGGTTGACCAGATAAAACGAAGAGAGCGAACTCACCCAAAGATAAACCTTCGCCGTCCCATCCGTTTGTCTTGTGATTTGCAGATGGAGCGGACAGTGGCCGACGTACGGTCCCTCGGTGGCCGGAACTGAACAATCCGGAGGGCCGGCGTCGACAAAATGGTCAGCAACCGGCGATTCAATCTTGAACTGCCACGTTGGCTGAAGAAATCGAAGGGATGCGAGCGCGTTTGCGTACCAGCTTTCCCCGCTTGCATACGGAATTTGCGCGAAACAGATATACATGGGCACATTGTTCGCCCATGTGGACATTTGGCAGGGGACCTTGGCTCCTTCGGTCGAGAGGGCCGAAACGACGGCGCTGTTCGCGCGATATTCTCGAAAGTCCGTGACCGCGGCATCGAGAATGTTTTGCAGGCCCTGACAGAGAGGGGCTTTGCACTGTGCGAGTGCGGAAACCGTAAGTAGAAGACTGAAACACAATAGGGAAAATGCCCGGAGCGTTTTCTTGATCATAGGCGGCCGCCAGCTAGAAATTGTATGTAAATCCAACCAGGGCCAGGGGAATGGAGGGATTGTGTCAGCAATTGAATCGTGCCTTCTGACGAAGGCAGAGTCAACCCGTATTCTTGCCCGTATTCTTGCTCTTCCTTGCCGCTGGGATGGAATCGGGGCTGAGAGGAATGGTACGAACTAAACCTCTGCTCCGCGGAATACCCGCGAAACATGCGGTAAAATCTCAGCGGGCGAGGGGCATTCGAATAACGGTTGCAAGTTCAGCCGGATCAACGGCCAATCCGTCGCGAAATGCGACCAGCTTGCAGGAGTTAGCGGCGACGCGTTCGCCTGGAACAACGATACCAACGAGATTCAGTGGGTCAGCAGCGGAAATGGTGACGAGATCGCCGGTGGGTTGCTGATAGCGCTGGGCACGCAATGAGTCGACAGCCATGCTGAGAGCAAATTGCTCTCCGAGGAAGCCGCTTACAAAACGGCCGCCTCGAACTTCGCCGCGATCTTCGAGGCGACGGAGAGTGATTAGCAGCTCGCGCCACTTGGGGAGGTTGGTTTCACGCTTGAGGAGTTCGCGGAAGACGATTCCATAGCGGCGCAGAAGCATCCAGCACGTGGCTTCGAGGGCGCGCGTACGATCGTGGGCGTCGCCGGAAAAGAGCAGCGACCAACGGCCGGCGCTGTGACGTGGGCGCGAGGATCGTCCGATTCCCTGCCCGGAGCGGCGCTTGGGATCGATCAGAGCGCGCAAATTGTCGAATCCGTCTGCTGTGAGCAGACCGGCAGCGACGAGTTCCCACAGTGCAGATTCTACTTCCGACTTTAATTTACCGACGCCGCGCACGATGTCCGCGAAGAACGAAGCGCCCCGCTGTCGCAAAAACTGGAGGATGGCAGTAGCATCGGCGCTGAGGCCCATGACTTCGGCTTCGCCGGTTTCCCGGCGCGGGATCATCCACTCGGCGTCTTCGCGCACGAAGAAAGTGATAGGAGCGACGCTTGTGGGGATGACACGGCGTTTCGCGTCGGAGACGGCTTCTAGCGTCGCTGGATGCGGAGAGAGGCGTCCCCAGCCTACTGCGCCCGTCAAGCAAAGCTGGTCCAGAGTCGTAGGATCAAAATCGGCGATGCGGCGCCTGAAGATTTGGCGTTCCCAGGAATTAGCGGGGGCTTCATAACCTTGAAGCTGACGAATCGCTTCGAGTGTGCCGCGCTCGCCGAGAAGCTGCGTGCCAGGAGCGACGTGTTGCCAGCGAAGCAGCCAGTTCATGAATTGGGCGGGAGCTACGGACTGGATTTGCTTGCGGAGCCCGCCGAGTGTGAGTTTGTGAATGCGGGCGAGCAAGCGGCGCTCGCACCATTCGGTTTCGTTGGAGGCTGGATCGGTGAACTTGCCGCGGAGGATGACCCCGCTAGACTCCAGGCGGAGGAAAGACTTCTCGATGTCTGAAGCTGAGAGCGCGAGGAGCGAGGCGAGTTGGTTCGCGGTGACTGGGCCGCTGTGGGCGATCCAGCCGGTTACAAGAGCGAGGAGTGCATCCTCCCTGTTAGCGGCAGTTGGCGATTCACATTCTGGAAGCGGCAACTCGTCGAAGCTTGCCGATGGGAAAACTTGCGCGAACGTGCGCATGCGTTCGGCCGGGACCCAGTAGACTTGGCCTCCTTCACGCGCGCGGAAAACGCGACGATCTTGCGTCAATTGTTCGAAAAAGTTGTTCCACGCGGGAAGCGATTGTCGCAGCTTGCTGTACAAGCGATCGGCGACGGGCGAGTCTGCTTGCTGGCTGTCGGGCAGCGCGATCAGAGTCAGTAGGGCGTCGTGGAGTTCTTCCGCATCGCGCACATCGGGCCAGGCGTCGTCGCAGACTTCGGCGATGGCGGCTGGATCGAGACGGCCAATTTCTCCTAGAACGGCGTCGGGAAGGACGCGGCGCATCTCAACGGCGCGTGCGCGGCGCTCTTCCAACGGGGCATCATCGAGATACGCGTAGGGATTCGCGTTCAGAATTTCGTGGGAAAATTGCGAGGGCTGTGGCGTATCCACTGCGAGACAGGTGATGCTGCCATTGGCTATGCCATGCAGAACGCGCTCCAGACCTTCGATGTCCATCGCTTCGGTGAGGACGTCTTTCATCACTTCGCGGATGAGCGGGTGATTGGAAATGGTGATGTCGCCCTCGATGTTTTCCTGGCAGGCCTGCGCCCCGGGAAACACGGCCGCAAGCAAATCATCTGCGCGCATGCGCTGTATCGGCGGAGGAACTTTTTTGCCGCCCCGAAATCGAAGCAGAGCAAGGGCGCGCCCGGCGTCCCAGCGCCAGCGCGTGGTAAAGAGCGGCGAGGTTAGGACGGCCTGCTCGAGAACAGAGCGCAAGGAATTCGGATGGAGAAAATGAAAGACATCAGCGAGCGGGAAACTATGTTGTTCACTGAGGGAGATATTCAGACCGTTGTCGGTGGCAGCCGCCTGAAGCTCAAAATTGAAGGAGCGGCAGAAACGCTTGCGGAGGGCGAGGCCCCAGGCTTTGTTGATGCGGCCGCCGAACGGTGCATGGATGACGAGTTGCATGCCGCCGCTTTCGTCGAAGAAACGCTCGGCGATGACCGTGCTTTGCGTAGAAACGGCTCCCAGCAGCGCGCGGCCCGCTACGATGTATTCGATGGACTGTTCGGCGCCAGAATCATCGAGGCCGCATTCGAGTTTTAGCCATTTCACGGCGGCGGCAAGGCCGGCGGCAGTTTGCGGGCTGGTGTTCTCAGGGGTGGCGCGAGGGACAAACGCACTGATCTTCTCGCGTAACTCCGCGACATGAGCGGAGAGTTCGTCGGTGCGTGATGGAGCTTCGCCGCGCCAGAACGGCACGTTGGGTGCCGCGCCTTGCGCGTCCTCCACCAAGACGCTACCTGCCTGCACGCGGCGAATACGCCAGGAGGTGTTGCCCAGCAGCATAATGTCGCCAGCAAGACTTTCGACGGCGAAGTCTTCATCGATCGTGCCAACCACCGCTGCTTCGGGATGTGCGACGACGGTATAAAGCGAATTTTCCGGAATGGCACCGCCGCTGGTGATGGCCGCGAGGCGGCTGCCTCGGCGCGCGCGGAGCATTCCGTTGACACGATCGCGGTGCAAGTAGGCAGCGTACCGTCCGCGGACACCTTCGATGCCTTCAGAGAGCATCCCGACAATTGCTTCGAAATCTTCGCGCGAAAGATTTCGATAATGATAAGCCAGGCGGACGGATTGGAAGAGTTCTTCTTCCTTCCAATCTTCGGCGGCACACATCGCCACGATTTGCTGGGACAGAATATCCAGAGGCGCTTCGGGAATGGCGATGCGGTCGAGATCACCTTGGCGAATCGCGCGGACAAGGGCTGCACATTCGAGCAAATCGTCGCGCGTAGTGGCGAAAATGCGGCCTTTGGGTATCGCTCCGCGCCAGTGGCCAGCGCGGCCGATCCGTTGCAAACCTACAGAAATAGACCGCGGAGAGCCAATCTGGCAAACCAGATCCACACAGCCAATATCGATTCCCAGCTCCAGGGAGGCGGTGGCGACGAGTGCGCGGATTTCTCCGGCTTTTAATTTTCTCTCGGCCGCAAGTCGCAGCTTGCGCGAGAGACTGCCGTGATGTGTGGCGACGGCGTCCTGGCCCAAACGTTCGCCGAGGTGATGCGCCAGGCGTTCGGCAAGGCGGCGCGAAGTTTGAAACGCAAATGAAGCCCATTCATGCTGAGCATTCCACACGATCACGGGCGAAAAGACCGCCAACGCGAGCGCTGCCGCGCCATAGGGTTGCCAACGCCGCAGCCACTGGCGGGCGCGCACATCGAACAGCATGAACAGAAAAGCCGACAGGCCCAAAAGGCCGATCGTGTACTTCGACAGCATCCCCAACCCCAGGCTCAGGCCGACGCCCCACCAGGCGTTGGCGCGCTCGGCGATGAGCGCGCGCTCCAAAAAATATACGGCGGCAGCCCACGCGGCCGTGAGAGGCGCATCGGGCGTCATGAG